>Ga0070741_10000844_pt1 | contig 102151 bp, 97 predicted proteins | sample Coa_R1_4_FD_66440 | JGI IMG/M metagenome (GOLD analysis project Ga0070741, IMG submission 66440) | Surface soil microbial communities from Centralia Pennsylvania, which are recovering from an underground coalmine fire - Coalmine... | ecosystem: Environmental > Terrestrial > Soil > Unclassified... | reverse complement strand
TTTTTTGCTATGTCTGGGCACTCTAAGTGGCACTCCATCAAGCACAAGAAGGGCGCGGCCGACGCCAAGCGCGGCAAGATCTTCACGCGCCTCATCAAGGAATTGGCGGTCGCGGCGCGCGCGGGCGGCGGCGATCCCGACATGAACCCGCGCTTGCGCACGATCATCGCCGAGGCCAAGGCGAACAACATGCCGCGCGAGAACATCGATCGCGCCATCCGCCGCGGCACGGGGCAGGAGCCGGGCGTCACCTATGAAGAGGCCCAGTACGAGGGGTACGGACCGGGCGGCGCGGCGATGATCATCGACGTCCTCACCGACAACAAGAACCGCACCGTCGGCGAGATCCGCCACCTGCTCGAGAAGCACGGCGGCAACCTCGCCGCGACCAACGCCGTCGCCTGGATGTTCAACAAGAAGGGCTACATCGTCATCGAGAAGAGCAAGGCCGACGAAGAGAAGCTGATGTCGGCCGTCCTCGACGCCGGCGCCGACGACCTGCAGGACGACGACGACAACTGGGAAGTGTTCACGTCACCGGACGCGTTCGCGGCGGTCAACGAGGCGGTGAAGGCGCTCGGCATCGAGCCGGCCACGGCGAAGGTGTCGATGATCCCGCAGAACTACGTCAAGCTCGAAGGCAAGGCCGCGCAGCAGATGGTCAAGCTGATGGAGGCGCTCGAGGATCACGACGACGTGCAGAACGTGTCGTCGAACTTCGACATCTCGGAGAAGGAGATCGAGGCCTCGCTGGCGTGACCCTTCGACAGGCTCAGGGTCATCCCGAGAGCGTCGAGGGATGAGAATCTTCGGCATCGACCCCGGCGCCGATCGCACCGGCTACGGCTGCGTCGACACCGACGGCTCACGCCACTGCATCGTCACCTGCGGCGCGATCGCGTCCGCCGCGTCCGCCACGTTTCCCGACAAGCTGCTGCAGATCCACCGGCGCCTCGCGGAGCTGCTGCGCGAGTGCGCGCCCGACGCCGTCGCGATCGAGAATCTGTTCTTCGCGTCGAACGTGAAGAGCGCGCTCAAGCTCGGGCACGCGCGCGGCGTCGCCGTCCTCGCGGCCGTCGAAGCCGGCGTCGTCATCGCCGAATACACGCCGGCGGAGATCAAGCGCGCGGTCGTCGGCTACGGCCGCGCGGAGAAGCCGCAGGTGCAGCAGATGGTGAAGCTGATCCTCGGCCTGCCCGGCCTCCCGACGCCGCACGACGCCGCCGACGCGCTCGCGGTCGCGATCTGCCACGCACACAGCGCGAACCCGCGCGTCCCCGCCGCTCGGCTGAAGCCTCGCGCTTCCGCCGCGACGAGCTGGCGGACGATGAAGCTGTGATCGCGCAGCTCCGCGGTCGTCTCCTCGAGAAACATCCCAATCGCGTGATCGTCGACGTCAACGGGGTCGGCTACGACGTGTCCGTGCCGCTGTCGACGTTCTACGTGATCGGCGACGCGGGCGCCGAGGTGACGCTGCGCACGCACACGCACGTCCGCGAGGACGCGCTCGCGTTGTACGGATTCGCGACGCTGCTCGAGCAGGAGCTGTTCGAGCGGCTGATCGGCGTCAGCGGCATCGGACCGAAGGTGGCGCTCGCCGTCCTCTCGGGCATCGAGCCGCTCGAACTGATTCGCGCCATCGAGCGCGGCGATCTCGCGCGGCTGACGGCGATTCCCGGCGTCGGCAAGAAGACCGCCGAGCGCATCGTGCTCGAACTGAAAGATCGGCTGCCGCGTCCGCAGGTCGCGGCGGCGGCGCTTGGCGCCGAGCCGACCGCACCGCCCTCCGACGTGCGCGACGATGTGCTCTCGGCGCTCGTGAACCTGGGGTATCATCGGCCCCTCGCCGAGAAAGCCGTCGCATCAGCCGTGACATCGGTGCCGGATGGCAGCTTTGAACGCACGCTGAAGCAGGCGCTGCGAGAGCTCGCGAAGTGACCAACGATCGCATCGTCACGGCGTCGCGCGTCGACGAGGACGCGCAGTACGAAGCGGGGCTTCGCCCGCGTCGGTTCGACGATTACATCGGCCAGGACAAAGTGCGCGAGAAGCTGCACGTCGCGATCGAAGCGGCGCGGCAGCGCCAGGAAGCGCTCGATCACGTCCTGTTGTACGGGCCGCCGGGCCTCGGCAAGACGACGCTCGCCTACGTGATCGCGACCGAGCTCGGCGTGCCGATCCGCGCCACGTCGGGACCGGCGATCGAGAAGACGGGCGACCTCGTCGGCATCCTCACGAGCCTCGCGAAGCACGACGTGCTGTTCATCGACGAAGTGCACCGCATGGCGCCGGCGGTCGAAGAGATCCTGTATCCGGCGCTCGAGGACTTCGAGGTCGACGTCCTCGTCGGCCAGGGGCCGTCCGCGCGCAGCGTCAAAGTGCCGGTCGAGCGCTTCACGCTCGTCGGCGCGACGACGCGCACGGGGCTGCTGACCTCGCCGCTGCGGTCGCGGTTCGGGATCACCGAGCGGCTGGAGTTTTACACGCCGACCGATCTCGCGGAGATCGTGCGGCGCTCCGCGCGGATTCTCGGCGTGCCGATCGACGAGGCGTCGGCCGGCGAGATCGCGCGGCGCGCGCGCGGCACGCCGCGCATCGCGAACCGGCTGCTGCGGCGCGTCCGCGACTACGCGCAGGTGCGCGCCGACGGCGCGATCACGCTCGAGGTCGCGCAGGCGGGGCTGAAGTTGCTCGAAGTCGACGAGCACGGCTTCGACGAGATCGATCGCAAGCTGCTGCGCACGATCATCGACAAGTTCGGCGGCGGCCCGGTCGGGCTGAACACAATCGCCGCCGCGATCAGCGAAGAGAAAGACGCGATCGAAGACATCTACGAGCCGTTCCTGATTCAGATTGGATTCCTGGATCGCACACCGCGCGGACGCATCGCGACGCCGCGCGCGTACGGCTATTTCGGGCTGACCGCGCCCGCCGACCAGAGAAGGGACTCACGACTGTGGTGACTCGCACGACTCCGCGCGCCGGAGGGCGGCCGACGACGATTGCGTCGCTGGCGACCTTCGTGCCGCCGCGCCTGCTGACCAACGCCGACCTCGAACGGATGGTCGAGACGTCGAACGACTGGATCCTGCAGCGGACCGGCATCCGCGAGCGGCACATCGTCGATCCGGGGGTGGCGACGTCGGATCTCGCGGCGGAGGCGGCGCGCGCGGCCATCGCGAACGCGGGGCTCACGCCGGACGACATCGACGTGATCGTCGTCGGCACCGTGACGCCGGACATGATGTTCCCGAGCACCGCGTGCCTGCTGCAGCACAAGATCGGCGCGCACCACGCGTGGGGGTTCGACATCAGCGCCGCCTGCTCGGCGTTCACCTACGCGCTGACGACCGGCAGCCAGTTCGTCGCGTCGGGCGCGTACGAGCACGCGCTCGTCGTCGGCGCCGACGTCATGTCGAGCATCATCGACTACAAGGACCGCGCGACGTGCGTGCTGTTCGGCGACGGCGCGGGCGCGGTCGTCGTGACGGCGGCCAAGCCGGGCGATCCCGCGATCATCGACTTCGAGCACGAGATCGACGGCGGCGGCGGTCAGGCGTTGAAGATGCCGGCGGGCGGCAGCCTGCGGCCGGCGTCGCACGAGACGGTCGATCAGCGCCTGCACTACGTCAAGCAGGACGGGCAGACGGTGTTCAAGTTCGCCGTGCGGAAAACGGAAGAGATCTCGCGGCGGTTGATCGAGCGCAATCATCTCACGCCGAACGACATCGACCTGTTCGTGTCGCACCAGGCCAACGGCCGCATCATCCAGGCGGCAAGCGAGAAGCTCGGCATCGACCCGGCGAAGGTCATCATCAACATCGATCGGTTCGGCAACACGACGGCGGCGACCATTCCGCTCGCGCTGAACGACGCCGTGTGTTCGGGCAAGCTGAAGAAGGGCAGCCTCGTGCTGCTCGCGTCCGTCGGCGCGGGGTTCACGGTGGGTGGCGTCCTGCTCCGCTGGGGCATAGAACGGTAGTCGTGCCGCGGGTGTTTCTGCTGTCGCCGGCGAACTGTTCCGGGACGCGCGCGAAACAAATTCTGTCGCCGAACGCGCGGTTCGCGCTCGCGTGCGCGCTGCGGTCGCGCAAGGGCGCGATGCTCGGGGACGTCTTCGCGTTCATCAGCGGCCTGTACTTCCGCGGCAAGCTGACCTACGCGGTGCGCTTCGCGGCGCCGCCCGAACCCGACAATGCGATCGTCGGCCTGGGCGTCCACGTCATCACGCCGAACGCGGGGCTGCGCAGCCCGGACGTCTACATCACGCACAAAGCGGTGCGCGGCTTCGCCGAGGGCGACGTCCATCAGGACAACGCCGCCTACCGCCGGCCGCTCGAGAAGGGCGCGCGGGCGCTGCTGCGCGAGATCGGGCCGGAGTGCGAGGTGGTTTTGCTCGGCAGCGTCGCGTCGCCGAAGTACGTCGATGTGCTCGCGCAGATCTTCGGAGAGCGGTTGACGTTCCCGATCGACTTCGTCGGCCGCGGCGACATGAGCCGCGGCGGTCTGCTGCTGCGTCAGGCGCGCGAAGGCGTGGAGTTGCCGTACGTGCCCGTCATCGGTGCGACGCTCCACGGCCAGCGTCCGCCGAAGCTGCCGCCGCTCCGCAGCGCGAGGTTGTAGCCGGGCGTGCCAGTCTCGATCCCGCGCGACGAGGAGAACGCCACGCTCGTCGTCGCCAAGAAAGAAGTCCGCGTCACCAACCTGCGCAAGATCTTCTGGCCCGAGCGCGCCCTGACGAAGGGGCAGTTGCTCCAGTACTACGCCGACGTTGCCTCGGTGCTGCTGCCGCACATCCGCAACCGCGCGATGGTGATGAAGCGCTATCCGCACGGTGCAGCGGGCGATTTCTTCTTCATGAAGCGCGCGCCGTCGCCGCGGCCGGCGTGGATTGAGATCTGCCGCATCGATCACGGGCACGGGAACATCATCGACTTCCCGATGATCCAGGACGAGGCGGCGCTGCTGTGGGTCGTCAATCTCGGCTGCATCGACCTCAACCAGTGGTACGCGACCTGCGACGACGTGGATCGCCCCGACTACCTGCACTTCGACCTCGATCCCGGCGAGGGCGCGACGTTCGCCGGCGTCATCGAGACCGCGCTCGTCGTCCGCGACGCGCTCGAGTCGCTGAAGATGACGGTCGTCGCCAAGACGACGGGCTCGAAAGGGATGCACCTCTACGTGCCGATCGTCCGAGGACCGGAGCAGAAACAGGTATGGACGTTTGCGAAGGCGCTCGCCGTCGAACTGGCGTCGCGGCACCCGAAGCTGATGACGTCCGAATATCGCCGCGAGAAGCGGCCGCATGGCCGCGTGCTGATCGACTACAACCAGAACCGATGGGGCAGCACGCTCGCGTCCGTGTATTCGGTGCGGCCGCGTCCCGAGGCGACGGTGTCGACGCCGGTGACCTGGAAAGAGGTCGAGCGGGGCGTGCGCATCGAGGACTTCACGATGACGAACGTGCCGGCACGCGTGAAGAAGGTCGGCGACCTGTGGAAGCCGCTGCTGCAGCCGCGCGGGCGATTCAATCTGTCGCAGTTCGTCTAATCGCCGAGGAGCTCGCCGACCGCTTTGAAGTCCTCGATGTGATCGCAGATGGCCTTGAGGACCATCAGCATCGGCACGGCGAGCAGCATGCCCCACACGTTCCAGATCCAGCCCCAGAACAGCAGGCCGACGAACACGGCCACCGCATTCATCCGCGCCGCGCGGCTGGTCAGCCACGGCGTCAGCAGGAACCCTTCGAGGCTCGTGATCACGAGCGACGTCACGCCGACGACGACCGCCATCTTGATCGTGCCGAACTGCATGAACCCGACCGTCGCCGTGGCCGCGGTGACGAGCACGGGCCCGAAGTAGGGAATCGAGTTGAAGATGCCGGCGAGAATGCCCCACAGTCCGGCCTGCTCCACGCCGATCCAGCGGAACGCCAGCCACGTCGCGACCGCGACCACCGCGCTCGTGAACACCTGCACGATCAGGAACATCTCGATCTGCCGATCGATGTCGGACAAGATCTGCAGCGTGATCTTTTTCTTGGTCAGCGACGGCCCGACGATCTTCACGAGCTTGCGTCGATACAAGTCGCCTGACGCGAGCACGAAGTAGACGAGAAACAGGATCAGCACGAGTTGTCCGATGGCGGCCGCCACGCTCAGCGATCCCCACATCAGGTAGTCCGACACGTTGATCGGCGGCGTCTCGATCTGCACCTTCTGCACGCCCGCTGGAGCGGGCGGAGCCGGCGTCGCCGTGCTGGCCGCCTGCGCGATTTCCGTGGCCGCCTTCTGCACCTGTTTGATGGCCGTCGCGGCGCGCGGCTGCGAATGCTCCATCAACGAGCTGAGGCGATGCGCCGCGCTCGGCAGCTGCTCGATCGCCGCGTTCACTTCCCCGCGGACGCCCCACACGAGATCGCCGCCGGCGGCGACCAGCGCGAGGAGCAGCAGCGCCGCGCCGATCGGCCGCGGCAGATGCCGCCGCTCCAGAGCCGTCACGATCGGATCGAGCGCGTAGCTGATCAGCAGGCCGATGACGACGGGAATGATCACCGACTGCGCGTACTGCAGCATCAGCACGACGGCCAGCACCGCGATCACGGTGAGCGCCGCGTTCCGGATGTCGACCGGAACGGTCGGCACCGCCGGTGACGTGTCGTCGTTCATGCAAGCTCCTCCCGCTGCAGCGCCTGGTTGATCGCGACCGCCGCCTTCACCCCTTCCGCCGCGGCGACGACGACAAACTGCGCGTCACGCGAGGCATCGCCGGCGACGTAGATGCGCGGCACGTTGGTCTCGCACATGTTGCCGGTCTTGACGGTGCCGCGCGGCGTCAGCATGCAGCCAAGGTGCGTCGCGATGAGCGACTGCGGATGCTGATCGCTCGTGAAGAACAGCGCGTCGCGCGCGAGCGTCGAGCCGTCGGCGAAGACGATCGCGCGCAGCTCGCCGTCGCGATGCTCGAGCCGCTCGACCCGCGGCGTCCGCACGTCGATGCCGTGGCGCGCGAGGCGCTCGCGCGCCCGCCGCTCGACGCGCCGCCCGTCGGTGCACAGCACGACGTCGCGGCTCCAGGTGGTCAGCGCGAGCGACAGGCCGGTGGCATCGCGTCCGATCCCGAACGCCGCCAGCCGCCGGTCGCGCCATTCCCAGCCGTCGCAGTACGGACAATGGAAGATCGAGCGGCCGTAGCACTCGTGGAAACCTGGGATCGCCGGCAGATCGTCGACGACGCCGGTCGCGAGGAGCACGAACCGCGCGCGCACCGAATCACCCGACGCGAAGGCGACCGCGTACGACCGATCGTCGGCCGGGGCGACCGCGACGACGCCGATGCAGCGGAACTCGACGCCGTAGGCCGCGAGCTCGCGGCGGCCGAGATCGGCGAGTTCGCGCGGTGCGATGCCGTCGCGCGTCAGGTAGCCGTGCACCGCGTGCGTCGTCCGATTGCGCGGCTCGCCGACGTCGCAAACGAGGACGCGCCGGCGGCAGCGACCGAGCATCAACGCTGCGCTGAGGCCGGCGGGCCCGCCCCCGACGACCACCACATCGAATGCCGTTTCGGCCATCTGCGGGTGCGAAGTGCAAGAGCGGCACCCGATTCGCGACGGCTAGGCTCTGGTACTTTATGTGCGTTTAAAACACATGCGTTCCAAGTCGGAACACGATCGAAATCTTCGCGATTTGCTTAATATTATTCGCGTTTAGACATTCAGACGTGTGAACGACTGTATAAAAATGGCTCAGATCTATGTTGTCTTATACAGCACCATAATTGCTGCGCAGACTTCACTAAGCTATTGATTTGTATCGACTTGACTGGCTGACCACACCACGAATCGGATCTGGCTCGCCGATTGCTCATCCGTTCCGCGTCTATGCCTGTCCGCCGACCGTCCTCCCTCGCCTGGATCGCTGCGCTTGCGGCCCTCCTCCCCGCGACCGCACTGGCCCAGACGCCTGATTCCAAGATCGACCGCGGCCTCCGCGACGCGCTCGCGCGCGGCGGAGCGACGCAGAAGGTCATCGTCACCGTGAATCCCGGGTGCCGCGATTTCGTGCGCGTGTCGCTCCAGAACCACGGCGACCGGATCAAGTCGGAGCACCCGATCATCGATGCGATCGCGGTGGACCTGCATAGCGAAGACGTCGCCGAGCTCGCCGCCCACAGCTGCGTCAAGACGCTGTCGTACGACGCGCCCGTCTCGGCGAAGGGCAAGCCGGGGACCGGCGGGCCGACGGCTGGCCGCCCCGCGAAGGCCAACGCGCTGCGCGAGACGCTCGGCTTGCCCACGACGCCCACGCCCGCGACGCCGACCGGCGACGCCGGCGTCGGCGTGGCGATCATCGACTCGGGCATCGCGCCGAGCGAGGACTTCTCCGGCCGCATCACCGGCTTCTACGACTTCACGCACGGCGGCATTCCGACGATGCCGTACGACGACTACGGTCACGGCACGCACATCGCCGGCCTCATCGGCAGCAGCGGGAAGCTGTCCGGCGCCGCCTACATGGGCGTCGCGCCCGACGTGCACATGGTCGGCCTCAAGGTGCTCGACGGCAGCGGCACCGGGACGACGAGTGACGTCATCAAGGCGATCGAGTACGTCATCGCCAACAAGGCGAAGCTGAACGTTCAGATCATCAACCTGTCGCTCGGCCATCCGATTCTCGCGCCAGCCGCCGACGATCCGCTCGTCCAGGCGGTCGAGCGCGCGAGCGAGGCCGGTCTCGTCGTCGTCACCGCGGCCGGCAACTACGGCCAAGACCAGAAGGGGCCCGGCTCCGGCTACACGGGCATCACCTCGCCGGGCAACGCGCCGTCGGCGATCACGGTTGGCGCCGTGATGACGCAGGACACGGTGACGCGCGCGGACGACCTCGTCGCGCCGTACAGCTCGCGCGGTCCGACGTGGTACGACGCGTTCGCGAAGCCTGACGTCGTCGCGCCGGGCCACTCGCTGGTGTCCGACACGAGCGTGTCGTCGTATCTGTACAAGCATCTGCCGACGAGTCGCGTGCAAAAGGACGGCACCGCGTTCCTGTCGCTGAGCGGCACGAGCATGGCCACCGGCGTGACGAGCGGTGTCGTCGCGCTGATGATGCAGGCGCACAACCAGAACGGCCTGCGCGATCGCACGCCGATGTCGCCGAACCTCGTGAAGGCGCTGCTGCAGTTCAGCGCGATTCCGCTCGCGAATACGGACGTGCTCACGCAGGGCTCCGGCGAGATCAACGCGGCGGGCGCGATCGAACTGGCGCACGCTATCGACACCGACGCGCGCGCCGGCTCGTGGTGGCTGCGCGTCGGCGTCACCCCGACGACGACGATCGGCAACACGTCGTACGCGTGGGCGCAGAACATCGTCTGGGGGACGACGCTGCTCGGCGGCAACGTGATCTACACGAACAACATCGTGTGGGGCACGAACATCGTCTGGGGCACCAACATCGTCTGGGGGACGAGCGCGGTCGTGCGCGCCGACAACATCGTCTGGGGCACCGCGGCGGTGTGGGCGTCCCACATCGTCTGGGGCGATCGGCTGATCGGCGTGATGGACGATGACGAGAACATCGTCTGGGGCACGGTGAAGGGCGCAAACATCATCTGGGGCACGCTGAGCGCCTCGAACATCGTGTGGGGCACGCGCGTGCACGGCGCGAACATCATTTGGGGCACCTTGCGCGGCGACAACATCATCTGGGGCACGTCGGGCGACGAGAACGTCGTGTGGGGCACGGCGCTCGACGAGAACGTCGTCTGGGGTACGGGGCTGACCGGCGAGTCGAGCGGCCTTCTCTGGTAGAGCCGAGGGGCGTGGAGAAGATGTCACAGGATCTGCCTCTCGACGACCTCGCGTCAGCGCGTCCGCGGCATGACGCGCAAGGGACGGCCGCGCGCGGCTGGTGGAACGCGCTGCCGACGATGAGCGGCCATCTCGTCACGCTGCGCGCGCTGCGGGCGAGCGACGCGGTGTCGTTGTTCACGCTGCTGACGGCGGACGAAGTGTCGCGCTTCATGTCGCCGCCGCCGGCGTCGATCGAAGGATTCCAACGCTTCATCGCGCGGTCCGAGCGCCGGCGCGCGGCGGGGACGCAAGCCTGTTTCGCGATCGTGCCGCGCGGGTCGGAGACGGCCGTCGGCCTGTTCCAGGTCCGGGCGCTCGAGCCTGCGTTTGCGACGGCCGAATGGGGCTTCGCGATGGGGTCCGACTACTGGGGCACGGGCATGTTCGTCGAAGGCGCGCAGCTCACGGCCGAGTTCGCGTTCGATGTCGTGGGCGTCCACCGGCTGGAAGCGCGCGCGGCGGTGCGGAATGGCCGCGGCAACGGCGCGCTGCGCAAGATCGGCGCGGTGCTGGAAGGCGTGCTGCGGCAGTCGCTGCTGCGTCACGGCGAGCATTACGATCAGGCGCTCTGGACGCTGTTGTGCGACGACTGGCACGAGACGAAGGCGTCCTGCGGCAGCGGGGTCGTTCTCCACTAACATCAATCGCGGACGCATGGATGTCCGCGACTTCGATTTTCATCTTCCGCCAGAGCTGATCGCGCAGGAACCGATCGCCGACCGCGCCGCGGCGCGGCTGATGGTCGTCGACCGCGCGAGCGGCGCGCTGACGCATACGCGGATCACCGCGCTGCCGGCGATCCTGCAGCCGGCGGACCTCGTCGTCGTCAACAACACGCGCGTGTTCCCCGCGCGGCTGCTCGGTCATCGCGACCCGTCGGGCGGCGCCGTCGAGTGTCTGTTGGTGACCCGGTACGAGTCAGACACGTACCCGACATGTACCCGACACGTACCCGGTACGTGCCAGACATGGCAGGCGCTGATGCACCCGGGGCAGAAGCTGCACCCCGGCGCGCAGGTGACCTTCGACGGCACGCACCGGATCCACGGCGAGGTCCTCGAACAGAAGTTCTTCGGCCGGCGCACCCTCCATCTCTGGACCGACGACGGCACGCCGCTCGACCACGCCATTGACGCCATCGGCCACGTCCCGTTGCCGCCATACATCAAGCGCGACGACCGCGCCGCCGACCGCGACCGCTACCAAACCGTCTTCGCCCGCGAGCGAGGATCGATCGCGGCGCCGACCGCCGGCCTGCACTTCACGCCGGACCTGCTCGCCGCGCTCGCCAAGCGCGGCGTCGAACGCGCCGAGATCACCCTGCACGTCGGCTATGGCACCTTTCAGCCGGTCCGCGTCGATCGCGTCGAGGATCACCGCCTCGAGGCAGAGCACTACGAGATCGCCCCCGCCGCCGCCGACGCGATCAATCGCGCGCTCGCCGACCGCCGCCGCGTCCTCGCCGTGGGGACGACGACGACGCGGACGCTGGAAGCCGTGGCGCAGGCGAACCGCGGACGGATCGTCGCCGGCGCCGGCGCGACGGACCTCTTCATCTATCCGGGATTCGAGTTCCGCGCTGTCACCGCGCTCCTGACCAACTTCCACATGCCGAAATCGTCGCTGCTGATGCTCGTGTCGGCGTTCGCGGGACGCGAGCTCGTGCGGAAGGCGTATGATGCGGCCGTCGCCGACCGATACCGGTTCTACAGCTACGGCGACGCGATGCTGATTCTCTGATGGCGTTTCCCTACGAGCCGTTCGATCTCTCGGACGTCAAGACCTATCCGCTGAAATCGCGCAAGAGCAAAGCGCGCGTGGAGGACTTCGGCCGTCCCGTCGCGCCGGCGTCGACCGTCGCCGCCTTCGTCGACTCGCTGCCGAACATGCTCGCCGCCGCCGACTTCAAAGCCGTCGTCGCGGCGATCGCCTCGGCTGCGCGCAGCGGCGGCGGCGTGGTGTGGGGCCTCGGCGCGCACGTGATCAAGACGGGCCTGGGTCCGGTGCTGATCGATCTGATGGAGCGCGGCTGCGTCTCGGCGATCGCGACCAACGGCGCGGCGATCATCCACGACTTCGAGATCGCGCTCGTCGGCGCCACGTCGGAAGACGTGGACGAAGCGCTCGGCCCCGGACGGTTCGGCATGGCAGAGGAAACGGGACGCCTGCTCAACGGCGCGATCGTCAACGGCGTCGGTCGCGGCCTCGGCATCGGCCAATCCGTCGCCGCGTTTCTGCACGAGCGGCAGCCGCAGTTCGCGCGCGCCAGCGTCCTGGCCGCCGCCGGACGTCTCGGCGTGCCGGTCACCGTGCACGTGGCGATTGGCACCGACATCATCCACATGCATCCGGCCGCGTCGGGCGCCGCGCTCGGCGAGGGCAGCCTGCGCGACTTCCGGTATTTCGTCTCCAACGTCGCGCGCCTCGAGCACGGCGTCTATCTGAACTGCGGATCCGCCGTCGTCCTGCCAGAGGTGTTCCTGAAGGCGGTCGCGCTCGCGCGCAACCGCGGCCTCGCACTCGCGGGCCTGACGACGGTGAACCTGGATTTCGTGCGGCTGTATCGTCCGCAGACCAACGTGGTGTCGCGTCCGACGGCGGGCACGGGCCGCGGGTACTCGCTGGTCGGCCACCACGAGATCATGATTCCGCTCCTCGCCGCCGCCGTGCGCGACGCACTGGCCGACCGCTAGGTCACTCTGGAATCACGACCGGCTGTCCTCGGTCGATGATGTAGGTGTCCACGACCTTCGCAGTCGTCGTGCCGATGTTCCGCGCGTTGTGCACCTGACCGCGTGCCGTGAAGAACGTCTGGCCGGCAGAGACCGTCAGCGGCGGATGGCCGTCCACTTGAAGCACGATGGTTCCCTCGACGACGTAGCCGAAGTCGTCGCCGGGGTGCGTGTGCCGCGCCGACGATGCGCCTGCCGGAATCTCGATCGACATCTCGACGCCCTCGCGGCCGATGTCGGGTAGAACGCGGCGCTGCAGCTCGGTCCATCGCGCGGATGACCGCTGAGGCGTCGCACCGGCGGTGAAGATCATCGTTGCGCAGACAAGGAGTGTTCGTATCGTCATGGCTCTCTCCCGGCCGGACTGTAACCGGAGCGATCGCGCCGTCGATTCGATGTGCATCGAATCGAGTTCGGAGACGCTGCGATACGATGGCGGCGTGGAACTGGCGCCTGACGTCGCGAAGATCGCTCAACTCATCGGCGAACCTGCGCGTGCGGCGATGCTCGTCGCGCTGGTCGACGGCCGTGCGCGTCCCGCCGGAGAGCTCGCGCTGCTCGGGAACATCGCGCCGCAGACGGCGAGCTTTCACCTGCGGAAGTTGATGGACGCGTCGTTGCTGGCGGTGGAGCGTCAGGGCAAGCACAGCTACTACCGGCTGGCGAACGGTTCCGTGGCGTCGACGCTCGAATCGCTGGCGGCGCTCGCGCCGGTCCGACGGGACGTCGAGGCGCGCGAGCGGAGCCGGTTCGAGTCCGACCGTGTCGGCGAACTCCGCTTCGCGCGCGTGTGCTACGCGCATCTCGCGGGCACGCTGGCGGTCGCCGTCACGCACGCGCTGCTCGACCGCGGATTGGTCCGCGCGGATGCCGACCGGATGTACGCGCTGACCGACCGCGGCCGGACGTGGCTGGGCGCGTCGGAGGGCCGTCGCTTGGGCGCGAGCCGCGCCTGCATCGACTGGACGGAGCGGCGTCACCACCTTGGCGGCGCGCTCGGCGCGGCGGTGCTCCGCTGGCTCACCGATCGGCGGTGGGTCGCGACGATCCGCGGCACGCGTGCCGTGCGCGTGACGCTCGTCGGCGCCCGCGAATTCGAGCGGCAGTTCGGCCTCAGCGTCCGCGGCCGGCGCGACGCCGACAGCTAGAAGGGCCCTAGCCGCGCGCCCACGCCCCTGCTAAGATCGGTGGTTCCTGCCGGAGTAGCTCAGGCGGTTAGAGCGAGCGTCTCATAAGCGCTAGGTCGACGGTTCGAGTCCGTCCTCCGGCAATCCCAATCCATGCCGGCCATCCTGTCCCGCGTCCGGCGGTTTATTCGGCAGCACGATCTGATGCAGTCGGCGACGCGCGTCGTCTGTGCGTTGTCGGGCGGCTCGGACTCGGTGGCGCTGGCGTACGTCCTGGACGCGCTGCACGACGCGGGCGAACTGCAGTGGGTCGGCGTCACGCATCTGAATCATCAGCTCCGGGCGACGTCCGATCGCGACGAGGCGTTCTGCCGCGCGCTCGCGGATCGGTTGCGGCGTCCGATCCTCGTCGCGCGCGAGGACGTCGCGGCGCGCGCCGCGCGCGACGCGCGGTCGATCGAGACGGCCGCGCACGATGCACGCTACGCGCTGTTCGCGCGCGCGCGAACGCACTTCGCCGCGGATCTCGTCGCGCTCGGCCACACGCGCGACGATCAGGCCGAGACGTTCCTGCTGCGGCTGCTGCGCGGCGCCGGCCCGCGCGGCCTCGCGGCCATGTATCCGCGGCACGGCGACGTCGTCCGCCCGCTGCTCGACTGTGCGCGCGGCGAGCTGCGCGACTGGCTGCACGCGCGCGGCGTCGCCTTTGTCGAGGACGAAACCAACGCCGACGGCACCATTCCTCGCAATCGCATCCGCCGCGAGCTGTTGCCCCAGCTCGCGGCGTTCAATCCGAACATCGTGGACGTCCTCGCGCGGGAAGCGGCGCTCGCGCGCGACATCTGGTCGTGGCTCGAGTCCGAGCTCGACCGCTTCGGCGAGGATCTGGACGTCGCGCGGCTCTCTGCCGCGCCGCCGGCGTTGCGGCGTCTCGCCGTGTGGCGGGCGCTGAACGACCGAGCTGCCGGCCATCCGGTGACGGCGGCGCACGTCGACGCGGCGCTTGGCCTGCTCGCCGCCGGCGAGGGCGCGTCGATCGATGCGCCCGGCCTGCGCGTGCACCGAATCGGTTCGCGGATCGTCTTAAACAGGAGAGACGAGACGCGCGAAGACCGCGCGAACTATTGGCGCTTCCCGTTGTCTATTCCAGGAGAGGTCACCACGACGCGCATGACGGTCTCGGCCGAGCTCGCGGATGGGCTGGCCGTCGGAGACGTCGGTGCAAATGTGGGCAACGGACCTGTGGCGGCGGTGCGCGCGGATCTCCTTCGCGTCGGCGTCGACGGCGCGCTGGCGGTCAGGAATCGCCGCCCCGGCGACCGTTTCCGACCGGTCGGGCTGGGCGGCCGCAAGAAGCTCCAGGACGAGTTCGTCGATCGCAAAATCGTGCGCGGCGAACGCGACTCGGTCCCGATCGTCGTCGACGAGTGCGACCGTATCGTGTGGGTCGCCGGACACGGAATCGACGAGGCGTTTCGGGTCACAGACCCGTCACAAAAGGTGGTAGTCTTGAGACTTAGGTTATCGGAGAGGTGCTCTTGAACTCGACCCTGAAGAGTCTGCTGTTCTGGGTGGTGCTCGTCGTCATCGGCGTGCTCATCTGGAATTTCTCCACGCGCTTCCAGCACCCCGAGCAGGCGGTGAAGTTCAGCGAGTTCATGTCGTGGGCCGACTCGGGGAGCGTCTCCTCGGTCACGATCACCGGCCAGGACATCACCGGCTACACCAAGGGCGGCACGCACTTCCGCACGTACGCGCCGGCGCAGTACGACGGCCTCGTCAACAAGTTGATCGAGAAGAACGTCCAGGTCGACTCGCGCGAACCGACCGCGAGCCCGTGGGCGTCGCTGCTGTACTCGTGGGCGCCCGTGCTGCTGATGATCGGCTTCTGGATCTTCTTCATGCGCCAGATGCAGAGCGGCGGCAACAAGGCGCTGTCGTTCGGCAAGAGCAAAGCGAAGCTGTCGTCGAGCTCGCAGAAGAAGGTCACCTTCAAGGACGTCGCCGGCGTCGACGAAGCGAAGGAAGAACTCCAGGAGATCATCGAGTTCCTGAAGGAGCCGCAGAAGTTCCAGAAGCTCGGCGGACGCATCCCGAAGGGCGTCCTGCTGATGGGCCCTCCCGGAACGGGTAAGACGCTCCTCGCGCGCGCGGTCGCGGGCGAAGCCAACGTCCCCTTCTTCTCCATCAGCGGATCCGACTTCGTCGAGATGTTCGTCGGCGTCGGCGCCTCGCGCGTGCGCGATCTGTTCGAGCAGGGCAAGAAGAACGCGCCGTGCATCGTCTTCATCGACGAGATCGACGCCGTCGGCCGTCATCGCGGCGCCGGCCTCGGCGGCGGCCACGACGAGCGCGAGCAGACGCTGAACCAGCTGCTCGTCGAGATGGACGGCTTCGAGTCGAACGAAGGCGTGATCCTCGTCGCCGCGACCAATCGTCCCGACGTCCTCGATCCGGCGCTCTTGCGGCCGGGCCGCTTCGATCGCCGCATCGTCGTCAACCGCCCCGACGTGAAGGGACGCGAGGGCATCCTCGCCGTCCACACGCGCAAGATCCCGATGTCCGACGATGTGGAAGTCGCGCTGCTGGCGCGCGGCACGGCGGGCTTCTCGGGCGCCGACCTCGCGAACCTGGTGAACGAAGCGGCGTTGAACGCCGCGCGCTACAACCAGAAGGTCGTGCGCATGCACGACTTCGAGTTCGCCAAGGACAAGGTGCTGATGGGATCCGAGCGGCGCTCGATGATCATCAGCGACGCCGAGAAGCGCGTCACCGCGATCCACGAGGCCGGACACGCGCTGCTCACGGTGCTGCTGCCGCACGCCGATCCGATCCACAAGGTGACGATCATCCCGCGCGGTATGGCGCTCGGCCTCACGCAGCAGCTGCCGGCCGACGAGAAGCACAACTACTCGCGCGAGTATCTGCAGGACCAGCTCGCGATCCTCCTCGGCGGCCGCATCGCCGAAGAGATCACGATGGCCAGCCTGACGACCGGCGCCGGCAACGACCTCGAACGCTGTACCGAGCTCGCGCGCAAGATGGTGTGCGAGTGGGGCATGAGCGACGCGATGGGGCCGCTCACCTACGGCAAGAAGGAAGAACAGATCTTCCTCGGCCGCGAGATCGCGCAGCACCAGGATTACAGCGAAGACACCGCGATCAAGATCGACCAGGAAGTGAAGAAGTTCGTCACCGATCAATATCAGCGCGCCACGCGGCTGCTGACCGATCAGAAGACGACCCTCGTCAAGATCGCCGACGAACTGCTGGCGCGCGAGGTCCTCGACGCCGATCAGGTGCGGCGTCTCGCGGCGGGCCTCGAGCTCGAGGCGCCGCAGCCGGTCAGCGCGCGGCCCGTCGTCCACGAAGAGGACGAGCGCCCGCGCCTGAAGGAGCGCGCGCCGATCGTTCCCGCGCTCAACAAGCCGCTCCCGCAGGAGTAGGACCGTCGTTAGTCGCCAGTCATCAGTCATCAGTCGCAGTCGTCAGTCGCACCGACTGACGACTGGCCGACGATGATTCTCCAGCGTCGCTCGTACGTCGTTCCACTTCCCGGCAGCAGCGCGCTCGATCTGGGCGCGCGCTGCCTGGTCATGGGCGTGCTCAACGTCACGCCCGATTCCTTCGCCGAAAGCCCGCACATCCAGGATCCGGACGCCGCCGCCGCGGCCGCGCTGCGCCTGGCGGCGCAGGGCGCGGATCTCATCGATCTCGGCGGCGAATCGACGCGACCCGGCGCCGATCCCGTCTCGGTCGACGAAGAGCTCGCGCGCGTCGTGCCGGTGCTCGAACGCCTGCGCGGGCGGCTCTCGATTCCGATCGCGATCGACACGTACAAGTCGGCGGTGGCGCGCGCGGCGATCGACGCCGGTGCGGCGATCGTGAACGACGTCAGCGGGCTGCGTCACGACCCGGCGCTCGCGGCCGTGGCGGCCGAGACCGGCGCCGCGCTGGTGCTGATGCACAGCCGCGGCACGCCGAAAACGATGAACGACGAAGCGGTCTACGGCGACGTCGTCCGCGATGCGGCGGAGGAACTGCGCAGGAGCGTGGCGGCCGCGACGGCCGCCGGCGTCCCCGCGGCGCGCATCATCGTCGACCCGGGGCTGGGGTTTGCCAAACGCGCGGCGCACAGCTATGGTGTGCTGGCGCGTCTGCCCGAGCTCGCTGCGCTGCTCGATCGGCCGCTGCTCGTCGGCGCGTCGCGCAAGTCGTTCATGCGCTCGGCGCTGGGCGATCGCCCGCCGGTGGAGCGCGACTGGGGCACCGCCGCGGCCGTCGCCGCCGCCGTGCTCGGCGGCGCGCATATCGTCCGTGTGCACAACGTCGACGCGATGGCGCAGGTGGTGCGGGTGGCGGAGGAGATCAGAAAGGGCGCGAAATGACGTGGCTCTCGCCGTTCCTGAACCGTCCGCGTCTCACCTGGTGGGACATCGCCGACATCCTCGTGATGTGGGCGGTGATCTACGAAGTGTTGAAGCTGATTCGCGGCACGCGCGCCGTCCAGATGGCGGTCGGCGCCGCGGTGATGCTGCTGCTGTTCTACAGCACGCGCTACAGCCACCTGCAGACGGTCAACTGGCTCGTGCGCAACATGGTCCCGTACATCGCGTTCGCGGTGATCGTGCTGTTCCAGTCCGACATCCGCCGCGCGCTCGCCCATCTGGGGCGCGCGCCGTTCTTCCGCTATCTCGCCAAGCCCGAGTCGGCCGAGGAATCGATCGAAGAGCTCGTCGTCGCCGCGACGATGCTGTCGTCGCAGCAGGTCGGGGCGATCATCGCGATCGAGCGGCAGATCGGGCTGCGCAACTACATCGAAGGCGGCATCCCGCTCGACGCCGTGCTGACCTACGATCTGATCCTGAGCATCTTCCAGACCGATTCGCCGCTGCATGACGGCGCGGTGATCGTGCAGGACGATCGCGTCGCCGCCGCCGCGTGCTTCCTGCCGCTCACCGTCAACCCGAAGTTGAGCAAGGAGCTCGGCTCGCGCCACCGCGCCGCGATCGGGCTCACGGAAGAAAACGATTCGGTCGCGATCGTCGTGTCGGAGGAGACCGGCGGGATGTCGGTCGTCGCCGACGGCCAGATCGAACGCGACCTGACGGGCGACGCGCTGCGCGATCGCCTGCGGTCGCTCGTGCTGCAGCGCCGCACGCCGCGCGACAAGCGCGAGGTGGTCTACTCGTGATCTGGCCCTTCCGCCACCTCGGACTGAAGCTGTTGTCGCTCGCGCTCGCCGTGCTGCTCTGGATGGCGGTCGCGGGCGAAGAAATCGTCGAGCGCGGGCTGCGCGTGCCGCTCGAGTTGCAGCAGTTGCCGGCGAACGTCGAGCTGAGCGGCGACGTGCCGACGGCGGTGGACGTCCGCGTCCGCGGCGCCTCCGGCACATTGAGCCGCGTCGGACCGGGCGACGTGGTCGCCGTTCTCGATCTGCGCGGCGCGCGTCCCGGGCGGCGCCTGTTTCCGATGACGCCCGATCAGGTGCGCGCGCCGTTCGGCGTCGACATCGTCCAGGTGATGCCGTCGGCGGTCGCGATGACGTTCGAGAATTCGCTGACGCGCACCGTGCCCGTGCTGCCGTCGGTCGACGGCCGCCCGGCGCCGGGCTACGTCGTCGGCACGCTGACCGCCGATCCGCCGAGCGTCGACGTCGTCGGTCCCGAGTCGGCGGTGAAGCGCGCGACCGAAGTGTTGACCGAACCGGTGCTGATTGCCGGATCGACGGGGCGCGTCCGCGAGACGGTGACCATTGGCGTGCTCGATCCCGCGCTCCGCATCGTCAACGCGAAGAGCGCGGTGGTCACCGTGCAGATGGAGCCCGCGCCGGCCGAGCGGACGGTCCACAATCGTCCCGTGCACCTGCGCAACATCGGCGCGAACCTCGTGGCGCAGGCCGAGCCGGCGACAATCAACGTGACGCTGCGCGGCAGCCGCGAGGGGCTCGCGCGCATCGCGGCCGACGAGGTGACGGCGTTCGTCGACGTCAACGGCCTCGGCGCGGGACAGTACTCGCTGGACGTGCACGTCGACGTCGAGCAGGAGGCCGGCGTGACAAAAATCGATCCTTCTTCCGTGCAGGTGCGCATCAGCCGTGGCCAACAGTGACCCGATTCCGAAGCTCTTTGGCACCGACGGCGTCCGCGGCGTCGCCGGGCAGTACCCGCTCGATCCGCCGACGGTGCGGCGTCTCGGCGCAGCGCTCGTCCGCGCGCTGAAGATTCCGGGCGCGAAGTTCCTGGTCGGGCGCGACACGCGCGAGTCCGGCGTCTGGATCGAAGCGGAACTGGCGCACGGCGCGTCGGGCGAAGGCGCGATCGTGACGAGCGCCGGCATCGTCCCGACGCCGGCGGTGGCGTACCTGACGCGCACGCACGGCTACGACGCGGGCGTCGTGATCTCCGCTTCGCACAATCCGTACGGCGACAACGGCATCAAGGTGTTCTCGGGCAAGGGCGAGAAGTTCACCGAGCGCATCGAACGCACGGTCGAAGCGATCATCGCCGACCCATCGTGGCGCGCGCACGACGGCGAGCCGGCGCACGTGCCGCACGAAGATCTCGTCGGCGCGTACCTCGATCACCTGCGGCAGATCGTCGAGGACGTCCCGTCGCTCAAGGGCGTCAGGCTCGCCGTCGACTGCGCGAACGGCGCGACGACGACGGTGGCGCCGCCGCTGTTCAGCAGCCTGGGGTTCGATGTCGACGTGATCGGCGATCAGCCCGACGGCCGCAACATCAACCTGCAGTGCGGATCGACGCACCCGCAGCGGCTGGCCGCGCACGTCGTCGACGGCGGCTTCCGGATGGGCGTCGCGTTCGACGGCGACGGCGACCGCGCGATCTTCATCGACGAGGACGGGAAGGTCGTCGACGGCGACGCCGTGCTGCTGATGTGCGCGCGTCAGCTCCAGCGCGAGCGGCGGCTGCAGGGGCACGCGATCGTGGCGACCGTGATGAGCAACATCGGCCTCGAGCTGGCGCTGAAGCCGCTCGGAATCGATCTCGTGCGCTGCCCGGTCGGCGACAAGTACGTGATGGAGGAGATGCTCGCGCGCGGCCTGTCGCTCGGCGGCGAGCAGTCGGGCCACATCATCTTCTCCGAGTACCTGTTCACGGGCGACGGCCTGTGCACCGCGCTGAACGTGCTGCGGACCGTCGCGCTGACCGGCCGCACGCTGTCGTCGCTCGCCGCCGATCTGCAGACGTTCCCGCAGGTGCTGCTGAACGTGCGCGTCAGAGAGAAAGCGAATCTCGAGTCCGTTCCGCCGATCGCGGCGGCGATCGCGCGCGTGCAGGCACGCGTCGCGGGCCAGGGTCGGTTGCTCGTGCGCTACTCCGGCACCGAGCCGCTGCTGCGCGTCATGCTCGAAGGACGCGATCAGACGGAGATCCAGCGCTGGGCAGAAGAGATCGTCGATGTCGTCAAACAGCACTTGGGGTAACGGGCAGCTCGTTATCTAGTTATCTGGTTATCTGGTTGGTTGATTGAATAATTAACCAGATAACCAAATAACGAGATAACCAACTAACTGATGGCGAACCTGTCGGTGAACGTCAACAAAGTCGCCACGCTGAGAAATTCGCGCGGCGGACGTGTGCCGAGCGTGCTCGAGGCGGTCGACGTGTGCCTGCATGCCGGGGCGCCGGGGATCACCGTGCATCCGCGCGCCGACCAGCGGCACATCACGCCCGGCGACGTGCGCGACATCGCGCGCGTGCTGCGGCGCGACTGGCGCGGCATCGAGTTCAACATCGAAGGCGATCCGCGTCCTGACCTGCTGGATCTGGTCGACGAGGTCCGGCCGGATCAGTGCACGCTCGTGCCGGTCGTCCCCGGCGAGATCACGAGCCAGGCCGGCTGGCGCGAGGGGCCGACGAGCGCGGCGATTCCCGGCGTCGTGCGGCGGCTGCACGACTGCGGCGTTCGCGTCAGCCTGTTCGTCGACGCCGACGCCGACGCGATCCGCTGGGCGGCGTCGACCTGCGCCGACCGCGTCGAGCTGTACACCGAGCCGTTCGCGCGCGCGTTCGAGCAGGGCGCTGATGCCGGGCGCGCGTCGTTTGCGCGCTTCGTCGCCGCGGCAGAGGTCGCGCACACCCTGGGACTCGGCATCAACGCGGGACACGACCTGGACCTCGCCAACCTCGTGCTGTTCCGCGAGTTGCCGCATCTGGACGAAGTCTCCATCGGTCACGCGATCGTCTCTCGCGCGCTGTTTGTCGGCCTCGCGACGGTCGTCCGCGAATATCTGCAGGTGCTATCATCGGAGGTCGGTTCATGAAATCCGACAACATCGCGTTCGGGATCGCGGGCGTGCTCTTCGGGTTGATCGCCGGCTGGATGATCGGATCGCAGCAGGCGGCGGCGCGTCCCGGCGCCGCGGCGGCCGCGCCCGCGGCGCAGGCCGAGTCGTCTGCCGCGCCGGCCGGCGGCGGATCCACGCGCGCCGCGGTCCTCGATCAGACCCAGGTCAACGCGCTCGAGTCGGTCGCGCAGCGCGAGCCGCAGAACCCCAAGCCGCGCATCGATCTCGCGAACCTCTACTTCGACGCCGAGAAGTACGACGATGCGATCAAGTGGTACGGCGAGGCGCTGAAGCTGAATCCGAAGGACGTCAACGTCAGCACCGACCTGGGCGTCTGCTACTACTACACGAATCAACCCGACAAGGCGCTCACGCAGTTCGATCAATCGTTGAAGCTCGATCCGAAGCACACGAAGACGTTGTTGAACGTCGGCATCGTGAAGGCGTTCGGCAAGCAGGATCTGCCCGGCGCGACCGAGGCGTGGAAGCAGGTGCTGCAGATCGCGCCCGACAGCCCCGAAGGCCAGGCGGCGAAGCGCGCGCTCGACAGCCTGCAGTCGGCGCATCCCAACATGGGCGCCGGCGGACAGAAGTCGGGCACGTAGATGCTGCGGTTCCTGCTGCTCTCGCTGCTGTTGACGCTCGCCGTCCGCGCGTTCGGGCGGCTCTTCGACGGCATCGTCGAAGGGCTGCGCGGCGAGGCGCCGCCGCGGACGCGCGTGCCGCAGCGCGGCGTGCAGATGGCGCGCGATCCGGTGTGCGGCACGTTCGTCGTCCCCGATCGCGCCGTGTCGATCAGCGTCGGACGCGAGCAGCTGTACTTCTGTTCCACCGCGTGCCGCGATAAGTACCGGGCCAAAACCGCATGACCGCGTCGAGCGCCGAATCGCAGCTGCGCGCCGACATCGTCGAGATCGGCCGGCGCATGTACGCGCGCGGCTACACCGCGTCGAACGACGGCAACATCAGCGTGCGCCTCGGATCGGACCGGCTGCTCATGACGCCCAAGAGCGTGTGCAAGGGCTTCATGACGCCGGACATGATGTGCATCACCGATCTCGACGGCCGGAAGCTGCAGGGCGATCGCGATCCCTCGTCCGAGATGCTGATGCATCTCGAGGTCTACCGTCAGCGCCCCGACGCGCAGGCCGTCGTGCACGCGCATCCGCCGACCGCCACCGGGTTTGCGGTGGCCGGCATCCCGCTCAATCGCGCGGTGCTTGCGGAGGTGCTGACGACGCTCGGCAGCATCCCGATTGCGGAGTACGCGACGCCGTCGACGAAGGAGCTGCCCGAGGCGGTGCGGAAGTACATCAAGGCGCACGACGGCATGCTGCTGGCGAACCACGGCGCCCTGACGATCGGCGCCGATCTCTACGCCGCGTACTACAAGATGGAGACGATCGAGCACTTCGCGCACATCAGCTTCGTGGCGCGGATGCTGGGGCGCGAGAACCTGATCTCGCGCGACGAGGTCGATCGGCTGCAGGGGCTGCGCGACACCTACGGCATCAAGGCGCCGGCGCCGATCTGCGCGACCGACGAAATCACACCCGGACAGGTCAGTTGTCAGGTCGTGGAGGCGCCCGTCGGCGCCGGATCCCGTCTCGTGCCGACGGGTGATCCAGACGGAGAAATTCGGCTAACATACCGCGAGCTCTCCGCGCTGATAGAAGACGCCATACGAAGCTTACGGTAGAAATGACAGACGCCGAGCGCTGACGGCATTCAGCGTCGTGCGTTCTGCATTTCAAGGAGATACAGATGGGCGAGGCGTTAGGGATGATCGAAACCAAGGGCCTGGTCGCGATGATCGAGGCCGCCGACGCGATGGTCAAGGCGGCGAAGGTCACGCTGGTCGGCTGGGAGAAGATCGGGGCGGGTTACGTCACGGCCATCGTCCGCGGCGACGTCGCCGCGGTGAAGGCCGCGACCGATGCCGGCGCCGCCGCCGCGCGTCGCGTCGGCGAGCTCGTGTCGGTCCACGTCATCCCGCGCCCGCACGCGAACCTCGAAGACGCGCTGCCGATCGGCAAGGCGACCAGTGCCAAGGCGTAGGCGCGACTCGCGACCAGGGACTAGGGACTAGGGACTAGAGACTCGCGTGCTTCTCGCCAAGATCGTGGGCACCGTCGTCGCGACGCGCAAAGACCCACGACTCGTCAGCAACAAGCTGCTCGTCGTCCGCCCCGTCGATCCGCGCGGCAAGAGCGAGGGCGCGTACCTCGTGGCGGTCGACACGGTCGACGCCGGCGTCGGCGAGACCGTGCTGATCGTCAGCGGCAGTTCGGCGCGCATGGCGTCGGGAATGAAGGACTGCCCGGTCGACGCCGCCATCATCGGCATCATCGACACCATCGACGTGAACGAGTAGACGATGCAGATCGCGCGAGTCATCGGCGACATCGTCATGACGCGGAAGGACGAACAGCTGCACGGCATCAAGCTGCTCGTCGTCCAGCCGCTGACGCCGGATCGGCAACCCGCGGGCCGGCCGCTCGTCGCCGTGGACGCCGTCGGCGCCGGCGTCGGCGAGGACGTGTTCTTCGTCCGCGGCAAGGAAGCGAGCTTTCCGTTCTATCCGGGCGCCGAACCGCCGGTGGATGCCGGCATCGTCGGCATCATCGATCACTGGGACCTGGGGTAGATGCAAATCGCGCGCGTCGTGGGCACGGTCGTGTCGACGCAGAAGCACCCGAAGTTCGACGGTGCGAAGCTGCTGCTGGTCCAGCCGCTGAACCTCGACGACACGCCGCGCGGGACGGCGTTGCTCGCGATCGACGGCGTCGGCGCCGGCGTCGACGAGAAGGTGCTCGTCGTCCTCGAAGGCCGCGCCGCCGGCGAGGCGCTCGGCAAGAAAGCGGCGCCGGTGGACGCGGCGATCGTCGGGATCATCGACACGGTGAGCGTCAGTGACTGATCAGGAACTCCGCGCCATGGTGCGCGACGCGATCGCGAGGGCTCGTCCTTCGACAAGCTCGGGACGAGCGAATATGGATCCTGTGCTCGCCCGAGCGGATTCGGCCCCGACACTGACCCGAGCGGATTCGGCACTTCCGCTCACCCTGAGCCTGTCGAAGGGTGAACTCCGAGCCGTGGACCACGCGCTCACCCTGAGCCTGTCGAAGGGTGAACTCGACGCCGGTCGAGCCGCGTTCGCGCTTCTCCCGCTCCCGCGCGGCGGCGACGCCGACGGCATGTGCATCATCGAGCCCTCGGTCCGCTGCACGCACTGCGGCTACTGCCAGACGTACGGCCATTGAACGTCCTCGTCACCAGACGCCTGCCCTCGTCCGTCATCCGCAAGCTCGAAGCGTCGGCCGCAGTCGATCTCTACCAGGGCGAAACCGCGATCTCGCGCGACGAGCTGCGCGCGCGCGTCGCCGACAAAGACGCGCTCGTGTGTCTCCTGACCGACCCGATCGACCGCGACACGATCGATGCCGCGCCGAAGCTGAAGGTGATCGCGAACGTCGCCGTCGGCTACAACAACGTCGACGTCGCGCACGCGAGAACGAAGGGGATCGTCGTCACCAACACGCCGGATGTGCTCACCGAAGCGGTCGCCGACTTCACGTGGGCGATGATCCTCGCGATCACGCGCCGCATTTCGGAAGGCGAACGGGTCGTGCGCGCGGGGCAGTGGAAAGGCTGGGCGCTCGATTTCATGCTCGGATCCGAGCTGCGCGGCAAACAGCTCGGCCTCGTCGGCGTCGGTCGCATCGGACGCGCGGTCGCGCAGCGCGCGCCGGCGTTTGGCATGCGCGTCGCGTACGCGTCGCGCCGGCCGATCGAGGCCGGATCCGAAGGCCCCGGCCTCCGCGACGCAGAGGCGATGTCGCTCGATCGCCTGCTCAACACGTCGGACGTCGTCTCGCTCCACGTCCCGCTGACGCCGGAGACGACGCACCTGATCGATCGCAAGGCGATCGCGCGGATGAAGCGCTCGGCGTATCTGATCAACACCGCGCGCGGACCGGTGATCGACGAAGACGCGCTCGCGTGGGCGATGCAGCAGCGGCTGCTCGCCGGCGCGGCGCTCGACGTCTACGAGCGCGAGCCGGCCATTCATCCCGATCTGCTGAAGCTGGAGAACGTTCTGCTGCTGCCGCACATCGGCAGCGCGACGACCGAAACGCGCACCGCGATGGCCGAGCTCGCCGTCGACAACGTGATCGCCGTCCTCGCGGGACGGCCGCCGATCACGCCCGTCGCGTAACCGCGCTCACGACTGTTTTTTTCGCGTGACGCGCACCAACGCGGCGTGCCGCATGGTGCCCATCTCGTGATACTCCACGCTGACCGCGTCGCCTTCGCCGATGACGGCGGTCGCGTCCACGCGCCCGCCCTTCGTCTTGTCGCCGACGCCCTTGCCCACGAACTTCGTGTTCTCGTCGAGCATGAACGTCATCTCTTTGCCGTCTTTCGCCGCGACGACGAGCGACGAGGGCGAGACCGACGTCACGGTGCCGGTCGCCGACAGCACGGCCGCGGCGAGCAGCGCGGCGAGAGCGATCGTCTTCATCTCGATATACTACCGTGAGCCGATGCCGAAGCCCACGTCGCGAACGGTGCACGCCGTGATGAAAGCGCTCGCGCGCGCGATCGACGACATGGACCTGCCCGCCGTCGAGAAGATCGCCCAGGAGAGCCAGGAAGATCCGTTCGAGGTGCTCATCTCGACGATGCTGTCGGCGCAGACGCGCGATCCGGTCACCGCCGCCGCATCGGCGCGCCTCTTCAAGGTCGCGCGCACGCCGCGCACGCTGGCGAAGCTCACCGTCAAGCAGATCGAGAAACTGATCTATCCGGTCAGCTTCTACCGCAACAAAGCGGTTCACGTGAAGGAGACCTGCCGTCAGCTCGTCGAGCGCTTCGGCGGCAAGGTGCCGGGGACGATCGACGAGCTGCTGTCGCTGCCGGGCGTGGGCCGGAAGACCGCGAACCTCGTGCTGATTCTGTCGTTCAAGAGCCTGAAGAACATCTGCGTCGACACGCACGTGCATCGGATCTCGAACCGCCTCGGGTGGGTCGCGACGAAGACGCCCGAACAAACGGAGCAGGCGCTCTACAAGGCGACGCACACGCGCTGGTGGCCGTACATCAACCTGTATCTCGTCACGTGGGGACAGAACGTCTGCCGCCCCGTCTACCCGCGCTGCGGCGAATGCGTGATCCGCGTGCACTGCGAAACGGGGCGTCGCGCGCGCACATGACGCTCGACGACCTGCGCGCCTTCGCGGTCGCGCGCAGCCTGTTCCCGCCGACGACGCTGCCGCGCGCGCTCGATCGTCTGGGCTTCGTGCAGGCCGATCCGATTCGCGCGCCCGCCCGCGCACAGGACCTCACGCTGCGCCACCGCGTGAACGGTTACCTCGCGGGCGATCTCGAGCGGCGGTATCCGGAGCTCGACGTCGAGGAGGATTTCTTCGTCATCTACGGCTTCGTCACGCGGCGCCTCTACGCGCTGATGCATCCACGTGCGAGCGGCTTCGATCCGTTCCCGCGCGACCGCGCGCGGCACGCCCGCGACCTCCTCCGCTTCGTCCGAACGCACGGCGAAGTCCACCCGCGCGTCGTCAACGATCACTTCGCGCACGGCACGACGACGAACTACTGGGGCGGCCGCTCGAACGCGACGACGCATCTGCTGGATCAGATGCATTACCGCGGGATGCTCCGGGTCGCGCGGCGCGAGCGCGGCGTCCGCATCTACCGCGTCAGGGAGCACGCCGGCGGCCGCTCGAGTGCGGCGGAGCGGCGCGCGCGCGTTGACGCGCTCGTCGACGCCGTCGTCAACCTCTACGCGCCGCTGCCGGCGGCCAGCTTCGGGCCGATCGTCCGGCGGCTGCGATACGCAGTGCCGCAGTGGCGCGGCGAGCTCGATGCCGCGTTGCGGCGCGCGCGCGGCCGTCTGGCGCACGCGCGGGTCGAGGGCGTCGACTGGTTCTGGCCGGCGGGGGAGCGGCCGGATGACGGCGAGCCAGGGGACGCCGTCCGGCTGCTCGCGCCGTTCGATCCGGTCGTCTGGGATCGCCGGCGATTCGAGCTGTTGTGGGGCTGGTCCTATCGTTTCGAGGCCTATACGCCGCCGAAGAAGCGCCTGCGCGGCTATTACGCGCTGCCGCTGCTCTGGCGCGACCGCGTCGTGGGCTGGGGGAATCTCGCGGTGAACGACGGCCGGCTTCGGTCCGACGTCGGATATGCGGGCGGCCGTCCGCCGCGCGACCGCGGGTTCAGCGCCGCCCTCGACGGCGAGCTGGATCGGATGTCGCGGTTTCTTGGACTGTGACCGCTTCGGGCAGATCCACCGGTTCGCCGAGCTGCGCTTTGATCATCGCTGCGTTCGCCACCGACTTCGCGGAGAAGTGGTTGTTCGCGTAGAGGTACATCTTCTTCACGAGCTGCTTCACGGCCTTTGCGGTTTCGACGAACGGCTCGAGCTCCTCCGCGGAGTACAAGTAGTTGTAGCGGTCCTCCGACTTGTCGTGCGCCCACCACTGCGCCGCGTTCCGGCCGTGCAGGCGCATGTAGTAGAAGCCCTCGACGTTCGGCAGGAAGTTCTGCCGAATCGAGTACTTGAACTTCGGCTCGTCGATCTGCACCCACGCCGCCTTGAACTCGTTCAGCAGCGCGAGCGTGTCGCCGATCGCGTCGCTCCAGCTCTTGTGACGCAGCTCCACGGCGACCGGATACTCGCGGAACGCACGCAGCAGCCGCGCGAGCGCCTCGCGCGACGCGGCCGTGTCTTTGAACGACGGCGGGAACTGCGCGAGCAGCGCGCCGAGTTTGCCGGCGTCCGCGAGCGGCGCGATGCCGCGCCGAAATTCGTCGAGGTCGGCGGCGTTGACGTCGACGAGCGCGGCGATCGCGTCCGCCGAACCGGCCGCATCGTGTGGCAATCCCTTGACGATGCGATCCGCGTACATCTTCGGGTGCGTGAACTTCTGAAACAGCTTGACGGCGAACTCGAAGCCGCGCGGCGTCCGCTCGGCCCAGCCGCGCGCGATCTCGGCACGCGGCTGAGCGTAAAACGTCGTGTTCACCTCGACGGTGTCGAAATGCTCCGCGTAAAAGGCGAGCTCGTCGAACCCCTTCGGCCGCGGCTTCGGATAGAAGACGCCGTTCCACGTTCCCTTGCCGGACGGATAACTCCAGCCCGAGGTGCCGACGCGAATCTCAGAGCTTCCCGTAGGCATCCTTGTCGAAACCGAAAATGACCTTCGAGCCCTTGACCAGGATCGGCCGCCGGATCAGATTCGGATTCTCCATCATCAAGTCGATCGCTTCCTTCTTCGACTTCGGCAGCGGCCGCTCTTTCCAGACCGGGCTGCGCGTGCTGACGTAATCGAGAAAGTGATCCTTGTCGATGTGCTGCTCGAGCCACGCGCGCGACGGCGGCTCTTTGTTGATGTCGATCGCGTTGACCTCGATCTGCTCCTCGTCCAGAAAACTTCTGGCGTTCTTGCAGGTCGTTCAGGTGGGCTTCGTGTAGAACGTCGGTTTCGCCATAAACGATAGAATAGTCAAAGTGCTCACGGTTAACGAGATCTTCTACTCGATCCAGGGGGAGTCGACGCGCGCCGGCGAGCGCTGCGTGTTCGTCCGGCTGACCGCCTGCGACCTGCGCTGCTCGTGGTGCGACACGCCGTACGCGTTCCACGAAGGGAAGAAGATGTCCGTTGACGAGGTCGTCGACGCCGTCGGCCGATTCGGCTGCGATCTCGTCGAGGTGACCGGCGGCGAACCGCTGCTGCAGGACGATGTGTATCCGCTGATGCAGCGGCTGCTGGCATCCGGGCGGACGGTGATGCTCGAGACGGGCGGACATCGGCCGATCGATCGCATCCCGCGCGACGTCCTGAAGATCGTCGACGTGAAGTGCCCCGGCAGCGGAGAGGCCGACAAGAACGACTGGGCGAACCTCGACCGCCTCGCGCCGCACGATCAGGTGAAGTTCGTCGTGAAGGACCGCGCGGACTACGAGTTCGCGCGCGACATCATCGCGCGGCACGACCTCGAGCATCGCGCCGGCGCCGTCCTGCTGTCGCCGGTGCACGGCGTCCTCGACGCGAAGATCCTCTCCGAGTGGATGCTCGCCGATCGACTGCCGGCGCGTCTGCAGTTGCAGCTCCACAAATTCATCTGGCATCCCACGACGCGAGGCGTGTAGCCATCAGCACTCAGCCTTCCGCGCGCAGTCCTCGCAAGGCCGTCGTGCTGCTCAGCGGCGGACTCGATTCGTACACGGCCGCCGCGATGGCACGCGCCGATGGCTTCGAGCTCTACGCGCTGACGATCGCGTACGGCCAGCGCCATGCGCGCGAGATCGAGTCGGCGCGGCAGGTGGCGCGCGCCCTCGGCGTCACGCAACAGCTCGAGATGACCCTCGACCTGCGCGGCATCGGCGGCTCGGCGCTGACGAGCGATACCGACGTGCCGAAGGATCGCGACTTGGCGGCAACCGACATTCCGTCCACGTACGTGCCCGCGCGCAACACGATCTTTCTCTCGCTCGCGCTCGGCTGGGCCGAAGTCCTCGGCGCGTCGGACATCGTGATCGGCGTCAACGCGCTCGACTACTCGGGTTATCCCGACTGCCGGTCCGAGTTCATCACCGCGTTCGAACGGCTGGCGAATCTCGCCACGCGCGCGGGCGTCGAAGGGACGCGCTTCCGCGTCCACACGCCGCTCATCGCGCTCGGCAAGGCCGACATCATTCGCCGCGGCGTCGCGCTCGGGCTCGACTACGGGTTGACGCACAGCTGCTACGATCCGCGCCTCGACGGTTCGCCGTGCGGACGCTGCGACAGCTGCGTGCTGCGCGCGAAGGGGTTCCGCGAGGCCGGCGTCCCCGACCCGCTGCGGCTGCAGTAGAATCGCGACGCATCTGTGACCATCCTCGAGCGACACCCGTTGCGGCGGCAGCTGTTCGCCGTCGCGATCGGGCTGTTCATTCCCTTCGCCGTCGTCATCACGTGGTCGGCGCAGCGGACGCGCGCGGAGCGCGAGGACGAGCTGCGCGAGGAGGCCGGGTCGGTGGCCGGCGCCGCCGCCGCGGCGCTGACGCAGTACTTCACCAGCATCGACACGCTCGCCTCGTCGCTCGCCAGCCATCCGGCGATCCAGCACCTCGACGCCGACGCAAGCGATCAGTTCCTCGGCCACGTCCTCGGTCACGAGCCGCTCCTGCTCAACATCGTCGTCACCGATCCGAACGGCGTCGTGAAGGGGTCGGCCGTGCCGTCGCGGTCGATTGGGCCGATCGTGTCGCTGCCGTATGTCGCTGACGTCGTGGCGCGGCGCGCGCCGGTGGTGAGCGGGCTGACCAACGGCGCCGTGTCCGGCAAGCCGACGATCGTGTTCGGCTATCCCGTGATCCGCGACGGCGCCGTCGTCGCCGTGCTCGGCTTCGGCGTGAATCTCGAGCGGCTGCAGACGGTCTTCGAGAGCGTGCCGCTGCCGCCCGACAGCGTGGTGACGCTGTCGGACTCCACTGGGCACGTGCTCGGGCGCAGCCGCGACGCGGCGCGCTACATCGGCCGCGTCAGCAGCCCGCATCCGATGTCTCCGCGCGACGTGCCGAAGACGCAGTTGCTCGCCGGCCTCGACGGTGTCGAGCGCTTCTACGGTAACGCGGAGATCGATCGCGGACCGTGGCTGCTGAGCGTTGGCATCCCGCGCGACCTCGCGCTCGCGCGCGTCGCGCCGATCTTCCGTCGCGACTTCGTCGTCACCGCGGCGGCCATGATCTGCTTCTTTTTGGTCTCGGTGCTGCTCTCGCGTCAGCTCGGCGGCGGCCTCGATCGGCTGCGCCGCGCGGCCGACCGCATCGCCGCGGGAGACCTGTCGCCGCCCGAACGCGCGCCGATGCCGACGCAGGAAATGGTGCAGCTGCAGGACGCGTTCACGACGATGGCGGCGAACCTGCGCGACGCGCGGACGGCGCTCGATCGGCAGATCGAGCAGGAGCGCAAGATGCGCGAGGCGCTGCAGTCGCTTCAGCGGCAGGTCGTCCGGCAGGAGCGGCTCGCGGCGGTCGGTGTCCTCGTGTCTGGCGTCGCGCACGAACTGAACAATCCGCTGCAGGCGATTCTCGGCACGGCGGAGCTGCTCGAGCGGCAGCCGAACCTGCCGGCCGAAGCGCTCGAAGAAGTCGCGTTCGTCAAGACGCAGAGCGGGCGCGCGCGAGAGATCATCCGCAACCTGTCGCGGTTCAGCAGCCAGCAGTCCGGCCCGGCCGAACTCGTCGACCTCCGCGACGTCGTCGCCGAAGTGGCGCAGCTGCGCCGGAGCAACCTGCAGAACCACGGCATCGCGCTCGAGATCGACACGCCGCCCGTGCGACCGGTGCGGGCGAACTTCACCGAGGTCGAGCAGGTCACATTGAACTTCGTCATCAACGCGCAGCAAGCGATCGAAGGCACCGGACGCGCCCACGGCCGCATCGCGGTCCGCGTCTTCAACTCCGGCAAGAAGGTCCACCTCGAGGTGCAGGACGACGGGGCCGGCGTGTCGGCGGAGGATGAACCGAAACTGTTCCAGCCGTTTTTCACGACCAAGCCCGTCGGCCAGGGGACGGGGCTCGGGCTGTCGGTCAGCTACGGCATCATCGAATCGTACGGAGGGACGATCGGTTACCGCGCCAACGAATGGGGCGGCGCCACGTTCTTCTTCGAGCTTCCGGCGGCGAACGTATGACGACACGCCTCTATTACGACGACCCGTATCTCTCCGCGTTCGACGCGACGGTGACCAGCGTCGAGCCGCGCGGCGAGGCCGTCGCGGTCACGCTCGATCGAACGGCGTTTTATCCGACGTCGGGCGGACAGCCGTCCGACACCGGCACGCTCGGCGGCTTTCGTGTCATCGACGTCGTGGATCGGGAGGATGGCGCGATCGAGCACGTGATCGATCGATCGGCTGAAGCCTCGCGCTCCGCGCCACACCGCACCGCCGGAATGGAGCGCGAGGCTTCAGCCGAGCGAACGCTGGCGGTTGGCGACACGGTTCACGGCGACATCGACTTCGCGCGCCGCTTCGATCACATGCAGCAGCACACGGGACAGCACGTGCTGTCGGCCGCCTTCGAGCATCTGTTTCACGTGCGCACCGTCAGCTTTCATCTCGGCACCGACGTGTCGACTATCGATCTGGCGCGCGACGTGACGCAGGCGGAGCTGACGGCTGCGGAGCAGGACGCGAACCGCATCGTCTGGGAAGATCGACCCGTCGGCATTCGCTACGCGACGGAGGCGGAGGCGGCGGCGCTGCCGCTCAGAAAAGAGTCGAAGCGCGGCGGCACGCTCCGGCTGATCGACGTGGCCGACTACGACCTGTCGGCGTGCGGCGGCACGCACGTCGCGAGGACCGGCGCGATCGGCGTCATCTCCATCGCGTCGTGGGAGCGCTTCAAGGGCGGCGTCCGCCTCGAATTCGTGTGCGGCGGCCGCGCGCTCGCGCGGTTTCGCGCGCTTCGCGACACAGTAGCCGCGGCGACGCGGCTGCTCTCGGCGTCGGCCGCGGATCTGCCGCAGACGATCGAACGGCTGCAGGCCGACGCGAAGGATCAGAAGCGCGCGGTGACGGCGCTGCAGACCGAGCTCGCGCGCTTCCGCGCCGACGAACTCGCCGCCGCCGCCGCCCCGATTCAATTGCACGACGGATCGAGCGTCCGCCTCGTCGCGCAGGCGCTGGACGCGGACGCCAACACGCTGAAGTCGCTGGCGAGCGCGATCACGTCGCGCGCGGGACTCGTCGCCGTCCTCATCACGCGCGCGACACCGGCGCTCGTCGTGGTGGCCCGTTCCGCCGACGTCGCTGGGGTCAACGCGCAGCAGGTGCTCGCGCGTCTCGTGACGCAGTTTGGGGGCCGCGGCGGCGGAAAGGCCGAACTCGCGCAAGGCGGCGGCCTCAACGGATCGATCGATCAGATCCTCAACGCCAGCGCGACAGTACTGTAACTGCTGGGTCGAGTACTGTAATTTCACGGCGCGCCAACGACAGTTCTGTACTGCTGAGCTGTCGATAGAATGCCTCCGATTTCTTCCGGATTCCATCGACATTACGATTTGCTCACCAGCTGATCCGTAATGGCACTCGGCTTGCGGTAGAGCTTCGCGGCGGACGGCCTCCGCCTCGACTCAACACGACAACCGAGGAGCGGCAAGATGCGTGTTTCATCCCCGCAGTGGGGCGCACTATTGGTGTCGCTGCTGGCGATGGCGTCGACCGCGCGGGCGGCGACGATCACCGTGCCGGCAGGTGGCAATCTGCAGGCGGCGATCAACCTCGCGCAGCCGGGTGATGTCATCACACTCGTGCCGGGCACCGCCTACGTCGGCAATTTCGTGCTGCCCAACAAGGGCACCCTGTCGGACTACATCACCATTCGATCGGCCGCGCCGGACGCGGCTTTGCCCGGCGCGAACGTGCGCATCACGCCCGCGTACGCGTCGCAGCTGCCGAAGATCTCGTCGCCCAATTCTTCGTCGGCGTTGCGGACCGCGGCCGGCGCGAATCACTACCGGCTGATGTTCCTGGAATTCCAGGCGAACGCCAAAGGCTACGGCGACATCATCGAGCTCGGACAAGGCGATTCGACGCAGACGACGCTCGCGCAGGTGCCGTTCGCGCTCGTCGTCGATCGCGTGTACGTGCACGGCGATCCGGTCATGGGACAGAAACGCGGGATCGCGCTGCACAGCAGCGATACGACCATCGTCAACTCGTACATCGCGGACTGCAAGGCGGTGGGACAGGAAGCGCAGGCGATCGGCGGCTTCAACGGTCCTGGCAACTACGACATCGAAAACAACTACCTCGAAGGATCGACGCAGAGCTTTCTTCTCGGCGGCGCCGATCCGACGATCCCGAATCTCGTTACGACCAACATCACCTTCAAGGGCAACTATCTGAGCAAGCCGGTGGCATGGCGCAGTCCGATCATCGCGACGCCCGCCAATCCGGCGGCAACCGTCGCCGCGGGCGGCGGATCGCTCGCGCCCGGCACGTACACGTACAAAGTGGCGGCGCGCGTGCCAGCCGGCCAGACGACGACCGCCAACTCCGCCGCGTCGGCGGAAGTCTCCGCCACGGTGGCCGCCGCCGGCGCTGGCGTGACGATTTCGTGGACACCCGTCGTCGGCGCGGCCGACTACGTCGTCTACGGACGCACGGCGGGCGCCGAGAACATGTACTGGACGACGACGACTCCGTTCTTCACCGACAGCGGCGCGGCCGGCAAGTCGGGGACGGCGCCGGGCGCGACGCAGTGGTACGTCAAGAATCTGTTCGAGTTGAAGAACGCGCAGGACGTCCTCGTCGAAGGCAACGTGATGGAGAATCTCTGGGTCGCCGCGCAGCCGGGCTACTCGGTGCTGTTCACGCCGCGCGACCAGGGCGGCACCGCGCCGTGGGCGGTCGTGCAGCGCGTGCGATTCCAGCACAACCTGGTCCGCCACGCCGCCGGCGGCGTGAACATCCTCGGCGTCGACAACCTCGCGCCGAGTCAGCGCGCGAACACGATCGTCATTCGCAACAACGTGTTCGACGACGTCAACACGAGCTGGGGCAGCGGCGCGCGTCCGTTCGAGATCGGCGACGGACCCGACGCGTTGACGATCGATCACAACACCATCATCAGCAACGACTCGTCGATCGTGTGGCTGTATGGCGCGCAGTCGACCAACGTCGCCTACACGAACAATATGTCCGCGCACAACTCGTACGGGATCATGGGATCGAACTCGTCGTCGGGGACGACGTCGATCAATGCGTACTTGCCGGGCGCGGTGGTCGCCGGGAATGTGCTGGCCGGCGGCAGCGCGTCGAAGTATCCGGCCGGCAACTTCTTTCCGACCGTGTCCGCGTGGCAGAGCTCGTTCGTGAACTACGCGACCGGCGACTATCACTTGGCGTTGACGAGCCCGTACAAGTGGGTCGGCACCGACGGCCTCGACCTCGGCGCCGACATCGACGCGCTGAACGGATACACTGCCGTCGCGCTGACCGGCGACGCGTCGGTCGGGCCCGGCAGCAACCGCGTGCAGATCACGACGACGACGCTGCCCGATGCGCAGTTGAACACGCCGTATCGCCAGGCGATCGCCTGCAGCGGCGGCTTCGCGCAGTGTGCGTGGCAGATCGTCACGAGCCTGCTGCCCGACGGCACGACGTTCGACACCGCGGCAGGGGCGGTGACGGGCACGCCGACATCCGTGCAGACCGGCAACGTGACGGTGACCGCGTACGATCCGACGTGGCCGAGCAACACGACGACCGCAACGCTGACGCTGACCGTCGATCCGCCGCCGCTCGTGCTCACGATGTCGCCGCCTGCCACCGGTCAGGTCGGCGCGGCCTACGCGCTGACGCCGAGCGTCAGCGGCGTCCTCGGCGTCGCCACGTGGTCGGTCGTATCCGGTGCGCTGCCGGCGGGCGTGGGCCTCGACGCCACGTGCGGGGCGATCCTCGGCACGCCGTCGCAGTGGGGCACGACGACGGCGGTCGTGCAGGTCGCGGATTCGTTCAGTCCTGCGCGGCTCGCGTCGCAGCCGGTCACGATCACGGTGGCGCCGTCGGCGCTGTCGATCGCCTCCACCGCGCTTGCCAGCGCCATCTATCAGCAACCGTACGCCGCGACGCTCGTCGGGGCCGGCGGCAGCGGATCGACCGTGTGGTCGCTCGTCAGCGGCTCGTTGCCCGCCGGACTCGTCGTCAACGCCGACGGCACGATTACCGGCACGCCGTCGTCTGTGGGCGCGGCGACGTTCACCGTTCAGGCTGCTGACGCGAGCTGGCCCACGAACGTGGCAACCGCCACGGTGACGCTCGTGGTGAACGCGCCGACGTTCACGGCGACGGTGCCGCCGGCGCCGAACGGCCGCGTCGGCGCCGCGTATGCGAGCGGCGCGGGAACAACGACGGGAGCGGTCGGATCGGTCACGTGGTCCGGCACGCTGCCGCCGGGACTCGCGCTGAACGCCGCGACGGGATCGATCGCGGGCACGCCCGCGGCGTTCGGCGTTTTCGCAGTCACGCTCCAGGCGCACGACTCGTACGACGCGTCGCGCGTGCTGTCGGTGACCGAGACCATTTCGATCGCGCCGATGCCAATCGCGATCGCGACCCCGTCGCTCGCCGACGGCAACGTGCGCTCGTCCTACGCGGCATCGTTGAGCGCCACGGGCGGCACGGGGCTGACGACGTGGTCGATCGTGGGCGGCGCGTTGCCGGACGGTCTCGCGCTGAGCGCGGCCGGAGTCATCACCGGCACGCCGACCGCGGTCGGCAGCTTCACCTTCGTCGTGCAGGCGGTCGACGCCGGTTGGAGCGGCAACGTGTCAGCCGTCGCGTTTGCCATCGCCGTGCACGCGCGCGAGGTCGTACTCTACGCGTCCGATGCGTCGAAAATTGCGGGCACGTGGTCGCTCGTGCCGGATGCGACGGCCGCGGGCGGCACGCGCATCTGGAATCCCGACAAGGGCGCGGCGAAGATCAACACACCGCTTGCGAACCCGGCGAACTACTTCGAGATGACATTCCAGGCCGAGGCCGGCGTCGCGTATCACTTCTGGCTGCGCGGCAAGGCCGACAACAACTCGTGGGCCAACGACTCGGTGATGATCCAGTTTGCCAACAGCGTCGACGCGAACGGCGCGCCGATGTATCGCATCGGCACGGTGACCGGCGGCGACGTCAACCTCGAGGACTGCAGCGGCTGCGGCGACGCGGGCTGGGGCTGGCAGGACAACGGCTGGGGCGTGAACGTCTACGGACCGGATATCTCCTTCGCGCAGTCGGGCGTGCAGACACTGCGCGTGCAGGTGAAGGAAGACGGGTTCTCGATCGATCAGATCGTCCTGAGCGCCGACCGGTATCGGACGACGTCGCCAGGCGCGCTGAAGAACGACACGACGATTCTCGTGAAGTAGCGCGCTGACGCGGGAGGTTAGCGGCGCGTGAACTGGGCCAGGCGCACGACGATCGCGTCCGTGGCGGCATTGACCGCTGCGGGCGCGGCGTCGAAGTTGTTCGCGATGATCGAAAACACGAGCGGCTCGTCGTCCGCCGTCGTCACGTAGCCCGAGAGCGAACGGACTGCCGTCATCGATCCGGTCTTCGCGCGCGCGTTGCCTTCCGCGGCGGTTCCCTTCATGCGATTCGTCAGCCCGAGATCCCCGGCGATCGGCAGCGACGCGACGAACGGATCCTTCAGCTTCGCGTCGCGGGCGACGTGCGTGAGGACGGCGACGAGCGCGTCCGGCGTCACGAGATCGTAGCGCGACAATCCCGAGCCGTCGCGCTGGATCAGATCGGCCGGCGCCACGCCCCACGGCGTTACGACGTTCAATACCGCCTCGCGCCCGCCGACGGTTCGGAAGAGCGTCTCCGCGTACTGGTTCTGACTGATCTTCATCAATCGGACCGCGAGCGTCGACAGCGGCGGCGATCGGTACTCGACGAGCGGGGTGATTCGCGATTCGCGGTTCGCCATTCGATCCTGACGCACGTCGATGCCGTTGCGGATCAGCGCACCGCGAAGCGCGTCGACGAAGAACTGTGCCGGGTCGTCGATCGACACGCCGTACGCCGCCGGCGCGTGGCCGAGAGGGATCGATCCGCGGAGCTCGAGCCGCGCGCTGCCGGGCAGCCGGCGCAGGCGAATGGCGGGCTCCGTTCCGGCGGATGAGGTCGTAACGGTGCTGTCGATCGCGAGCGCGCCGGGAAACGGCGCGACACTGACGCCGGCGCTGGCGCCGACGGACGGTCCCGGCGCGATCGTGACGCGCACCGCATCTTCGTTCAATTGCAGCGGCCCGACGGCTGCGGCGTAATCTTCGACCAGATCGTCCCACATCCATCCCGCGCCAAGGCCGTCGACCGGCTCTTCGTCGGCGGCGACGATCCGGCCGGTGATGGTGCGAATGCCGGCGCGCTGCAGCCGCGACGCCCAGTCGGCGAACACGCGATCGGCTCGATCGTCGGTCGCCGTCAGGCTCGGGTCGCCGGAGCCGCTGACGAGGAGATCGCCGGCGAGGACGCCGTTGTCGATCGCCCCCGCGGCGCGGACCGTCGTCGTGTAGGTGTAGTCCCATCCGAGTGTCTCGGCCGCGGCGGCGAGCGTGACAATCTTCATGTTCGACGCCGGGAGGAGCAGCTTGCGCGCGTTGACCGCGTACAGCGTCTCGTCTGTCTTGAGCGAGCGGACGAGCACGCCCCAGGAGGCGCGCGCGAGTGCGGGGTCGGACAAAATCGTGTCGATCGATCGCTGGAGCGCCGGCAAGGCGACGGCGCCGGGCAGAGCGGGCCGGGCGGGCGCGGTCTTCGGACCGCACGCGGTTGCCGCCAGCGCCAGAACGAGCAGAGCTTTTCCGATGCGCGGATTATAGTACGCCGCATGAAAACGTTTCTCGCGTTCGCCACGCTGCTCGCCGTCGCGCTCCTGGCGCAGCCGACCGGCGCGCGTCAGGTGCATGTGACGCTGCACGAAGGCACGAACATGGCGGCGGCGCTGTCGCCCGACGGGCGGACGCTCGCGATCGATCTGCTCGGCACGCTGTGGACGCTGCCATCGAGTGGCGGCGAGGCGAAGGCGATCACCGACATCTTCATGGACGCGCGTCAACCGTCGTGGTCGCCCGACGGCAGGACGATCGCCTTCCAGGCGTACCGCACGAGCACCTGGCAGATTTGGACCGTCGCCGGCGACGGCCGCGATCTGAAGCCGGTGACGGCGAGCGCATTCGACGATCGCGAGCCGGCGTGGTCGCCCGACGGCACGCGGATCGCGTTCTCGTCGGACCGCAGCGGGAACTACGACATCTGGGTGCTCACGCTTGCGACGGGAGCGCTGACGCAGATCACGACCGCGCCGTCGAACGAATTCAACCCTTCGTGGCGGACTTCGACCGAACTCGTCTACGTCTCCGATCGCCGCGAGAGACCGGGCCTCTACGCGCAGGGCGATCGCCTGATCGCGTCGGACCCGGGCGCGCTCTCGGCGCCCGCGTTCGCACCAACGGGCGAGGTCGTCTTCAACTCCATCGCGGGCACGCACAGCCATTTGATGGTGGCTCGTCCTTCGACACGCTCAGGGCGAGCGGACGCGTCAACACGGTCAGCACGAGCGGAGGCCGAACTGGACACCGCTCGCTCTGAGCCTGCCGAAGAGCGAGCGCGGAACATCGCCGACGAAGACGAGGACGTGTTTCCGTTTCGGCCGCAAATCGTCGGCGCCGACGTTCTCTACACGGCGGACGGCCGGATCAAGCGTCGCCCCCTCGCCGGCGGACCCGCGACGACGATCGCCTTCACCGCTGACGTGTCGTTCGTGCGGCCGGCGTTCACGCCGAAGGCTCGGCGCTTCGACGTCGCGGGCGCGCAGCCGGTCCGCGGCCTCGTCAATCCGGCGATCTCGCCAGACGGATCGCAGGTCGTGTTCGCCGCGCTCGGCGATCTGTGGACGATCGGCGTGGGCGGCGGCGCGCCGCATCGGATCACGAACGATCCCGCGCTCGACACGGCGCCGATGTGGTCGCGCGACGGTCGGTTCATCGTCTACTCGTCCGATCGCGCGGGCGGCATGAATCTGTGGATCCACGACATCGCCGCCAACACTGATCGGCAGTTAACGACGCTCGGCGCTGCCGCGATGGAGGCGGCGTGGTCGCCGGACGGGACGCGCGTCGCCTTCGTCGACGCCGACGGTCAGGTGCAGAGCGTCGACGTCGCCACTGGCCGCGTCACGAAGCTCCACGATCGCCTGAACGAGCCGGGACGCCCGAGTTGGTCGCCCGACGGCTCCGCCATCGTCGTGTCGTCGCTGAAGGTGTACTCGACGCGCTTCCGCGAAGGAACGAACCAGGTGCTGAAGATCGCCGCGAGCCCGGGCGCGTTCGCGGATCGCTGGTTCGATCCGTCGCCGAACAAGTCGATCGGCATGCGGGAGGACCAGGGACCGATCTGGTCGCCGGACGGAAGACAGATGGCAGCGATCGTCGACGGCTTGCTCGCGGTGTGGCCGGTGGCTGCCGACGGATCGCCGACGGGGCCGCCGCGGCCGATCGCGACCGAGCTCGCCGGCTCGCCGACGTGGACCGCCGACTCGCGCGCGATTCTCTTTCAGGCCGAGACGCAGCTGAAGCTCGTCGACGTCGCGTCGAAGCGCATCATTCGCACGATCGATCCGAAGATGACGTGGACGCAGGCGAGGACGCTGGGCACGCAGACGATTCACGCCGGCCGTCTGTGGGACGGCGTGAGCGACGCCGTGCAGACCGACGTCGACATCCTCGTCGACGGCGATCGCATCACGAGCGTGGAGAAGCATCGCGACGCGCTTCATGCGGGCGTTGTCGTCGACGCGTCGGGCGAGACGGTCATCCCCGGGCTGATCGAGATCCATTCGCATCTGAGTCAGGACTTCGGCGAGGCGCTCGGGCGGATGTTTCTCTCGTGGGGCATCACGACGGTGCGCAATCCGGCGACGAACACGTACGAGTCGAACGAGTATCGCGAGGCGACCGAGTCGGGCGCGCGGGTGGGGCCGCGGCTGCTCAGCGCGGGCGAGCCGTTCGACGGCACGCGGATCTACTATCCCGGCGGGTCGTCGCTCGACGAAGGCGGCGAGATCACGCTGCGGCTGCGGCATGCGAAGGCGTTCGGCTTCGACTTCATCAAGACCTACGTCCGTCTGCCGGATCTGCAGCAGAAGCGCGTCATCGACGAGGCGCACGCGATGGGCATGCCGGTCACGTCGCACGAGCTCTACCCGGCGGTCGCGTTCGGCGCCGACGGCGTCGAGCACATCCGCGGCACGAGCCGGCGCGGCTACTCGCCGAAGATCTCGCTGCTGTCGCGCTCGTATCAGGACGTGATCGATCTACTGACCGCGTCGAAGATGACGCTGACGCCGACGATCGGCATCCAGGGCGGCTTCCGCCTGCAGACGCTGCAAGACGCGTCGTGGATCGACGACCCGCGCATTCAGCGGCTGTATCCGGCGTCGGTCGCGGCGCGCGGCCGCGAGCAGGTGCGGACGCCGCCGTCGGCGGCCGTGCTCGACGAGGCGCGACGCGCGGTCGCGCCGCAGGAACAGACGATTGTTCGCATCGCGCACGGCGGCGGGCGTATCGTGGCCGGCACCGACGCACCGATCAATCCCTACGGCCTCAGCCTGCTGATGGAGATGGAGGATTACGCGGAGGCCGGCATGACGCCGGCGGAAGTGCTGCGCAGCGCGACGATCGTGTCAGCCGAGGCGATGGGCGTAAGCGATCAGATCGGAACGATCCAAGCCGGCAAGCTGGCCGACCTGGCGTTCATTCCCGGCGATCCGCTGACGACGGTGCGGGCGCTGCGGAACGTGACGCGCGTGATGAAGGCGGGACGGATGTACGAGCGAGCCGCGCTGCTGCGGTAGCACGTCTCGTCGCGTGTTCGGCTTCGGCCCCGCCCGACCGCGCGAAACTCGCCGGAGCGCGAGGCTTGAGGCGAGCGGGGACGCGTCGCCGGCCACTCGCGTCCGTCGGCCCGAAGACGCTCGCGCGGAAAACGCGTCCTCCAGCATGTGCGCTCACGACGCGCACGTCGCCTGCGGTTGCTCGGGGGGCGTTCCAACAATCGGTTGGGCAACGAGGTGATCCGACCGCCGGTGGCGAATCGGCGGCGACGTGCCGGCTGCGCTTGCGGACGCGTTTATCGCCTTCGCCGTCGCGCGAGGTCTAACGGTCCGCGGCCGCGAGCGGCCGACGCCGCCGCGCGATCGTGAACAGCGCCCGTGCGGTCGTCGTATCCTCCGCCTCGCCGGAGCGCGAGGCTTGAGCCGAGCGGGGACGCGTCGCCGGCCACTCGCGCGCGCGATGCTACTTCGCGATCTCGTCGAGCGCTTTGTTGAACTCCGTGTAGTCGGCGGTATCGATCTTCATCGCGCCCGGCTCGCCGCGGCTCGCGAAGGTGTCGTCGCCCTGCTTGCCGAACGTGACCTTCTCTTCCTTCTTGTTGTCGTCGAACTTGACGTCGACCGTCATCGCCGGCTTGTCGAGTCCCGTCTTCGCCGTCGTGTCGAGGAACGAGGTCGCGCGCATGTTCGCGAGCTTCGCCAGCACGCCGTCCACTTTGTCGCGGTCGACGTCGGCCGGGTTCGGGCTCGCGCGGTGCCATTTGTCCGGCTTGTCGCCTTCGCCCTTCACGCGATCGAAGACGATCTTCTGATCCCCGCGCGTGATCTCGACGTGGTTCGCGTTGTACGCGCGGAACTGGAACAGATCCTTGACGCGGTAGTCGTCGGCCCCCTTCTCGAGATCGTCGGCGAGCGACTTGTCGATCGTCATCACCATCGGCTTGGACGCGTCGCGCGCGTACACCGTGGTGTCGTCCGCTTTGCCGCCGATCTCGAGCGTCGCCTTGGAGCTGCCGGCCGCCAGCTCGATGGTGGCCTGCGGCTTGTCGAGGCCGAACTTCTTCAGATCCGCCGGCGACGGCGCATCCGAGGCGATCGATTTCATCTGCGCCGTCTGCACTTTGCCGACGAGCCCTTCCACCGACCCGAAGTCGGCTTTCGCGGCGATCGGCTTGGTGATCGTCCAGTCGCTGCCGCTCTTCGCGAAGTCGACCGGCTTTCCGTTCGCGACGATGTCGATCTGGTCGACCTTGTCGCGGTCGAACTTGATCAGCGTCTTGTCGCGCAGATCGAACGGCTTCTTGTCGAACGTCGACTCCTGGAACGCCGGAATCGAAATCACGCGCTTCTCGTCCGCCCGCTTCGCGAACAGCCCGCCGCCGGTCGGCGTCTTCTCGCCGATGAGCAGCTTGCGGTAGTCCTTGTCGCCGGCGCTCTTGAAGTCGATCTCGATGCGCGGGTTCGACAGCCCGTAGTCGTTCAGGCTCGACGGGTTCGGGTCGACGACGCGCGTCACCTCGAGCGAGGCGAGCGCCGAGGTGATGCCGTTCACCTCGTTGTCGTCGGCTTTCGCGGCGGCGGGCTGCACGATCTGCCACCCGCCGTTCTCTTTCTTGATCGTCGTGGCATCGCCGGCCGACGAAGAGACCTTCACCTCGTCGATCTTGTCCGCCGACACCGACGCGAACACTTTCTCCTGCTTCGAGCTGCTCGACGAGTCGGTCTGCTTGTTCAGAACGAAGTAGATATACGCGCCGAGACCCGCGAGGACGACCACCAGCGCGAGCGTCGACCAGAGACCACGCGTCTTCATCGCCTTACCGTCTCCGCCACCATGTGTACACACCCGACGCGAACACGATCCCCGGGATGACGAAGATCGACAGGAGCATGACGTTGGTCTGATCCGTCGCGGTCATCGTGACGCGGCGGTCGTCCGGCTCTTTCGCCCGGATCGAAATCAGATTCTCCTGCTGCGACAGCCACCCGACGATGTTCATGAAGAGATCGCGGTTGCCCTGGATGCCCAGCGCGGCATTCGACGCGAAGTCCGAGTCGCCCATCACGGCGAGCCGTGTCTCGGGCTTCGGCGCGTCGGGCGCCGCCTTCGCGTCCGTGGCGGTGGACGCGACGCTGACGGCGCAGCCGATGTCGATCGGCCCCTTCTTGTCGCCCTTGCTCTCGTCGAGCGAGACCTGCCCCGACGTCAGCAGGCTCTTGATGTCGGTCTCGGCCCAGCTCCGCGGGCTCGTCTCCACGAACGCCTGCGCGGTGTGGCCGTTGACGCCGCCCGTCACCGGCGTGCACGAACGCGCCATTGGAAACGCCGTCAGGAAGTTGAACGTGCCGTTCTTCGTGATCGGGTGCGCCGGGTAGTTCGCCGCCACCGGCACCGACGCATCGGTCCCGAGCAGCCGGCCCATACCGCTCGCGTCGACGACGACGTCGTTGCCGATGTCGATGCCGTAGTCGTGCGCGAGCGCGATGAGGTGCGTCGGCTGCGGCGCGTCCACCTTGTCCGGCGGATCGATCATCAACAGCAGCTTGCCCTGCTTGTCGAGATACTTCTTCAGCGCGTCGATCTCCGCCGGGAAGAAGTCCGTCTTCGGTCCCGCGACCACCACCACCGATGCATCGTCGGGCACCGCGCCGGTCTGCGCGATCACCAGCTTCTCGACGCCGTAGTTCTCGTGGCCCAGCGCCTGCCCGATCCCGTTGTACCCGTCGCGATCGGCGCCGGTCGGATCGTGCTCGCCGTGTCCCTGCGTGAAGTAGACCTTGCGCTGCTGTCCGGTGACGACCTTGATGATGCCGTTGGTGATGTCCTGCTCGCTGTCGCTCGTCACCCGCTCCGATCGCCCCTTGTAGTTGAATACGATCGTGCCGTACTGCTGAATCTGGTTCTGCTTGGCGATCGTCGGCTTCTTGTCCGGGTCGACGTAATCGGTCGAGATGTTCTTCGAGAGGTACTCGTATTCCTTCAGCTTGTCCTGGTAGCGCGGGAAGTCAGGTTCCTGCGCGAACACCTGGATCTGCAGCGGCGAGTCGAGCTTCTGCAGGATCGTGCGCGTCTGATCCGACAGGCTGAACGCCTTGTTCGCCGTCAGGTCCCACCGCTTGTTCTGTTTCGCGCCGATGTAGTTGACCGCGACCAGGATGCCGAGGACGACGAGGATGCTGACGCCGGTCAGCGTGCCGTAGCGCGCCTGCCGCCCCTGGAAGGTCGCGCCGATCTCGCGCCACTGGCTCGCCGTGTACGCCAGCACGCAAACGAGCCCCGCGATCGCGAGCGGCGTCGCATAGTTCTCGTACTTGTTGAACGCGGGCACGCGCGAGGCGGCGACCGCCGCGATCACGAGCGCGAACCCGATCCAGCCGATGATGTCGAAGGTGCGTTTCATGAAGCTCAGCCCCTCCACCGTTCGGTGTCGACCGACTTGACCGTGAGGAACAACCCGAACGTGATGAAGCTCAGGTAATAAATCAGATGCGACGTGTCGATGACTCCCTTCGTGAAGTCGTCGAGGTGGTCGATGATCGAGAGATACTGCGTCAGCCGGTCGACCGTCGGCCCCGAGAAGCTGCCGATCCACGTGATGATCCAGAACAGCAGGAAGATCGCGAAGGTCGACATCCCGGCCACGATCTGATTCTTCGTCAGGCTCGAGATGAACAACCCGAGCGAGACGAAGCAGCCGCCGAGCAGCAGCACGCCGAGATAGGCCGTGATGATCGGCTTCCACTCCGGGTTGCCGTAGTGGAAGAGCAGCAAGATGTGAATCAGCGTGACGAGCAGCATGATCCCGTAGAGCGCCATCGCGCCCAGGAATTTGCCCATCACGATCTGGAAATCGCTGACCGGCGAGGTGAGCAGCAGCTCGATCGTCCCCGACCGCTTCTCCTCCGAGTAGGTGCGCATCGTCACCATCGGCAGCGTGAAGAGGATCATGATCGTGACGTTCTGCAGCAGCGGACGAATCAGCTGCTGGTTGACGTTCACCGCCTGCGGCGACGCGCCGAACTGGCCCATCTGCATGCTCGTGCGGACGAAGTACTGCAGGATGGCGATGAAGAAGTAGCCGTAGAGCAGCGCCCACAAGCCGATGGCGATGTACGCGATCGGCCCGGAGAAGTAGGACTTCAGCTCCTTCTGCGCGATGGCGAGGATGTTACGCATTGGCAACTTCTCCTACCGGTTCGGCGGCGGCGTTCGGCGCTTCTTCGGTCGTCAGCGACAGGAAGATCTCTTCGAGGCTCATGCGCATCGGCCGCAGCTCCAGCAGCCCCCAGCCGCTGCTGACGACGCTGCGCGCGAGCTCGCGCCGGATGTCCTGGCCGCGCTCGCTCTCGACTTCGTAGCCGACCGCCGCGCCGTGACGATCCGATTCGGCGACGCGCGTCACGCCGGGCACCCGGCGCAGCGCCGCTATCGCGTCGCCGCCGGCCGCATCGATCTGGATGTACATCGTTTCCGATCCGCGCAGCCGCGCCGTCAGGTTCTGCGGCGTGTCGACGGCGACGACCTTCCCCTTGTTGATGATGACGACGCGCTGGCACGTCTGGCTGACTTCCGGCAGGATGTGCGTGCTCAGGATGATCGTGTGGGTGCCCGCGAGCTCTTTGATCAGCTGCCGCGTTTCGATGATCTGCTTCGGGTCGAGGCCGGCGGTCGGTTCGTCGAGGATCAGCACGTCGGGGTTGTGGATGATTGCCTGCGCGAGGCCGACGCGCTGCTTGTACCCCTTCGACAGTTTGCCGCATTGCCGCTGCGCCATATCGGTGACGCGCGTCCGATCCATGACGGCGCGAATGCGATCGGCGCGCCCGGCGGCGGGGACGCCTTTGATCTTCGCCACGAAGCTGAGATACTCGGCGACGGTCATGTCGGGGTAGAGCGGCGGCGTTTCCGGCAGGTATCCGGTGCGGCGCTTGGCTTCGATCGGCTCGTCGAAGACGTCGAACCCGGCGACGAGCGCTTTGCCTTCAGTCGCCGGCATGTAACCGGTGAGGATGCGCATCGTCGTCGTCTTGCCGGCGCCGTTCGGGCCGAGGAACCCGAGGATCTCGCCGCGCTCGACGCGGAAGCTCACGTCTTCTACGGCGGTGACGCGGCCGTAGCGCTTGGTGAGGTGCTGGACCTCAATCACAGGGAACTCCTATTAAGTTGGTGCAAACAAAAATACTATCGGAATGGGTGAGGGAGGATCAATGGCGGCAGGGAGCGTCGAGACAGGGTCGCAGGCGCCGGACTTTACGTTGATGAACCAGGATCGGCAGCCGGTGACGCTCAGCGCGCAGCGCGGCCAGCCGGTTGTGCTGGCGTTCTTTCCGGCGGCGTTCAGCTCGGTATGCACGAAGGAACTCTGCACGTTCCGCGATTCGCTGGCCAAGCTGAACGCGGCGCGCGCGCAGGTCTACGGCATCAGCGTTGATACTTTCTTCACGCTGAAGGCCTACCAGGAGGCGCAGCAGCTGACGTTTCCGCTGCTGAGCGACTTCAACAAAGACGTGATCCGGCAGTACGGCGTGTTCAACGAGGACATGATCGGCCTGAAGGGGATCGCCAAGCGCGCGGTCTTCGTGCTCGACAAGAACGGCATCGTCCGCTACCGCGAGGTCCTGGACGATGCGCGGAACGAGCCGAATTACGACAAGGTGCTCGGGGCCGTCGCGTCGTTGTAGGCCGCGGCGATCCGGCTGTGCTACCATGAACATATGAGCACTCGCTCATATGTTCGCGACGCCGTCGCCACCCGCGACCGCCTGCTCGACGACGACTCCGCGTCGGCGCTCGCCGAGACGTTCCGCGTCCTCGGCGACCCGACGCGCGTCCGCATTCTCGACGCGCTGTTGTCGCGCGCCGAAATACCCGTCTGCGACCTCGCCGGCATGCTCGGCGTCACGCAATCCGCGGTGTCGCACCAGCTGCGGCTGTTGCGCAGCATGCGCCTCGTGCGCGCGCGCCGCGACGGCCGCCACATCTATTACGCCGTCGACGACGACCACATCGTGAAGCTGTTCAAGCAGGGGCTCGAACACGTCCAGGAGCGCGCATGAGCACCGCCACCTGTACCGTGTGCGAGCTGCACGCCGAATCGACCTTCATGGTCGAAGGCATGGACTGCCGCGAAGAAGTGGCGATGCTCGAGCGCCGCTTCAAGAACCTCACCGGGCTCGAGGACTTTTCCGCGGATCTCATCGCGCGCCGGCTGCACGTGAAGTACGACGCGGCGAAGCTGACGACCGCGGCGATTGCCGACGCGGTGGCGGACACCGGCATGCGCGCGTGGCTCGAGCACGAGGAGCCGGTCTCCGCGCCCGAAGGCGAAGCGAGGCTGCGGCAGGCGCTCGTGTGGACCGCCGGCGCGGCGCTCGGCCTCGGGCTGCTGCTGCGGGCGGCGAACGCCCACGCGCCGTCCATCGTGTGCTTCACCGTCTCGCTCGCGGCCGGCCTGCCGTTGACGCTGCGCCGCGCGGCGACGGCGATGCGCGTCGGGTCGCTCGACATCAACGTGCTGATGGTGATCGCCGCGGTCGGCGCCGTCACGCTGGGGCAGTTCTCCGAAGCCGCGACGGTGATCTTCCTGTTCGCGGTCGCGCAGGCGCTCGAATCGCGCACGCTCGAGCACGCGCGCCGCGCGATCCGCGCGCTGATGGAGCTGACGCCGACCGAAGCGCTCGTGCGCGACGCGGCCGGCGAGCGAAAGGTCGACGCGAACCTCGTCGGGCCGGGCGCCGTCATCGTCGTCCGGCCGGGAGACAAGATTCCGCTCGACGGCGACGTGATCGCGGGCGAGAGCGCGGTGAACCAGGCGCCGATCACCGGCGAGTCGCTGCCGGTCGACAAGGCGCCGGGCGACACGGTGTTCGCGGGGACGATCAACGGCCGCGGCGCGCTGGAGGTGCGCGTCACGCGCGCGCGGCGCGACACGACGCTCGCGAAGATCATCCACCTCGTCGAGCGCGCGCAGGGGCAGCGCGCGCCGTCACAAACGATCATCGAGCGCTTCGCGAAGGTGTATACGCCGGCGGTGATCGCGCTGGCGGTGGCCGTCGGGATCGTGCCGCCGCTCGTGATGCACGGCGAGTGGCACACGTGGGTGTATCGCGCGCTCGTGCTGCTGGTCGTGTCGTGCCCGTGCGCGCTCGTCATCTCGACGCCGGTGTCGATTGTGTCGGCGCTCGCGGGCGCGGCGCGCAAGGGCGTGCTGATCAAGGGCGGCGTGCACCTCGAGCGGACGAGCCAGATTCGCTGCATCGCGTTCGACAAGACCGGCACGCTGACGCGCGGCACGCCCGAGGTCGTCGAGGTCGTCGCGCTGAACGGCGTCGCCGCGCCGATGGTCGTCGCGCTCGCCGCGGCCGTGGAGCAGCGCTCCGGCCATCCCATCGCGCACGCGATCCTCACGCACGCGTCGGCGAGCGGCGTCGCCGCCGCGCCGGCCGAAGACGTGCGATCGCTGTCGGGCCTCGGCGCCGAGGGGCGCGTCGGCGGCGCGCGGATCGTGCTCGGCAATCATCGGCTCTTCGAAGAGCGGCAGCTCTGTTCGCCGGCCGTCCACGATCGGCTCGACGCGATGAGCGCGGCGGGACGGACGGCGGTGATCGTGGCGCGGGACGGCACGCCGGTCGGCATCATCGCGATCGCGGATCGCCCGCGCGACGCCAGCCGCGACGCGGTGGCGCTGCTGCGGCGTCAGGGCGTCGAGGTGACGATGCTGACGGGCGACACGCAGCGCACGGCGGAAACGATCGCGAAGGAGCTCGGCGTCGACGAGGTCCGCGCCGAGTTGATGCCCGAGGACAAGGTCGCCGCCGTCGAGGATCTGCGCCGCCGCTTCGGCGTCGTCGCGATGGTGGGCGACGGCGTCAACGACGCGCCGGCGCTGGCGGCGGCCGACGTCGGCATCGCGATGGGCGCCGCGGGCAGCGACGCGGCGCTCGAGACGGCGGACGTCGCGCTGATGACCGACGAGCTGCTGAAGATCCCGTACACGCTGCGCCTGAGCCGCACGACCGTGCGCAACATCCGCGCGAACCTGGCGATCTCGACGGTGATGAAAGCGGCGTTCGTCGTCGCCGCGATCGGCGGCGTGGCGACGCTGTGGATGGCGGTGGTCGCCGACACGGGCGCGTCGGTGATCGTCATCGCGAACGCGTTGCGGCTACTGCGCGCGGACTGACGTCAGGACGACGGATTCCTCGATCTGCCGGTCGGGCACCGTCCAGTAGGTCCGCAGCAGCCGCACCTTCTCGGCTTCGTCGACGACACGGAACCCGTGCCGCTCGTAGAAACGGATCGCCCACGTCGCGGCCGTCCACGTGCCGATGAGCACCGGGCGGCTCGTGCGCGCGAGGAGATGCTCGAGCAGCGCCGACCCGATGCCGCGCCCCTGTGCGTTCGTGCGCGTGTAGGCGTGGCGGATCAGCGCGACGTCCTTCACGTCCTGGAGTCCCATCACCGCCAGCAGGCGGCCCTCGTCATCGAACGCGCCGGCGAAGACGACGCCGGCGGCGATTTCGCGTTCGAGCTCTTCGCGCGGCATGTACGGCTCGTGCCAGCGATCGTCGGGGATGACCCCGCGGTACGCGGACGCGCCGTCGTTGATCACCTCGACCATCGGGTCGAGATCGATGCTCGTGCACAACCGGATCTCCACGGCGTTCCAGGGCTAGTCGCCGTGCTCCACGTCGCCGGCGTCTTCCGCGCTCTTTCGTTTCTTCACCGGCTTGGACAGCGACACCTTCGCGACGCGCAGCCCGTCGAGCGCCTCGACGCGCATGCGGCGCCCCTCGACGTCGACGGTGTCGCCGATCTTCGGCCGGCGGCCGATGCAGCCGAGCATGTAGCCGCCGATCGTCGTGTAGGTGTCCTCGTCGATGTGCAGATCGAACTGGCTGTTCACGTCCGTGACGAGCGCGAGGCCGTCGATGAACGCGGAGCCGTCCGGCTGCACGCTGACGCGCTCCGACGTCGGCGCCCATTCGCCCGGGATGTCGCCGACGATCCGCTCCATCAGCGACTCGAAGGTGACGAGGCCGGCGGTGCCGCCGTACTCGTCGATGACGATCGCTTCGCGCACGCGGCGGCGGCGCATCTCGGTCAGGAGGTCGTCCGCGTTGATCGTTTCCGGCACCGTCAGCGCTTCGCGCGCCAGCGACGCGGCGGTCAGCGTCGCGCCGCCCGAGGGCGACGCGATCGCGCGCAGCACGTCCGACACGTGCAGCATGCCGACGACGTCGTACACGTCCTGGCGGTAGACGGGCAGGCGCGTGTGGCGTCCGCGCGCGATCTGGCCGACGACGTCGCGCAGCGGCGTGTCGCCCTTGACGGCGACGAGCTCGGTGCGCGGAATCATCACCTGGCCCGCCGTCACGTCGGCGAAGCCGAACACGCGGTGCAGCATCTCCTCCTCGTGCTCTTCGAGGACGCCGGCTTCCTGGCTCGCCGTCACGAGCATCTTCAGCTCTTCTTCCGAGTGGACCATCGCGCGGCTGTCGGCGTGCTTCAGGCCCATCGCGCGCACGACGGCGTGGGCGGCGCCGTGCACGACGCGGATGAACGGCCACAGGATCCGCATGAAGATCTCGAGCGGCCGCACGAGCCACAACGCGGTGGCCTCGGCACGATCGAGCGCGATCCATTTCGGCGTCAGCTCGCCGAAGACGATCTCGACGGCGGTGATCAGCGTGAACGCGATCGCGATCGCGACGGTGTGCGCCGTCGCCTGCGCGAGATGCGGCGGCAGGAACTCGAGCGGCGGCATCAGCAGCGACGCGAGCGCCGGTTCGCCGAGCCACCCGAGGCCGAGGCTCGCCATCGTGATGCCGAGCTGCGTCGCGGCGATGTACCGATCGGGTTGGCTGATCGCGCGCCGCACCACGCGCGCGCCGCGATGGCCTTCCGCGATCAGTTGATCAATCCGCGTCTTCCTGACGGTGACGATCGCGAACTCGGCCGCGACGAACAGCCCGTTCGCGCAGACGAGGGCGAGCAGTCCGAGCAGCGGCCACAGAACGGTCATCGAGCCTCGCTGACCTCAGGCTTTTCTATTCGAAAAGAAATGGGCGTCGACGAAATTGTCGATGATCGTCTGGTTGGCGGGATCGACCTGTTCGAATTGGATGCCCATCCCGACGCGCCGGTCGCTCCACGCGACGCGCCCCTCCGCGTCGATGTCGCGCTTGCCGCCCGGCATGCGGAACCGCACCTTGATCTTCGATCCCTGGTCGAGCGGGCTCGTCGATCGGATCGCGATGCCGCCGTGGCTCAGATTCAGCGTCAGCGCGGCGGCGATCGTGTTGCCGAATCGGTACTGAATCGGAATGCCGAGGACGACGCGCGGGCTGCTGCGGCGGTTGAAGTTGTCGGGGAACAGGTGCGGCGCGAGCGACGGCAGAATGTGCTGCACGGCGCTGTATTCGTTCACGTAGCCGGCGACGCCGAGCGCTGCGAGATCGCGCACCTCGTCGGCGCTCGCGATCGTCCCGCTGAAGATCAAAATCGGCAGCTTGCCGTCGTCCAGCTTGCGGATCGCGCGCACGAGGTCGATCCCCGGCTGATGCGGCAGGCGCAGGTCGAGGACGATGAGATCGATTTGCGGCAGATCGGCCCGGACGCGCGCCAGCAGTTCCGCCGCGCTCTTGACGACGATCGCTTTGTGACCGGCGTTTTCCACCGCGGCGCGAAAGCGATCGCGCACGAACGCGGTATCGTCGGCGACGACGATGGTCTTCGTGGTGACAGAGGTGTCCGCCACGTCAGAATGTATCGGAATGCGCCATGGTTGGCATTAGCGCGCGATTGACACGTTTGCGCAGAGTGTCGCTATAATCCGAGGTCTGACTGCGATCGTCAAGGAGATCTATGGCGACCTGCCCAGAATGCGATGCGGAAATCGAGGTCGACGAGTTCGACGTCGACAAAGGGGACCAACTGAGTTGCCCCGAGTGCGGCTCGAATCTCGAAGTGGTCAGCCTGGCGCCCCTCGAGCTTGATATCGCGCCTGAGGACGAGGACGAAGACGATCTCGACGACGATTTGGAGGCCGAGGACGCCGAATCCGACGACGACGACGACGAAGATGAAGACGATGAGGACGCGGAGGACGAGGACTGGGAGGAATGACCGATAAGGAAGCCGCGCTGAGACAGAACCTCGCCTCGCTCGGTTCCGTGATCGTCGCGTACAGCGGCGGGGTCGACAGCGCGTACCTCGCCTACGTCGCCAGCCGCACCCTGGGTGACCGCGCGGTCGCGATCACCGCCGACAGCCCGAGCTACCCGGAGCGTCACCGCCAGCTCGCGATCCGCATCGCGAAGGAGTTCGGGCTGCGCCACGAGATCATCTACACGAGCGAGCTCGATCGCCCCGAGTACCGCGCGAATCCGGCGAACCGCTGTTACTACTGCAAGCACGAGCTGTACACGCACCTTTCGCGCATCGCGGCCGACCGCGCCGCCGTCGTCGTCGACGGCAACAACGCGGACGACCGTGGCGATTATCGCCCTGGACGTCAGGCCGCGCGCGAATTCGGCGTTCGGAGCCCGCTCGACGAGGCGAACCTGACCAAGCAGGAGATCCGCGACCTGTCGCACGCCGCGGGGCTGCCGACGTGGGACGAGCCGGCGTCGGCGTGCCTGTCGTCGCGCATTCCGTATCACCACGAAGTGACCGACGGGAAGCTGCGGCAGATCGAGCAGGCGGAGCAGGCGCTGCGCGTCCTCGGATTCCGCGTCTTTCGCGTGCGGCACCACGAGGAGCTCGCGCGCATCGAGATCGCGCGCGACGAGATGCGGCGCGCGCTCGACCCCGACACCAATGCCGCGATCGTCCGCGAGCTGAAGAAGGCGGGCTATCGGTACGTCAGCCTCGACCTCCAGGGATACCGCAGCGGCAGCCTGAACGAAGGACTGCTGCTCAGGGCGGTCTGACGACGGAAGAAACCTGAAATTAAAAATGAAAAATGAAAAATGAAGACGTCGGCGCCAGCCGCCATTTTCATTTTTCATTTTTCATTTTTCATTTCTCCGTCCCCGCTGCGGTCCTCTTCTTCGTCCTGCACCTGCCGTATCTTCCCCAATCGCTCGAAGACGTCGATTCGATCAACTTCGCGCTCGGCACGCACGCCTTCGACGTCGCGCGGCATCAGCCGCATCCGCCGGGCTATCCGCTGTTCATCGCGCTGGCGAAAGGCGTGCGGCCGCTCGTCGATTCCGACGTGCGCGCGCTCGCGCTCCTGAGCGCTGCGGCGGGCGCGCTGGGGATCCTCGCGCTGGCCGCCCTCGCCGCGCGGTGCCAGGCAAGTGCCAGGCAAGTGCCAGGCAGGTGCCAGGCAAGTGCCAGACAGGTGCCAGGCAGGTGCCAGGCAGGTGCCAGGCAGGTGCCAGGCACCGACGTGCTCGCGGTCGCGCTCGCGGCGACGGCACCCCTCTATTGGTTCACCGCGAACCGGCCGCTCAGCGACATGACCGGCCTCGCCGCGACGCTCGCCGTCCAGACGCTGATTCTGTCGGCGACGACGACACGCGCGTTCCTCGCCGCCGCCTTCTGCGCCGGCTTCGCCATCGGCCTGCGGTCGCAGGTGTTCTGGCTCGCGACGCCGCTACTGGCCATGATGGCGGCGCGCTGGACGCGGGATCGTCACGAACCCGCAGCCGCCAGACTCGCGCGGCTGGTCCCGGCGCTTTTCGCGTACGCCGCTGGCGTCGCCGCGTGGGCCGTGCCGCTCGCGCTGCTGAGCGGCGGCCCGCGCGCGTACTGGCACGCCCTGTTCGATCAAGGCGCGGAGGACTTGTCCGGCATCCGCATGCTGTGGACGACGCCGACGCGGCGCGAATTCGCCGACGCGCTGTACTACGCGTTCGTGGCGCCGTGGGCCGTGTGGTGGCTCGCCGCGGTCGTCCTCGCACTCGCGGTCGTCGGCGCCGCCACGCTCTGGCGCCGCGACCGCCGCGTCCTCGCCACGATCGTCGTCGCGTTCGGTCCGTACCTGCTGTTCGATCTGCTGTTCCAGGAGACGTTCACGAGCCGCTATGCGCTGCCGCTCGTGATCCCCGTCGCGCTGCTCGCGGCGCGCGGCGCCGAGGCAATCCCCGCGTACGCCGGCGTCGCGCTCGCGATTGCGTCGGCGGTGTTCGGCGCGCACCTCGGCGGGACGTCGCTCGCGGCGTACTCGCGACAGCCGGCGCCGGCGTTCCGGCTGTTCGCCGACATGCGACGCACGGTCGCCGCCCAACCGCCGGTCGTGGCGATGGATCGCCGCGAAGCGCTGGATCTGCGCGCGCCGGCGAAATATCTCGGCGGCTTTCCGCCGAACGTGCACGTCATGGCCCAGGCGCCGCCGCAGCACGAAGCGCTCCGCGCGTCGACGGCGTGGGATGGACGCGAGCCGTTGTGGTTCATCGCGGACCCGAAGCGCACAGACATCGATCTCATCCAGCACGGCGAGCCGCAGCGGTATCGCTGGTCGCTGCCGTATCCCGTGCTGATCGGCGGCGTGCGGCCGAACGAGATGGACTGGTACGAGCTGACGCGGCCCGACTGGTGGCTCGGACCCGGGTGGGCGCTGACGCCGGAAACGGCCGGCGTCGCGGACCTGGATGGCGCCGGCCTCGCGCACGGGGCGATCGACGCGCATCTCGATCGCGGCGTGCCGGGCGGCGCCGCGATCCTCGGCGGACGCAACTTCGAGGCGTCCGCGCACGCGCGCCTCGAACTGCGGCTCAACGGTCAGATGTTCGACGCGTTCGACGCGGCGCCGGGGCCCTTCGTCCGCGCGGTGACGCTGCCGGGCGCGGCCGGCGACCGCGCGACGCTCAGCGTACGCGCCACGCCGCCGTCGCGCGTCGCGATCGAGCAGTTCGACGCGTCGGCGACGCGCACGCTCTTCGCGTACGCCGACGGCTGGCACGAGCAGGAATACGATCCCGACACGGGACTGCGCTGGCGCTGGGTCAGCGAGCACGGCGATCTCCGGATCGTGTCGCCGCGCCCGGCCGGTGCGCTCGTGCTGCGGATGGCGGGCGAGTCGCCGACGAAGTACTTCTCGCGTCCGTCCGCGCTGACCGTCCGAGCCGACGGCGCACCGGTCTTCAGCACGACGCTCGCCGACGATTTCTCGCTGACGATTCCGATCCCGAGGGCCGCCGCGGTGATCGCGATCGACACCGATCAGACCTACGTGCCGGCGGAGCGGAGCCGGCGGACGCGCGATCGCCGCCGCCTCGGGCTCCGGATTTTCAGCTGCGAGGTGCGAGCGGTTTCCGCGCCAGGCAGATGAGGGAGCTGCCAAACGGCAGGTCGAGGCGGCGCAGCCACGCCGATTCGACGTGCACCAGCGCGGTCAGCAGCGCGTTCAGCGGCTCGGGCGGCACCGCGATCTCGTGCTGCGCGGCGCGGTCGTCTTCGCGGCGCAGGCCGCGGCGGCGCTGCCATGCGCGCGCCGCCCACATCGGCAGGTAGAGCGACGCGAACGCGTAGGTGAGGCGCTCGATGTCGAAGCCGGCCGACAGCACGCGGCTGCGCAGAAGATCACGGCTATAGCGTCGAACTTCACGGCTCAGCACGGAATGATCGCCGCGAAGCGATTCCATCGCCGCAACTGTGATTAACGCATAGCCTCCGGGCCGGAGCAGCCGATACATGTCGAAGAGGGCCAGCCGCTCGTCCGGATCGGGCAGCGAGTAGAGGACGTCGAAGGACGTGACGAGGTCGAAGGAACCGTCGCGGAACGGGGCGGCGGCAACCGAGGCCTGCACGAGCCGCGAGCGTCCCGCCTCGCGTCCCAGACGCAGGCCGGTGGCGGACAGATCGAAGCCGGTGGCGCGGCCGAACCGCTGCAGCCACTCGAGATTCGCGCCGGTGCCGCAGCCGCAGTCGAGGATCTGCGCGTCGGCCCGGCCGCCGACGGCGCGCCGTACGAAGGGAAGCGTAAAGGCGCGGAATCCGCGGAACCAGAAATGGCGCCCTTCGGCTTGCGCCGTCGCGCGCAGCAAGTGTTCCATGGGTCGCCGGCGATTGTATCGTTTGCGCCACGGACGGCTCGTTCATTGACACCGCGTACAGCATCTTTGTAAGCTGCGACGCAAACAGGAGACAGCTCTGATGACTCGCGTTCGTCGACTCGCTTCGCTGCTCGCGCTCGGGACGGCCATCGCCGTGTTCGCGGCGGGCTGCCACAAGAAGGTCGCGCCGCCGCCGCCCGCACCGCCGCCGCCGGCACCGGCTGCACCCGCGCCGCCGCCGCCGCCACCGCCGCCGCCTCCGGCCCCCGCGCCGGCGCCGCGTCCGCTCACCGAAGAAGAAATCTTCGCGCGCAAGTCCGTGGATCAGCTCAACGCCGAGCATCCGCTGGACGATGTCTACTTCGATCTCGACAAGTCCGACGTCCGCGACGACGGCCGCGCGCCGCTGCAGAAGGACGCCGACTGGCTGAAGAAGTGGACGAGCGTCATGGTGACCGTCGAAGGCCACTGCGACGAGCGCGGCAGCTCCGAATACAACCTCGCGCTTGGCTCACGCCGCGGCGAAGCCGTGAAGGCCTACCTCGTGAACCTCGGCATCCCGGCGTCCCGCATCACCGTCGTCAGCAAGGGCAAGGAACAGCCGGTCTGCTCCGAGCACACCGAGTCGTGCTGGCAGCAGAACCGCCGCGGGCACTTCGTGATCACCGCCAAGTGATCGGCCAGTAGAGACTAGAGCTGACGCGCGTCGAGTGCGCGCGTCAGCTCGGCTTCCGTGATTCGGTACTTCGCGATCTTCCTGCCGTTCAGCATCAGCACCGGAATGTCGAGGCCGTAGCGCTCTTCGAGCGCGGCATCGGTCGAGATGTCGACCTCCTCCATCGCAATCGGCTCCGCGCGTCCGCGCGACACGCGTGCGACGACGGCCTTCACGACCGCCTTCATGTCGTCGCAGAGGTGACAGCCGGGACGCGAGTAGAGGGTCAGCGCGAGCATTCGGCGACGAGCCGTTCGGCGGCCGCGCGCGGATCCTTCGCGGCGATGATCGGGCGGCCGACCACGAGGTACGTGGCGCCGGCCTCGAGCGCTTCCGCCGCCGACATCGTGCGGCTCTGATCGCCCTTCTTGTCCGACGCGCCTCGAATGCCCGGCGTGACGATGGCGAACTTCGCCCCGCACCGGCGGCGAATGAGATCGATCTCCTGCGGCGAGGCGACGACGCCGTCGAGCCCCGAAGTCTGCGCGAGCGCGGCGAGGCGGCCGACCTGCGACGTCATCGCTTCGCCGATGCCGATTTCGCCGAGCGATTCCGCGCTCAGGCTCGTCAGCATCGTCACCGCGATGACGAGCGGCGCGGGCCGGCTCCGGCGCGCCGCCTCTTCGTGCGCGGCGTCGCGGGCCGCGCGCAGCATGGTGCTGCCGCCGGCGGCGTGCACGTTGAGCATCCAGACGCCGAGCCGCGTGGCGGCGGTGACGGCGCCGGCGACGGTGTTCGGAATGTCGTGGAATTTCAGGTCGAGGAAGACGCGATCGCCGCGCGACGCGAGCTCTTCGACGAACGCGGGACCTTCGCTGGTGAAGAGACGGCTGCCGATCTTGAATCCGCCGACGGCGCCGCGGAGCCGGTCGGCCATCGCGCGCGCCTCGGCGGCGGTGTCGAGATCGAGGGCGACTAGGAGCTGGTCCATGCGTGATCTTTCTTGCGCGTGTCGAGCGAGCCGACAAGATCCGCGATCCGCGTGAGATGATGACGCTCGCCGTAGTCGCGCATGCCGTCGAGCAGCTTCGGCCAGATGAACGGATCGACGAAGTTCGCGGTGCCGACCTGGACGGCGGTCGCGCCGGCGATCATGAACTCGAGCGCGTCGCGCGCGTCGGCGATGCCGCCCATGCCGACCACCGGAATCTTCACCGCCTGCCGACACTCGTAGACCATCCGGACGGCGATCGGCCGAATCGCCGGCCCGCTCAGCCCGCCGACGATGTTCGAGATCTTCGGCCGCCGTGTCTCGACGTCGATCACCATCGCGAGGAACGTGTTGACGAGCGACACGGCGTCGGCGCCGGCCTCTTCGGCGGCGCGCGCGAACGAGGCGACGTCGGTGACGTTCGGCGTCAGCTTCGGGATGAGCGGCAGGCGCGTCGCCTTGCGGACGGCGGACACGACGTCGTGCGTGCCGTGCAGGCTGCATCCGAACTGAATGCCACCCTCCTTGATGTTCGGGCAGGAGATGTTCAGCTCGATTGCCGCGACGCCCTCCGCGTCGGAGAGGATCTTCGACACCTCGACATACTCGTCGAGCGTCGTCCCGCAGACGTTCACGATGACGGTGGCGTTTCGCGCGCGCAGCTCCGGCAACTGCTCGTCGACGAACCGGCGGACGCCGATGCCCTGCAGGCCGATCGCGTTCAGCATGCCCGCCGGCGTTTCGACGATCCGCGGCGCCGGATGCCCTTCGCGCTCGGCGAGGAACAGCCCCTTGACGACGATGCCGCCGAGCGACGCGAGATCGACCGCGTCGGCGTACTCGACGCCGTAGCCGAAGCAGCCGCTCGCCGCGATGAGCGGGTTCTTCAGGTGCAGCGATCCGATCGCGACGGCGAGATCCATCAGTCCCACACTATCTGATCGGCGGCGAGCACCGGCCCGGCGATGCACGATCGCACGTGATGCACGCCGCCGCCGCTGCGCATCGGGACGACGCAACTGTAACAGCCGCCCATGCCGCAGCCCATGACGCGCTCTACCGACACCTGGCACGGGCGGTGATGCGCCTTCGCCACGCGCGCCGTCGCCGCGAGCATCCCCTCGGGGCCGCACGCGTAGAGCATCAGCGGCGCGTCCGCCGACCGTGCCGCGAGACGCCGATCGAGCGGCGCGACGACGCGCCCGCGCTCGCCGGCGCTGCCGTCTTCCGTCGTCAGCGCGAGCTCGACGCCGAGGGCGCGGAAGACATCGAGGTAGAACAGCTCGGCGCCCGTTCGCGCGCCGTAGAAGAGCGTCGTCTGCACGCCGCGCGCGCGCAGCGCCTCGGCGAGCGTCCAGAACGGCGCGAGCCCGACGCCGCCGGCGATCATCCACGCGTCGACCGGCGGCTCGACGACGGTGAAGGGACGCCCGAGCGGCCCGAGGACGGCGACGCGGTCGCGCGGCTGCGCGTCGTAGATCAGGCGCGTCGACGGTCCGATGCGTTTGCTGAGGATGCTCAGGCCGGTCGGGATTCCCGAGGTGTCGCGAAGGATCTCGAAGACGGAAAAGGGACGGCGCAGCAGCGGATCGCATCCGCCGGCGGCCTTCACCATGACGAACTGTCCGGGCGCGGCGGCGGCGGCGATGGCCGGCGCGGCGAGCGCGAGGACGTTGTAGTCGGACGACAGCGATCGGTTTCCGATCACTTCCGCCGCGACGTCGATCGGCATGTCCGATCAGTATATAATTGGCTCCGCTCTTTAACGCGCTCCTGCGAGAGCGCAAAGAGGTCACATGCCTATCGTTCTGGACGCGGACCGGATCGGCCGGTCGCTCACCCGCATCGCGCACGAAATCCTCGAACGCAACCGATCGCTCGACGAGCTCGCGCTGGTCGGCATCCGCACGCGCGGCGTGCCGATCGCGAAGCGGATCGCCGCGGCGATTCACGACGAGAACGGCCACGACGTGCCGACCGGCGCGCTCGACATCACGCTCTACCGCGACGACCTGATGCGTCATGCCGTCGGCCCGCAGCCGCTCGTCCGCAAAACGGAGATCGGCTTCTCGATCGACGACAAGCGCATCCTCCTGGTCGACGACGTGTTGTACACCGGCCGCACGATTCGCGCGGCGCTCGACGCGCTCATCGACTTCGGCCGCCCCAAGTCGATTCAGCTCATCGTCCTCGTCGACCGCGGCCACCGGGAGCTGCCGATCAAGGCGGATTACGTCGGCAAGAACATCCCGACGTCGCCGTCGCAGAGCGTGCAGGTGCACCTGCTCGAAATCGACGGCCGCGACGAGGTGGAGGTGACCGAGCCATGAAGAAGGATCTGCTCGGCATCGGCGACCTCACGCGCGACGAAATCTACCTCGTGCTCGACACGGCGGAGGCGATGCGCGAGATCGCCGAGCGGCCGATCAAGAAAGTGCCGACGCTGCGCGGCAAGACCGTGGTGAACCTGTTCTACGAGCCGAGCACGCGGACGCGGACGTCGTTCGAGATCGCCGAGAAGCGCCTCAGCGCCGACACGCTGAACGTCGCCGTGGCCGTGTCGAGCGTGCAGAAGGGCGAGACGCTCGTCGACACGGCGCGGAACATCGAGGCGATGGCGCCGGACATGATCGTCATCCGCCATGCCTCGTCGGGCGCGCCGCACCTGCTGTCGCGCGTCTGCAAGTCGCGCATCATCAACGCCGGCGACGGCATGCACGAGCATCCGACGCAGGCGCTGCTCGACGCCTTCACGATCCGCGAGCACAAGAAACGGATCGAGGGGCTGAAGGTGACCATCGTCGGCGACCTGCTGCACAGCCGCGTGCTGCGGTCGAACGTCTTGCTCCTCACGCAGCTCGGCGCCGAGGTGTGGGTGAGCGGACCGCCGACGCTGGTGCCCGTCGGCATCGAGCGGCTCGGCGTGAAGGTGTCCTCGTCGGTCGACGAGGCGGTGACCGACGCCGACGTGATCATGATGCTGCGGATCCAGAACGAGCGCATGCACGGCGCGTTCTTCCCGTCGGTGCGCGAATACTTCAACGTCTTCGGCATGACGGAAGCGCGCGTCCGGCGCGCGAAGCCGGACGTGATCATCATGCACCCCGGCCCGATGAACCGCGGCGTCGAGATCGCGTCGGAGGTGGCGGATGGCCCGTACTCGGTGATTCTCGAGCAGGTGGCGAACGGCGTCGCGGTGCGCATGGCGGTGCTCTACCTGCTCGCCGGCGGTCAGGAAGGCGATTGATGAAACGACTACTGAAGGGCGGCCGCGTGGTCGATCCGGCCAACGGACGCGACGGCGCATTCGACGTGTTGATCGACGGCGATCGCATCGCGCGCGTCGGACGCGATCTGCCGGTCGAGAGCGGCGTCGGCGTCATCGAGATCCCGAGCGGCTTCGTCGTCTGTCCCGGCCTGATCGACATGCACGTGCACCTGCGCGAGCCGGGGCAGGAGCACAAGGAAACGGTGGCCACCGGCACGGCGGCGGCGGTCGCCGGCGGCTTCACCGCGGTCGCCTGCATGCCGAACACGAGCCCGGTGAACGACCACGCCGGCGTCACCGAGTACATCCTGAAGAAGGCGGCGGAGGCGAATCTCGCGCGCGTCTACCCGATCGGCGCGGTGTCGCGCGGGCAGAAGGGGCAGGAGCTCGCCGACATCGCCGAGATGCGCGAGGCCGGCTGCGTCGCGTTCACCGACGATGGGCATCCGGTGGCGACGGCGATCCTGATGCGGCGCGCGCTCGAGTACACGCGGATGTTCGACGGCCTCATCATCGAGCACTGCGAGGAGCAGACGCTGAAAGGGGACGGCGTCGCGCACGAAGGGATGCAGGCGTCGGCGCTCGGGCTGCGCGGCATTCCCGGCGAGGCCGAGTCGATCATGGCGCAGCGCGACATCGCGCTCGCGGAGCTGACCGGCGGACGCGTCCACGTCGCGCACATGAGCGCGCGGCAGACGCTCGACGCCGTCCGCTACGGCAAGGCGCGCGGCGCGAAGGTCACCTGCGAGGTGACGCCGCATCATTTCGTCCTCACCGACGCGATGCTCGCCGCGCCGGTGCCCTACGACACGAACGTGAAGATGAATCCGCCGCTGCGGCAGGCCGAGGACCGCGACGCGATGCTCGCCGGCCTGCGCGACGGCAGCATCGACGTCGTCGCGACCGATCACGCGCCGCATCACTACGATGAGAAGCAGGTCGAGTTCGACCGCGCGCCGTTCGGGATCACGGGGCTCGAGACGGCGGTGTCGCTCTGCTTCGACCGGCTGGTGCACGCGGGCGTCGTCTCGCTCGCGCGCCTGATCGAGCTGCTGTCGGTGAATCCGGCGCGCATCCTGAAAGTGCCGGGCGGCGCGCTGACGGAGGGATCGCCCGCCGACATCTCGATCCTCGCTCCGGACCTCGCCGTCACCGTGAAGGCGTCGGAGATGCGATCGCGATCGAAGAACACGCCGTTCGACGGGTGGGCGCTGCGCGGCGGCGTCGCCGCGACCCTCGTCGGCGGCCGCATCGTGTACGAGCGCGGCACATGGACAAGCGGACGGAGCTGAAGGCGCGAGCGCTGAAGGACCTGCGGCAGTCCGAGGTCCTGATGCTCGACGGGCATTTCGACTACGGCAACGGCTATCACGGGCGCGTATACCTGAACGCGCATCAGCTGTTCCGGCATCCGTCGACGATCTGGCGCTTCGCGCAGGATCTGATCGATCTCCTGCCGCCGGATCTCGTGCAGCGGACGGAGGTGGTCGCGGGTCCGGTCACCGGCGGCGCGCTGCTCGCGCACACCGTCGCCGGGTTGCTCGACAGCCGCCGCGCGCTCACGCATCCACCGTGCAGCTTCGCGCCGTTCAACTACGACGCAGCCGGCGCCTTCGCGCTGCGACCGTTCTACCGCCGCGAGCTGGCCGGCAAACGCGTGCTGCTCGCCGACGATGTGCGGAATACGGGAGAGACGTTCGCGAAGTGCGCCGCGCTCGTGAAGGAGGCGGGCGCCGAGGTCGTCGCGACGATCGAAATCTGCGATCGCTGCGAGCCCGTCGTCGATCTCGGCGTGCCGAACATCGCGCTCGCCGAATACGAGGCGCCGGAGAACTACGCCGCCGCGAGCTGTCCGCTGTGCGCCGCCGGCACGCCGATCACGCGATTCTGATCACGTGATCGCGTGGGCGCTGATGAACGCCTGGATCGACGCGGGATCGACGTCGGTGAACACCAGTCCGACGCGGTAGTGATCGGACTTCCCGGCGCGCGCCGGTTCGCGCCGCGCCCAGAGCAGCCGTCCCTGGCCGAAGCATGGCGCCACGTCTGACGGCAGCGTCACGGTGACGATCCGCCCGACTTCGGGCGACGTCTTGCAGACGACTTGCGCGCCGGTCAGCGAGAGATCGGCGAGGCCGCATTCCTCGCGATCGATGCGGATCGTGGTCTTCGGCGGAAAGCCGAAGCGCTGCGCCGGCTGGTCCGACGGCTTGGCGGCGGGCGCGGCGTCGCGTGCGGCGGCGGCCGCGAGATCCAGCACTTCTTCCTGCGGCCGGTGTTCGCGCTCGGCGAGTTGCAGCTCGAGGACGCGAATCCGCTCGGCCGCGGCCTTGAGCAGCCGCACGGTCCGGTCATCCAGCTTGGGACCGAGGCGCGTGGCGTCGAGTTCGGCGGCGAGACGATCGCGATCGCGGACGGCGGTGTCGGCGCGCGCTTCGGCCTCCTTCAGCGCCGCGGCCGCGCGCGTCTGCGCGGCTTCGATCGTCGCGAGGCGCGCTTCGGCGGCGCGGCTCAACCCGTCGCGCAGCTTGTCCGACGCGTCGAGCTTCTTCTCGGCGGCGTCGAGTTTCTTTTCCGACGCGTCGAGACGGGCGGCGAGCGCGTCGCGTTCGGCGCGCGTCGCGTCGAGCGTCGATTGCAGCGCGTCGTGGTCGCTCGCGGTCCCGCTCGTCTGCGCCAGCGCGTCGCGATACTGGCGGTCGAGGTCGGCGTGCCGCTGCTCGAGCGCGCCGGCCGCCTGACGCGCGTCGCCGAGATCGCGCTCGAGCGATGCGATCTGCTCCTGGAGGCGCGCCACCGATTCGCGCCCGGCGGCAGCGGCGTCGCGCTCGCGCTGCAGCGCCTCCTCCAGGTCGGCGACGCGGCGATCCGCGGCGCGGGCGCTGTCGGCGTGCGCGGCGTCGCGGTCCGCCAGCTCGCGCTGGAGCCGCTCGACCGCCTGCTCCGCTTCGGTACGCCGGGCGCGCTCCTCGTCGAGCGCGCGCTGACGCTCGGCGGCGACATCGCGTTCGCGCGCGGCGGCCTCCTGCGCGTGCGCGGCGGCGTCGCGTTCGCGCGCGGCGGCCTCCTGCGCGCGCGCGGCGGCGTCGCGTTCGCGTGCGGCGGCCTCCTGTGCCTGCGCGGCGGCGTCGCGTTCGCGTGCGGCGGCCTCCTGTGCCTGCGCGGCGGCGTCGCGTTCGCGCGAGACGGCCTCCTGTGCCTCCGCGGCGGCCTCGCGTTCGCGCGAGACGGCCTCCTGCGCCCGCGCGGCGGCCTCGCGTTCGCGCGAGACGGCCTCCTGCGCCTGCGCGGCGGCCTCGCGTTCGCGCGCGGCGGTCGCGTGCGCCTCGGTGGCCGCGTGCTGCGCCTGCGCCGCGGCGTCGCGCGCCTCGGCAGCCGCGGCCCGCGCCTGCGCGGCGGCGTCGCGCTCGCGCTGCAGCGCTTCTTCCAGCTCGCGGACGCGGTTCTCGACGGCCAGAGACGTCTCGGCGTCGGCGGACCGGCGCTCGTCGAGCTGACGCGTCAGGCGCGCGACGGCGTCGCGCTCCGCGTCGAGCGACGCGCGCGTCTGCGCGAGCTCGTGCCGCGCGCGCTCCGTCGTCGACCGCTCGGCGTCGAGCGTGCGCTGGAGGTCCGCGGCGGCGGCGGCGGCCGCTTCTTCCGCCTGCAGGCGTGCGGCCAGGGCGGCGCGGACGGCCGCCGCTTCGGCTTCGGCCGTGGCGACGCGCGCGAGGGCGAAGACGAGCTCCTCGAGCGTCGCGTGCGAATCGGGCCGCGCCAGGGCGGTTTCGAGCGCGGACAGGCGGACATCGAGCTCGGCGCGCAGCGCGTCGAGATCGCGCTCCGCGGCGCCCAAATGCTGCCGCGTCGTCTGAGGCGAAGGAATCACCGGGAACCGATTATAGTTTCGTGCTGTCGTGGCGTCTGACCGCCAGTCGAATTCGGACGAAAGCCTGATCGGGGCGGCGCGCGCGGCGGCGAGCTGGGCGCGCGCGCGGCGCGCGTCGTGGACCGACGCGCCGCTGCCGGCCGTGGAGCCGGCGCCCGTCCGGCCGCCGGCGATGGTCGAGCCGCCGCGGGTCATCGAACCGCCGCGCATCGTCGAACCGCCGCGGGTCGTCGAGCCGCCGCGGGTCGTCGAGCCGCCGCGGGTCATCGAGCCGCCGCGGGTCATCGAGCCGCCACGGGTCGCCGAGCCGCCACGGGTCGTCGAACCGCCTCGCGTCGTCGAACCGCGGCGCGTCATCGAACCGCCGCGCGTTTTCGAGCCGGCGATCGAGTCCAAGACGCTGCCGCCACCCCCAGTGTTCGAACGGCCGCCCGCGGTCGTCGATCGGGACGCGGGCCCCTCGATCGTCGCGACCATTGCCGAGCATGCGCGAGCCGCCGGGCCGTCGATCGTGAAGTGGCTCGCGATCGCCGCGGCCCTCGCGGTGGCGATCGCGGGGGCGTGGCTCGGCCTCCCGTATCTGCGGAGCGCACTGACCTCGTTCGAGAAGCCGGCGCCGGTCGCCGCGAGCGCGACGCGGACGCCAACCCCGAAGACGGCCACCGCTGCGACCGGCGAGCTGCACGTGACCTCGAATCCCGCCGGCGCGCACGTGCTGCTCGACGGCAAAGATCGCGGCGTGACTCCGCTGACGCTCACGGGCGTCGGCCCGGGATCGCACGACGTGCGGCTGACGAGCAGCAGCGGCTCCGTGCGGCGGACCGTGACGCTCGATGCCGGCGAATCGGTCGACGTCGACGAATCGATTTTTCCGGGCTGGGTCGCCGTGCTCGCACCGTTCGAAGTGCAGGTGGCCGAGAACGGGCACGCGCTGCGGCCCGACGAACGCGATCAGATTCTGCTCGCGCCCGGCGTCCACGATCTGCGACTGACCAACGCGGCGCTCAACTACGTCACGGTGCAGCAGGTCGAAGTCAAACCGGGGGCCACGACGCCCGTGCGCGTGACGCCGCCCTCGTCGACGCTGACCGTCACGTCCGCGGACGCATCGGAGGTGTGGCTGGATGGCGCGCGCATCGGCGTGACGCCGCTCACCGCCGCGCCGGCGCCGCTCGGCACGCACGAAGTCGTCCTCAAACGCACGGGTGCACCCGATAGGCGGTTCACGTTAACGATCGGAACCACACCGGTCACGTTGAACGCTGACGCGGGTCGGTGAACAAGTCTCAAGTCTCAAGTCTCAGGGCTCAACTCTCACCTGGCTGGATTTTTGGAGATGTCAGGGGTATGGCAAAAAGCGCTTACAGCCGCCTGCTGCTGCAGGAAGCGGACGAATTCTGCGCGATGTTGACGGTAGCCGTCCGCCGACTGCAGGACTCAAACGTTGAGCCGTGAGAGTTATCTCGGCGTCAGCGCCAAGTGTCCTGTGGCGCCGTGCTCGACTGCCTCGCGCGTCATGCGCATCGGCAGATGCCGCACCTGCTGCCAATCCGTGAGGCGATCGTCGTAGTGCGGCGACAGGAAATGACCCGACTGGCCGACCGCATCGGCGAAGCGGCTGTCGTTGGCTGGTGAGAGATCGATGATCTCGCGGTAGCCCGGAATCAGATGCTGTTCGTACTTGGCCGACGCGTCGACCGTGCCGACGTCGACGGTGCTCCAGTCGCCGGCGGACGCGATCGAGCGGCTGAGCAGCGGCCGCAGCGCGGCGACCGCGTCGAGCCCCTGATGCGGGAGCACCGCGTGGTGAATCGTATCCCATCGCCAGCGCGTCATGTCGCTGCCCATCCGCGTCGCGAGATCGTCGAGGCCGTCGTGCAGTGCCTTCGTCACGAGCGTATCGCACGCCCCGGCATCGAGACCCCACGCCGCGCCGCGTGAGTTCAGCGTGTCGATCAGAAACCGCGTCACGAAGGTCGACTTGCCGTTGTAGGTCTCGGTGACGAGCGGCCCGAGCTCTTGGCCGACGAACGCCGGCGCGAGCTGATAGAACCACGCTTCGAAGATCGCCGTCGCCGCGCTGCCCGCGGTGGCGTCGAAGTTCCACTCACGCAGCAGCTCGATGGCGCGCCGCTCGCGATCGTCCTCGGGCCGCACGTGCTGCAGCAGGATCGGCAGCAGCTCCTTCGCATGCAGCGACACGGTGTCGGCCTGGATGCGGGCGAAATCGTCGGGCGTCAGCTTCGTCCGCCCGCGCAGCAGATCGACGATCCGCTGCGCGCGGTACGGCTCGTACCACTCGACGCCCAGGTTGTACCGGTAGTCCGCCGGCTCGGGCCGATGATTCGCGGTGACGATGAAGTGATCGGGCGGATCGTAGAGATGCGGCAGCTCGTCGAACGGCACCGAGCCGGTCCACTCGGCGTCGCCCGTCCATCCATCGGCCGGCAGCGTTCCGTCGCCGCTCGCGCGAATGGGGATGTGCCCCGGCGCGTAGTACCCGATGTGTCCGTCGACGTCCGCGTAGACGAAGTTCTGCGACGGGACGACGAAGCTCTTGAGCGCGTCGACGAACTCGGTCCAGTTGCGCGCCTCGTTCACCTTCAGCACGGCGAGCATCGTCGTGTCGTCGGGATCGAGCGCCGTCCAGCGGAACGCGAGCGGCTCGAGCGGCGCCGGCTTCGGCGTCCGCGTCGAGGCGGCGGCGTTCGCGTTCAGCGCGTCCGACACGAGCGGACCGTGCCGCGTGACGCGCACGTTCAGGATCACGTCGGGCGCGCCTTTCACTTTGATCGTCTCGGGCACGATCGTGATGGGCTCCTGCGCGCCCTTGAACTCGGCGGTCGTGCCCGACGGATCGAGATGCTCGCGGAAGAGATCCTGGACGTCGGCGGCGACGTTCGTCATGCCCCAGGCGATGCGGCGATTGCGGCCGAGGACGACGGCGGGGGTGCCGGGCAGCGTGCCGCCGATGACGTCGAAGTCGGGCGCGGACATGTGCGCGAGGTACCACGTCGACGGAATGCGCGTGCCGAGATGCGGATCGTTCGCCAGCATCGGCTTTCCGCTCGCCGTCATCGTCCCGTCGACGACCCAGTTGTTGGAGCCGGCCCCGTCAGGCGCGGGCGCGACGAAGTCGGGCAGGAAGGGCAGAGCGGGCGGGAGCGGCTCGAAGGGCGGGATGGGCCGGACGGCGCGCGCCATCGCGTGTTGGCCCGCTGCGTCGCCGGTCTGATCGAATCCACCCGTGATCGACAACCCGTTGGCGGGGTACGGCGGCATCAGCTTCGCCATTCGCTCGACGCCGACCGCGCGCACCATGTCGTTGCGCAGCAGCTCGAAGCTGTAGTTCGCGCTGAGGTCCCACGCCATCATCTTCACCCACACGACGACGTCGGGGCCCGTCCACGGTTCGGGCTCGACGCGCAGCAGCGAGAATTCCGGCGGCAGCGCCGCGCCGTGATGCGTCGCGATGAACGCGTTGACGCCGGCGACGTACGCGTTCACTTGCTGCTTGACCCATTCCGGCGCGCGTTCCCACGCCGCGGTCGCGGCGCGGCCGAAGCCGACGGTCCGCAGAAATCGATCCTGCGGCAGTGCGGCGGCGCCGAACATCTCCGAGAGGCGGCCGAAGCCGATGCGCCGCTGGAATTCCATCTGCCACAGCCGATCCTGCGCGTGGACGTAGCCGAGCCCGAACAGTGCGTCGTGTTTCGTTGTCGCGAAGATGTGCGGCACGTCGTCCGCGTCGCGGACGATGTCGACGCGGCCGCTGAGCCCGGCGACGGCCACGGCGCCGTTGACCGTCGGAAGCGATCGGCGCAGGTACGCGTATCCCGCGGCGAACGCGATCGCGGCGAACACGACGATCGCGGCGAGAGCTTTCAGGGCCAGCCGGCGCATGCGAAAATCATACTCTTGCTCAAGGATCATCTCGACCGGCTGTACGACGACTTCAACACCGTCGATTCGGCGACCGATCCGATTCAGATCGTACGGCGCTTCGACGCCGCGGCGGATCGCGAGGTCGTCGGCTTCGTGGCCGCCTCGCTGGCATTCGGCCGCGTCGCGAGCGTGATGCAGTCGATCGAGCGGACGCTCGCGGTGATGGGGCCTTCACCTGCGGCGTACGTGCGGCGGTTCGAGGCGAAGCGCGACGCGCGCGCGTTCGCGCCGATCGTCCACCGCTGGATCCGCGGCGCCGATCTCGCGGCGCTCACGGGGATCATGCGGCGGATGATCGATCGCGCCGGATCGATCGAGGGTTTCTTCGCCGACGGGCTCGACGCCGGCGCGGACGACGTCGGCGCCGCGCTCGATCGCTTCTCGACCGGCGCGCTGGCGCTCGGCGTGCGATCGCCGGGCGTCGGCTACTTCTTTCCGCGCCCGTCAGCCGGCTCCGCGTGCAAGCGGCTGAACCTGTTCCTGCGGTGGATGGTGCGGCGCGATGCGCTCGATCTCGGCGTCTGGTCGCGCGTGCCGGCGTCGAAGCTGATCATCCCGCTCGACACGCACGTGATCCGCGTCGGGCGTCACCTGAAGCTGACGCGCTACGCGAGTCCCGGCTGGGCGATGGCGCGCGACATCACGGCGTCGCTGCGGACACTCGATCCCGACGATCCGGTGAAGTACGACTACTCGCTCTGCCACCTCGGCATGAACTTCCCCAAGGACCCTGCGCTCAAGGCTCACCTCGCGAGGTTCAGGTCTCACCGCTGAGAGTTGAGCGTTGAGACTTGAGACTTGAGAGTTGTGTAAGTGTCGGCCGTCTGTTCGACCATCCGCTCGACGGTGAAACGCTCGCGGACGCGCGCCGCGCCGGCGGCGGCCATGCGCCGCCGCAGCGGCTCGTCGGCGAGCATCCGCACGATCGCGTCGGCGAGCGCGTGATGATCCCGCGGCGGCACGAGCAGGCCCGTCACCTCGTCGTCGACGATCTCGGGAATACCGCCGGCGCGCGTGGCGACGATCGGACGCTCGCACGCCATCGCGTCGAGCAGCGACGTGCCGAGGCCTTCGGTCACCGAGCTCATGACGAAGAGATCGAATCCCTTGATGCAGCCGAGGACGTCGGTGCGGAAGCCGGGCAGCAGCACGTGCTTCTCGAGCGCGTACTCCTTCACCAGGTGCTCGAGATGTTCGCGCAGCTCGCCTTCGCCGAGGATGACGAACCGCGCATCGGGGATCCGCGTCAGCACGAGGCGGGCTGCGTCGATCAGGTACCGCTGCCCTTTGTGCGCGACGAGCGCGGCCACGTTGCCGACGACGGGCGCGTGGTGCGGCAGCCAGAACGCCTCGTGGACGTTCACGGGCGGCGCGGCGGCGACATGCTCGACGTCGATCCCTTCGTGGACCGTGACGACGCGCTCCGGCGGAACGCCGTCGGACACGAGAATCTGCCGAATCGCGTCGGACGCGGCGATGTAGCAGTCGACCTGCCGGTACTTCCATCGCGAGAACGAGTTGCCCTTCAGATGAAAGTCGACGCGGCGCGACGCGACGAGCGGCGGGCCACCGCCCTCGGCCCAGCCGCCGAGCGACAGCGCGATGGACGCCATCGCGACGCCGTGCGGATCGTGCGCGTGGATCACGTCGGGACGGAGGCGCTTGAGGACGCGCGCGAAGCGCCAGCCGGCGGTGAAGTCGGCCTCCGTGCGCGGCGCCAGCGGAATCAGCTCGAGTCCTTCGGACGCGCGACGCCGCAGCTCGCCGTCCGGATGCGCGACGAGCGCCGCCCGGTGGCCGATCGCGCGCAGGCCGTTCACCGTGAGCAGCACCTGATTCTGTCCGCCGCGCCAGGTGCGCGCGGTGTCCACGTGGAGCGAGAACATCACGGCGCGGGCGCGGGTGGCAGGGGACGGGCGGCCGGACGGTGCTGCTGCTCCCAGAGCTTCGCGAACTTCAGGAACACGTAGTAGCTGTTCAGCACGGAGATGACGAAGCCGGGCACGCCATCGCGAATGCCGCCGCGCGCGATGTAGTTGCGGAGGAACGCCAGCGGCGGATGGCCGGCGATCTGCAGCAGCCCCGCGCGCCGTCCCCTTTCGTGCATCTGCCGCGCCGCGAGCGTCGTGTAGCGATCGATCGTCTCGAGGTGATCGGCGATGTCGCGGTAGGCGTAGTGCTGCAGCTCGCCGCGCAGGCGGCCGAGCGTGCCATCGACCGTCACCGCCTCGTGGACGTAGCGTCCCGTCCAGCGCGCGCGCCGGCGATCGTAGAGCCGCGTCTGAAAATCGGGATACCAGTCGGTGGTGCGAATCCAGCGTCCGAGGTGAAAGGTGACGCGCGGGATGCGAAACGCCGCCTCGCGCGGATCGCCGGTCAGCACGCGCCGGATCTCCGCCGCCAGCTCCGGCGTGACGCGCTCGTCCGCGTCGAGCGACAGAATCCAGTCGTGGCTGGCGATCGACGCCGCGTAGTTCTTCTGCTCGATGTACCCGGGCCACTCGCGGACGACGAGGCGGTCGGTGAAGCGCCGCGCGATCGCGACCGTGTCGTCGCCGCTGCACGAGTCGACGACCACGATCTCGTCGGCGAAGCCGACCGACGCGAGGGCGTCCTCGATGTCGGCGGCTTCGTTCCGGGTAATGACCGTGACCGAGAGCTTCGGCACCCCCGGAGTGTAGCGTGAGGGCGGGAAGGGCCGGAAGGCCCCATCCCGCCGTTACTGCGCGCGGATGATCGCCGAGTTGCCCGTCACGATCGCGCCGGAACCCGGCGTGGTGATGCCGGGGAACGCGCCGTTCAGCGGCACCATCTGCACCGCGTCGAAGTCGACGAGCGACTTGTTGTAGTCCGAGATCGCCTGGATTTCGGCGACGCGCGCGACGGCCAGGTCGCGCTGCGCCTGGAAGACGAAGAAGCTCTGCGACATCCCGGCGGCCAGCTTCTTCTCCTCGGCGTCGAGCTTCTTTTCCTGCAGCTCGCGCGAGGCGCGCGCCGACTCGACGCGCTTGACGTTGGTCGTGACGTTGCGCGCCGCCAGGCGCACCTGCGTCGCGATCTGCAGCTCGAGGTTCTTCACCTGCACCTGCGCCTGCTGATACTGCAGCCGCGCGCGCGCCATGTTCGCCTGCACCGTGCTCGAGCCGAGCGGGTATCCGACCTGCACGCCGACGGTCCACTGCGGATAGGCGTTCGTGAACACGTCGCCGAGCACCGAGCCGTAGCTGCGCTCGGAGATCACCGATCGCGCCGGGATGATCCCGAGCCCGATGTTGGTGAAATCCGCGGAGGTCAGCTGCGTGCCGCCGTACGACAGCGCGCCGTAGTTCGCCTGCAGGTTCACGTCGGGCAGCAGCTGGTTCTTCAGAAACTTCATGTTGATGTCGCCGACCGCGAGCGTGTTCTTCGCCGCCTGCAGATCCGTGCGCTTGTCGAGCGCATTGCGCACGGCGGCGTCGACGTCGACGCTCTGGGCGGCGAACGACGCCGCATCGGTCGGATCGAACTCGACGTTCCAGAAATCGGGCTGGCCCGGATCGAGGATCAGCGCGCGCAGGTTGTCCTGCGCCGTCTTGATCGCCGCGTCGGCGACGATGACGCCCTGTTCGTTGCTGGCGACCTCGGCCTGCGCCTGCACGATGTCGATCGGCGCCAGCGTGCCGATCTCGACACGCTTCTGGTTGTCCTTCAGGAACTGCTGCGACAGCTCGAGCGAGAGCTGCTGCACCTTCTGATTGCTGATCGCGTAGACCAAGTCCCAGTACGCGTCGCGCACCCCGCGCTCCGTCGACGTGACCACCGCCTGCAGCTGGATGTCGGACAGCTCGCGGAACTTCTGGCTCTGCTTCACCTGCTGCCGGATCTGATCGATGCTGAAGTTGCGCATCAGCGGCTGGGTGTAGTTGAACTGCACGTTCGAGTACAGCTGCGGGCTGTAGTTCTGGAGGATGTTGGTCGTCGTGAGGCGCTGGTTGATCCACCCGGCCGTGTAGCTGCCGCCCCACGGCAGCGTCTGCGAGAGCGAGATATTGGCGTTGGTCGTCCCGTTGTTGTACGCCGGCTGGATGATGCTGGTCGCCGGATAGTTGTTCCCGACGCGGCTGAACGACGAGCCCAGCGTCGGCGACCAGAACGACCGCGACTGCGCGACGCCGGTGTCCTGGATCTGCGGGTCGATCCGCTGGATGCGGATCCCGAGGTTCTGCTCGAGCGCGAGCCGGACCGCTTCGTCCATGCTCAGCGGCCGCGCGGTGGCGGAGCCCGACTGGCCCGCCGGCGCCTGCGGCGCGCTCTGCGCGGTGGCGGCGAGCGTCGCGGCGTCGAAGCGGAGGTGTCCGGTTTGCGCGAAAGCGGTCATCGGCGCGAGGGCGAGCGCGCACGCCGCGGCGGACGTACGGAGGCGGAACATCGACTGACGCATTGCAACGGCTCCTACAGGAAACAAACGGGTACGGGTCTAAGCCATAGACGTCGGGCGGGTGGGGTTGGTTCACGCGATTGTATAATGGGCGCCCCTTTTCTGAGGTTTTCTGAGGTTTTCATGCACAGTTCTGCCCGCCTGACGCTGGGCGCCGCCGCGGTGGCACTCGTCGCGTTCTCGACCACAGCTCAACTGCAGACGAAACCGTTTCCGCTGACCGTCGACAGCATCATGCGCGGCCCCACGCTCGTCGGGTACCCGCCGAGCGGCCTCCGCTGGTCCGGCGATTCGTCGAAGCTCTATTTCGAATGGCGTCACGCCGGCGACGACGACGCCGCGACGTGGGTCGTCGCGCGCGACGGCGGCCAGCCGCGCAAGCTGAGCGATGCCGATCGCCGCAATGCCCCGCCGGTCAACGGCGCGTGGGACCGCGCGCACCGCCGCGTCGTCTTCGCCGATGCCGGCGACATCGTGCTCGTCGACACCACGACCGGCACGCGGCGGCAGATCACGCGCACGACCGGCACCGAATCGAATCCGCGCTGGGCGCGCCACGAGACGGCGGTCACCTTCGTCCGCGAGAACAACCTCTTCGTGGTGCCGCTCGACAGCGGCGCGATCGAGCAGCTCACCGACGTCACCGCGCGCAAGCGGGATCCGCGCGAGACCGACAGCCAGAAGTTCGTCAAGACCGAGGAAGAGACGCTGATCGAGCACACGCGCGTCGAGGCGGAGAAGAAGAAGCGCAAGGACGAGAAAGAGAAGGCGTCCGCGCTGCCGAAGTACGAGCTCGCCGAGCGCCAGACGGCGCCCGATCTGGAGCTCGCGCCCGACGACACGCACGTCTTCATCGTCGTCTCCGAGCGGAGCGACGCGGCGAAGCGGCCGAACGTGCCGAACTACGTCACCGAATCGAGCTACACCGAAGACATCCCCGCGCGGACCTTCGTCGGCGACGCGCAGGACAAACGCTCGCTGGTCGTGATGAATCTCCACACGGGCAAGAGCGTCAGCGCCGACGCGGCCTTCGCCGGCAAACGCAGCGTCCGCTGGAGCATGGCGCAGCTCAACGACGATGGATCGATCGCCGTGGCGCACGTGCGCGCCGACGACAACAAGGACCGCTGGCTCGTCGTCGTCGATCCGGAAACGGGGAAGACGCGCGTGCTCGACACGCTGCACGACGATGCGTGGGTCCGCGAGGTGGGCGGTTTCGGGCCGAACGACACTTCGTCCGGCTTCGTCGACGCGAAGCGGTTCTGGTTCCTGTCCGAGCGCGACGGCTGGATGCACCTCTACACGGTCGACGCGACCGCGCAGGCGCCGACGGCGAAGCAGCTCACGCAGGGGAAATGGGAGATCGACAGCGCCGAGCTGTCGCTCGACAAGTCGCGCTTCTACATCACGAGCACCGAAGAGCATCCGGGCGAGCGGCACCTCTATGCGATGAGCGTGGACGGCGGCGCACGCACGAAGATCACGTCGATGACCGGATCGAACCTCGGCGAGGTGTCGCCGGATGGATCGACCATCGGGATGATCTACTCGTACAGCAACAAGCCGCCGGAGGTGTACCTGATGCCGAACCGCGCCGGCGCGGCGGCGACGCAAGTCACGACGTCGCCGAGCGACGAGTGGCGCTCGTTCAAGTGGATCGATCCGAAGCTCGTCACCTACAAAGCGCGCGACGGCGCCGACGTCTACGCGCGCGTCTACACGCCCGAGATGATCGGCGCGCGCCGCGATCCGAGCGCGCCGGCCGTCGTGTTCGTGCACGGCGCCGGCTACCTGCAGAACGCGCACAAGTACTGGGCGGCGGGCTACTACCGCGAGTACATGTTCAACAACCTGCTCGCGTCAAAAGGCTACGTCGTCCTCGACCCGGACTACCGGGCGAGCGCGGGCTACGGGCGCGACTGGCGCACGGCGATCTACCGTCACATGGGGGGCAAGGATCTCGACGACGTGGTCGACGGCGCGAAATATCTGGTCGATCACGAGCACGTCAACGCGAAGCACATCGGCGTGTACGGCGGCAGCTACGGCGGTTTCATCACGCTGATGGCGATGTTCACCTCGCCCGACACCTTCGCGGCCGGCGCGGCCAACCGGCCGGTGACGGACTGGTCGCACTACAACCACGGCTACACGTCGAACATCCTCAACGAACCGCAGAACGATCCCGAAGCGTATCGGCAGTCGTCGCCGATCTACTTCGCCAGCGGGCTGAAAGGCGCGCTGCTGATCAACCACGGCATGGTCGACACCAACGTGCTGTTCCAGGACACGGTCCGGCTCGCGCAGCGGCTGATCGAGCTGCGGAAGGCGAACTGGTGGGTCTCGATGTATCCGGTCGAGAACCACGGCTTCGAGGAAGAGACGAGCTGGGCCGACGAATACAAACGCATCCTGCAGCTGTTCGAGCAGCACGTGAAGGTCCATGACGCGCGACGAGCTTCTTGATCTGTTTCGGAAATCGGGAGCCCTTCTCGAAGGGCACTTTCGCCTGACGTCGGGGCTGCACAGCCCCGGCTACCTGCAGTGCGCGCTGGTGCTGCAGCATCCTGACGCCGCGGAGACGCTCGGCGCGGCGATCGCCGCGCGGACGCGCGAGCTGCGGCCGACCGTCGTCCTCTCGCCCGCGCTCGGCGGCATCGTCATCGGTCAGGAAGTGGGACGCGCGCTCGGCGTGCGCGCGATCTTCGCGGAGCGTCAGGACGGCGCGCTGACGCTGCGCCGCGGCTTCATCATCGCGGAAACCGATCGCGTGCTCGTCGTCGAGGACGTGCTGACGACCGGCGGATCCACGCGCGAGACGATGCAGGTGGCGACGGCGGCGGGCGGACGGGTCGTCGGCGCGGCGTCGATCGTCAATCGGAGCGCCGGCGCGACGTTCGACGTGCCGTACGTCAGCCTGCTGGAGATGACGCTCCCGACGTACGAGCCGGAGCGATGTCCGCTGTGCGCGCAGGGGATGCCGGTCGTGAAGCCAGGCAGTCGACCTGTCGCGACATGAGCGCGATGAAACGCGCGACGACACGAACCCGTTGTCGTGTGTTTCGCGGGTGACCGATGCCGACGTTCAAGATCACCCTCGCCTACGAGGGGACCGACTTCAACGGGTGGCAGCGGCAGCCTGACGGCGTCTCGATTCAGGGAGTGCTCGAAGACGCGCTGCGGGAGCTCGACGGCCGCGACGTCACGGTGACCGGCGCCGGCCGCACCGACGCCGGCGTCCACGCGCTCGCGCAGGTGGCGGCGTTCTCGCTCGAGCGCACGATCGCGCCCGACGCGCTGGTGCGCGCGGTCAACGTGCGCCTGCCCGAGAGCGTGCGCGTCTTGACCGCCGAGCCGGTCGACGCGACCTTCCATCCGCGCTTCGACGCGAAGACCAAGTCGTATCGCTATCGCATCTGGAACGCCGACGTGTGGTCGCCCTTCGAGCGGCGCTACGCGTGGCACGTGATCGATCGGCTCGACGTCGACGCGATGCGCGCCGCCGCGGCGCGGCTCGAGGGCACGCACGACTTCGCGGCGTTTCAAGGCACCGGTTCCGATACCGCGACGACGGTTCGGACGGTGACGAGCGCGCTCGTCCTTCGACACGCTCAGGACGAGCCGTGTGGTGTTCCGCTCGTCCTTCGACACGCTCAGGACGAGCGATCGCCGCTGATCCTCTTCGACGTGTCCGGCGACGGGTTCCTGCGCTACATGGTCCGGAACATCGTCGGCTCGCTCGTCGAGATCGGCCGCGGGCGCATGCCGCCGTCGTGGCTCGGCGAGGTGCTCGCGTCGCGCGATCGCACGAAGGCCGGGCGGACCGCGCCGGCTCAAGGGTTGTTTCTGGTCGGCGTGAAGTACGAGTAGAATCGAGCTTTGCGGGACAAGGATGCCTGATGTCGCTTGAGCAGCTGCTGGCGTGGATTCCGCCGGGTTCGCCCGACGAGATGCTCGCCCGCCAGGTGAACTTCGAGCAGCTGCCCGCCCACATCGCGATCATCATGGACGGCAACGGCCGCTGGGCCGCGCAGCGGCATCTGCCGCGCGTCGAAGGGCACCGGGCCGGCATCGATTCGGTCCGCGACGTCGTCGAGACCTCCGCCCGGCTCGGCATCGAGGTGCTGACGCTCTACGCGTTTTCGGTCGAGAACTGGAAACGGCCGCGCACCGAGATCAACACGCTGATGACGCTGCTGAAGCGGTACCTGCGGCTCGAGTTGAACACACTGCTCAAGAACGACATCCGCTTCCAGGTGATCGGACGCAAAGACGAACTCGCGCCCGACGTGCAGGACGAGCTGGATCTCGCGATCGCCCGGACCGCGCAGAACCGCGGCATGCTGTTCAACATCGCGCTGAACTACGGCGGCCGTGCGGAGATCGTGGACGCCGCCAAGCGCGTGCTCGCCGCCGGCATCAACCCCGACGATCTCGACGAGCGGAAGTTCAGCGAGTTCCTCTACACGGCGGGGCAGCCGGATCCCGATCTCCTCATCCGGACGAGCGGCGAGATGCGCGTCAGCAACTTCCTGCTGTGGCAGATCGCGTATTCGGAGATCTGGCTCACCGAGACGCTGTGGCCCGACTTCCGACGCCGCCATCTGCTCGAAGCGGTCCTCGCGTATCAGAAGCGCGATCGCCGTTACGGCGGCATCAAGCCGTCGCCCGTCGCCGTCTCCGCCAAGTGACGTCGCGCCGCAGCGCGGGGGGCGCCGGCCGGTGACGCGCGTCATCAGCGGCGCCGTCCTCGTCGTCCTCGTCGTCGGCCTCGTGTGGTTCGCGCCGCCGATCGTCTTCGAGGCGTTCGCGATCCTCGTCGCGCTGGGCGGCACGTGGGAGCTGACGAAGCTCGTCCCGGCCGCCGTGGCGATTCCGATGGCGCTGGTGTATCTCGCGCTGCCGCTCGCCGCGCTCGTGCAGATCCGGCTGCTCGCCGGACCGCAGGCGGTCTTCCTCGTGATGTTGACGATCATGGTCAGCGACACGGCGCAGTACTACACGGGACGCACGTTCGGACGCCGCCCGCTGGCGCCGACGATCAGCCCGAAGAAGACGCAGGAAGGGGCGGCCGGCGGATTCGTCTTCGGCACACTGCTGTTCGTCGTCCTCGGTGCGTGGTGGGCGCCGGCGCTGACGCTGGCGGCGCGCGTCGCGGTGGGGCTGGCGATCGTCGCGCTCGGGATCGCCGGCGATCTCTTCGAGTCGTTTCTCAAGCGCCGCGCCGGCGTGAAGGACAGCTCCCACCTGATTCCGGGGCACGGCGGCGTCCTCGATCGCATCGACGCGCTGCTGTTCGCCGCGCCGGCTTACTGGGCGGCGCTGAAGCTGCTGTGAAGCGCATCGCGATCCTCGGGTCGACCGGTTCGATCGGTCACAGCGCGCTCGCGGTCGTCGACGCGCACGCCGACAAGCTGCGCGTCGTCGGGCTCGCCGCCGGCGAAAACGCGGAGCTGCTGGCGTCGCAGATCGAGCAGTACCGGCCGGACGTCGTCGCGATGGCGACCGGCGAGGCCGTCGACAAGCTGCGGGCGACGAATGGCGCGCGAGCCGTGCGGGCGAGCGTCGCCGGCGTTGGCCGCGACGGACTGATCGCGGTCGCCTCGCACCCCGACGCCGACCTCGTCCTCTGCGCGTCGAGCGGCACCGAAGCGCTCGAAGCGGTGCTCGCGGCGATCGAGTGCGGCAAGACGATCGCGCTCGCGAACAAGGAAGTGCTCGTGATGGCCGGCGGATTGGTCACCGAGGCGGCGGCGCGGCGCGGCGTCGCCATCCTGCCGGTGGACAGCGAGCACAACGCGATTCACCAGTGCCTGCACGGTCATCCGCTGCGCGACGTGAAGCGGCTCGTGCTGACCGCGTCGGGCGGACCGTTCCGCGGCCGGACGGCCGCCGAGTTGGCGGACGTGTCCGCCGCCGACGCGCTGAAACACCCGACGTGGCGCATGGGACGCAAGATCACGATCGACTCCGCGACGCTGATGAACAAAGGGCTCGAAGTCATCGAGGCGCACTGGCTGTTCGGCGTCCGCGGCGATCAGATCGACGTCGTCGTCCATCCGCAGTCGGTGGTGCATTCGCTCGTGGAGTTCGTGGACGGATCGATCCTCGCGCAGCTCGGCGTCACCGACATGCGGCTGCCGATTCAGTACGCCTTCTCGTATCCCGAACGGTGGAGCGCGCCGCTGCCGCCGCTGGATCTCGCGCGCGCCGGCCGTCTGGATTTCGACCTGCCGGATACGGATTCGTTCCCCTGCTTACGATTGGCGTATCGCGCGCTCGATGCGGAGCGCAGCCTGCCCGTCGTGCTCAACGCGGCGAATGAAGTGGCCGTGTCTCGATTCCTCGACGGGCGCATCGCGTTCAACGCCATTCCGCTCGTCATCGAACAGACGATGAAGGCGCACACCGCGGCCGAGGTCTCGAACCTTGCAGCCGTGCGCAACGTTGACGCGTGGGCGCGCGCCCATGCGCAGGACGTCGCCGCCACGGTAGAATTGAAGTTGTGACGACGCTGCTGGCGTTTGCCTTCGTGCTCGGCGTGCTCGTGTTCGTGCACGAGCTGGGACATTTCCTCGCGGCCAAACGCGTCGGCATCCGCGTGCTGAAGTTTCAGCTCGGCTTCAATCCCACGATCATCAGCTTCCGCCGCGGCGACACGGAGTACGGCATCGGCGCGCTGCCGCTCGGCGGCTACGTGAAGATGGCCGGCGACACCGAGGACGAAGTGCAGCGCGACGACGGGGGCCGCGTCGTGCGACAGCCGGACGAATTTCTGTCGAAGACGAAGTGGGAGCGCTTTCAGGTGCTCATCATGGGCCCGGCGATGAACGTGCTGCTGGCGCTCGTGCTGACGTCGATCGTGCTGTATCAGGGCGCCGAAGTGCCGGTGTTCGAGGATCAGCCGCCGGTCGTCGGGCAGACGCTGCCCGACTCGCCCGCCGCGAAGGCCGGCATCGTGCCGGGCGATCGCATCATCTCGATCAACGGCCACTCGATCGACACCTGGGAGCAGTACGAGCTCGAAGTCGGATCGCGTCCCAACAAGGACCTGACGATCGATCTGCTCCACGACGGCCACCCGATCACCAAGCACGTCACGTCGACGTTGATGCCCGGCCAGACGCGCTTCGAGGTCGGCTACATCGGCGTGCTGCCCGACGCGCATCCCATGATCCCGCACGTCAACCCGGGCGAGCCGGCCGATCGCGGCGGCATCAAGGCCGGCGACGTCATCCTCGCGGTCAACGGCCAGCCGATCACGTTCCGGCCGGACCTCGTGAAGATCATCGCCGCGCATCCGGAAGAGCGGATCACGGTGTCGGTGGAGCGCAACGGGCAGAAGCTCGATCTGCCGATCACGCCGGCGCGCGGCGGCTGCGCGGGCGTCGTCGGCAACATCGGCTGCATCGGCGTGTCGATCTCCGAGGCGACCAAGAAAGTGAAGCCGGGCGCGCTCGAAGCGATCGGCATGAGCGTCAAGAAGAACGTCGAGTACGCCGGGCTGATCGGCCAGACCGTGTGGGGCCTCATCACGCGCGAAACGTCGCCGAAGCAGCTGATGGGTCCGGTCGCCATCGCGCAGATGTCGGGCGAGTCGGCGGCGCTGGGCTGGATCTCGCTGTTCAGCTTCATGGCGATGATCAGCCTGAATCTCGGCCTCGTGAACCTGCTGCCGATTCCGGTGCTCGACGGCGGCCACATCTTCATCATGGCCCTCGAGGGGATCGCGCGGCGCGACTTCAGCGTGCGTGTCAAAGAGAAGATGCTGCTGGCCGGCTTCGTGGTCATCCTGATGCTGATGGTCACGGTCATCTACAACGACCTCACGCGAATCAGCTGGATCGAACGGCTGATGCCCTGGCGCTGATCAGCCAGCACCGGCTCTCATCGGCGGCGTTCTTGCACCGCCCGAGGTGGAGGACTCTCCATGCTGATGAGATTTGCCGGCGTCGCCCTCGCGCTGACGCTGCTCGCCACGCCACGCACCGCCCTCGCGCAGACGAACGTCACACCGGCTGACGTTCAGCGCCTCCAGGACACCATCGCCGATACGTCACGCGACATCGCGCAGCTGCGCTCGCGCGACGCGTCGCTCGCATCCGATCTGCAGTCCGAGCTCGACGGTGCGCGCGACGAAGCGACCTACCTGAAAGTGAAGCTGCAGAAGAACGAGACGATCTCGCGCGGCGAATACACCGACCTGCGCGACCGCATCGAGACGATCCGCTCGCGCGCGCGCGGCGAGGCGACCAGCCCGCGGCACGGCAACGAGCCGACCGCGATCACCGACACGCCGCCCGACAGCCGCGCCGACCGTCCGTGGGGCACCGTCGGCCATTCCGCGAATCCGAACGAGATCCCGGTCGGCACCGAGTTCGACGTGCGCCTGCAGAACTCGCTCAGCTCGGCGACCGCGCAGCCCGAAGATCGCTTTCAGGCGACCACGATGGTCGATCTGCGCGACGAAGCCGGCCGCGTCCTCGTGCCCGCCGGTTCGACGATGCGCGGCATCGTCAACTCGGTGCACAAGGCGACGCGCCTCGAGCGGAAGGGCAGCCTGACGGTCGCGTTCGACCGCGTGACGATCAACGGCCGCGCGTATCCGATGCGCGCCACCGTGACGCAGGCGCTCGAGAGCGAAGGGATCGCGGGCGAGAAGGAGAAGATCGGAATCGGCGCCGGCGCGGGCGCGATCCTCGGCGCGATTCTCGGCGGCGCCAAAGGCGCGCTCGCCGGCATTCTCATCGGCGGCGGCGGCAGCATCGCCGCCACAGAGGGCGACGACGTGCAGTTGCCGACCGGAACGGTCTTACGCGTCAGGCTCGACAGCCCTCTCCAACTGCAACGGTGACGTGTTTCATGGCGGCGCGCGCGGCTTTGACGGTCTTGTCGATGTCCTTGACGGTGTGCGCCGCAGAGATGAACCAGGCTTCGAACTGCGACGGCGGCGGATAGACGCCGCGCGTGATCATGCCGCGGAAGAACGCGGCGTACTGTGCGGTGTCGGCGGTCATCGCCGACGCGAAGTTGCGCACCGGCTGTTCGGTGAAAAACGGCGTGACCAGCGAGCCGAACGCGTTGACCTGCAGCGGCACGCCGTGCTCGCGCGCGGCGTCGGCGAGTCCCGCGGCGAGGCGCGCGCCGAGCGACGCCAGGTGCGTGTACAGCTTCGGCGACAGGTTGTCGAGACACCAGAGTCCGGCGGTCATCGCGAGCGGGTTTCCCGACAGCGTGCCCGCCTGATACACGGGTCCCTCCGGCGACACGAACGCCATCAGGTTCGCGCGTCCGCCGTACGCGCCGACCGGTAAGCCGCCGCCGATGATCTTGCCGAGACACGTCAGGTCCGGGATGACGCGGAAGACTTCCTGCGCGCCGCCGGCGGCCGCGCGGAAGCCGGAGATCACCTCGTCGAAGATCAGCAGCGTGCGATCCGCCGTGCAGAGCTGACGCAGCGCCTGCAGGAAACCGTCGGCGGGCGGCACGAGCCCCATGTTCCCGGCGATCGGCTCGACGATGACGGCGGCGATCTGTCCGCGGTTCGCGTCGAAGAGGCGCACGACCGACTCGAGGTCGTTGTAGCTCGCAATCAGGGTGTCGGCCGATGCGCCCGGCGTCACGCCGGGGCTCGTCGGCGTGCCCAGCGTGAGCATCCCCGAGCCGGCCTTTACGAGGAACGCGTCGGCGTGCCCGTGATAACACCCTTCGAACTTGACGATCTTGTCGCGCTTGGTCGCGGCGCGCGCGACGCGAATCGCGCTCATCGCCGCTTCGGTGCCCGAACTGACGAAGCGCACCCGCTCGAGCGACGGCATCAGCGCGCGCACGCGTTCGCCCAGCTCGACTTCGAGCGGCGACGGCGCGCCGAAGCTCGTGCCGCGGACCGACGCGGCGTTCAGCGCTTTGATCAGCGCCTTCGGGGCGTGGCCGTGGATGAGCGGCCCCCACGACATCACGTAGTCGACGAACGTGTTGCCGTCGACGTCCTCGATGTACGCGCCGGCAGCGCGCTTGACGAACAGCGGCGAGAGGCCGACCGCCTTGAACGCGCGAACGGGACTGTCGACGCCGCCCGGCAGGATCTGCTGCGCGCGGGTGAACCAGCGGGAGGATCGTGTCGTCTTCATTTCGTCATTATTGTCGCGAGGTCGCTCAGCGCGACCGTGATGAATTTGATTTCGTCCTTGTCGTGCGTGCGGTTGCGCGCGGCGTCGAACACCCTCGACGCGCTGTCGAAGTCGCGCGCGAGCATGAAGGTGGTCGCGATGCCGAGCGCGGCGCGGTACGAGCTCGGGTCGCGCTCGAGCGCCTTCTGGAAGAGCGCACGCGCCATGCCGCTATCGCGCGCCTGCAGCGCCAGGCGTCCCGCGCCGGCCACGTCGTCGGCGCTGGCGCCGTCGGGGATCGCGCCGGTCATCAACAGCTTGGCGCGCGTCTCGTCGGGCATCGCGATCGGCTTCAGCACGAGCTGCCACGTCAGCGCCATCCCGGTCTGTCCGGAACTCGACGAGGCCACGATCTGAATCGGCAGCGCGACCGACTCGGGATAGTAGCCGGGCGCCACGGCCTCGAACAGCCAGACGCCGGGCCTGATGCCCATCACGTTCCACGCGCCCTTCTTGTCGGTCGTCGCGGTGTACGTGCGCTGACCCGAGACGGCGCCGGCCGCTTTGCCGTAGAACGCTTCGACGCGCACCTCGGCGTCGGCGATCGGTTCGCCCTTGTCGGTGACGACGCGACCGAGCAGGCGATACGTGTTCTGTGCCGACGCCGCGGCCGGCACCAGGAGGCAGAGAACCATCGCAGCAGCTCTCACGACGCCCGATAGCCTTTCCCCCGAATGACCACGCCCGGCCTCGCGCCGGTGTGACGGCCGTTGTCGAGGACCACCCGGCCGTTGACGATGACCGTGGGTATGCCGACGGGATACTGGAACGGATCGGTGAACGTGGCGCGATCGGCGACCGTCGCCGGATCGAAGATGACGAGATCGGCGGCGAGGCCGTCCTTGATCGTGCCGCGGTCGGCGATGTGAAGCTGCTTCGCGGTGAGCCCGCTCATCTTCCACACCGCCTGCTCGAGCGTCAGCGTGTGCTCCTCGCGCACGTACTTGCCGAGTACGCGCGGGAAGGTGCCGAAGTTGCGCGGATGCGGCACGCCGGTGCGGAGCGGTCCGCTCGTCGCGAGCGCGGAGCCGTCGGATCCGATCGACACCCACGGCTGCCGCATCGCCAGCTTCAAATCGCTCTCGTCGATGATGTACCAGAGGCAGCTCACGCTGCCGCCGTTCGCGATCAGCATCTCGAAGACGAAGTCGAACGGGTCCTTCCCCATTTCCTTCGCCGCATCGTCGACACGCCAGCCTTCGAAGCGTTTGTATCCGCTGTCGAGTCCGCTGCGCGCGGGCAGGCCGGCGATCTGGACGTTGTGCCAGTTGCCGGCGGAGATGAGGCGGTTCTCCCACGACGGGTTCGGGTCGTCCATCTCCATACGGATGCGCGCGCGTGTCGCGGGGTCCTTCAGCCGCTCGACGAGCTTCGCGTTGCCGCCCTCGTGCGCCCATGGCGGAATCGTCTGGATGAGGCCCGTGCTGCTCGCGACGTACGGATACTGATTGGCGGAGATCTCGACGCCGCGCTTCTGCGCCGACTCGATGAGCGCGATGGCGTCCTTCATCTTGCCGAAATTCTTCGCGCCGGTGATCTTGATGTGGAGGATCTGGACGGGGATGTGCGCCCCTTCGCCGATGTCGATCGCTTCCTGGATCCCCTCGCGCCACTTGTCGCCGTCGTAGCGGAGGTGCGAGACGTAGATGCCGCCCGCGGCGGCCGCAGGCTTCGAGAGCGCGACGAGCTCCGGCGTTTTCGCGTACGCGTTCGGCGTATAGATCAACCCGGTCGCGGCGCCGTACGCGCCCTGCCGCATCGCGTCGGCGACGAGCGCCGTCATCTTCGACAGTTCGTCGGCCGTCGGCACGCGGTCGTCGTTGCCCATCACCATCTCGCGGACGGACCCGAGGCCGACGTACGACAGCAGGTTGACGGAGATCTTCGACTTCTCGATCGCGCTGAAGTAGCCGGCGAAGTCCGACCAGGGGCGGTTCGTCGTCGGACGCTGCGGCGCCGCCGAACTGCTCTCGCCGATCACTTCGGTCGTGACGCCCTGTCGGATCTTGCTCTCGGCGTTGCCGTCGGTGAGCAGCGCGTAATCCGAGTGCGAGTGCGGATCGATGAAGCCCGGCGCGACGACCAGGCCGTGCGCGTCGATCGTGCGCACCGCCGGACCGCTGACGCGCCCGACGCCGGCGATGCGTCCGTCCCGCACCGCCACCGATCCGGCAAACGCCGGTCCGCCGGTGCCGTCGACGATGCGCGCGTTGGTGATGAGCAGATCGAAGGGACGCGGCTGCTGCGCCTGCAGCGTGACGAACACGCCGGCGGCGGCGAGCACGACAAGGAGCTTCTTCACGCCGAGATTATCTACTGAATCTCGAAGCGGTAGACCATCCCGAGATCGAAGTGGCGTCCTTCCTGCTCCAGCTCCCCGCAGAGCAGGACGTAGCGTCCCGGCGGCAGATCGACGCGGAACCACGCCTCGCCGTTGATGGGCACTTCGATGACGCCGCCGCGCGGATCGCCGGGTGCCGGCCCGCGCCCGCCGTTGGTGATCCAGTTGCGCGCGGCGAACTCGGTCATCCCGTCCGTCAGGCGGAACAGCACCGCCTGGTGCGGCTCCGTGCCCGTATTGCGCAGATGCCACATCGGCTTCGGTCCTTCGACCGGCGCGCTGAACTGGAAGCCGTGATCGTGCAGACGCACCTCGATGTCCGCCGCGGGCGGCGCGGGCTTCGCGGGCGGCGCCGCGGTCACCGTCATCGGCGCAAACCGGTCGCCGTCGACGATCGCGTAGGTGCCCGCGGCGAGCGTCGTCACGTACTCCTCGGTGAGATTCGGCGCCAGCATCGCGACGCCGCCGACCGTCCGCACCCACGCCGGCGGCGCGCCGCCGTTCTTCAGGAACGCGCCGAAGTCGTCGGCGGTGTGCTTGTCGCGGATCTCGACGATGCGGATCGCGTGCGGCTCGGACGCCGTGTTCTCGAACGCGATGGTGGTGAGTCCGGCCGGTATCTGCGGCGGGACGGTCAGCGCGTCGTGGCTCGTCGCGATGGTGATCGCGACGAGCGCGGCCAGCGCGATCACGCGAGGACGCGCGCGGCCTCGCGCGCGTAGTAGGTGATGATGATGTCGCTGCCCGCGCGGGCGATGGCGGTGAGCGTCTCCATCATCGCGCGCGGCTCGTCGATCCAGCCGTTGCGCGCCGCCGCTTTCAGCATCGAGTACTCGCCGCTGACGTGGTACGCGGCGGTCGGCATGCCGAAGCGCTCCTTCACGCGCGCGATCACGTCGAGATACAGCAGCGCCGGCTTGACCATCACGATGTCGGCGCCTTCCGCGATGTCCTGCTCGACTTCGCGCAGCGCCTCGCGCGCGTTGGCAGGATCCATCTGGTGCGACCGCCGGTCGCCGAACTTCGGCGACGAGTCGGCCGCGTCGCGGAACGGGCCGTAGAACGCGCTCCAGTACTTCGCGGCGTACGACATGATCGCGACGTTCTCGAAGCCGCGCTCGTCGAGCGCCGCGCGGATCGCGCCGACGCGGCCGTCCATCATGTCCGACGGCGCAACGATGTCGGCGCCGGCGGCGGCGTGCGAGACGGCGGTGCGCACGAGCTGATCGACCGTCGGATCGTTGGCGATCTCGTCGTCGATGATGATGCCGCAGTGGCCGTGGTCGGTGTACTCGCACAGGCAGACGTCGGTCATCACGAGCGTCTCGGGCGCTTCGCGCTTGATCGCGCGGACCGCCGCCTGCACCGGCGCTTCCGGATCGTAGGCGGCCGATCCGATGTCGTCCTTGTGGTCGGGCAGCCCGAACAGGATGACGCTCGTCACGCCGTCCGCGTGGGCGGCCCGGACGTCTTTCACGGCCTCGTCGACCGACAGGTTGAACACGCCGGGCATCGAGCCGATCTCGCGACGCACGCCTTCGCCTTCGCAGACGAAGAGCGGCAGCACGAACATGTCGGGCGACAGCCGCGTCTCGCGCACGAGCGCGCGGATTGGCTCCGACTGCCGCAGGCGGCGCAGCCGCTTCGTCAGCTTCAGCGACGTGTAGTTATGAATTTGAGACATGGCTTTTCGTAAAATACTCCACGATCGCTTTCACGAGCGCGGGAACGGTGTAGGTGGTCGGCATGACGTGCGTATGGATCTGACACTGCGTCGCCGCCTCGGCGGTCACTGGTCCGATGCACGCGACGACGGTCGTGCGCAGCAGGTCGGCGGCGGGCTCGTCGCCGAGCAGCCGCACGAAGCCGCGCACCGCCGACGGGCTCGCGAACGTGACGATGTCGATCTGCCGATCGAGCAGCATGCGATAGATGTCGAGCTCGCCGTCGCGCGGCGATTCGGCGGCGACCGTCCGATACGCGACGACTTCGGTCACCTCCGCGCCGTGGCGCCGGAGCTCCTCGGCAATCACCTCGCGTCCGACGTCGGACCGCGGCAGCAGCACCTTCAGCCCTTCGATCGGCCCTTCTTCGGCGATCGCCGGCGCGACGGCTTCGGCGCGGAACTCCGCGGGGACGAGATCCGCCTTCAGTCCGTACTTCGCCAATCGATCCGCCGTCGCCTGACCGACGACGCAGATTTTCGTGCCGCTCAGCGCGCGCAGATCGCGGGCGCCGGCGAGCAGCCGATCGAGAAACGCTTCGACCGCGTTGGCGCTCGCAAACACGATCCAGTCGAATTCCGCCACGCGCGTACACGCGTCGTCGAGCGGCCCGTAGTCGTCGGGCGGCGCGATGTGGATCATCGGCGCGAGGATCGCGGCGGCGCCGGCCGCCTCGAGCAGATCGACGAGCTCCTGCGCCTGATCGCGCTGCCGCGTGACGAGCACACGCCGGCCGAACAGCGGCCGCGAGTCGAACCACCGCAGGTGTTCGCGCAGCGCCGCCACGCGGCCGACGACGAGAACGGCGGGACGGCGATCGTTCAACTGCCGCAGCTGCTTCTCCAGCTCGCCGAGCGTGCCGGCGATGGTCGTCTGCGTCGGCAGCGTGCCGTCGTAGACGGCGACGGCGGGTTCTTCGGCGGAGCGGCCGTGCGTCAGCAGCGAGTGGAGCATCGACGGCAGCTGATCCGGTCCGGCGTAGCAGACGATCGTGCCGTCGAGCCGCGCGAGGCTGGTCCAGTCGATCGAGGCGCGCGTCTTCCCCTCGTCTTCGTGCCCGCGCACGAAGATCAGTGTGTCGCCGGCGCCGGGGTACGTGATCGGCACGCCGGCGTAGCCCGGCACGGCGAGGCCGACGGGAATGCCCGGCACCACTTCGAAGCGCACCCGCTGTTCGTGCAGGAACAGCGCTTCGGTGCCGCCGCGATCGAAGACGAACGGGTCGCCCCACTTCAGGCGCGCGACGGTCTTGCCCTCGCGCGCTTTTTCGGCGAGGAGATAGCAGATCGCTTCCTGCTCGAGCGGCTGCGGCGCGGCGGTGCCGACGTCGATCTTCTCCGCGCCCTCGCGCGCGTGGTCCAGCAGGCGCGACGGCACGAGGTGGTCGTACAGCACGACGTCGGCCGACGCGAGGCACTGCAGGCCTCGGACGGTGATCAGTCCGGGGTCGCCGGGGCCCGCGCCGATCAAATAGACGATAGACATCGCGTTACGGCTGCTCGACTGAGGACTGACGACTGGCGACCGACGACTGCTGCGCCTCGGCGAGGATGTCGCCGGCGCCCTGCGCCAGCAGCTGCTCGCCGACGCTCGTGCCGAGCGCGAGCGCGTCTTCGCGCGGCCCGCGCGCGTGCGCGCGGACGGCGCGGCTGCCGTCGAGCGACACGACGGCGCCGACGATCTCGATCTGCCCATCGGCCGCGGCCGTCGCGAGCGCGCCGATCGGCGTCTGGCAGCCGCCGCCGAGGCGCTCGACGACCGCGCGCTCCGCTGTCAACGCCGCGGCCGCCGCCTGGTCCTCGATCCGCGCCACCGCGCGCCGCGTCTGCTCGTCACCCTCGCGGATCTCGATCGCGACGATGCCTTGTCCCGGCGCCGGGACGCACGCTTCGGCGGGAATCGTCATCGAGATGCGCGACGCGAACCCGAGGCGCCGCAGTCCCGCCGCGGCGAGCACGATCGCGTCGTGCTGTCCTTCGTCCAGCTTCCGCAGCCGCGTGTCGAGATTGCCGCGGATCGGCGCGAAGCGCGCGCCGGGGAACAGCCGGGTCAACTGCGCGATGCGGCGGACGCTGCTCGTGCCGATCGACGGCGACTCGCCGAGCCGCGCCACGAGCTCGGTGATCGTGGTCGGAGCGTGCGCGCTGCTGGCGGGCAGCACGATCGCATCGAGCGGCTCTTCGCGCGGGAGCACGCCGGCGATCACGAGGCCGTCGGGCAGCACCGCGGGCATGTCCTTGCTGCTGTGCACGGCGAAGTCGACGTCCTTGCGCAGCAGCGCGTCCTCGATTTCCTTGACGAACAGGCGCTTGCCGCCGACTTCGGAGAGGGGCGCGTCCTGCAGCCGATCGCCCGACGTCTTGATGACGACGATCTCGCACGGCGGCCCGCCGGCGTCTTCGATGCGTCGCTTGACGGTATTGGCCTGCCACAGGGCCAGCTGGCTGCCGCGGGTGCCCAGTCGAAGTGTGTGCACGGTGTTCAGCGAGGGTGTTTGCGCCGTTCGCGCTGGAACGGCTCGACGTTGGTGGACTCTGCCGGCCCCGCGTCCGTCGACGCCTCGTCGGCGAGGGCGAAGAGGCGGGTCAGCGCTTCGGCGTACGCGCCGACCGCGTCGGCGTCGCCGGACTTGAGCTGTTCGGTCGGCGTCAAGAGCAGCTTCTCGACGATGAGGTGCGTGATCTCGTCGACGCGCGCGCGGGCGTCGGGCGGCAGCGTCGACAGCTTGAAGTCGAGCCGCTCGAGCTCCGATCGGCGAATCGCCTCGAACCGCTGGCGCAGCGCGACGAGGGTCGGGATGGCGCCGCGCGAGCGGAACCACGCCGCGAATTTCGACACCTCTTCGTCGACGATCGATTCGGCGCGCGTCACCTCGCTGGCGCGCCGCGCCAGATTCTCGCGCACGGTCGCCTGCAGGTCGTCGATGTTGTAGAGGAAGACCTGCTCGATGTCGCCGGCGGCCGCTTCGACGTCGCGCGGCAGCGCGATGTCGATGATGAACAGCGGACGATTGCGGCGCGGCCGCATGATCTGTTCGAGGTGCGCCTTGGTCAGAATCGGCTGCGCCGCGCCGGTCGCGCTGATCACGATGTCGCTCGCGCCGAGCACGGTGTCGAGCTCGGCCCACGGCGCCGCGCTCGCGCCGCCGATCGCCTGCGCCGTCCGCGCCGCATGCGCCATCGTCCGGCTGACGATGGTCATGTGGTGGACGCCCTGCGTCTTCATGTGCAGCGCGGTGAGCTTGCCCATTTCGCCGGCGCCGATCACCGCGACGGTGCGGCCCTTCAGATCGCCGAAGATCTTCTTCGCGAGCGCGACGGCCGCGTAGCTGACCGACACGGCGCCCGAGCCGAGGCCCGTCTCCGTCCGCACACGCTTGCCGACCGCGAAGCACGAGTGGAACAGCCGGTTCAGCACCGGGCCGGTCGTGTGCGTTTCCGCAGCCGCGGTATGCGCTTCCTTGACCTGTCCGAGAATTTGCGGCTCGCCGACGACGAGCGAATCGAGGCCGGCGGCGACGCGGAACAGGTGTTTCGCTGCGTCGAGATCCACGAACTGCTGGATGTGCGGCTCGACGTCGCTCTGCGGCACTTCGGTGAATTCGCTGATGAAGTGCGCGACGTCGGCGCGCGCGGCGGCCGCGTCGTCGCACGCGACGTACACCTCCGCGCGGTTGCACGTCGAGACGATCACCGCTTCCTTCGCCGCGCCGCGCGACGCGAGCGTCGTCAGCGCCTGCGGCAGGCCGCGGACGTTGAAGTCCACGCGTTCGCGGACTTCGACGGGTGCGGTGCGATGGCTGATTCCGACCAGCAGCAGCTTCATCAGAAGTTGTGGCTCTTGGTCAGGAAGTAGCTGATCGCGACGAAGTTGAACATCACGATCGAGAACCCGATGAGCGACAGGTACGCCGTCTTGCGTCCGCCCCAGCCGATCAACCGCGCCGCGAACAGCTCGAACGAGTACACGACCCAGCACACCACCGCGACGAGGATCTTCGGGTCGCCGATCCACATCGCCTGCACCTGCGGCGATCCGGCCGCGTAGCTCTTGGCCTGCGCCGCCCAGACGAAGCCGACCACGAGGCCGACGCTGAGGAAAATCCAGCCGATGACGATCGCGACGTGGTTCATGCGATCGAGCACCTGCAGCGACGGCAGCCGCGTGTAGAAGAAGCCCAGGTGCTTCGCCTTGATCTCCTTGAACTGCAGCATGTAGGTGATCGCGATCATGCAGGCGAGGGCGAAGCTCGCGTACGCGAACAGGAGCGACGAGACGTGGATGCCGAAGAGCGGTCCCTTCAGCACGTCGGCGCTCACCTCGACGCTCGGCCGCGCCGCCGGGATCGCCTGCAGCGCGACGACGAGCGGCAGGATGAAGACGCCCATCGCGCGCTCGTCGGTCGTCAGCTCGGTGTAGAGATACGACAGCACGAGCAGCCACACGAACGTGGAGATCGCCGACGTCGCGCCCGCGACCGGCACGTGGCCGAACTCCATCGTCTGCATGCCGATGACGAAGGTGTGCGCCAGCGCGCCGAAGATGAGCAGCGTCGTCGCCGTGCGGCCGACGATCGGACTGCGGCGCGCGAAGTGCCAGCCGTAGGCGAGCATCGCCGCCGCGTAGAAGACAAGAGGAATGGCGTTCATGTCAATGCGTCGTCGTCGGCGCGAAGTAGCCGAGCTTGGTGCGCGCGGCGGCGTTCGGGCGGTTGACGCGGACCACGATGCGGCGCCAGGCGCCGTCGCGTTTCGGGTTGCGCGAGGTGTAGCCGACGATGTACTGGCTCGACAGCTCGTCGGCGATCTGGCCGTAGACGCCGTTGAGGTCCGACAACTGGTTCGGGAAGAAGGAGCGGCCGCCCGTCTCCTGCGAGAACTGCCGCAGGACGAACTCCGCTTCCTTGAACCCGCGCGTGGTCGTCGACGGCCCTTCGTTCGCGCGGAGGCCGATCGTGTAGATCGCCGTTTCGGATCGTTTCGACAAGTCGAGCACTTCCTCGAAGGGCAGCAGGCTCGACGTGTCCTCGCCGTCGGAGAGGACCACGATCGCCTGGCGCCGAATCTCGTCGGGGCTCTTGGCGATCGCTTTCTTCAGGTCCTTCAGCGCGATGTAGATGGCGTTGTAGAGCGACGTGGATCCGCCGGCCGACGTCTTCCGGATCGCCGCCTCGAGCTCGGACGCGTTGTTCGTGAAGTTCTGCAGCACGACGACGCGGCTGTCGAAGTCGATGACCTCGGCGAGATCCTGCGGCCGCAGCCGTTTCGCGAAGCCGATCGCCGCCTCCTGAGCCGTCTGGAGCTTCGTCTCCATGCTGGCGCTGGTATCGAGGAGCAGCGCCAGCGCAATCGGCAGGTTGCTCTTGTTGAAGAAGGTGACGTCCTGCTTGACGCCGTCCTCGTAGACCGAGAAATCCTGCTGGTTCAGATCGGTGAGGTACTTCGTTCCCTCGGTGACGGTGACGTTCAGCGACACGAGATCGACGCCGGCGCGGAACGACGGCGGCTGCTGCGCCGCGACGACGACGACGGACGCGGCGATCGCGGTACAGAAGAGACCCAGGTACTTCACGGCTTTCTCGACTCGTTCTTCTCTTTCACCGGCGTCCCGCGCGCCGTCAGCTGCGGGTTTGCCGCGGTCACGGTGATTTTCTCCGGCGGAATCAGCGATTGCGGCCGCGAGTAGACGACGCGGTACTGATGCGTCAGCTGATTCGCGAGCTGCGTGAGGCGCGTGTCGAGCGCCATGCTCGTCAGCAGCTGATCGCGGCGGCCGCCCGACTCCGACGTCCCGCGGTCGAGGACGATCTGCAGGCTCCGCCCCTCGTCACTGATATCGTCGCGCGGCTCGCCGAGCATCAGGGCATACAGCGGGGCCGCGCTCTCCTTGAGCGCCGGCAGCACCTGGTCGTATCGGCGGTAGCTCAGGTCGTGCGTCTCGCGCCCGATGGCGACGATGACGGGGCGCGGCGACTCGCGCTTCGAGAACCCTTTCACGACTTCTTCGATCGCGTCGACGAGATACGGTCCCGAGCCGGGCGTCGCGAAGATGCGGTTGATGCCCTTCTGGAGCGCCGCGGGATCGCTCGTGTAGTCGGTCAGAATCGTCGGCCGCTCGCCGAAGCCAATCAGCGCGATGTCGTTGCGTCGGCCGGCGTCATTGGGCTTGGTCAGCGCGGCGACGAACGGTCCGAGCGCGTTCCGGAGGTTGCCGACGTCGCTGCGGATCGCCTGGCTCGTGTCGACGAGCAGCGCGATCTGCATCGGTTCTTCGGCCGGCACGACGCGCAGGATCTCCCGCGACACGTTGTCTTCGCGGACGATGAAGTCTCTGGGGCCGAGGCCGGTGACCGGCGCACCCGACTGGTCGACGACGCTGACCCAAAGCGACCGTTCGTTCGGCTGGGCGGTGGCGGGCGACACGGCCGCCATCGCGCTCGCGACCAAACAGATCGCGAGGCGCGCGATTTGCCGGAGACTCATCGATCCAGTATAAATCAGAACCGAAAAACGTTTTGAAATCTGTAACTTGCGGCAAATTGCCTCAGCGCGGCGGCGTGTGATATAAACCCGCTGGCCAACCACCGGATTCGATGCTCTCAGCTTACATTCCGATCGCCATCTTCGTCGTCGTCGCGACCGGTTTCGCGATCTTCACCATCGTGTTCTCGTCGATTCTGCATCCGACGAAATACAACAAGGTGAAGCTCGAGCCGTACGAGTGCGGCATCGAGCCGTCGACCGACGCGCGCGATCGCTACAGCATTCGCTACTACCTCGTCGCGATGCTGTTCGTGATCTTCGACGTCGAGACCGTGTTCATGTTTCCGTGGGCGGTCATCTTCAACAAGCTGCTGCTCTTCGGCCTCGTCGAGATGATCGTGTTCATCTTCATCCTCGTCGTCGGCTACTACTACGCCTGGCAGAAGGGCGCCCTCGAGTGGGTGTAGATGGCTGACGACGCGCAGAAACCGCCGACGCCGCCCGAGGCCGCCGCCGACAAGCCGGCGGGCGCGACGCCCGCGGAACCGTTGAAGGGCGAGGTGTCGCGCACCGATGCGCCGGGCGCAGGCGTGTCGGCCGCGCCCGTGGGTCCGCCACGCACGGAGCCGCCCGCACCGAAGCCGACAAACGTCGAAGGCGCCGTCACGGCGACGACGAGCGAAACGAGCTCGGCGACGGGACAGCCGACCGCGCCTGCGGCCGCCGTGCCGGCGAAACCGGCGCCCGCGGCATCCGCTGCGGCGCCCAAGGCGGCCGCAAAGCCGGCGGCCCCGGCCGCGAAGCCCGCGGCGCCGGCTGCGCACGCGGGTGCCGATCACGTGCCGAAGGCAGCGGCGCCGACCGGTCCGACCGATCCGCCGCCGCCGGCCGACGCGCAGACGCCGGCGTTCGTGGCGTCGCTGCAGGCGGCGATCCCCGACGGCGTCCTCGGGTTGAGCCTCTATCTCGGCGACTGGACGATCATGGTGCCGCCGGCGAAGCTCCTCGACGTTGCGCGGCATCTGCATGACGCGCCCGACGCGCGCTTCGACTACCTGTCCGATCTCACCGCGACGGACTGGCCGCCGCGCACGACGGAGGGGCGGTTCGACGTCGTCTACATGCTGTATTCGATCCGGCTGCGTCAGCGCGTGCGGCTGAAGGTGAAGGTCGGCGACGGGCAGCCGCTCGCGTCGGTGACGGGCATCTGGCCCGCCGCGAACTGGCTCGAGCGCGAGGTCTACGACATGTTCGGCGTGAACTTCACCGGACATCCGGACCGCCGCCGCATCCTGATGCCCGAAGACTGGCAGGGATTCCCGCAGCGCAAGGACTACCCGCTCGAAGGACCGGGCGAGCTGCTGATGGAGAACCCGCTCGACTGGTTGAAGCTGCGCCAGGCGAAGGAAGAGGCTGAGATCGAATAACGCTCAACTCTCAAGGCTCAACTCTCAACGGTCAACTCTCAATTTTCAATTCTCAGAACGAAGCGCTGAGAGTTGAGCCCTGAGAGTTGAGCCTCGAGACTTCAGACTTGAGACCTGAGACCTGAGATTTGGGAATGGAAACGACCGTCCACCACGGCGCGATGTTCGACACCGACGAGCTCGTGCTCAATATGGGCCCGCAGCACCCGTCCACGCACGGCGTGCTGCGCGTCGTGCTGCGTCTCGACGGCGAGAAGGTCGTCGACTGCGATGTGGTGATCGGGTATCTCCATCGCGGCATCGAGAAGCTGAGCGAGAACCGCAACTGGACGCAGATCGTGCTGCTCACCGACCGCATGGACTACGTGGCGGCGGCGACGAGCAACGTCGGCTACTGCGAGACGGTCGAGAAGCTGCTGCAGCTCGAAGTGCCGCGTCGCGCGCGCTACGTCCGCACGATCCTGATGGAGCTGCAGCGGATCGCGAGCCACTGCCTGTGGGTCGGCACGCACGCGATGGACATCGGCGCGATGACGGTGTTCCTCTACGCGTTCCGCGAGCGCGAGCTGATTCTCGATCTGTTCGAGGAATTCTGCGGCGCGCGGCTCACCTACAACTCGATGCGGATCGGCGGCCTGCCGCAGGACATCCCGCCCGGCTGGGCGAAGAAGGTGCTCGAGTTCTGCGACATCATGTCGCAGAAGATCGACGAGTACGAAGAGCTGCTGACGCACAACCGCATCTGGGTCGAGCGGACGAAAGGCATCGGCGTGATCTCCGCCTCCGACGCGATCGCACTCGGGCTCTGCGGTCCGCCGCTGCGCGGCTCGGGCGTCGCGCGCGACGTGCGCAAGGACGAACCGTACGCGGCGTACGACGAGATGGAGTTCGACGTGCCGGTCGGGACGGCGGGCGACACCTACGACCGCTACCTGGTGCGCATGGAGGAGTTCCGTCAGTCGCTGCGGATCGTCCGTCAGGCGACCGAGGGGATTCCCGAGGGACCGATCGTCGGCAAAGTGCCGCGCTTGATCAAGCCGGCGGCGGGCGAGACGTATCACGCCATCGAGTCGCCCAAGGGCGAGCTCGGCTACTTCATCGTCAGCGACGGCAAGTCGACCAACCCGTACCGCTTCCGCGTGCGGCCGCCGTCGTTCTGCAACCTGCAGGGGCTGCGGCGGCTCGTGAAAGGGCACCTGGTGGCCGACGTCGTCGCGCTGATCGGATCGATTGACGTCGTGCTGGGAGAAGTCGACCGGTGATCGATCAGCTCCTGATTCCGCTCCTGAAGATCGTCATCGTGCTGAACGCGACGCTCGTCGGCGTCACCTACATGGTGCTGCTCGAGCGGAAAGTGATCGCGTGGGCGCAGTCGCGCCTCGGGCCGATGCGCGTCGGTCCCTACGGCGTGCTGCAGCCGATTGCGGATGCGATCAAGCTGATGATCAAGGAGGACATCACGCCGGTCCGCGCGGACCGCTGGGTGTTCACGGCGGCGCCGATCATCTCGATGGTGCCGGCGCTGATCGTCTACGCGGTGATCCCGTTCGGCCCCACGATTCATCTCTTCGGCCGTCCGGTGTCGCTGTACATCACCGACATCAACGTCGGCCTGCTTTACATCGTGTCGGTCGCGTCGGTCGGCGTCTACGGCATCATCCTCGCGGGGTACGCGTCGAACTCGAAGTATCCGCTGCTCGCGTCGCTGCGCGCGTCGGCGCAGCTCATCTCGTACGAGGTCGCGGTGACGCTGACGCTGGTGAGCGTCATCCTGATGGCCGGCTCGCTGAGCATGGTCGAGATCGTCAACGCGCAGTACAACCAGCACGCCTGGTTCGTGTTCCTGCAGCCGGTCGCGTTCGTCATCGTCCTCATCGGCGGCCTGGCCGAGACGAACCGCGCGCCGTTCGACCTGCCGGAAGCGGAGCAGGAGCTGACGGGCGGCTTCCACACCGAGTACAGCGGCATGCGGTTCGCGCTGTTCTTCCTCGCCGAGTACGCGAACATGATCGTCGTCTCGTCGGTCGTGGTGACGCTGTTCTTCGGCGGCTGGCTGCCGCCGCTGCCCAATACGGCGTGGGCGCACTTCCTGTACTACGTCCCGAGCTGGGCGTGGTTCCTGATCAAGTCGTTCTGTTTCCTCTACCTGTTCATCTGGATTCGCGCGACGCTGCCGCGCTATCGCTACGACCAACTGATGAACATCGGCTGGAAGGTGCTGATCCCGCTGGCCATCGCGAACCTCGTGGTGACCGGGATCGTGAAAGTGCTGGTGATGTGATGGCGCAAGCGATCGCCTTCTACGTCATCGCCGCGTGCATCCTCGGGTTCGGCGTGCTGGTGATCAGCACGAAGGACACGGTGCACAGCGTGCTGTTCCTCGTCCTCGACTTCCTGTTCGTCGCGGCGTTGTACGTGCTGTTGGGCGCGCCGTTCCTCGCGGCGATTCAGGTGCTGGTGTACGCGGGCGGCATCGTCGTCCTGTATCTGTTCGTCGTGATGCTCGTGAATTTGAAGCGGCCGCCGGAGGCGCACTCGGATCCGCATCGGCGGACGAAGCTCGGATTCGGCCTCGCGGCCGCGGTGCTGGTGGAGCTCGGCGCGATTGCCGCGCAGGGCTACGCGCATCCCGCCGCGGCGATCGCGGCGCCGGCGACGGCGGCGATTCCGGTCAGCGGCAACACCGAGCAGGTGGGCTGGCTGCTGTATACGAGTTACCTGATTCCCTTCGAGATCGCGTCGATGCTGCTGCTCGTCGCGATGATTGGCGCGATCGTGCTGGCCAAAAGGGAGTTGTGAGTTGGTTATCGGGTTGAACACATGATCACTCCCACTCATTACATGCTGCTGTCGGCGGCGCTGTTCATCATCGGCGTCATCGGCGTGATGGTGCGCCGGAACATCATCATCATCTTCATGTCGATCGAGCTGATCCTGAATGCCGTCAACATCAATCTCGTGGCGTTCTCGGCGCAGCTCGGCAACCAGATCGGCCAGGTGTTCGCGATCTTCGTGATCGCGGTCGCGGCGGCGGAAGCGGCGGTGGGCCTCGGCATCATCCTCGCGCTCTATCGCAACAAAGAGACGGTCAACATTGACGAAATGAACTTGATGCGCTCATGAAGTTCATCCCGCTCATTCCTCTGCTGCCCGGACTCGGCGCCGCCATCAACGGCCTCGTCGGCATCCGCTCGTTCTCGCGCAAGACCGCCGGGATCGTCGCCTGCACGACGATGACCATCGCGCTCGGCCTCGCGCTCTTCGCGTTCTGGCAGCTGCTGGGTCTTCCCGCCGAGTCGCGCGCCTACGACGTGGTGGTGGCCCAGTGGATTCCGAAAATTCCGCTGGCGACGCGCACCGGCTACGCGGCGTTCGAAGTGCCGTGGGGCTTCCGGCTCGATCCGCTGTCCGGGATGATGCTGCTCGTCGTCACCGGAATCGGCACGCTGATTCACGTCTACTCGACGGCCTACATGGCCGACGAGCCGCGCGGCGGCGTGGCGCGCTTCTTCTGCTACCTGAACCTGTTCTGCTTCTTCATGCTCATGCTCGTCCTGGGAAACAACTTCCTGGTGATGTTCGTGGGCTGGGAGGGCGTGGGTCTCTGCTCGTACCTGCTGATCGGCTACTGGTACGAGAAGAAGAGCGCCGCGGACGCGGGCAAGAAAGCATTCATCACGAACCGCGTCGGCGACTGGGGCTTCGTCCTCGGGGTGTTCCTGATCTACTTCACCTTCGGCACGCTGAATTTCCGCGAAGTGCAGAACGCGGCCGGCGCGATGGCCGTCGAGTCGTCGCACTTCGGCATCCTGTCGTGGATCTGCCTGCTGCTGTTCGTCGGCGCGACCGGCAAGTCGGCGCAGATTCCGCTCTACGTCTGGCTGCCCGACGCGATGGAAGGGCCGACGCCGGTCTCCGCGCTGATCCACGCCGCGACGATGGTCACGGCCGGCGTCTACATGATCGGCCGCAACGCGGTGCTGTTCTCCCAGGCGCCGATGGTCATGGAGATCATCGCCATCGTCGGCGTCCTGACGGCGTTGATGGCGGCGTCGATCGGTCTGGTGCAGTACGACATCAAGAAGGTGCTGGCGTACTCCACCGTGTCGCAGCTCGGCTACATGTTCACGGCGATGGGGGTCGGCGCGTTTTCCGCCGGCGCCTTCCATCTGATGACCCATGCCTTCTTCAAGGCGCTGCTCTTCCTCTGCAGCGGCTCGGTCATCCACGCGATGGCGGGCGAGCAGGACATGCGGCGCATGGGCGCGCTGCGCAAGTACATGCCGGTCACCTTCGCGACGATGTTCATCGGGACGCTCGCGATCGCCGGCCTGCCGCCGTTCTCGGGATTCTTCAGCAAGGACGAGATTCTCTTCCGCGCGTTCGTCTCGAACAAAGCGGTGTGGGTGATCGCGGTCATCACGGCGATGATGACGGCGTTCTACATGTTCCGCCTGCTGGCGATGACGTTCTTCGGGACGTACCGCGGTCCCGCGTGGCAGGCGGCGGGGCACGGCGCGCCGCTCGGCGCGCACGATCGCGCGAAAGACGCGAAGCTCGCCGCGGTCCACGGCGCGCCGCATCCGATCGACATCCACGCGCACGGGCACGCGCACGAGCCGGACCACGAGCTCGCGCACGGTCCGGCGGAGCCGCATGACGATCACGACGCGCACGGCGGCCACGGGCACGGCCACTGGCACGGGCCGCACGAATCGCCGACGGCGATGACCTTCCCGCTGCAGGCGCTCGCCATCGGCGCGATCATCGCCGGCTTCGTCGGCATTCCGACTGCGCTCGGCGGCGGCAACGCGATCGAGAAATTCCTCGAGCCGTCGTTCACGGCCGAGCGGATCGCCGCGGCCGCTCGTCCCGAGCCGGTCCAGGGCCGAACCGCCGGCGAAGTGAAGCCGAACGACGTCATCGCGGGCGGGCAGCTCGAAGCCGGCCGTCAGACCGGCGAAGTCAAGGCGCTCGAGCACGCCGGCGGCGCGGCGGAGGAGTCGGGCGAGCACGTGTCGCGCGGGTTCGAGATCGGCCTGATGGTGTTCTCGGTCGCCGTGGCGCTTGCGGGGATCGGGCTCGCATGGAAGTTCTACGTCACGAGCCCCGAAATTTCCGAGCAGCTCGCCGAACGCTTCGCGGGCGCGCACAAGCTGCTCTCGAACAAGTACTACGTCGACGAGCTGTACAACGCGACGGTGGTCAACGGCACGTTCAGCGCCGGCGACGGGTTGTGGGTCGTGGATCGCAACGTCGTCGACGGCGCGGTCAACGGCGCGAGCAAGCTGACGGTGATCAGCTCGTGGTTCTCGGGGTTGACCGACAAGACGGTCGTCGACGGTCTCGTCAACCTGATCGGATCATTCGTGCAGGAGAGCAGCCTGCTGTTCCGCCGTCTGCAGACCGGGCTGGTGCAGAACTACGCGAT
>Ga0070741_10000843_pt1 | contig 102153 bp, 97 predicted proteins | sample Coa_R1_4_FD_66440 | JGI IMG/M metagenome (GOLD analysis project Ga0070741, IMG submission 66440) | Surface soil microbial communities from Centralia Pennsylvania, which are recovering from an underground coalmine fire - Coalmine... | ecosystem: Environmental > Terrestrial > Soil > Unclassified... | reverse complement strand
AAGGGCCCGTTCGCGCAAGCTAAGTCTCTGATTCCAGGCTAGATAAAGATTTTCCGACTTTTGTCACCGCCGGTTTTGGAGGCCCCTCAAATTTCGTTTCGCAAAATTGTGGGGCAGTCACTCCACCTCAAACTTCACACCCTGGGCCAGCGGAAGCTCTCTACCGTAGTTGATCGTATTCGTCGCGCGCCGCATATACGACTTCCACACATCCGATCCGGACTCCCGGCCGCCCCCAGTTTCTTTTTCCCCGCCAAACGCGCCGCCGATCTCCGCGCCCGACGGACCGATATTCACATTCGCAATGCCGCAATCGGACCCCGCCGCGGAGAGGAACATCTCGGCTTCGCGCAAATCCGTCGTGAAGATGGAAGACGCCAAACCTTGCGGTACGTCGTTATGCAGCCGGATTGCCTCTTCGAAATTGGCGTACTTGAGCACATACAAAATCGGCGCAAACGTTTCGCGCTTCACTGTCTGAGTCTGGGCCGGCATTTCCACTAGCGCCGGATGAACGTAAAACGCCTCGGTCTTCGAATCCACGCGGGCGCGCTCGCCTCCGGTGATCTTGCCGCCGGATTGCCCGGCCTCGGCAAGTGCTTTCTGCATCGCCTCGAACGCGTGGCCATCGATCAGCGGTCCAACCAAGGTCGCCGCCTCGCGCGGATCGCCAATCGTTACAGATGCAAATACGCCTTTCAGCCGCGGAATCAGCGTCTCGTAGATGCTCTGGTGGACAATGAGCCGTCGCAGCGTCGTGCAGCGCTGTCCCGCGGTGCCCATCGCCGCGAACGCAATCGCTCGCACGGCGAGATCTAGATCGGCGGAGGGACACACAATCGCAGCATTGTTCCCTCCCAACTCCAGAATCGAGCGCGCGAAACGGGCCGCCAGACGCGGCGCAATCTGTATCCCCATCGCGGTAGAGCCCGTGGCCGACACCAGCGGTACCAGCCGGTGCTCCACAAGCACTTCTCCGGCCTCGCGGCCGCCAATCAGCACGGAAGACAGACCCTCGGGGACACCGCCAAAGCGTTCGCAAGCCCGCTCGAACAGCGCCTGCGTCGCGAGAGCGCACAGCGGCGTCTTCTCCGATGGCTTCCAGACAATTGAATTGCCGCACACGAGCGCGAGCGCGGCATTCCACGCCCAAACCGCAACCGGAAAATTGAACGCTGTGATGATGCCCGTCACGCCCAGCGGATGCCAGCTCTCCATCATGCGGTGGTTCGGGCGCTCGGTGGCGATGGTCAAACCACAGAGCTGCCGGGAAAGACCCGCCGCGTAGGTGCAGATATCGATCATCTCCTGCACTTCTCCGAGACCTTCCGAGAGAATCTTGCCAGCCTCATTGGTGACCAGCCGTCCGAGCGCATTCTTCGATTGCCGCAGTTCTTCTCCGAGCAGCCGGACTAACTCGCCCCGCTGTGGCGCCGGCACTGACCGCCACTTCAGAAAAGCCCCGTGTGCGCCCTCGATGCGGCCGCGGGCAGACTCGGCCGTAGCCTGGTCAATACAGCCAATGACCTCGCCGGTAATGGGAGTGCGGGACTGAAGCGGCCCGCGTTCGAACGATCCCCGGGCAACGCCGAGCTCGTCCAGTAATTCAGCGGTCTCCGCCGCAACGCTCGTCAAATGACACCTGCAACAAAATCGTGATCGTCCCAGGCACCCTTCTCCAGCCACAAGAACGTAAAGCGCGCTTGTGCGCCGGCGGGTAGCGCGGAAGTTGTCAAAACAGCATAATGCACGCCCAGCCCGGAATCCGTGGTTTCAATCTCAGCCATACTTTCCCAGTTATCGCTGCTCCAACGGATTTTGGCCGGGGTAGGAAGATCAATGCGCAGATCTTTCCCTCGGCTAATTCTCGCTCTCCTCTGCTTTAGCGTCCAGATCTGGAATGACGCCGCCCGCTTTTCTTTCTGATAACGCTGCACGGTTTGTGGGGGCATGTTCCAGACCTGTTTATCGCGCAGAGAACGCAGCAGGCTGATATATTCGGCGTGCGCCCAAACCAGAGGCATTCCGGAGCCTGTGGGACTGCCGTTGAAGAGATCGTGTTCCGGTACATCGTTCAGATCCCAGACCTGTTCTGGAATCATGCCGCCCGCGCTGCTCTGCCGTTCCATGGTCTTTCGAAGCCGGTCCGCTTCTTCAAAGTCGCCGCGCGCAATCTCATAATGCGCTCGCTCGCCTGCCAGCAGCGGCCATCCGTGGCCTGTTCCCGTTCCATCGAACGGCCTCCCGTCAGGGTGCTCGCCGTAGCCGTCATCCGTGTAGCGGAACCAAACCGGCCCGTTCGAGATGTCCTTTTTCAACGTGCCATCAATCACCCGTACTGTGTTCGTGATCCGCGGGTCATTCGCAGCCCGCAGGCCGAAGCGCACCAGCCCTAATGCGTCCGGGCTGACAATCTCTACTGCGCAGCGTTCTGCCTGCTCCTCCGGTTTATTCTTCAAGCGAATCGCTGTGTCTCGCTGCAACCCTGTTTCCATCGCTTCCGGCGGGCTGACTCGGAGGTAATATCCATCCACTCCGAACTGCTCTGCCAACTCTGTTCCGCTGGCATAGGTCAGTTCATCGATGGAATCGTTCCACGTGTCCGCCGTGAGCCGGAGAAATTCCGCCATTTCCGGATGCCCCTCTTCGGTGGCGAAATCGGCCGCCGCCAGCAGAGCGGCTACCTCCACCGCCATCGTGTCACAGGCATATCCGGGGTTTTCTTCCCAGCGGTCCTGTTCGGTCACCGGCCCAAAGCGCAACAGATAACTGGCCGCCTTTCGAACCATGGGCCACGGCCGGTGATCTTCCAGTTCGTTCAATCTCCGCAGTGCGTCCGCAAGCAGGATTGCAAAGCTTGTGCCGTCCATCTGCGTGGAAGTCCAATGCGGCGTCCCATCAAGCCACATGTTCTGGCTCCAATTCCCGTCGCTCTCCTGCGTGCACCGCAGATAAAAGAGCGTCCGGCGGGCAGTGCCGGCATCCCCGCACGCGATCCGGCTAATCGCCGCATGCACCATATCGCGCGGCCAGATCACGTGGTAACCGCCAACGGCGTCATCCCCACGAGCAAATCCCCACGGCACGGACAGCCCGGCCACAGTTGCGCCGGCAAATCGTTTGGATTCGTGTATCGCGAGAACGGCCGTGCTAACCCGGTAATGGTCCAGATCGGCATCGTGAGCGGGCGTCAGATCGATAAAATTCTGCTGCGCCAGTTCCCAGCCGTGAACGTACCGGTTGCGCAGATGGTCGAAATCCTCGATGAGTGCGGCACGCGCCTGTTGACCCGCTTCGGCCGGATGGCCGCCCATCCCGAGCGCGAGCGTAAACTTGCCCCCGCCGGCAGAATACGGAATCTCTGCCGCGAGCATCACGTTGCCGCAGTTTGCTTCGGTGTAAGTCCAGGTCATCCGCCCATGCTGCTGGAGGTCGGTCCAGGCATCGCTTACTCCAACAAACCCGGCGCTCATCCGGCCAAATCCCACACTGCATGCGAGCGCCAGAGAAGTTTGCTGCCTGCGCGCAAACAGCATGGGGATGCCTTTGTACTGTCCCACCCAGCCTGTGTTGTCCCCGCCGCAATCCGCCAGGTGTGGGTCCACCAACACGTACAACGAGAGGTCGCCGGAGTTGCTCGCATCGAACCGCACGTTGACGAGCAGGGCATCCCGGTCCGGATCGGTCACGATCTCTTTATGGATTTCGTAGCGTCCCTGCTTGCACCGGTTCACGATTCGAAAAGCGGGAATGCCGGACCCAAGGGGCTTCACATCCTGGTCTGTATCCTGCTCTTCCTTGGACAAGAAACCGTTCGCGCCGGCCGCCACGAACTGCAGAGATCGCGTATTCGCCTGATCGATGCTCGGGAAATAGATCTCGTTCAGAATGCCATGCGAGATGGTGAACCAGATCCGGCTCTGCTGCGACATCGCCGTGCCCACGCCGGTTTTCGCGCCGGTCGACCAGCGCGCCGGGTCGCCGGGAGCTCCAGGCGCTTCCACTGGATCCGCTAGTTTCGTGCTGGCATGGCGCTCCAGGTCGGATGTCATTCCTACCCGTTAGGATGGCATTCCATTTGCCTGTGTTTCTTTTGCTATGCCAGCGACGGTGTGGAAGGGATATCTTACCTTCGGACTGGTTTCATTCCCGATCCGGCTCTTCTCGGCGGCCCGGCCCGAGCCCGTACACTTTCATTTGCTCCATAAAAAGGACCTTTCCCGCGTGCACGAGGTGATGTACTGCGCCAAGGAAGACAAGCCCCTCGATCGCTCGGAAATCGTGAAAGGCTACGAATACGAGAAGAACAAATATGTCGTGGTCGACCCCGAGGACCTGGAAAAAATCGCCCCTCCCACCGCCACAGTCATGGAAATTCTTCAGTTCGTCCGGATGCAGGAGATCGACCCGATCTTTCTCGAAACCTCGTATTACGTTGCGCCGGAAGAGGCCGTGAGCCGCCCGTATACCTTATTGTTCGAAGCGATGAAGGAGACCGAATACGATGCTTTGGCGAAGGTGACCATGCACGGGCGGGAGCACATCGTCATCTTGCGGCCCAGTGAGCATGGAATTGTTCTCCACACGATGTATTTTGTTGACGAGCTGCACAAGGCGAACGAAGTCGGCGTGCGCAAAGGCGCGAAGTTTGACCGGAAAGAGATCGACCTGGCGAAGAAGCTGATTGAGACGCTCGCGTCACCTTTCCGCCCGGAAGAGTACCACGACGAATACAAGCAGAACGTGGAAGAGTTGATCGAAAAGAAGCGCAAAGGCCAGAAAGTTACCCCGATCCGGCAGCCGAAAACAGCGCCGGTCATCGATCTCATGCAGGCGTTGCAGCAAAGTCTCGCAAAAACGGGACGCACCAGCAAAACCAAAAAACCCGCCCGCAAACGCGCTACGAAAGTCGCGTGATCCGATTCACGTTTTCGTCTCCCACACCGGATACGGCAACCCCGCCAGGCGGTTAATCGCGAACGCCTGCGCTGTCAACACGAACACGGCGATTTCCACTACAATCAGGTGCCATGGCCGGGAAAGCAGCCCAAGTGAGACGATCAGCGTGGTTGCTCCGGCCGGCGGATGGCTCACTCGCAATAGCACCATGATGGCTCCCGTCGCGCTCAACGACAGCGCAGCCGCGGCAACTTCCGGCCAGCTAATTCCGTTCTTGATGGAGTGCGGCGAACTGACCAGCCCCATCAAGACCAGTGCGCCGTAGCCGCAGAGTAGCCCGATCCCGTGCCCGAGGATCGCATGCCGCGGACGGGAAGCGGGCGCGAGCGGCGAAAAGAAGAACAGATAGGCGGTGGGGCCCAGGGAAGGGAACACGAAGGGCGTTCCCGTGAACACCGCGAGTAGCGAGAGCAACGCAATGGTGACGAATCCGTTGAAGAAAACATAGGCCGACCAAACCCAGAGCGGCGGAAACAGGCGCAGCAGCCGGCCCAATCGCAAGCGATTCAGGATGCCGCCGACATGCTCGGCGCCATGGCGGGCATAGGACGAACGGATTTCATCGGGTGTGGCGGGCATCTCGATACGCTACTTCAGTCTTACCGCGGCATCCCGTCAGCACGGCCGCGCTGGCGAGCAAAGGCAGAGTAATGATCCAGGCAACTTCGCTGTACAAATGACGGTCCCCGAGATATCCGATGACCGGCGATAGAACAGTTTGCAGGATGCCGAACGCGCACGTCAAAGCGGCGATGGCCAGTCCCGAGCGCGCCGCTCCGTAAATGTCGATAGGCAGCGCATAAATGTTCACACTGCCTGCCAGCGCAAAGAAGAAGCTGATGGAGATAATGACGGTCGCCCAGCGCGCATCCGGCGCGATTGGAAGCAAAAGCGTGAGCAGCGAACCGAAAGCGCTCACCCACACCGCGCGCTGCCGTGCCGCGACTGGCTCCGCGCCGCGCTGAATCCAGCGCAGCGAGAGCCAGCCGCCGAAAAAACCGCCGGCATTCGAAACCAGTGGCGGAATCCAGACATACCGCGCCGATTCCTGCAAAGTCAAATGATGGACATGGATCAAATAGAGTGAGGTCCAATTCGACCACACGGAGTAACCTGTCATCCATAAGACGTTCGCCAACACCAGAAGCAGTAGATTGCGTTCGCCCAAGATCGAGAGCGGCGGCCGCGTTTTGCGCTCGGATTCCGAAAGGAACTCCGCATCGCCGTAATGCGGTCGAATCACGCGGCTTAAACTGAGCCAAATGGGTATCCAGACCAGCCCCAAAATTCCCGTAGCGACAAACGGTGTGCGCCAACCGTGTTTGATAGCGACTCCGATCCAAAGCGGAGCAAGAACCGCTCCCAGGCTGAGGCCGATCTGGTTCACCGCGGCGCCGAGCGCCCGCTCTCCCGGCTTCAAGTACATTCCGTTCAACTTGCCGACAGCGGGAACTCCTGCGGACTCGCCGATGCCGAGCCCGACCCGGCACGCCACCAGACTCTGAAACCCGCGCGTCAGGCCAGTGCCAATGGCCGCGGCCGACCACCACGCGACCGCTGCCGATATGCCGCGATTGATGCCCACGCGATCCAGGAACCAGCCCGTCATGAGCGAACTGGCCGCATAGGCAATCGAGAACGCCGAAATAAGAAAGCCGAAACTCACCTGATTGAAATGCAGCTCAGCCATGAGCAGCGGCGCAAGCACGTTCAGCAGACTGCGGTCCAGATAATTGAGCGTCGACGAGAGAATGAAGACACTCACGGCAACCCATCGCCAGGAGAACATAAATTCGGAACTGCGCACGTGAGTAAGCGGAAATAGCCCTTCCTTAACGTCTATGATCGGTTAAGTGAGTCATTCGTACCTGAATCGGCGCGTGTTTCTGGGAGCAAGCACGCTCGCGATAGCTGGTTTGAGCGCCGCTGAAGCAGGAGAGGATCACAGCAGCATCACCGATGTAGGCGATATTCGAGTGGGTCACTTTACTGACCGGCGCAGACCCACCGGCTGCACGGTGATTCTTTTCGACCCGAGTGCAGTCGCTGGCGTGGATGTGCGAGGCTCGGCGCCCGGTACACGCGAGACGGATCTGCTGAATCCTATCAATACCGTACAACGCGTAAATGCTATCTTGCTAACGGGCGGCAGCGCTTTTGGCTTGGATGCCGCGACTGGCGTGATGCGCCACCTGGATGAACATCACATTGGATTTCAAGCCGGAGCGGTACATGTCCCGATTGTTCCTGCCGCTGTCCTGTTCGATCTGGAATTAGGAAATACGCGAATTCATCCCGATGCAGAAGCCGGTTACGCAGCGTGCGTCGCGGCTTCGAATGCGCTCGTGCCGGAAGGCAACGTGGGAGCGGGCGCAGGCGCCACCGTAGGAAAATTGTTCGGAGCGCGTTCCGCGATGAAGTCGGGCCTGGGCACCGCGAGCGTTACCCTCGGCCAAACGGGCGTTGTGGTCGGCGCCATCGTGGCCGTGAATGCCGTTGGCGATGTGATCAGTCATGAGACGGGTAAAATTCTGGCGGGCGCGCGCACACCGGACGGGACCGGATTCCGAAACACGATGCAGCAGATTCTGGAGGGCGTTACAATTGCTCGCGAATTCGGAGGCGCGAAAGGCGGCACGAACACCACCATCGGGGTGATCGCAACCAATGCCGAGCTGAACAAGACAGAAGCTACCAAGGTGGCGCAAATGGCGCACGATGGCTTGGCGAGAACGATCAATCCGGTGCACACGGCCTTTGACGGAGATACGATCTTTGCTGCCGCGACCGGCCGCTCTCGCGTGAAAGTGGATGTAACCACGATCGGCAGCGTGGGCGCGGAAGTGATGGCGCGTGCAGTGAACCGGGCGGTGCTTGCGGCGGCGGGAATTCCGGGTTACCCGGCCCACCGCGACTTGCCGAAGCCCTGATTACTTCCAGCGAATACCCCGCGCCACAAAACTGTCGGGCTCGATCTCGACGGTTTCTTCGTGCTCCTGCGGGCCGCGTTGCAGTACCAGTTTATGTGGACCAGGCGAAAGGTGCAGCGTCTGCGGTGCGGGGCCGTAGTTCCTCCCATCCACAATGACCGTGGCGCCTGGCGGCTCGGAAGTCACTAGCAGAACTCCCACTTCCTTGGTGAGGGAAATGAATACGCTCGTGTCCTCGGGAATCGTGAAGATCCTGCGCGACAAGCTGTATCCATTCAGGCTGGCTGTGAGCGTGTGGCGTCCATTGGGCAGAGAGAGCGTGCACGGCGTCGAACAGACGAAACGCGGATTGTCGTCGACCACAACCTTAGCGCCCGGGGGCTCGGTCAGAAAATCGATGTCCGCGAAGCCGGACGCGGGAGGCACACTCTTTTGCGACGGTGCTGGGGCTGGTATAGCAGGAGCCGTGGGCGCCTGTTCAGTCTGCTGCGGTTTTTCTGTTGGGGGCGGCGGCGTCTGTTCTTTGGTGCTGGAGGGAACCGGCTGATTCGCGGGTGGTGTAGCGCTGGTTGGTGCGGGTTGTTCGGTTTGTTGCTGAGGAGGCGGTGTGGCCTGCGCTCCCGTCGTATCGAGAACCTGCACGGGCACAGCCGGTCCCGAGTTCCAGCGCACGATGAAGACGATCAATGCAGCAATCGCAAAACAAAGCGCCAGCAGCAGCGCCAATTTTCTCCAGGCGGAGCCGCGCTCCGGCCGCTCGTCCGAATCGAAATAACCGTCGCGCGATCTTCGCGGCAGGCTCGGCAATTCATAGTTGGGTGGGCTCGGAGGCACGTTCCATTCACCGCTTGGCGGGCTCAGCGCCGGCGTCGATCGCGTGAGAACCGCAACCGGGGAAGCCGCCACTTCCGCTGCGGCCTGTCTCTCCCGCCGGCGGGTCGCCGGCTGCGCGGCAGTGGCTTCCAGAGCGCGTTTTTCAGGAATTGCAGCGGAACCCGCCAGCGAGACCCATCCCGGGCAATCGCCCAGCGCGATGCTCAGAGCGCCGACGAAATCTCCACAGGAGGCGAAGCGCTCCGCCGGGTCTTTGGCGAGCGCGCGGCTCAACACCTTGCCTACTGTTTCGCTCAGCGTCGGATTGAGTTGCTGAACTGGTTGCGGATCCTGTTTGCAAATCAGATAAAACAGCGGCGGCAAGCTGTCGGCCTGAAAGGGCTTATCTCCGGTCAACAGCTCATAAACGACAACCGCAAGCGAAAATTGATCGGACCGCCCGTCCACCATCAAGCCCTGAATCTGTTCTGGTGACATATAGTTCGGCGTTCCGATCATGGTTTCGCCATGAGTCATCTCCTGCGAGATGAACTTGGCGACGCCGAAATCCGCAATCTTCGCGAACCCCTCGGGATGCGGAGAGTCTTCGGAGATGATGATGTTCGCGGGTTTGATATCGCGATGAACAATTCCCTTGCGATGCGCGTAATCGAGCGCATCGGAAACCTGGCGAAGCAGATGCGGCAGAACCATGCTCGAGGGCACGGCTTTCTTGTGTAGCATCTGATCGAGCGAGGCTCCGTGCACATACTCCATGAAGATGTACGCGAAGTCTTCCGCTTCGAGGACATCGTAGATGGTGATGATGTTGGGATGCGAGAGTACGCCGGCCGACTGTGCTTCGCGCAGCAGCCGCTCGCGGACGCGCTGCCGTTCGGCTGTATCCGCGAAGTCGCTGAGCCGGATCGCTTTAATCGCTACGGTGCGGCCGATCGCGGGGTCGAGGGCTTTGTACACGACGCCCATGGCGCCCCGCCCGAGCTCCTCGACGATCTGATACCGCCCAACCTGCTTCACGTCCCCTCCAGTATAGACGCGGCTGGGCGAAGCTAAATCTCTGTAAAAACACGTCCTGCCGGGGGTTCCGAGTACCCTGTTACGATGGGTTTAACCGCCGATGATTCCCGAGGTGATCCCAGAAGGTCTGACTTTCGACGATGTTCTTCTACAACCTGCGCACAGCCAGGTGATTCCGTCCGAAGCCGACACGACGACCTGCCTGACCCCGAAAATTGAGCTGAAAATCCCGATCGTCAGCGCCGCCATGGACACCGTGACCGAATCGCATATGGCGATTGCTCTCGCGCAACAGGGCGGAATCGGGATTGTTCACCGCAACATGTCGATCGAGCGGCAGGCCGAGGAAGTCGACCGCGTAAAGCGCAGCGAAAGCGGCATGATCGTAGATCCGGTCACCATCGAACCAGAGCGCCGCATCTCGGAAGCGCTTGAAGTGATGCGGCATTATCGCATCTCCGGCGTCCCGGTCACAAAAGACGGCAAGCTGGTGGGAATTCTCACCAATCGCGATCTGCGATTTGAAACCCGGTACGATCTTCCGATCTCGGACGTGATGACGAAAGACAATCTCATCACGGTGCCGGTCGGCACCACCCTCGAAGAGGCGCAGAAGATCCTGCATCACCATCGCGTGGAGAAGTTGCTGGTGGTGGACGAAGATTACAACCTCAAAGGCTTAATCACCGTCAAGGACATCCAGAAGAAACTCAAATATCCCAATGCCGCAAAGGATCCGCAAGGGCGGCTGCGGGTGGCGGCCGCGGTCGGTGCGACGGGAGATTTCCTGGAGCGCGCCCAGGAGCTGGTTCGTAAAAAGGTGGACGTCATCGCGATCGACTCCGCACATGGCCACAGTGAGCGGGTGATGGAGGCGCTACGAACGGTAAAGCACGCTTTCCCCGAGGTCGAGGTGCTGGCAGGCAACGTTGCATCGTATGAAGGCGCGCGAGATCTGATCCGGCTCGGCGCGAGCGGCATCAAAGTGGGTATCGGACCAGGTTCGATCTGCACGACACGTGTCGTCAGCGGAGCCGGCGTCCCACAAATCACCGCGATTGCCGAATGTTCCCGAGCCACTCGCGAAGCGGGCGTCCCGCTGATTTCCGACGGCGGCATCAAGTATTCGGGCGATATCACCAAGGCGATTGCGGCGGGCGCCGATTCCGTGATGATCGGCAGCCTCCTGGCGGGAACCGACGAGAGTCCCGGCGAAACCATCCTGTATCAGGGACGAACGTTCAAGAGTTACCGCGGCATGGGCTCGCTGGGAGCGATGCCGCAAGGCAGTTCGGACCGGTATTCCCAGGCCGCAAACGGAAAACTCGTGCCGGAAGGCATCGAAGGCCGTGTGCCTTATAAAGGTCTGCTCGCGGAATTGGTTTATCAACTTGTGGGTGGTCTGCGCGCCGGCATGGGCTATTGCGGCTGCCGCACAATTCGAGAGCTGCAGGAGAAGGCGAAGTTCCTACGGGTGACTGTCGCCGGGTTGCGCGAGAGCCACGTACACGACGTGATCATTACGAAGGAAGCGCCGAATTACCGTCTCGAATAGCCGACCCAATTGAGTGGCTTATGTAATGCCCATGCGCTGCGAACGCTCTCCAGAATGCATCCACCACTTGCTTCTGGAAATCGCCCAGCCGGGACGGCGGCACGCGCAGAACATGCGTATACATCAACGGACCGATTAAGAGGGACAGACTGAGATCGTAATTCAGCCCGACGGGGAACTCTCGCTTTTCGATGGCGCGCGCGAGAATGCGTTTGATTTCCCGGCGAGGCGCCTCCATTACCATGCCTTTCCAGACCTGCGCGAATTTCGAGTTTCGCGCCGAATAGGCCAGTAGATGCGGCCAGAGGCGTTCCTGCAGGTGCGCGCGCGCATGGGGCGGCTTGTGGCTGAGGACGGCAATCAGATCGGCTCGGGTGTTTCCCGAATCGAATTTCGGCCGCTCATTCAAGCCGTGCAGAAATGCGATAACTTCGAGCAGCAAGGCTTCCTTGTCGGGCCAGTGATTGTAAATGGTCGCCTTGCTCACTTGCGATGCTTCGGCGATCGCGTCCATGCTGGTCCCGTCAATGCCGCGCTCAGAAAATAGCTTGAGCGCGGCGTTGAGGACTTGTTCGTGCGCGCGTGCGCTGCGCTGGCGTGCCATCGTCAGAGTTGAATTTTCGAGAACAAATAACTGCCGATTCCCAGGAATACAGTAGCGATGCAGCACAGGATTACGACATCGAGCGCCACTCCGAAATGCGACATCCCGATCAGGGCCGTGCGCAGGCCATCGACACCGTAGGAAAGCGGATCGACAGCGGTCACAGCGGAGAGCACCTTCGGCAGGTTATCGAGCGGGAACAGCGCGCCTGAGAGGAAGAAGATCGGCATCACCAGAAAATTCATAATAAGCTGAAAGCCCTGCATATCCTGGAGCACCGAACCGATTGCTGTCCCAAGCGCCGCAAAGAGAATGGCGATCAAAGCCATGAAGCCGATGGCCACGGGAATGACCGCTGCGTTAACCGGACGAAATCCTGCGATGAGGCACACGATGACGACCAGCAGTCCCTGGATCATGGCGACGGTGGCTCCTCCCAGAGTGCGCCCAATCACAATCTGCATGCGAGAAACAGGAGCGACCAGCGTTTCTTTCAGGAATCCGAACTGGCGGTCCCAGAGCAAAGCGATGCCGGAGAAGACGGACGTGAACAGCACGGTCATGGCGATGACACCGGGCGCGACGAACTGCAGGTAACTTCCGCGGCCGGCGCTCTGGAACACCGGACCGAGTCCGAATCCGAGCGCGATCAGATAGAGGAGCGGCTGGCCTAAAGAGGCCACGATCTGGGCGCGCGAACGCGTGTACCGGCGCAATTCACGCAACCAAAGAATGTATATGGCACTCATCGTCTGCCACTCCACAGTCTCGCCACCTGGCGAAGTTGATCTGTCGAATTCGCGGTCTCGTCGCGAATGGTGGTGCCGGTGAGGCTGAGGAATGCTTCTTCCAGAGAATCGGAACCTGTGCTCTCTTTCAACTCTCGCGACGATCCGATGGTCACAATCGTGCCGTGATCGATCACCGCGATGCGATGCGCGACCCGGTCGGCCTCATCCATATAATGTGTGGTCAAAAATACGGTCGTCCCCTCCGTTTCGTTGAGATGTTTTACGTGTGTCCAAAGCTGATTGCGCGTCTGCGGATCAAGGCCGAGAGTCGGCTCATCCAGAAATAAAATCTTCGGAGTGTGCAGCAGCCCGCGCGCAATTTCCAAGCGGCGTTTCATTCCGCCTGAAAACATCTTTACCCGGTCGTTCCGCCGTTCCCAAAGCTCGAACAGGCGCAACAGAGACTCGGTTCGCTCGATGCGCAGCGCGCGCGGGACATGATACAGAACTCCGTGCAGCTCCATGTTTTCATAGGCCGTCAACTCCTGATCGAGGCTCGGGTCCTGAAAAACGATGCCGAAGCGCTTTCGCACTTCGTGCATGTGCGTACGCGGGTCCAGGCCGTCCAACTCCAGACGGCCGCTGGTCGGCGCCAAAAGCGTCGTCAGCATTTTGATTGTGGTGGTTTTCCCGGCCCCATTGGGCCCGAGGAATGCAAAGATCTCGCCCTTGCCGACTTCGAACGAAACGTCCTTCACAGCCGCGAGATCGCCGAACTTCTTGGTTAGATTTTCGACTCGAATGATGGCCGCCACAGCCCTCCTCCCAGGGAACCTATACTAAACTGTTCAGTTCAGTTTTGTCAAATCCCCTCCTTTATGTCCCCTCCCTGACGGTCGGGGTTCTGTTGTGATAACCCTACAAAGATGCGTCTTGTTGCCACTCTCTTTTTAGTGAGCCTTTCTTTGTCTACAGCAATAGCTCAGAATCCACGCGCGATCGTTACGCCGCAACTGCCTCATCGAGTTCCGTTGTGGCCCAATGGGGCTCCTGGCGCGCAAGGGAATACGGATGCCGATCAGCCGAGCTTGACCATTTACCCGATCAGCGGTCCGCAGAAGGTGCCCACGGGTGTGGTCGTGTTTCCGGGCGGCGGCTATGTTTGGCTCGCGATGGAGCACGAAGGTTCGCAAATCGCCGCCTGGCTGAACAGCTACGGCATTTCGGCTTTCGTGCTGCGTTACCGGCTGGGGCCGAAATATCGCAATCCCATCGAACTTGGAGATGCACAGCGCGCCATCCGCTACGTTCGCGCGCATGCCGCCGAATACGGGATCGATCCGCATCACATCGGGATCTGGGGATTCTCGGCCGGCGGGCATCTGGCCTCTTCGGCGGAAACGCATTTCGACACGGGCAAGGCCGACAGCAGCGATCCGGTCGATCGCGAAAGCTGCCGTCCGGATTTTGCGATTCTCTCGTACCCGGTGATTACGATGAAAGATCCATACGTACATAAAGGTTCCCGGGAAGCTCTGCTCGGCCCCAATCCCGATCAAGCGGCAATTGAATCGATGTCGAACGAGACGCAAGTGAGCAAGGACACGCCGCCCACTTTTCTCTTCCACACTTCGGACGATCCGGTGGTTCCGGTGCAGAACAGCGTGAACTTCTATTTGGCTCTGCGCGCGGCAAACGTTCCCGCCGAAATGCACATCTTCGAACATGGCCCGCACGGCGTGGGTCTGGCGCGAAACGACCCGGCGCTTTCGATTTGGCCGGATCTGCTTGCGAAGTGGCTGAAAGACCGAAAACTGCGCTAGCAGCTACCGCGAGCGCAGATATTGGTCGGTTTTGTTGATCCAGTCCTCGCGAGGAGGCGTGAAGATATCGACGGCGACGGTATCTTCGAGCGCGACGGCGCTGTGCGGCAGATCGGGCGGGATGCACAGGATCTCGCCAGCCCGAACGACAATGTCTTTTCCATCCAGTGTGAACCGGAGGGCTCCCGACTGGATCATGCTCACCTGTTCGTTTGTGTGGCTGTGAAGCGGGACTACGCAATCCTGCTTCAGCCGAAGATGGGCGACCATGATGTGCTTTCCGACTGCAAGCTGGCGGTCGAGTAGCGGATTCAGCGTTTCGCACGGGACGTCCTCCCACCGGATGTGTTTCAGTTCGCCCGGTTTCAGATGGCGGTCTGGTTCTGTTTCGTTCATGTTTACTGAGTGTAGTTTAGAAAGCGATTAGGCGGCTTTCTTGGCTGCAAGATTGCGGGCGACTTCGGTCAGAGCGTATTTCAGAACGCCTTTGAGTTCGTCGAAGGGGATCTGGACGTTGCCGGGAAGCGGCGCTTCGATGTAAGAACGGAGCTCGGTTTCGAATTCCTGGTCGGCGGCTTTGGCGTTTATGAGGCGCGCTTTGGCCTGATTCAGTTCTTGTTTGGCGGCTTCCTCGGCTTGCTTCTGCTTTTGCGATTCGGACCCAATTTCGGCCTTGCGCTTTTCGGCTCTGAGTTTTAGGAGCTGATCGAGGCATTTGTGGAAAGCGCGGTCGTTGGTCGTTTGGTAGCGCAGGAAAAGCGAGAACTGTTTTTCGTTTTCCATCGAGAGATCCGCGAATTTTTGCGCGCGCTGGCTGAGCCAGAAGTGCTGGGCGAGTTTTTCGACCAGGATGCGTTCGGTGATGGTCGCCGGCTGGTGTTCGGCCTTGAGTCCGGCGACGAGCGTGGCGTATTCTTCTTCGCATTCTCCGGGTAACACCGAGAATTGCACGCCCGCCAGGCCGTGGCGGAAGTTGTTCAGGCAGGAAACGGCGCGGCCTTCCTCGGTCTTGGGACCGGTTGAATGTTGCGCATTCGCTTGATTTGCGGTGATTTGGGCAGGTGTGGACATGACTTTGAGTTCGCTCCTAAAAGAAAACGCCGGAAGAGAACTGCGTCTCGTCCGGCGTTTTAATTAGTTTCTACAACCAGTATCGCATGCCGTTCCAAGCGATTTCCGGTAACTTCATGAATCGAAAGGTGATTTAGGTTGTGAATGGCTTTTCGCGGAGCGCACGGCACTACGGCACGTTCGGCGTTTACACGGGGTATGTGATTGATTTCATGGAGTTTTTGGAGGGGCTGGTATTTGGCGCGCTGGTGTCGCGGAAGGCGCCCGTAATGCAACGTGTTACGATGGGTTGCATGGCAACTCGGCAAGTTACATTTCGCGTTGACCCGGCCAAAGTGGAGCAACTGGAGCAGATCGCCAAGTCCTTGGACCGCGACCGCAGCTATGTGCTGAACGAGGCCATTGACAACTACATCGAACTGCATCGCTGGCAACTGGCCGAGATTGAAGCCGGCATCGCGGATGAAGAAGCTGGACGGACCTATTCCACGGACCAGGTGCGCGAACACATTCACCGTTATATCGACGAGTACAACACCCTGCAGGAGCGCGTGAAGATTGACGACCCGGTTCCGGCTCAATGAGGGTCGCGTGGACCCAAAGAGCAAATGGCCATCTCCAAAAAATTGTGGGGTATATTGCCCGCGACAAGCCGGACGTGGCGCACGCAGTAGCAGAGGATCTTATCAGAACGACGGAGATTTTGGCGCAACATGCACAGGCCGGCCGCCGCGGGCGCAGAGCGGGCACGCGCGAGCTGATCAAGCCGCCGCACCTCATCGTGTATCGGGTCAAGCACGATGTGGTGAACATCCATGCCATCGTTCACGGAGCCCGCAAGTACGAGTGAGACAAGGATTCAAATGAGGCCGTAATCAACTTGATCACGGAAATGGGTCGTGTTCCCGATACACCTCGCCCCGCATGGCTTAGCTTCAATGAGGCCGCGATCAATTGATCGCGGAAATGCGGCTCCGTCACTCTTCACTAGTTTATCTAGTACGTGCCTTCAATGAGGCCGCGATCAATTGATCGCGGAAATGGACGACGCCGTTTTCGTTTACTTCGGTCAATCTGCACCTTCAATGAGGCCGCGATCAATTGATCGCGGAAATGCAAAGCTAGAGCCTGATTATCTGGCTGCTGACAACGACCTTCAATGAGGCCGCGATCAATTGATCGCGGAAATGGTGCCGTTCGCCGCCGTCGCCCGTAAGACGTTCTCCCTTCAATGAGGCCGCGATCAATTGATCGCGGAAATCCGATACTCGAAAAGCACGTCTCGCGCGTTGAAATGATGCCTTCAATGAGGCCGCGATCAATTGATCGCGGAAATGTCACGATCCGAAGGGATACATCCGGCGCGATGCTCCTTCAATGAGGCCGCGATCAATTGATCGCGGAAATACCGCATTGCGCTACTCGATGCCGAGACGTTGCTTTCCTTCAATGAGGCCGCGATCAATTGATCGCGGAAATGCGAACCCGATAACCAGATCGTCCGCATTTCCAGGGGCCTTCAATGAGGCCGCGATCAATTGATCGCGGAAATGCCAGCATGGACCGATGCTCCAGACCGGGATAGCTATACCTTCAATGAGGCCGCGATCAATTGATCGCGGAAATTGCGGGAACAGTACGGCAAGTCCGACGAGGAGATCCTCCTTCAATGAGGCCGCGATCAATTGATCGCGGAAATAGGACTCGTATCTTAGCAGCATACCGACTCCCACTGTCCTTCAATGAGGCCGCGATCAATTGATCGCGGAAATGAGATGCGGGGAGCGGGCGCGATGATCGCAGAACACCTTCAATGAGGCCGCGATCAATTGATCGCGGAAATATGCTCGTTATTCACTCACACTGACCGGGGCTCGTGCTCCTTCAATGAGGCCGCGATCAATTGATCGCGGAAATTCATCTTCTCTTCCGTACTCAGTGGCGGGCGCTTGATCCTTCAATGAGGCCGCGATCAATTGATCGCGGAAATGGCTGTCATTCTATCTATTCTGTTTTCAAGGATCTGTGATGCGCTTTTCGAGCGCCTCCGAAGGGTGGCACTCCACAACCTGTCACAACACGGGAGCCCGGCGCCAAATATCTTCATTGTCAATGCTTTTTCCTCCCGCGAGGGCCTCCCGGCTTTTTCGTTTCACCCTACCTCTCGCGCACTATCTCGTCACAAAGACTGGATACTCGTCAATCTCCCCTTCTAATAACTTTGCCAGTAAGCGGGCCTGAATTTCGAGCAATCTCCGGTACGTTACACGATATCCGAATAGGGGATGTGTTATCAACATATCCATACGCAATTCGTATGCCCGGTAGAACGCTTTACGTCCTTCCGGAGTGAGCGCCACCGACGATCCGGCGGAAATGAAGTTGCGCGGCGTGACCATGCGATTGTTGATGGCGCTCACCACGGCCGAATCGACCACCAGCGCGCGGAACGGCTCCATTAAGTCCAGCGCCAGAGCCGGACGGCCAAAGCGCGGTTGGTGATAGAAGCCCATCATCGGGTCGAAGCCAATGGCATAGCAGGCAATGGTCAAATCCTTTGCCAGCATGCTATAGCCCAACGACAACAAGGCATTCACGGCGTCGCGCGGCGGCCGGCGGTTGCGTCCGGCGAAATCCATCCGGAACACGCGCGGTATTTCTTCATCCGCCTCCACCTTGATGAGTCCTGGGAATGCTCCGAAATAGAGGCGCGCGGCGTTGCCTTCGATGCCTAACAACTCTTCCAGCGTGTCGCACTCTTCGGCCTGATCGGCCATGTTTTTCATCTCCCGGAGTGTCGCGGCGTCGGGCTCGACGTGATTGCGCAAAAGAAGCGTGCGCTGATTCCGAATCTTGCCCGCGACCAGCAGCCGCGCGAAGCGTTTGCAAAACCAGGGCTGCTCGCACAGGGCAAACTGGCGCTGGCGCAGAAAGACGTTCTTGGTGCAGAGCCCGGTGGTGATGCCATAAAACCAGCCGCTCCTGGAGAAATAGCACACCGGGATGGCTTGCTCGCAAAGCTCCTGTACGGCTTGCGTCGAGATCTGGATGTTGCCCATCAGGTTCAGCTGGCAAATTTCGCCGATGCGAATTTCCTGAACCACCGAATCCTTTTCCTTGACCTGCAGCACGCCACCCGATTTGCCGATACGCAATCCTTGGGTATCCAGATAGACGGGCCGCAATTCGTCGCGCGGGGCGATGAGCCGCCGTATTTCGCGCCCGGCGCCTTTTTTCGGCGCTCCGGCTTCCTCGGCGGCGAACAAGCTGAGCTGTTCCTGATCGGGTTCGCCGGCTTCGCGATCCAGCCGGTTCACCTCGTCGGGCAAACAGATGGGAGCGAGCGAACATCCGGCGCATTTGGGCGAGTCGACGAGCGGCTCCGGTATAAGTCGCTGGCGCGCGGTGCGCCAAGCTGCTTCGATGGCCGTAACCGTCTCGGAAATTACAGCCTCGTTGAATTCGACTCGCACGCGCTGCTTCGTTCCGGCATAGTAGACGACGCCCTCGTCACAGCGATAGCCGTTTTCGCGCAGCACCAGACCTTGCACGCACAACTGCACCCGGTCCGTCGGCCACAGTTCGAGCGCTCCGTCCTTTTCGCGCGGCTTGCCATGCTTGTAATCGACCGGAGTGACCGCGCCGTCCTCGATTTCGATCAGATCCATTTTGGCGATGACGCGATGCTGCTCGCTCGATAGCGTCACCGAGCGGCTGTGGATCTTCTGCTCGTCGAGTTCGGCGGGATCGGGGAGTCCTTTGCCCTCGCGGTCCACGCGTTTGTGCTGTGCGGAGCCCTCAACGGTATCGGCGCTCTCTTTGAAAACGCCTTCCACCCATTCGTAATAGAACAGGCGCGGGCAATAGACGAACTCATTCACCATGCGGGCAGGTAAGTAGTCCGGCAGCGGCGACGCGCTATCGAGGGGCAGGGGTGCGGTTGCCATCATCAGTCTCCCCGCACTACACCACGATGCAAGGCGAATCGAGCGCGGTGTACGGCCGTCCGAGTGCCGTAATCACACGGTCGCCGCGACCCTCGGTGGGCCCTAAATCAACGAAGAGCACCTGGTCGTGATCGTGATGAATCACCGATCCGAGTTCGACAGTGAGTTGCGCCAAATCGATTTGGCGCAACTGGCACTCGAATACCGAATACTGCAGATGATCTCCATACCCTCGCATGATCTTGAAGACTTTTCGTAAGCGCTTGTCGTCGGAGATGTCATAACAGACGAGATAGGATTTGCGCATGGGCTACGCTTTCTCGAACTGTCCTAGCCCGAAGTGGCATCCATAACCAAGCGAAAACGGAGCCGGGACGGGTGCGTCGAATTGAAGCCGGAAGGCGTAACCGGGGCGCGCGGGATCGCCTTCTCTGTTCCGCCGGTACTCGGGCGCGTAAAACTGACCGATCTTTTCAACAGGTTCAATGGCTACTGGTTGGGCGATTCCATGATTCAGACACTCCCGCCGGATCTCCGCCTTTAAGAAGTCCAGTACCGTGCCGCGCCCTTTTCGCCAATGACGCACCGTAACGAAAGGCGTGGAACTCTGCACGCTGTGTGTCAAAGGACGGATACGATGGTCGCTTAGTTTGCCCATCCAGGCTGTGATTACGCGGAGTCCGCCTGCCCAACGCAGACCTGGTATATTTACGATTGCTTCCGCGAGCTTGCGAGGAAATCCATCAGGATGTCTGGTGAAAATCAGAACATGATCGATCCTGCTCAGACGGTTCGCGCGCGGAAGAATAAACAAATGACTATGGCTCCGTAGGGGAATGCCGTTTTCATCTTTGCCATGAACCATGGGCGGGATGGCTTCGGGTGCGAACCTCAACTCGCATTGCCGCATGAGCGCCCCGCGTATACGTTCGGCGATCCGGATGGTCTCGGTTGCCACTGGCAAAACGCGGCCATGCAGTTCCAAAATTGCGGCGGAGAAGTGCTCTTTAGCCGGTCTCGACTTGGGGGGTAGCCAAGTGGTGAGTGCGTTTTCTGGCAACCCGTATGGTACGTAGTGCATGGCTGGCGGTCCGCTCAGGCGTTCCTTTAACAAATCATTGCTCGAATAGCCAAGTGCCTCGAACCAAGGCCGTTTCCCAAGATATTCGGAGGGCGGTACCGGGCACGCCACATAGACCACATCTTCCTTGCGCTCAGCCATTTCATCGCCCACTACCGGGCGGCATTCGAATGCGCCGCAATCGCCGCGTCCCAGCCTCGCTTCGACCCAGGATTCCGACCGTCCGAGATAGTTCAATCCATAAAGCAACTGCTCAAGTATCATTCGCTGGGAACCGGTGAGATCAACGTTCCACTGCATGGCGCAGTACGCGCCCGGCGGGGTCGCGACAAATGCATCGAAGATCAGGCTCTTGTCGGTATGATCTTCCGTGTTACTGCTCAGGTAGGAGCGCGTGTGGGCGCTGACAGCTTTCGGCAATCGGAATACTGGCTGACTGCTCGCCAGCGCGGAAAATAAATCTACTACTTCCTCGTCCTGAACATGCGTGCAGTTGCGCTTCCAGACATCGTAGAGTGCCCGCAAAAGGCGATATGGCGAGGGCGGCCATTCGGGCACGCCCTCGTTTACGTGCCTGCCCCAGCCCGTGCCGTGGTATCGATTCGCCAGAAAGCGAAGCTCGATCGCTGTCATTGCACGCTTGCCTCATCCAGTTGCTCGATCTGTTCTGTGGTTGACTGCTTTTGCGTTTTGGTTGTGCGCTTCACGGCAACGGTTTTCTCGGTGACGGCGGGATCGGCAAATTGCTTCTTACAGACCGGTATTAACCGCTTCACTTCAGCAAGTAACTCGGCCTCCGGAGGTAACTGGACACCCTCCGGACGAGTTATTCTTACCTCTCCGGCCAAGTCAAAGATGCAGGCTGTCCGGAGGCGCAGGTTGCTTGCAAGAAAACGCCTCACCTTTAGCAACGAGAGGGCGATCAGCAACTGTGTGGCCGCTTCGCCCAATCCATACGAACCGATCTGCAGAGTGTCCAAATTGAAATACGCGGTGATGTTGGATGCTACAAATTCGATCCGTGAGTACGGCACGTTGCTATAAACGCCGCTCTCCTGTTTTCCGTTGTCTACCTGAATTTCGCCTTTGGGATCGACCGGGCTATTCTTGACGCCGCCCGATACCGCTTCTTTTGCGTTCTCCGCTTCTATAAAACCGGTCAGAGCACGAGCTACACGTATGCGGCCATCCCCCAATAAAGAGAGGAAAACCCCGTGTATCAGGCAGTTTGGGTCATATTTGAAGAGCGTCGAGTAGATCTTTTTCCAGTCAAGCTGACCCTTCTGGGAATAATCCATTTCTTTGGAAAGCGTGTCGGCGAAATCCGTTCGCAGGAAATAAGGCGAACCCAGCCGGTGCGGCTCGACGAGGGAGGACGTGACAATCTCATCCGCCTTTGGCTCCTTCAGACGTGCGACGACGTAGGGAATGCCTTTCAGTTCGGGATCGATATGCGGTCCATCTCCGTCGAGGCAGGTCTTCTCTAAACGGTTGGCGATAGATTGTGCACTTTCGACCAGCAGCATCTGCGTGCCCGCCTCGCCGTTCTCGCCGGGACGCTTGTAGACGGCGGGCCCGATGTCGGCAAAACCGGTTGGCTGGAATCTGTCGCTCTGAACAGGGCGAACGGGCGCCTCAAGCAAAAGCCTGCTGCTCTTCATGAGTTGTGTGTAGTCGATCATTTCTTTCCCCTCAAACTTCTATTACTCTTCTTGGCTTCGTAATGAATTCACGAAGCCGCTTTGTATCTGAGCCAAAAATGGGAATGAGCAATGCTGCTCCCAGGCGCGCGCCATCTTCCAGGTCCCAACCGGAATCAAGCAGCGGCTCCAGGCCTGAAATCCTCAAACGACGGATAGCTGCTTCAACTGCGTCCTTAACTCGATTAGCGGCAATTAGCGCGGTGATTGACAGGGCTGGTCTGAGCTGTATTTTCCCGGCTCCGGTATCGATGCCTCGATGTGTTTCCGGCGCAAATAGTTGTTTCAGCATGCAGTAAGCCGGCCAACGGCGATAGGCGGTATCGCCTTGCTCATAACTGCCGCCGAGTTTGGCCGTTTTAGCGAAAACGAAAGCGAATGTCAGGTTTTCGATTAGCTCATCATTCGTACGGTATTCGAGAAACGCAACGACATCGTTTACAGAAGCAGGCGTTTTGCTCCAAAAAGGGCCTCGATCCGACTGTTGATGATCCAGGGTTCTGCGTCGAAGGGTTGCAAGCATGCGTGCCGGAAGATCCCGTCCGATCCAACAGAAACCGGTATGTTCGGGGGTAATGTTATCGAGCAACCCTTTCGAGTTCTCGCTTCCGATTCCAGCCAGCGCTGCCGCGATGCGCGCTTCGCTACATATTTTTGTGCACTGTTCGATCCAGCCCGTGCTTAATCTTTCGTGCCAGCTCACGTTTTTGCTGCGGAGGATCAGCCAGCGGCACATAGCTCCAAACGCGCCTGCCACTTGAATTAAGAGTTGCTCGTTTCCGTGGAGAAGCGCTTGGAACATTGCCTCTTCTAAGGCACGCACCAGCGGCGGCCACGAATTCGGCACTTTATTCTGCGAACCTTTTGCCAGTGACTGCATGTGATCGAGAAGAGGCACTATTTCTCGAACGCGATCAGCCGTACTGCGATATTGGACCGGAAATTTTCCGTTTGGAAGGGCAATATACGAGTCCCCGCGGCGCTCGACAAGGCTGTATCGGACAAAAGCCGAAATGGCGCGGTCTACTCCCAGTAATGCGGCTGCCTCCGCGAATTCGAGTCCGGTTTGTGCCGGGCTGCCGTTGACAGCGGCCCTGCCCTCCCGTAACAACGCGCGAATCTCTTCATAACGCGCTGCATTTTCCCATATCGGCGTCCAGATTTCCGCCGCTCTGGTAGCTGCCTGGTCCTTTTCAGCCGCGGAGCTATATCCGACGACCGAGGCTTTCACCGTGAACGGGCTACATAAGAGCGAGCGATAGGACACGCCCTGCTTGCGGTAGATGCCACCAGCCCACGCAATTGCTCCTTCGACAGTGAGCACTGCGTTCCAGGGATTTGCTACAGATTTTGCTTCAATCCCGTTGCCTTGATTTGCGCCGCCGCAACGACCGGGATCGTATTGACCCACCGCAATCTTTTGTAAGCCGCCTGTCAGCGTATTAAATAAGGCATTTTCGAGAAGCGCCCTTACCGGAGCCTTCTTTGGCCTGAGCAGGAGCATGGCCAGATTCTGCATGAAATTATTGGTGTAGTCGAGATGTGCTTCGTTGCCGCCGGTTCCAAGAATTGGCGCGATAGCTCGAGATTCATCGCTGGCGATAGCCGCAGCCGCATCGAGCCAATCAACGCTCGCGTCGGACATCCAATTTCGGCATTCGCGGAGAATGGTCGCGCGGTTCTCTTTGTTTTGCGCGCTGGTCGCTTCAGGTTCGACTGGGTTTCTCTTGAGTATCTGTTTGGCTATAGCGATGGCTTTTCGGAAGCCCTCAAATCTCAGATCGTCCGAAGCGGCTATTTCTTTAACAATCTCGGTACCTTCCTTATAGAAGCCGCTACCGCCGTTCCACGGAGCCAGAACCGGCGTAGGCCGATACCGAGTCAGGAAAAACTGGACCAGACCTTCGCGATCGAAGTTCGATTCCAGTACGAAGTGTCTGCTATTCCAGAACCCGCGCGCGTTTTCGTCTTCTTGTGTAGCCAGGCGCAATACCGCAAGCGCCTTCAAATAAGCTGCGAGGGGTTGGAACGGACAGCCGGTCAACTCTAACGTCATCGATTGCGGCTCCTTCCCGCATTTGCGCTGGCCGTCTCGTCCGCTGCCCGCAGCAGCATTTCCAGATACGCAAGCCGGAATGGCCCATACTCTTTCAGCAGGTCCAAGGCCCGATCTGACCATGCTCGCGTCCCGTCAACAATTCCGAGTTTGGCCGCGCCCAGGTCCATCACAGTCTCTTTCACATGAATGCCGCCGCCTAAATCCGCTGCGAATAAGCGGTCGCCCTCCTCGATGCCCCGCGCGATCCTTCTGCCCGGATCGGATGCATCCACTTCGCCAGGCATGGAGCGAATGTTGATGCGCACTTTGCCGTGGTGCGCCATAACGATATATGCTGCCAGCCATTCTTCCCGCTGGAGCAAAGCCAATGCGGACGCAAGCTCGTGACGGAACCATTTCCGGCTGTGGCGTGCTCGCGATAGCTCTCGTTTCTGTTTCGCCAAGAGCGGTTGCGGAGCAATGCCGGGGGTATCCGGCAGGTTGTACATTGTCTGCTGGAATACCGGATGTGCTTTGCCCCAATCGTGGTAACGCGCCGCGGTCTCCAGCGGTTTGCGCATACCGTCGAGGTTGACCGGAAGCGCGTCCAATATGGTCTGCAGTTCACGTACAACTTCGTCGGTGTGCTCTTCCAATGTCTGGGTGGCCGTCTGCGACCAAGGGTCGGAATCCGTAGCGTCTTCTTTTTCGTCCGGGCTGTTAATCGCGTTTACTTCGGACTTCGATTCGGGCGCCCAGCCGCGCCTGGAATCGTAGCCGCCTGCCTCTGAACGAAGCAGAATACGCATTCCAGCGTAGATCCGTGCCTCGGCTGCTTGTAATCGCTCCCAATTGCCCCCGGCGTAATTCCAGGTCCACGCTACATTCTTTATCTTGATCAGCTTTTTGAGGTTTGAGTTGCCGCCGGGAAAATGCGGGACGGGACACAACTCGTGCTGGAATAGCCTTTGATCCGGCGGGTTCTCCTTTTCAGGCCACTTACGCCAGGCTACATACACGTTGCTCTCCTCGCCGCTTCGCACAAAACGGGATACGTCGATGTGGTTTCCAGCGAGATCGGGAGTCGTATCGAAGAGATCCAGCAGATCGCTTTTGCGCAGAACGAACCGGTAAGGAGGCGGCTGTTTCACTTTTCCGCGCAGGTCATCCGGAGAAGCAGAGTGCATCTCCTTCAAAGCGTGTATGGCGGTACGGACCTCATCAGCGGCATACGGCGCAAATTCGGAGCCATCGGTTTTGAGCTTGCCCTTTTGCCGCTGCGGGCTCGCCACCCAAAATATCCGGCAGTCTGAATAATCGCCGCGGCGGTTTACCCGCCCGAAACGCTGAACCAGGGATGCCCACGGCGCTACATCCGTGATCATCAAATGCGCATCGAGGTCGATGCCCGCCTCAATGACCTGCGTCGAAACGATTACTCCGTTAGGGCTTTCAACGGCACGTTGCACGATTCGCTCCCGATCCGCCGGACGAAAACGCGAGTGCAACAAATGCGCATCCGCCATCCCGGCTTTGCCCAATTCATCCCAAATTTCCTGCGCGCGTCCAACTGTGTTCGCGATCACCAGGGTCAGCGTGCCTTCGCGATGTTGCTGTACCACGAATCGAGCGCATTCCCGCGGAGTCGTGCATTCGGCGGTCTCTTGAACGCTCTTGGGCGCCTGCAGACGCTTTCTTACTGTCGGGTCTTCTCGGTCATCCTCATTGAGCGCGATGTGAACCGGTTCGCCGTGAAAATCGACCGTATCCAGCCAGGAGCGCTCAAGCGTTGCCGACATCCATACACTCGGGACCCTTCCAAAGATGCCGAACTCGTTGCGGAATGCAGCCATCTGCGTGCTTGTCGCCAGCGCTTCTCCGAGGAGTTGTACTTCATCGAAGACCCAGGCGGCGTCGTTATTCAGGAGCGCGAAGTCAATCGGCCAGCGGAACAGCGATTGCGCATAACCTCGATTCAAAGCTCGCGAAACAAGGATGTCTTGAGTTCCAACAAGAATAGCCGGCTCGTGAGGCCGCAGATGCAGGTCAAGATCTTCACTGCCACCCATCAATTCAACCACTCGTACACTGTTTTCGAGCCTCGCCGCCGCCACGCGCTTACGAGCGACACTGGCTATTTGCTTTGTCAGCGCCCGTCCAGGCAGGCAATAGACCAGACGGGTTGTTGGCCGTCGATAAAGCCAATCGATTAAGACGGTGTCGGTTTTTCCGAGCCCGGTGGGAACTTCCAATAATTTCAGGTCTGTATCGGCTTCGTGGAATCTGATTTGGTAAGGAAAAGGGGCGTAATCTCGGCAAACTTGGAGAAAAAATGCGGAATAAGACACTGTTGTCCTTTGTAGCATGCAAATCGTATGCCACAATGTGTGCGCGCGTATAATTCCGGGTGTGCGCCTCGCGCGTGACTATAGCAGCGTCCTGCTAATTGCGTCAGCTAAACAGGCTTAAGCGTTAACAATATGGTTAATTAGCAGGTATTAATTAGCAGCATGATGAGCGGCGCACAAATGTGCCTCTCATTTATTTCCCCGTCTTCTTTACATCCCGCAAAGTCAATTCCGAATCGCCGTGATCGAAATATCCCTCCGCGCCGCGCTCGCCTTGTCCCCAGGACATCTCCCCTTGTAGCGGCGCATTCGGGCTCGCCCCTTCTGGTCGGGACATCGGGTACACGCCGGAGCCGGAGACCTCGTCCATGCGGGCTGAGCCCGTGCTCTGATAGCAGCGCAGCGTGATGTGCCCCCCGCCTCTCCGCTCGATGTCGATCGTTTCCTCTTTCCCTTCCAGGTGGTCCTCGATGCGCACGTGAGCGGGCCTGTGGATAACGTGTGTGACGTGGCGCTCCGGCCGGTCGCCGAGCATAATGACGATGTCGTTCTCGCCGTCATGACTGTCGGCGCTAATGCCGAGAAGAGGAAGATCTCTGGCTTCTGTTTGCTTCACCACCTCGTCCGAATCCTGTAGAGCGGCCATCCATCCCTGGTGTGTTTTGCTGAATTGGTCGAGAGCCGGCCGCAATTCGTTCAGTTGAATTTCTCGCATAATGGTGCCTCATTATTTCGACGCGCGTGCGAGCAGGGTGATGACCTGAAGAATTGACCAGTTGTGCCGACCGCTCCCTTGCGGCCGCGGCTCTGTTGGTTGGCGGTTACAGTGCCATGTTCAGTTTCTATTCTGCGTCCCGGACGCAGCGGAACCCGAGCGTGCCGGCGCGGTCATAGCTGGGCGCCATTAATAAAAGTTTGCCGTGCTGATCGTTGCGGTAGGCTTGCGGAAAGTACCAGATAGAGCCTTGCGGCTGATAGTAGCTTCCGCCCCGCAATATACCTGCGCGGGTATGTTCATCCAGGTATTCGTCGGTCCATTGCCAGACGTTGCCGACCATGTCCAGCACTCCGAACGGGCTGGCGCCGGCCGGATGCGCATCCACATCGTCCGGACCGCGCAGGGTTCGTCCCTGATCCGGCTCCGGAATCGCGGAACTTCGCCATTCGTTGCCCCACGGGTACAAGCGCCCGTCCGTGCCTTGCGCCGCAAACTGCCATTCCCACTCGTGCGGAAGCCGTTTGCCGGCCCACTTGGCGTATGCCCGCGCATCTTCTATTGACACCCAGGTCACCGGCTTTTTGTCCCAGCCCTGCGGATAGGTGCCGTTCTGCCAATCGCGAAGGAAGTTCAAATCGTCCGCCGGGTGGTAATGCGTGGCGTCCAGAAATTTCTTGAATTCCTGATTCGTCACGGGATATTTATCCAAGTAGAACGGCTTAATGGTCATGCGATGTTCGTGAAAACGCCGCGGCATGTCTTCCCACGGATACTGCACATCCACGCCGATCCAGTCGACACCCTCGATTTCGATCCCTTCCACTTTGAAGACGTAATCGCCACCCGGAATTCGCACCATCTCCGGCGCGGGCGGAGCTGGTTTGACTGGCTCTATGGCGGCCACGGTTTGCGGCAGCGTTTTCCATTCGGCTGAATAGCTGATGAGCGGCCGCGCGGTCATCGCCTTCATCGTGGAGATGAGTTTTCGCATGCCCGCATCGGGTTCGACCGGCGTGGCCAGCACGGCGCCGTAGCCATGCGCTTCGAGCGGGAACGAAAGCACCACGGTGTTGCCTTCGCGTTCGGGCGTGATCTCGATACCGTGATAGAGATCGAAAAAGCGCATGCCCTCCTTCCACGGGACAGACATCTGGCGGCCATCGACGTCGTATTCGTTGCGATTGACAATGGTCCACACCGTTTGATCGCCGAAGGGCCAGAGGCTCGCGAAGACGCCGTAGCGAAGCATCGGATACAGCGGTTCCCAATCCGGGCTCGTCAGAAAGCGCGCGACGCCTCGTTCGAGCGTAGCCACGCGGCGTGTTGCTTCGCCATCGCGCGGTGTAATGCCGTTCCAGATGCCCCAGATGTTCTCCCAGCTCTCCCAGCCCTCACCGTTGAAGAAGGCGAACTGCAGGTCGTCGGTTTTGCTCCGGTTCCAGCGGTCAGAGATGTTCACCATGTGGCGCGGTTCGAGCCAGCGGAAGCGATCGAGAGCGGGAGCAAAGGTGAATTGGCCGCTGTACTGGCCCCACGTCATCACGTTCCACGCGAGCGCTTCGTCCGAAGGACTGCCTTCCGGCTCGAATGCCAAGGGGTGGCCCACCTTCTCCGCGGCCTCGGAAAATGCGAGCGGGACGCCGTCCTGGGTATCGCCATTGATGCCGTCAGCGCCAATCTCTTTCATGAACTTGGCGATCTCCTGCGGCCATGGCTTGCCGGGATCGCGCGTACCCTGATCCCACATCATCATCGGAAAGAGCACGCGAACGCCGCGGCGGTGAAAATCCGCAATCATGCTCTTCACGCCGGCCACGCCGCCCGGCATGGCGCGAATCATGTCATGTTGATTGCGGTTGTCGATGCCCATGTTCGGATAGGTGGGCCAGATCAGAACCGCGTCGATTCCGCCGTATCGTTCTTGGAGATCATCCAGATATCGATCCACGGTGTACCGGCGCGCGACCGGATCGTAGAAATAGCGATCCTGCACCATCATCTGCGGCTGGATGAAGCTGCTCTGTGTCCATTGCAGCGCGGGCTCGCTATATCGCCAGCCGTCATAGCCGATCCGGATTTTGCGCTCGAAGCGCCAGTGCCTGACATCTTTCAACCAGCTCTGATAAATGGCCGGAGCGCACGGCGGAGTGCCGCCTTGCCAAGCGCCTTTGATGATGAAGCAGTCCGGAGGAGGAATTAGCTGGCCTTTGGGCGGATAGTGCGTGTCCTGGGCGCCAACTTCCGGCGAAATGGCCAAGGCGAAAAGGAGAAACCTCAAGCTTTTCTGGAAGAGCATTCTCGCTAGTACATTACTAAGAACTTTTCCACGCCGCCGCTACAATTAAGTTTCATGGACAAGAAATACCAGCGCGTCAGGCCCGTAATGTGCCTCGCAGCGCTGGTCTGCGTTTGGGTTCCGGTACGCGGGCAGCAGCCAGTTCAGCCCCAGGCGGGCTTGGAGAGCCCTTGGGACGTACGCCAGATTCTGGCAAACCTTTTAAAAGATAACCAGGAATTGCAACCGTTGCTGGCGCGAATCAATCCGCAGCAGTGGTACGACCAGAAGGGAGCGCCAAGCGCGTACATAAGCCAGTGGCAACTGGCGCAGCGGCAACTCGCCGACGTGGTGACCACTTCCAAGTCGCTGGCGCAGGATACAGAAAACTTGCCCTTAGCGCTGGACGATTATTTCCGGTTGGAGGCGCTGGAGGTAACGGCGCGTTCGCTCGAAGAGGGCGCGCAGAAATACGCCGACCGGACCACCTCGGATCGCCTGAGCGAACTGATTGCTCATAATTTTACGAACCGGCAGCGTTTTCGCGACTATATTCGGGACCTCGCGGCGAGCACGGCGCAAAATTTCAAAATTGCCGATGAAGAAGCGCAGCGCTGCCGCGGTATGATCAGCAAGGAACCCCCGCCGGTATCAAAGCGGGCGAGGAAGTAACTGATGGAACCAGGCACATTCACTTGTTCAATCTGCGCGGAGGCCTCCCGCGATATTTGCGTCTACTGCACGAAAGACGCGTGCGCGAATCATCTCTGCGAGAAATGCAAGCGTTGCAGCGATTGCTGCGAGTGCGAGATGCGCGTTAGCAGTCCGGACCAGAACGGGCACACTCACTTCTTCGGGGCTGCGCATCACGTGCATTTGGAATCCTGAGGCGGGAGACGCCTCCCTGACGGTCGGGTTCTGTGCATTAAGGCTTCTCACCCGCCACGTTCATCTTTACCCGATAAATACTGCTGCTCGCCGCAATATATAGGCTCTTGTAATCCGCATCGCCCCAGGCCAAATTGCCGGTGCGCTCCGGCATTCGGATGGTGCCCAAATGCGTTCCGTCCGGCGAGAAGATCCACACGCCGCCGGGCCCTGCGCTATAGACGTTTCCTTTCACGTCCACCTTCATTCCGTCCGGCGCGCCTGTCGAGTTATCGGATGTCGCATCGGCGAACACAGTGCCGGATCCCACGGATCCGTCGGAATTCACCGGATAGCGCATCCAGAGTTTCTTCGGCTCCGAGTTATTTACATACAAGTACTTTTCATCGGGAGAAAACGCAATGCCGTTTGGGCGCGGCAAGTCTTTAATCAGCAGCTTCAGTTTGGTGTGGTCCGGCGGCGCTCCCGGCGTGTGGCTCGCTGCGCCCAAGATTCGATACACGCCATTGAAGCTGAGCTGCTTCTCCGGATCGTGATCGCTTTGCGTTGGCAGGCCATAAGGGGGATCTGTGAAATACAGCGACCCGTCGGATTTGTAAACCAGATCGTTCGGGCTATTCAGCCGTTTACCTTCATATGTGTCCGCCAGAATCGTAATTTGCCCATGCGGATTCATGCTTTCCAAGCGCCATACATCACGCTGCGCGTGACCGGCAACCGTGAGCCGGCCGCGCTCGTCGAGTGTCATCCCATTCGAGCCAGATTCAGGCCCGGTGAACGGAGCAGATCCCTTGTACCCGCTGGGCTGCATAAACGTGCTCACGCCCTGGCCCGGCGCCCATTTGCGAATGCTGTTGCTTGGAATCTCGGCAAACAGCAAATACCCGGCAGAAATCCAGACCGGGCCTTCGGTCCACTTGAATCCCGGCACAGTGGCCACCCGCTCGATTTTGGCGTTTGGAGAAACGAGCGCGTCGAGCGCGGGATTCAGCTTCTGAATACTGCCGCTGCCTGCCTCCTGAGAAAACACCAGCAGCGCGCCAGGCGCGACAATCACGGATAGAACGGCGAAACAGATCTTGGAAGCGTGCACGGGTGGATTGTATATCATCCGAACCGGGAGCACGTTGCAAATTCGCTAGATTTGAATTGAGCCTTCCTGGAGAAGTAATGCCAAAATCACACATTGACGCCACCGCGCTTGCCGCGGTGGTGATTGCGAGCGCACTGGCCCTGGTTCCTGCTTCTTTCGCGTGGCTGAGCAGCATTGCCGGTCTGACACTCCTATTTGTTCTCCTGTCGTTCGACCGCGAGGGATACCGGTCGGTATTTCAGAGTCTCGCCTTTGCAGCCGTGTTCGGCATTTGCCTCGCTGTTGCAGCTCGGGCACCGCTTCAGGTGCTGGCGAGCGGGAACCAACTGCACTCCACTACCGATCCACGCGTTGACGGTGAATGGCTGCCGCTGCTCTGGCTGTGCGGCACCGTGATCTTCTGGGGAATCGATCGCGGCCGGATGAGCGGCCGCGAAGGTGCCGGCGCCGAGAGCGCGAGGCCGCATGCGGCGGGACACCGGACCTTTATTCCCGAACCAACCGCGCCGCCGCCCGCGCGCGAAGCGCATTCGGAGCCTGCTCCGGTAGCGCCGCCTGCTGCTGCTCCACCGCCGCCTGCATTCACCGCGGCGGCAGCTTCCTCCACCGCGACCATGTGGGGTCTTTCTTCCGGTTCCAGCGCTTCGCCGCAGTTGGTGCGGCGACCGGAACCTGCTTCCGCTCCCGTTCCTGCTGAAACGCCGCCGGCTTCTGCGCCGCCTGCAGAGGCAATTCCACTGCCCCGGTCGGGTAAGGAAACGATGATTTACGTTACTCTCCTTGGGGAAGGACTCAACGTGTTGCGTTCGGTCCGCGCCGAGCACCTGGGACGCGACTTCTATCAGATTGTGGACGTGATGCCGGAAGGGGAAACCTGGGAATATCGGCCGGGGCAAATCGTCCGCTGCAAGAAGAAGAATCTTTCGAGCGGCAAGGCCTGGGTGGCCGTAGAAGAAGCTCCGCGAGCGAGTTAGCCTGAGTTCTTCGCGTCGAATCTCAAAACCGCTCTCCCGTGGTCGCGCCTCGGTAAGGTGTTGAAAAGTTCCAACCGAGTCCCGCATTCTCTGTGCGAAAAAATCGCCCAAACCGGCACGTATCTGCTGAGCACTGCCAGTTCAGGAAAGGAGAATCGGAATGAACAACGTGACGATCCAGGCGTTGCTTTGGCTTGCGGCTGGAGTAGTTCTGCTGATGTACATCAAGCGGCGCCGTAAGCGGAAGCTGATGCCGTAGCTCTTGAACGAGCTTGGCATGGGTGGCATGCAGCAAAATCAACACGATGACGGCTCGGAGGTGGTGGAGTTCGGCCTCGTTCTCCTTCCGCTTCTGGCCGTCGTGTTTTTCATTTTCGATATTTGCTGGCTGGTGTTCGCGCAAGGCACATTGCAACATGCGGCGCAAGAGGGTGTGCGCTACGCGGTAGTAGGGAATTCTGCCGATTCCGTCAAATTGGTGGTTCAGCAGAATGCGATGGGCTTTTTGGGGAATACCCCGGATGGGCTGAGCAAGATTGATGTCAGCTACTATGCGCCATCCGATCTGAAGAAGTCAATAACGGGACCAGCCAGCATGGTGGGCGGAAACGTCGTGGAGGTCTCGATCAGCGGAGTGCAGGTGAGCCTGCTCGGGCCGATCTGGGGAGTCGGCGCCCCCTCACTCAAGATGAGCGCCAGCTCTTCGGATGTTCTGGAGTCCACGCCGCCATCGAGTTAGTGGCGTTTATGCAACTGCTATCAAGAGACAGATCACGGCAAAAAGGCGCCGTGGTGATCGAATTTGCCCTGTGCTCGCTGGTCTGGATGCCGCTGCTGCTCGGAGCCATCGTGTTCGGCATTAACCTGGTTCGCGCCATTCAAGTGAGTTCGCTCTCGCGCGATACGGGACACATGTACGCCTACGGGGTCGACCTCTCTCAGCAGAGCAGCATCATTCCAAATCTCGGAGCCGGCGTTGGCATCACCGCCACAGGCGGAAACGGGGCGATCCTGCTATCCGCCATTACGGTCGTAACTCCGGCCGATTGCGCTGCTCTCCCTGCCGTCTCCTGCGACAATTTGGATCATCCGGTTTGGACGAAGATGCTGGTGTTCGGAAACATGGCCGATGTTCGAACCACGCTGGGCACTCCGGATTTCAGTGGCGTGCAAGCTGACAAGGAGATGACCTTTCCGCCGGCTCAGTACGTCAGCAATACAAAGCTGCTGGTGAGTGATTCTCTGCTATCGCTCTTTGCGAAGGACGACAATAATACGGGGCATTACGCTCCCGGGCAATATGCGTATGTATCAGAAGTGAATTTGATTTCTCAGGCAATTAGCTGGACAGACTTCAGCGGGACTGGATCGTATGCGCGAACTATATTCTAGGAACCGCTCTCGCGCGTCCGAACGCGGCGCCGCGCTTGTCCTGTTCACCCTGCTACTGCTGTTTGTCTTATTGCCTGTTATGGGGCTTGCTTTCGACGCGGGCATGGCGTATTTCATCCGAAGCAGGCTGATTGCGGCGACGGATGCAGCGGCGCTGGCGGGTGGCCGATCTCTAAATGTCGGCCTGGATCCATCCACTCAATACGCAAACGCGAAGGCCATCGCGATGCAGTACTTCAACGCCAATTTCCCGACTGGCTATCTGGGCGTCAAAAACCTATCCGTTCAGCCCGACGCTCATGATGGCCCGAACGGCACGCGGGTTGTGAGCGTACAGGTCTCGGCGACGGTATCGCTGTATTTCAGCGGGCTCTTCGGAGCCTCTACGACGACCTTAAACGCCTACGCCAAAACATCCCGGCGCGATGTGAATGTCATGCTGCTGCTGGACCGCTCCGGCTCGATGGGGCCGGTTTGCGGAACTCTCAAGGCTTCGGCCGAGAGCTTTGTGGACAAGTTCACTAACCAACGGGATCGGGTCGGACTGATCACATTTATGGGCAACGCCAATGTGGACTATCCGTCGACCCTGAATTTCAAAGATACGCCGAGTCTCAACTCCGTGCTGGATCAATTGGTCTGCGGAGGCAATACGGGATCGGCGGCCGCGTTCGGCCTTGCGCAAACGCAGTTCACTCTTCCGAGTAACCCCAACGCACTGTTGGAACCCGGCGCGATGAACGTGGTAGTCTTCTTCACGGATGGATTACCGAACGGGTACACGGCAGATTATCCGGTCGCGAAGTCTAGCGTCTGCAACGGAGGGCCACCGAACACTGTCAGGGGCTTTATGTCAGAGGGCCCGAGTGGCCTGTTCGATCCCAGTGTGTCCCCTATGGGAGGCCAGCCCTGGATTGCGACTACCAGGCAACAATATCTGATTCTGCCGGGATGCTCATTCCCGTGGAACTTAAGGAACGATATCGCCTATATTCCGGATCAAGACCTTTACGGCAATCTGGCTTGGTGCAGTAGCTGTTATGTAGGAGCAACCCCTAGCGTGACCGGTTCGGATGGCAACCTCCATCTCGCGATTACGGAGACAAACATTGATGCCGCTTCGAAAAACGCTGCGGACTACGCAGCGGCCATGCTCCGCAAGTTAGGAATCTACGTTTATACGATCGGATTGGGCAGCAATGGCGGTGTGGATAAGACCCTGCTTAAGCGGATGGCAAACGATCCGTCCAGCCCGATTTACGATTCCGCGCAGCCTACCGGGCTGTTTGTCTATTCACCGAACGCCACGCAGCTTTCGAGCGCGTTCAACACCATTGCTTCCGAAGTGCTGCGGATTTCTCAGTGAGCCTGTGGGCGGAACTCGAAAACGATCGTGTGGTCCGTAGGGACGGGCCTGCCGTGCATCCTGCCGGGAGTGAATTTCCACTGCCGGGCAGCGCTGACCGCCGCGCTTGCGAGTAGCCGGTTGGGACTTTTGGCGCTAGCGATCGGGGTAGCATCGGAAACTGTGCCTGTCTCGTCGATCCTCACGCTCACTGCGATTTCCGTGGGGGCGCTAATCACCCAGGCTCCAAGCTGCCGGAGATCCGGCATTACTTCCCTTACGGGATGAGGTGGTACGAATGCCGAAACTGGCGCGCTTTGCACGGCCGTGGAGGAACGCTCCGGCACCGGAACGGGAGCGGCTGACGACTCTGGCGGCTTGGGGAGTACGCCTAACCCCGCAGGCGGGAGAGGATCGTTTTGTGCCGTGAGCCGTATCTCCGGACGCGGAATCACATGCCCGTTCTGTGGAACTGGAAACTGCGTTCGGCCGGCGACAAGCTCGGGGGAGCGGAAGCGGCGCTGCGGAGCGGAGTTGCCGGGACGCTGCACCGGCCGATCGCTGGCCGGTACACCACTATTGGGGGTTGAGACCGATCCCGGCAGTCTAATTCCTGGAGCAATGACCCGGACGGATTCTGTGACCGAACGCTGGCCGTCGAGAAGCACCACGAGCCGGAACTGCACGTCCGATCCTTGAGGAAAATAGATCAGCCGTCCCAAGTGTAACTGCGCTGAATCGATATCGAGTTCCTGGCGAAGCACGCCGTCGCTAATGTCGAGCTTTGCGGCGTGGGCCTTCGTCAGCTCGGGCGCTTCGCGGTTCCAGCTCAAATCGAGTTGGCCGCTATCCAAACGGGAGACGCGTAAGCCAATTCCGGCCTTGGGCGATGTCAAAGAGCGAGACCGCAGCAGGGAGACGCCGGCCGAGATACCCGAAACAATCAAAAGCGCCAAGGCAGCGATTCCAATTACGGCTAGGGGGCTAACCCTCCTGCCCTGCGGTTCTTGCGGCGGAGTGGCCACGGGCTCCGGTTTCGCGATTTCGTCATGAGGTGCGGGCGCGGGCTGAGATCGTGGCGGTGGCGCCGGTATTATGGCTGCTGGAACGGGCGGCTCCATCCGCGGCTCAATGTGGGCAACGGGGACGGGCCTGCTGTGTACTTCTGCACGCGGTGGGTCCTCGCTACCGTCGTCATTTGTAGCCAGGAATGGAACCTCCAAGTCGCTGGTGTCCGTTTGCAGGCGGCCGTCCTGCCAAAAGAAGAATCCCCCCATGCAGATGCCGATCTCGAACGGCCGGATCAGGAGGAAAACGGCATTGGGGTCCCGCAAATTGTCGGCGATGAATCGCTGGTCTTCCGCGCTGAGCGCGAGGCCGTCCCGGATGTGGCTTCGGAAATACCCGACCGGCACCATGCCGGCCGGTTTGCGGGGCCCGGTCAGCGCGCGCGCCAGACGCACGGCATCTTGCGGAGTTGCATTGTAGAGACTGCCTTCGGCCGGTATAAGCTGGACTTCCGCGATCAGAGTGGCGGGTTCAGCCGCGTCAAGGGCCTGCCTACCCCACAGAATTCCGCCCATTTCGGACGGCGCTTTCGCTTTCAGATGGCGGAGCGCTTCGTTGGCCAGCATCCCCATGGCGCGGTGCGGCATGGAAATTTGCACATTCCTGAAAGGATGCTGCCACGTGACGGAATCGCGCACGGTTCCGGCTCGTTCTTCACAGGACCGGGGAGCCGCGTTCTCGTACCTCATTGTGGATAGTCAGGAGCAATTCTATGCCCAACAGGCCCCGTGTGGTAATCGAGTTTCAGTCTTGCGGGATTTCCAGCGGCTTCTCGCCAATTCCCAGCTTTTTCATCTTGTAGAGCAGGGCTTTATAGTCGATTTCGAGCAACCTGGCAGCTTGTTTGCGGTTCCATAGCGTTGCGTTGAGCGCCCCCAGGATCGCTTCCGTCTCCGCTTTCTTCTTGGCGTGATCGACTTCTTCGAGAATTCGTCCCGAAGCGGGGATAGAACTCGGGATCGAAGGAGCGGTGGTGAGCAACAATCGTTCTTGCGGCCAATGGTCCTCATCCGGCTGCACAACAGGCGCTGCTCCCGGCGCAGACGCCGGCACGGATGCTGCCTGCGCCAGCGGCGCGGGCTTGCCCGCGGTGATGGGAGTGAAGGCTCGGCGCTGCATCCGGCGCTGGAGCTCGCCAACGACAATCTCATCGCTCCGGAATACCAGGAATTTGCGAACGACATTCTCCAACTCCCGCACATTACCGGGCCAATCGTGGTCGAGCAGCACCTGCCGTAAGGCCGGCGAAATCTCGATGGATTCCTGCGGCGCGTACTTATCCAGGAAGAATCGCGTGAGCGTGAGGATCTCGTCTTTGCGCTCCCGAAGCGGGGGCACGTGCACTTCGACGATGTTAAGCCGGTAATACAGATCCTCGCGGAATCGCCCCTCCAGCATGGCTTTTTCAAGGTCGCAATGAGTGGCGGCCATGACGCGCACGTCCACAGACTGGGTGTCTTTCGCCCCAAGCCGCAGGAATTCTTTATCCTGCAAGACTTGCAAGAGCTTGGCTTGCAGCTTGAAGTCCATGTCCCCGATCTCGTCGAGGAGGATCGTACCTCCGTGGGCAAGCTCGAACTTGCCCGGCGTGTTCTTAAAGGCTCCCGTGAAGGCCCCGCGTTCGTAGCCAAACAGCTCGCTTTCCACGAGTTCCGACGGAAGCGCGGCACAATTCAGTTTGAGAAAGCACCGCCCGGCGCGCCTCGAATGCTCATGCAGCTTACGCGCGAGAACTTCCTTGCCGACCCCAGTTTCGCCGCGCAGCAAAACCGGAACATCGGAACCGGCCACGCGCTTCACCAGCAGATCGGCCTTTTCCGTCCAGGTGCCGACCGGCGAAACCGGTCCGGCAGAATGCGTTTCCCGAATGCAAACGCTGGGCCGCGCATCGCGCTTGTCGGTTACGAGCGCGCTTTCGATGGCGTTCAGCAGATCCTCATGGGCCACCGGTTTGGAGAGAAAATCGAGCGCTCCGGCCTTCATGACCGAAGCCACATTAGCCGGCGTGCATGATCCGGAGAGCGTAATCACCGGTAAGGCGGGCCAGCCGCGCCGCACTTCCCGCAGGGTTTCGAATCCATCTTTGTACGGCATGATGAGGTCCAACAGCAGAAGCGACACCTTGGCCGCATCTTTTTCAAGAAAGTTGAGGACCTCTTCGCCATTCTGCGCGAACTCTACCTCATATCCCTGACAATTGAGTGCCAGGCCCAAGTAACTCCGTACTTCTGGTTCGTCTTCGGCTACTAGAATCGTGTCCATTTGTGGTTTGTTTTTTCCTTAGCAGGCCACGTTCGCGTTTACGAACGCTCTGCCGGCGGCCTGCCCGCCGGGCTTCATCGCAGGAGCGCTCTCGAGCGGCAGAACCAAAGAGAAGCGGCCCCCCTCCTGGCTGGGCGTAGCCCAGATCTTTCCTTTGTGCGAGGAGACGATTGCCCGGCAGATGGCTAGGCCGAGTCCGCCTCCCGAGCGGTCACCCGACCCTGAATACGATGCGTACTGTTCGAAGATCTTCTCGGCCAATGTGGCGGGAACTCCCGAGCCGGAATCGAAGATATCGATCCGGTAGCCGTTCGCCTGCCCTTCGAGCGAAGGATCGTATATGGTTTCATTTGTGCCCGTGTCCCACAGCACCGGATAACCGCGCACCTCAATTGAGCCGTTTCGGGGAGTAAACTTGCAGGAGTTCTCGAGCAAATTGACCAGAACCTGCTGGATCTGTTCGGGCTCGTAGAGAAATTCCTCCTCGGGCGGTTCCACCTGAACTGTAATGTCTATTCCCTTGTCCTGAATGAAGGGATAGACATCATGGAGAGCTTGGCTTACGGTCTCTTCCATGTCCCCGGCGCTGCGGTCCGGAAGCTGTTCGAAGCGCCCTTCGAGCAGCAGTTCCAGCATGCCTCCGGCCAGGCGCGTCAAGCGCCGGCTGCTATAACGCATCCGCTCCAGCAATTCCTGCTGCGCCGGGGTAACCGTGCCCAACTTCCCTTCTGCCAATAGGCCGCAGTAGCCATGTAAGGCCGTTAGGGGAGCGCGGAAATCGTGTAAAGCGCGGGCGAGAAAATTGCTGCGTTCTCCGTCGTATTCCTGCAGTCGGAGGTTTACTTCAAGAACGTATTGCAACAAGGTATCTCTGTCCATGCGCAGCGCGTCCATTTGTTCGGCGCGCTGGCGCGCCTCCCAGCTCTTCAAGGCCAAATCGATAAAGGCCCTGGCCGTCACCGGGCTCACCGGGCGCAGGAGTACGCAGGCGGCGGACTGTACGGTTCCGAGGTGTTCCAAATCCTTGGGATTCGCCAATACGAGTTGCGGCGCACTTTGCCGCGCGGCCGATTCGACCTTCTCGTCAATACCCGGTTCGTATTCCCATATATAGAGGTCGGCTTGAGGAATAGAGCCATCCGGCATAGTCCGGCAGATTGCAATAGATTGCAATTCATCGAGACAACGAGAAAATTCAGGACAATTGGCAGATAAGAAAACCCGCATTTTGTTACAGCACCCTCCGCTTACTGTGATCGCGTCGAACGCACTTCCCCTGTATCTTGCAAGCCCTTGGTTCCTAGATTTTAGGTTTCAGTGCGAGGGAACGCGAATAAGTGCACTATACAGGTATCTATGACGCGTGACCAAGATGGCTGACTACTAGTACTCTCCTCCCAGAGTTGCGGGCTATTACCCGGCGTCTAAGTAAACCAAAGCGCTTCGGAGTCGCGTGTTTCCGTATTTAGCGTTCTCCAGTCCGGCATTGGTGCTGAAAGTGCTTTCCCCATCGGGAAACTATTTGGCTGCTGCTTAGATTCCGAATTGCTTAACAGATCTTACGTGTGGCGACCCAATTTGTAGGACATAATCCCGAATACACCAGAATGGATACAGATCGTCGAAGCCGCATTCGCGTCAATCTGCGCTTACAACTCTTCCTGGTTTCTTCCGAAGCGATCAGCGCTCTTCGAACGGAGACCGAAAACGTGAGCATGGACAGCTTTTTCTTCCGCTCCGAGCAATTGTTTCCTCCCGGTGAATCCCTCAAGTTCTTGCTCTTGCTACCGGGCGCCACCGGTCCAATGCAAGCTGGAACGGCGATGTGCCTGAAGGGCGCAGTCGAGGTGGTGCGTGTAACCGCCTCGGCTGCTGGCCCTGGATTTGGGATCGGATGCCGGATGAACAACTATAGTGTCTTGCTGAATCCGGATTTGTCCAGCGAGGAACAGATTCTTGCTGCTCTTAGAACCGAGGACGATTCCGGATCGCCGCGAGCAAACTCCTCACTGAAGTATTTGCTCCCGTTACACTGATGGATGGAGTTCCATCGGTGAAAATCCTCACGTCTACCGGCCTGCTGGCCATTTCAGTTCTGTGTTCTTTTGCGGCTGATTCGAGCACTCTTCGGAAAGCGCCGGAGTTGGCGTTCACCATACCGGGCCAGGGGCAGCGGCTTCTGAGCCAGTATCGCGGGAAAGTGGTCGCGCTGGAATTTATTCTCACTACTTGTCCCCATTGCCAGGCTGCTTCGAAAGAGATGACGAAATTCCAGCAGGAATACGGCGCGCGCGGATTTCAAGCAATTGACTTGGCGATCAACGCGAAGGACGAGGGCCGTACGGATGCGCAAGCAAACGAAGTTGTACAAGACTTCGCTCGAAATTTTCAAGTCGGCTTTCCGGTCGGCTGGATTCCACGCGACCAGATGATGAACTTCATGGGTTTCAGCATGGCGGACCGTATGGTGGTTCCGCAGTTGGTCTTGATCGATAGAAAAGGATACATTCACTATCAAACGCCCGCTTCCGACGCTGATGGCACCTGGGTCAAGCTGATGAATACCGATACCATCCGGCAGCACATAGAAGAGTTGTTGGCGCTGGGCAGCAGTGGCACCGGTACACATACGCACCGGACAGCCACCACCGCATCCGCCAGAAAACCCCAGTAGAAGCAGGGCGTGCGCTTCAGACGCTAGACTGAAAGCGCGATGCACACCAATGCGCTGGCCCAGGAGAAGAGCCCGTATCTTCGACAGCATGCCACGAATCCGGTAGCTTGGCTGCCGTGGGGCGAGGCGGCTTTCGAGAAGGCCCGCAAAGAAGACAAGCCGATCTTTCTTTCAATTGGGTATTCCACCTGCCATTGGTGCCACGTGATGGCGCACGAATCCTTCGAGAACGAAGCAGTCGCCGCAATTCTGAACCGCTACTTTGTCCCGGTGAAGGTCGATCGGGAAGAGCGGCCGGATGTCGATCGCATTTACATGCTGTTTGTGCAGGCCACCACCGGAAGCGGCGGCTGGCCCATGTCCGTTTGGCTTACGCCCGATTTGAAGCCGTTTTTTGGAGGAACCTATTTCCCGCCGGATTCGCGCTACGGCCGCCCTGGTTTTGCCGACTTACTTCAATATCTGGCACGCGCCTGGCAGCAGGAGCGGGAAAAAATAGAAGCGTCGGGCGCAAGCGTCCTCGATCAGCTTCGTGCCATCGTAGCTGCGGGACAAAAAGCGATAGCGCCGGATCGCGAGCTGTTCCAGTCTGCCTTCTGGCAGTTCCGGCGCACGTTCGATTCACGCTGGGGCGGTTTTGGATCTGCGCCGAAGTTTCCGCGACCCGTCGTCCTGAACTATTTGTTGCGCTACTACGCGGCCGAAAGAAATCCGGAAGCGCTGGAGATGGTGACCGGAACTCTGCGGCATATGGCCGCGGGCGGCATGCACGATCAGCTTGGCGGCGGCTTTCACCGCTACTCGGTGGATGAACGCTGGTTTGTGCCGCATTTTGAAAAAATGCTGTACGACCAGGCGCAGCTTGCCATTGCGGCGCTCGAAACGTATCAGGCCAGCGGCGACCTTCGTTTCGCGCGTGTCGCGGAGGACATATTTTCTTATGTGCTGCGCGACCTTGCCGATCCTGATGGCGGATTTTACTCCGCCGAAGATGCGGACAGCCCGGATCCGGACCGCCTCGGCCACACTCGCGAAGGTGCATTTTATGTCTGGACCAAAGCGGAAATCATCGAACTGCTCGGCCCCGAAACCGGCGATTTGTTCTGCCGCTGTTACGGAGTGGAAGAACACGGCAATGTGGAGCACGATCCGCAAGGCGAGTTTACCGGGCGGAACATTCTTTATGAAGCGAAGGCCGAAGAGGAACCGGCGCAATCACTGGCGGAAGCCCGGCAAATTCTGTTCGAAGCGAGAAGCAAACGTCCCCGCCCGCATTTGGACAACAAAATCCTGACATCCTGGAATGCGCTCATGATTTCGGCATTGGCAAAAGGATACGCCGTTACTGGAAATGCGCAATATAGGGATGCTGCTATTCGCGCGGTGAATTTCGTTCTTTCCAGGATGTATAACCGCGATTCAGGCCAGTTATTGCGGCGATATTGCGACGGCGAAGCAGGCGTACCGGCCTTTTTAGACGATTATGCGTTTCTTGCGCAGGCACTCCTCGATCTGTTCGAGTGTACGTTCGAATTCCCGTATCTGGAGATTGCCTTCAATCTTGCGACGCGCGGCTTTGCGCAATTTGAAGATTCCGACAATGGCGGTTTTTTCAGTACTGCCGGTAGGGTGGACGATCTGCTGCTGCGAATCAAAGACGATTATGACGGCGCGGAACCGTCGGGTAATTCCGTCGCGACCGATCTTCTGGAGCGATTGGCTCACCTCACAGGAGACCAGGAGCTGCAACGCCGCGCAGAACGGTCGCTCGAATCGTTTGCGCCGAAGCTCAAAGCACAGCCTACGATCGCGCCGCAGATGCTGGTGGCGGTCGCGCGTTCTTTCGCGGAGCCAGCTCAGGTGATTCTGCGCTGCGCCGAGCCTGATAACCAGGTGGAGGCGCTTGCCCGGCAATACTGGCGAGAATTTGCGCCGAATCTGGTGGTGCTGGCTGTCCCCGACAATCTGGCGAAGCAGTTATCGCGGTTAGCTCCATTTATTGCAGGCTTGGAGCGAAAGGGCCGGATCACGATTTATGAGTGCCGGAATTTTGCGTGCGAGTTGCCGAAAGTGATTGAGTGAGTCCGTGTTGGGTACGGCAGCGGGTCAGGTTCGAGCGGTCACAAACGCACTTCGAATCCACGCTGGCTCACGCGCACGCATCACCGACAAGCCACCCGCCTGCTACACTGTGGCCGATGGCCACTACAGAGACAACGCAACGCACAACAACTTTGAAAGGCAACCCACTCGCGCTGGCAGGGCCAGAGTTAAAAGTGGGAGAGCAAGCGCCCGATTTCGAGGTGGTCGATAGCGGGCTTCAGACCGTCAATCTTCAGAAGACCGGAACGGGCGTTCGCGTCTTCAGTGTCGTACCGTCATTGGATACTCCTGTATGCGATGCGCAAACAAAACGCTTCGAAGACGAAGCGGGAAAGTTGCCCGGAGTACAGATCTACACCATCAGCATGGATCTTCCGTTTGCGCAGAAGCGGTGGTGCGGGAGCTTCGGAATTAACCGCGTCACCATGCTCTCCGATCATCGCACCGGCTCGTTCGGGCAGCACTATGGGACGCTAATCCCGGATCTGCGTATCGAGTCCAGAGCCATCTTTGTGCTGGACGGCCAGAACAAGCTTCGGCATGTCGAATACGTCAAGGAAGTAGGCGAGCACCCGAATTACGAGGCGGCGTTAGCCGCTGCGAGAGCTGCTATCGCGCAAAGCAAGAGTTCAACAGCCTAGCCGCTAGTAGATCGAATGCCCGCGTGCTTCCGCGGCCATGATCTGCGAGCCGTGGAACGCATCGGGCAGAGTCGCGGTCAGGAACCAGAACTCTTCGATAGCGCGCACTACATTCACGTATTCCTGCAAGTCGCCTGGTTTCGTGATGTAGCAGTTGGCATTTAGCGAATACGCCTGGCGGATGTCCTCGTCCGCTCTCGAACTAGTCATCACCAGCACGGGGATCTGCTTCAACGTCGGCGAGGCTTTCACCTCGGCCAACACTTCGCGGCCGTTTTTCCGGGGAAGATTCAAATCGAGCAGGATCAGGTCGGGACGATTGGCCAAGCCGGCTTCCGACTGGCGAAGATACTCCATCGCTTCGACACCGTCGCGCGCCACCGTGATCTGCACCGGAACCGGAGTCTCCTTGAGGGCCTCCCGGATGAGCCGAACGTCGCTTGGGCTATCCTCGACTAATAAAATTCTCAGCGACCTCATACCTGCCACCATCTCTCTTCCACAACCTTGAGCAGCACGTTATCAACCAAATCGCGCGAATCGGCTAAGTTGTTTTATGTGAGCAGGATGAGGTATCGGGGCACCGGCAATTCCGAAAGCAGCATAGTATTTCTGGGAGGGTGCAGGCAAAAATTTGCTGGTTGCGCCGGTTCCTGTTCCGCATTTCCTGTTCCGGTATTTGACAGGTGTTAAACTCCTTCTTATCGTAGAGATGCGGGAGGATTCTTGATCAAGCTAGACATCATCAATGAGGTCGTGAATCGCACAGGCATTACGAAAACAAAAGCGGAAATGGCTGTCGAAACGGTCTTTGAGACGATGAAAAAAGCCTTGAGCGATGGCGACCGGATCGAGCTGCGCGGTTTCGGGATCTTTAATGTTCGGCCCCGAAAGACGGGGATCGGGCGGAACCCCAGAACCGGAGCCGAGGTGGCCATTCCGCCCGGCAAAGCTGTCCGGTTTAAGCCGGGCAAGGAACTGCAAACGCTGCAGTAAGATACGTGCTTGAGCGCACAGACCAGGGGTTCCGCCCCGAGCCGGAGACTTGGCTTCGATCATTCCAATCTGTTCCGGAGCGGGTATGGAAAATCCCGCTTCCCCGCCGCTGGTGGATCAATGTTCTTCTGTTCTGCCTGACGCTGCTCACCAGTACGGCTTTCGGCTTTGCTCTAACCCAAAGTTTTGCGGCTGGACGTCCGCTGGATGCGGATCTCGTTTTTACCGGATATCTTCTGATCGCGCATGGGGATCCGCGCGTCTGGTCCGGCCTACAATTTTCCGCCCCGCTCCTTCTCATCTTGCTGGCTCATGAGTTTGGGCACTATTTCGAATGCCTTCGCTGGAACGTGGACGGCAGCCTGCCCTATTTTCTGCCATCGCCGACTTTGTTTGGAACATTGGGCGCCTTTATTCGAATCCGTTCGCCCATTTACACCCGCAAGGGACTGTTCGATATTGGCATCTCGGGGCCCATCGCCGGGTTTGTTGCGCTCCTACCCGTTCTCATCGTTGGAATTGCCGAATCGCGAGTCATGCCTCGGATGGCCACACACGGGCCCTTTGTGTTCGGCACTCCGCTCCTGATGTCGCTTGTGGAGCGCTTGTTCTTTCACGGGGTTGCTTCTTCAAGCATTCTCCTTTCGCCCGTGGCCATGGCCGCCTGGGGCGGGCTGCTCGCGACGGCGTTCAACTTGTTCCCGCTGGGTCAGCTCGATGGCGGGCATATTCTGTATGCGGTCTGCGGTGAGCGTGTTCATCGGATTGCCTCTACCTGCTTCGTCGTGGTCTTGGGCGTGCTTGGCTTCTTCTATTGGGCCTGGTGGATCTGGGCGGTTCTGATGCTGTTCTTCGGGCGGCGGCATCCCCTGGTCTATGACCAGACTCCCCTCGCGTCCAAGCGTATCGCCCTCAGTCTCGCGGCATTGCTGATCTTCATCCTTTCCATCTCCGTCGTACCGGTGCGCACGCTCTAAGCCGCAATGCTGAAGATCTCCGCGACCATTATTACGTTCAACGAAGAACGCAACATTGCACGCGTCATTGAAAGCTTGCGCTGCTGCGATGAGATCCTGGTGCTCGATAGCGGGTCCCAGGATCGTACCGTGGAGATTGCTACAAAGCTGGGCGCGCATGTGGTGGAAGCGTCCTGGCACGGCTATGCAGCCCAAAAGAACATTGCCGCGGAGCTGGCCCAGCACGACTGGGTTCTTTCACTCGATGCGGACGAGAGCCTGAGCGAAGCGCTGGAAGCCGAGATCTGGCAAATCAAAAAAGCCGGGCCAAAATTCGACGGCTATACCGTGCCGCGTTTGGCGCAATACTTGGGCCGCTGGATTCTCCATAGCGGCTGGTATCCCGACCGCAAAGTGCGCCTGTTCGATCGAAGGAAAGCCAAGTGGGTAGGGGAGTTTGTGCACGAATCAGTGGAGGTGGAAGGTTCGGTCGGGCACCTGAAATCGAACCTGCTGCATTTCACCTGCAACTCGCTTTCGGAGCATCTGCGCTCGATGGATTCATACACGACCTTAGCGGCCCAGGAGATTGTCTCGCGCGGCAAAGCGGTCGGGCTGACGGACTTGCTGATCGACCCTCCGTGGACGTTCTTTCGCACCTACGTTTTGAAGCGCGGATTTCTGGACGGCACCGAGGGTCTGTCGATCGCGTATATGGCGGCGCTTTACAACTTCCTGAAGTACTCGAAGGCGCGCTACATGAGTCCCGGGCGTAAGTTGTAGCGTGCGCATTTTGCATGTCGATACGGGAAGGGAATTACGGGGCGGCCAACATCAGGTGCTGCTGCTGATGAACGGCCTGCGGAGCGCGGGGCATGAAAACGTCTTGTTAGCCCATCGCGAGAGTCCGTTATGGCAACGGGCGAAGGCCGACGGTTTTCCGGTTTATCCCGCTACATTTGCGAAACTGTGGCGCCGGTCCAGACATGTGGATCTGGTACATGCCCACGATGCCCGCGCCCACAGCATGGCGGCTGTGGCCTGCCGCAATCGGTTTGTGGTCTCGCGCCGGGTGGGTTTTCCGGTGGGCGGTTCCTTGCTTTCGCGCTGGAAATACCGGCGGCCAGCGAGGTTCCTGGCCGTCTCCCAGTTTGTGACCAAGCAACTCAAATCAGCAGGTGTTCCTTCGGAAAAGATCGACCTCGTCTACGACGCTGTGGAAATTCAGCAAGCGGCAGATGTCTGGAGTCCGGAGTATCCAGCCGTCGCCTTGGCATCTCTCGATCCGCAGAAGGGACGCGTTCTGGTCGAAGAGGCTGCGAAGCTGGCGAGTATCCCGGTCATCTATTCGGATAATCTGCCGGAGGCCCTTCGGCGAGCATCTATGCTCGTCTACATAACGCGCTCCGAAGGGCTTGGCTCGGCTGCTCTGCTCGCCATGGCCATGGGAGTGCCAGTCATCGGAAGCGCGGTGGACGGTTTGGCGGAACTCCTGTCGGATGGGGTAGGGCTATTGGTCCCGAACGATGCAGCCGAGATAGGGCGCGCCATGGTCAGCTTGCGCAACGATCCAGCGCTAGCTCACGTTCTGATCGAGCGCGGCCGCGCCCGAGTGGAGCAACAGTTCACCATGCGGCATCTGGTCCAGGCGGTTTTGAAGTCGTATGAACGGACCCTTGCCGGCTGATCTTTTAGTTTTTTGGATCATCGGTGCGGCGCTCGCCGGATTGCTTTTCGGCAGCTTCCTCAACGTTTGTATCTACCGGATGCCGCGTGATCTTTCGGTGGTGGCTCCGCGCTCCTTCTGCCCTGAATGCGGGAAACAGATTGCCTGGTACGACAATGTCCCGATTTTGAGCTATGCACTGCTGCGGGGCGTCTGCCGTCATTGCGGTAACCGGATCGGGCTCCGGTATCCACTTGTGGAGTTGATGACCGCCGCCCTCTTTGGGTGGGCTGCCGGTCGATATGGCTATAGTATCGACACCTTGAAATGGGTCGTATTCGAGGCATTGTTGGTTGCCCTCTTCTGGATCGATCTGGAAGAGCGGCTCCTTCCCGACGAACTGACTCTGGGCGGGACCATCGCCGGATTCTGTTTTTCCGTTTTTGTGGCGGCACCCGGATTGCTGGGAGATTTATTGGTGCCCGGACCTCATCCGGTTTCGCGATCTCTCCTGAACGCGGCCCTGGGAGGAGTCCTTCTCGCGCTTCCCCTCTGGCTGATCGGCGCGGCCTATCGCCGATTGCGCCACCGCGAAGGACTTGGGTTCGGCGACGTAAAACTAGTCCTCTTAATAGGGATCTATTTGGGTTTCGAAAAGGGAGTGATCGCGTTGATGATCGGAGCCGTGGCAGGTTCTGTGCTAGGGATTATCTATATTGTTCTCACTCGGAAGGACGCTTCTACTTACGAGCTTCCGTTGGGAACTTTCCTTTGCGCGGGAGCCATGCTAGTTCCGCTGGTTTTTCCGTGAGAAACTCTGGGTGTAAAACCGCACTCCTTGATGTACCATAGAGCTTTACGATATGAAGGAACTGCTTCAGGCGCTTTCTCCAGGTCAACGTGATTGGCATATTGCGACCCAACTGGACCCGGAGCGCCTCCCGGCGCATATCGCGATCATCATGGATGGGAACGGCCGTTGGGCGAAGCAGCGGAACTTCCCCAGAATCATGGGGCACAAGGCCGGCGTAGATCCGGTCCGAATGGCGGCCGAGACTTGCGCCCAACTAGGTCTCGAGGCCCTTACTCTCTATGCATTTTCGGTGGAAAACTGGAAACGCCCGCGCCATGAAGTAGAAGGATTGTGGCGTTTGCTGCGCTATTATCTGCGCCGGGAACTGCCGAACCTGATGCGCAACGGCATCCGGCTGGTGGCCATTGGCCGGATTGAGTCGCTTCCCGATCCCGTCCAGCGCGAGCTGGAAATCGTGATGCGAAAAACCGCGGAGAACCGGGGTATGCGGCTGAACCTGGCCATCAATTATGGCGGCCGCACGGAGCTGGTGGACGCTGTGAATGCCGCGCTCGATAATGCCCGTCTCGAAGGCACCCTGGATTCGTTGGAATTTACCGAGGAGACTATCGCCCGGCAGCTCTACACCGCGGGCTTGAAAGATCCCGACCTGTTGATTCGTACCTCCGGCGAGATGCGCGTCAGCAACTTTTTACTCTGGCAGATTGCGTACGCGGAACTGTACGTCACGGAGACGCTCTGGCCGGACTTCACGCGCGCCGAGCTTCTGCAGGCAATCTTCGAGTACCAAAACCGCGACCGGCGTTTTGGTGGACTCTCACGCAATTCGACTCCTTCTCTTGAGCCGTCTGTCATGCTTGAACTTGAACAAGATGCGCTCGAGTTGCCCGTCGTTCAATAAAACAAGCGCGAAGCCTTTTGTTCCATGAAGCGCCTGATCACCGCGATCGGGCTGCTGGCGCTCGCTGTGTATCTCATCTGGTGGGCGCCGATGCCCGTATTTCTTGCGGCCGCGCTGGCCATGGGGCTGCTCTGCTACCGCGAGTATTCCGATCTGGTCGCCGCACACTCCATCGTGCGCCCGGGACTCTGGGGCGTCCTTCTCGGGATTTTCATCCTGTTTTGGCCGCAGCGTGCCTTTTCAGGCGATTTGGTGATTGCGTGCCTGACGTGTCTGCTCATTTTCACGTTCATCAACGCGCTGCGTTTTCCGGTGATGCGCGATATTCTGCCGCACGCCGCCTGCGTGTTGCTGGGCGCGTTCTATACCTTTGTCCCGTGGCGGCTCGCTGTGGTGCTGCGCGAACAAAGCGTTCATCTTTTGTTTTTCGCTTTGGCATTGAATTGGGCCGGAGACACGGCAGCCTACTATGTAGGGCGGGCCATCGGCAAACACAAGTTAGCCCCGATCCTCAGCCCGAAGAAGAGCTGGGAAGGAGCCATTGCATCCGTAGCTGGTTCCTTAATCCTCGGCCTCTTATACCTCGGGCACTTCACGCCGGATATACCCCTCTGGGAGATCATCATTATGGCGGTTGTGGGTAACGTGGCCGGTCAACTGGGGGATCTCGCCGAATCGGCCATGAAACGCGGCGCCGGTGTCAAGGATAGCGGCAATATTTTACCTGGGCATGGTGGAATTCTCGACCGTGTAGATAGCTCCTTATTTGCAATACCGATTATTTATATTATTTTTATTGCAAGTAAGTTCCTCTAGCCAAAGAAGCGCGAAACCGTAGATACGCTTCGCTCATCAGTCTTAGAGAACATCGATTTGCAGATGTCAATTACTTCAAAAGATGGAAGTGTATTTACAAAAAATAGAATTCAAAGTACAGGTGGGAGGAAGAAAATACAATGCGTATTCTGGTTAGTGGATTAGTTTTACTTGCCGCGGGAGCTATGTCTCTCGCTGCGCAAAATTCGGAAGAACACATGCCCGTGACTCTCGGCTTCAAAGTCGGAATTCCCGTCACCGACATGTTCAGCGCGGGCAACACAACAATGTTTGGCGGCAGCAACGTACTTCCCGGTTCAAACTACGCTTCGGCTGTTCCACGATACGAGTTCGGCGTGAGCAGCGAGTTCCATTTGCCCTATCACTTGCGTTTCGAAGTGGACGGCTTGTTTAAGCGTGGCGGCTTTGGCAGCAACGATGGCTTCAGCTACGAGACAACCAAATTCAATGCCTGGGAGATTCCCGGCTTGTTTAAATACAACATCGCGATGGGACATTTCCGGCCGTTCATCGATTTTGGCGCATCGTTCCGTCACATCTCGACAATCGGACAAACGACCTGGGCTCCCGGCTACGCATTTCCGGTTATGGCGGACAACTCAACCGCGCTGCATAACCGGAACAGCTTCGGTGGCGTAGCGGGATTCGGGTTTACGTTTAAGAAGGGTCCCTTCGAACTTACTCCCGAAGCTCGCTACACGCGCTGGGCAAACGAATCGTTCCAGACGAACGGCCTGCGGACGAATCTGGACCAGGGGGATGTGCTGCTCGGGATCGCGTTCTGATGTGGCCACTTGCTCACGCGCGTGGTTCTGAAAATGCAACAGAACGGCGACCGTGAGGGAGCGGCCTTTGTTCTCAGTGAATCGTTCTTGTCTTGCGATTCATGTAGTCCATTAATAAATAGTTGCCCAGAGTGTACGGCGTGGTGAAATACGCCTTCCCGGAACACATCTGGGTAACTTTCTGAATGAATTGCACCAGACCATAGTCGCTGGCCAGCATGAACGTATTGATCAGAATCCCGCGCTTCTTGCAGCGAGCGACTTCTTCCAGCGTTTGGCTGATCACCAGCGGATCGAGCCCGAATGCATTTTTGTAGATGCGCCCGTCTTCGAGCGTTAACGCAGAAGGCTTGCCATCCGTGATCATCACGATCTGCTTCATGTCCTTCTTTTCCTGCGCCAGCAATCGTTGCGCCAGAATCAAGCCATCGCGCGTGTTAGTGTAGTACGGACCCACTTGCACGCGCGCCAGCTCTGAAAGCCGCATCTCCTCGGCCGAATCGTGAAACAGCACGCAGCGGAGCGAATCGCCTGGATATTGCGTACGGATCAGATGCGCTAGCGCTAGCGCGACCTTTTTCGCTGGCGTGAAGCGGTCTTCGCCATAGAGAATCATGCTGTGGCTGCAATCGAGCATCAGCACCGTCGCGCACGAACTCTGATATTCGGATTGATGCACGTACAAGTCCGAATACTCCAGGTTCAGCGGGAGCGATAATCCTTCTCGGCGCATTGCGGAAAAGAGCGTGGCGCTGACATCCAGGTTCAACACATCGCCGAATTCGTACTGCTTCGCTCCGCCGCTCGCGTCGATGCCTGTCGAGAGATCCCGCGTGTCGTGCGCCCCAAAGCTGGATTTCCCAAGCGATCCCAAAAGGTCTTTGAGCGTCTTGAATCCGAGGAAGTCGATGGCTTTGTCCGTCACCTCGAAATGCATAGCGGTTTCCGGTCCGCCCTGCGCGCCGGGAGCTGACGGCGATTCAGGCGGCGGCCCGTCCATGTTGATGTAGCCTGCCTGCTCCAGTTTGTTGATGAGCTGCTCGATCAGCTTCTCCCGCTGCTGGGCCGACATCTGCTCCAGCCGCTCCCTCATGTTCTGCGCCTGTTGCGGATCGAACAGCTCGCCGCTTTCGAGCGCCCGCTCAATGGCCCGTTTCAAATCTTCCAGCGTGTGCTGGTTCATTTCGGAGAACTGCAGATACGGATTATCGAATCCGCTTTGAAGGAAGTAATCCGAGAGCGCCCGCAGAAGATCTTCCATCTCGATGCCGAGGTCTTCTTCGGAAAATTTCGTGTACGATATCCGCCTCATGCGGGTGCTCCTAGGGTTAGTTCAGTTGGATCAGTTCAGATTGCGGCGCCCTCCGCCCGAGCCGCCTGGCCGTCTCGGATCGAAGCCGCGCCGGAGATCTTCGCGTTCCTCGCGGCCGCGATCTTCTCGCAGGGATCTCTCGCCCGCCACGAATTCAAGCTGCTCATTCCGGCTGATGCGTTTGTGCGCGTACAGGCCCTCCAGGATGAACTCGGCCGCCGAGGCGCGAAGCGCATCGCTCTCGTTTTCAGATAAGCCGAGCTTTTTCGTGAACGGCAGCAGATCCTGAATGCGGCTGAGTTGTTCGAGCATCTGCCGCGTCGGCATGTCTTCGTCGAGCCGCAAGGAGCCGCCCAGCTCAAACCACTGCACAATCTGGCGCAAGTTCACGTTCTCGAAGTACGTGTTGTAGACCTTGCCCACGGCATTGCGGATCAATTCGCGTCCGATCGCGTCGCCGCCTTTCAGCTCTCCTTCATACTCCAGCTCGAGCTTCCCGGTGATCGACGGCAACGCCGCGTAGAGATCGAGAATGCGAGGCACCGCGGCAAGCTCCTTCGTCCGTAGCGCCCGCCGCTCGGCATTCGAAACCACGTTTTCGAGCACCGTAATGGGCAGGCGCTGTGAAACGCCGGAGCGTTTATCGATGCGCTTGTCTTCACGCGCCAGAAACGCCACCTGCTCCACCACTTCGTGAATGTAGAGCGGGATCTCCATCTGCACGGGCGAGCGCCGATGCGTCCAGGCCTCCTGCTTCGTAATGGCCATGCCATGCGCGATCGTGAGCGGATAATGCGTGCGGATCTCGCTTCCAATCCGGTCTTTGAGCGGCGTAATGATTTTGCCGCGCGCAGTATAGTCTTCCGGGTTCGCGGTGAACACCAGCAGCACATCGAGCGGCAAGCGCACCGGAAATCCTTTAATCTGCACGTCGCCTTCCTGCATGATGTTGAACAATCCCACCTGGACTTTTCCTGCCAGGTCGGGAAGCTCATTGATGACGAAGATGCCGCGATTGGCGCGCGGAACCAGCCCGTAATGGATGGTTAGTTCGTTCGAGATGTCCTGCCCTGTCCGCGCGGCTTTGATCGGATCGATATCGCCAATCATGTCGGCGATGGTCACGTCCGGAGTCGCCAGCTTCTCGATATATCGTTCCTCGGCGGGAACCCAGTCGATTGGCGTCTCCTCGCCGAGTTCGGCAATACGCTCGCGGCATTGTTTGCAAATCGGCCGCAAGGGATGATCCCGAATTTCGCAGCCCCGGATATAGGGCATGTATGGATCGAGTAGATTGGTGAGCAATCTCGCAAGCCTGGTCTTCGCCTGGCCGCGCAGACCTAACAGGATGAAATTATGACGTGACAGAATGGCGTTCACCACCTGCGGAATCACCGTGTCCTCATAACCCATAACACCGGGAAAGAGCGGCTCTTCACGATCCAGTTTGCAGATGAGATTACAACGAAGCTCTTCTTTCAGCGTCCGGTCAGGCTTAAGCTGATCGAAGAATCGGCTGGCGCGCAACGCGCCGAGCGTCCTGGGCAAGTCAGAGTGAGGCATTAATAGACTCGCGGTTCAGTTGTCAGACTCAAGTCTAGCAGTGCGAGTTCGGGAGCGCGGTTTAGTCCAGTACCGGCGCCCGGTACCAGCCGATTGTGATATGTTCTCGGTTCGTGAAAAGCCGCGAAACTACATCGGCCGATTTTCAGCTCAACTGGCGCAAGCTGCAGCAGGTTGGGCTGAATGCGTACGAAGCCCGCTCGTATCTGGTGCTGATGGGACATCCGCGTTTCAAGGCGCTGGAGCTGGCAGCGCGCGCCCACGTGCCCCGGCAGAAGATCTACGAAGTGCTGGACAGCCTGGTGGAGAAAGGCTTCGCGCAAGTGGTGCAGGAGAAGACGAAGCTGTTTTCCGGCGTAGACCCCAGTCTCGCGATTCCCGGCTATCTCGCGCGCCGCACGCGCGCTATGCAGCACGAACTCAACGAACAGGCCCGGCTCGCCAGCGGCCTCATTGAAGATCTGCGAGCGGCGTACCTGGAGGGCCAGGATGGCCGCGGCACACTCGAGTTCCTGAGCCTGGTGAACGATCCCACCCAAACGGCCGTTCACTACCGCAGGATGCTCACAACGGCTTCTCATGAGTATGCAGAATTTTCACGCCCGCCGTTTGCAGTCGATCCGCTGGATGAGCAGCTTGTGAAAGAGGCCGTGGGCCGCGGGATTGTGTGCCGCTTGTTAATTGAGGAGGGGCCGATGGATCAGGAACACCGCGACCGCCTCAAAGAATACTGCAACTCCGGAATCGAGATTCGTTTTCTGGACCGTTTGCCGTTGAAACTCGCGTTGTTCGATCGGAAATGCGGTCTTGTCGCGTTGCTGGATCCGGTGCTGACCAAGCCCTCCTGGACGGCTGTTATTTTCGAGCACGATGGTTTCGCGGAAGCCATGGCAGGACTGTTCGAAAGCTATTGGTCGCGGGCTCGGGGCTGATGAATGTATCCTTGCGAACCGTTGTGGCGTGGTTCTTACTTCGTATCATTTCCGGTGCCGAATGCGTCGTTGTTTGTTTATGGGATACCAGACGCGCGGATCTATCCTTTTAACCTGCTATTTTGCTGCGAGCGCCAGTCTTTATGCTCAGCCGGCGAAGCCCGGACCGGATGTCCTTATCTTTGTGGATGGCGAAAAACTCATCGGGCATTTGGAAAGCGCTACTGGTTCTTCGGTCGTATTCAAGAGCGACATGGCCGGCGAAGTCACGGTCGATTGGAGCAAAATTCAGGAACTCCGGTCCAGTGAGAAATTCGCCGCAGTGGAGAAGGATATGAAGTTGCGCCGCCGGGAAGACATGTCTAAAGTTCCCCAAGGCATGGTGACTGCGGCTGGACAAAAGGTCGAGATAACTCCCGCTCCCGGTGCGGCGCCGCAGACCATCCCGGCCAGCAATCTCTCGAATCTGGTCCCCGCGCCCAGTTTTGAACGAGCCTTTCAGCACTACGGTCTCACGCAAGGCTGGAGTGGCGGCGCCACTGCCGGAGTGTCCCTGACCGAAGCGACGCAAAAGAACCAAACATTTACCGGGGCCGTGAATCTGGTGCGTACAGTACCGGGCGAGAATTGGTTGGACGTAAGAAATCGCACGACTCTCGATTACAACGAGGCATACGGCAAGTTGACGCAACCCGGAACGCCCATGATTAAGACATCGTTATTTCACATCGACCTCGAACAAGATTGGTATGTGTCGCCGCGAGCGTTCGTCTTCGCACAAGCGCTTTTTGATCACAGCTTTTCGCAAGGGCTCGATCTGCAACAGACGTATGGCGGTGGTCTGGGCTTCGTGGTGTTCAAGACCCCCGTACAGGAATTCGATGTCAGGGCCAGCGCGGACTATATCGACCAGCGATTTACCGATTCCGCTCTGAATAAGAGCTTGATTGGCTCGATTTTCGGCGAAACGTACGTCCGAAAATTTGTGCACGGGATCGTTCTAAATGAGCAAGGCGGATACACTCCGGCCTGGAATGATACAAGCGCCTATTCCGCATTTGCCAGTGCCGGCCTGACATTTCCTGTCTATCATCACCTGGGAGTTACCTTGGGAGCGCTCGATAACTTTCTCAACGATCCGCCTCCGGGATTCAAAAAGAACTCATTCCAATTCACCCTCGGCGCCACTTACTCTTTCCAGCAGGCGCGCTAACGGGTAACGTATAGAGAAAGGAGAGCCAAGGCTATATGAAGGGCTTCAAGCAATTCATGCTGCGGGGCAACGTTCTGGATCTCGCCGTCGCGGTTGTGATGGGAGCAGCATTCGGTGCTGTCGTGACGGCACTCGTCAAAGACCTGATCACGCCCATCATCGCGGCCATCGTGGGCAAGCCGGATTTCTCGGCTATAAAGTTCACGGCCAACGGCAGCGAGTTTCTGATCGGAGACTTTATTAACGCGCTGGTTTCGTTCATCCTGATCGGAGCCGCAGTTTACTTCTTCGTCGTCTTACCCGTGAACAAGCTGCTCGCGCGGTTGCGGCGCGGAGAAGCGCCTCCCGATCCGACTACGAAGAAATGTCCGGAATGCCTGAGCGAAGTGCCGATTGCCGCCCGGCGCTGCGCGTTTTGCACCTCTGCGCTCGTGGGGGATAACGCTCAGATTTCGGCGACGCGCTAGAACCTTAACCGCTCCCTCGCGGTCGCGGCTCTAGCGGCACTGCAGCAACACATCCTCCCGGTCCAGAAACTGAATCGCGCGCATGCCTAGAGATTCGGCTGCTTGCACGTTAGCGATGCGGTCGTCGAAAAACAGGGTCTGCTCCGGGCTGGTACCCAGGCCCTCCAAACAATGCTCGTAGGCAGCCGGATCGGGTTTCGCGGCATGGATCTCATACGAGAGCGTGACATGATCGAAGCCGTTAAGCCGCCCGGTCCGGCTCTTCAGCGCTTCGCCCAATTCGCGCGGCATGTTGGAAAGCATTGCTACGCGCTTTCCAGAGCTGCGGAGCTGCTCAATCCACTCCCACATCGGCGGATCGAACTGCATCCAGCTTGTGGTGTCAAGCTCGATGAGCTGCTCGATCACAGCAGGGCTGAAGGACTTGTTTCCGCCGCTGGCCACCTTCTGCCAGTACTCTACAGCCGACAATGCGCCTTTATCATATTCGAGGCGGTCTGCCCAATATAAGCTGCAGAACAGGTCCTTTGGAATCCCGGCGATTTCCGCTAACCGCACCTGATCTTCATCAGACTGGTGCCGGGCCAGCACGCCGCCGTAATCGAAGATAACGCCTTCGAAACGGCTAACGAGCGCCATCCGTCACTTGTTCCCGCCGGCAGCGCACCTCGCGGATGGCGTATATTCGCCGGCCTTGGCTTTCAAAATAGGTTCGCATCAGAACTTCTCCAATCAGTCCGGTGCTGAAAAGCATCAGACCGGCAAACCACAGCATGGCGCCGGCCACCAAAAGCGGGCCGTGTTCGTTGATGATATCGTGGCCCCTCATTTTTTCGGCAAACATCGAAAGTAGCACCAAACTGCCCATCGCAATTCCCGCCACTCCCCATTTCCCGAAAAAGTGCATGGGCCGCGTGAGATACCGCAATAGAAAGTTGATGGTCAGAATATCGAAGAACACTCGGAACGTGCGGCTCAACCCATAGTGGGAGGAACCGTTCGGACGCTCGATGTTCCGGATGGGCACCTCCGCGACTCGCGCGCCATAAAAGCTCGCCAGCGCCGGGATAAAACGGTGCAGCTCACCATAAAGATTGATGTCCTTCAGAACTTCCGCGCGGTATGCCTTGAACGTAGTGCCGAAATCGTGCAGATCGATACCCGAGGCACGTTTCATCATCCAATTCGCGATCCGGGAAGGAATCTTGCGGGTGACCGCGTTATCGACACGGTTCTTGCGCCAGCCGCTCGCGATATCGTAGCCTTCGTCGATCTTTTCCAGCAGCAACGGAATGTCCTCGGGATCGTGCTGCAGATCGCCGTCAAGCGAAATGATGATATCGCCCTGGGCTTCGTCGAAGCCCGCCGCAAGCGCCGCCGTCTGCCCGAAATTCCGGCGCAGCCGCAGAACCTTTAGGCGCGGATCCGTTTCCACCAGGTTGGCCAGTAAATCGAAGCTGCGGTCCGTGGACGCGTCGTCGACGAAAAGGATCTCGTAAGGCCGGCGGAGGTCCTCCAGAACAGTAGTGAGGCGATCGTAAAGCGGCAGAATGGCCGGTTCCTCATTATGAATGGGGATCACGATCGAGAGCATGTCAAACTACCTCCAACGACGTTCAGACACACAGACGCGCCTGGCGGCGCGAAAGATGCAGATATCCAGCAGAACCCTGAGCGTAAGCGAGGGGAATCCACCCAAAAAGCTCTGGAAACTGTTAGAATAACACTATAGGCATACATCAGTAAGCGGCCGTGTTTGCAATCAGTTGCGGCACGAACGCTCTCTTCATAGGAGTTCTTTTTGGCGGATAAAGATGGGCCCAGCGGCGGTGCGCCGTTTCAGCCCGGCGATAACAAGAATCTAATCCCAATCAACATCGAAGACGAGATGAAAAGCTCGTACCTGGATTACGCGATGAGCGTAATCGTAGGCCGAGCGTTGCCAGACGCTCGCGATGGTCTCAAACCCGTTCACCGGCGCATCCTGTACGGAATGCACGAAATGGGTCTGCACTATAACCGGCCCACCCGGAAGTGCGCCAAGATCGTGGGCGAAGTCCTCGGAAAATATCACCCTCACGGCGACACCCCCGTGTACGATTCGCTGGTGCGTATGGCCCAGACGTTTTCGATGCGCTATCCGTTGGTCGATGGCCAGGGCAATTTCGGCTCGGTGGACGGCGATCCGCCGGCGGCCATGCGGTACACAGAGGCGCGTTTAGCAAAGATTGCAGGAACGCTGCTCGAAGATATCGACAAGGAAACCGTCGATTTCCGCGCAAATTACGACGATAGCGAGGTGGAACCGGAAGTCCTTCCGACCCGCGTTCCGAATCTCCTGATCAACGGGTCATCGGGTATTGCGGTCGGCATGGCGACCAACATCCCGCCGCATAATCTCCGCGAAATCATCGACGCGACTATCGCGCTGGTCAAGGATCCAAAGACTCCGCTCGCCAAGATCCTTGAAATGGTCCCCGGCCCCGATTTCCCAACCGGCGGCTTCATCCTGGGCCGCCAAGGCATTCTCGATTACTACACCAAAGGCCGCGGCAGTCTGAAACTCCGCGCCAAAGCCGCGACCGAGAAGATTGGGAAAGACCGCGAGGCGATCGTGGTCACCGAAATTCCGTTCCAGGTCAATAAAGCCCGGCTCATTGAGCACGTGGCCGCTCTGGTTGCCGAGAAAAAGCTGGAAGGCATCTCGGACGCCCGCGACGAGAGCGACCGCGACGGCATGCGCATCGTCTTCGAGCTGAAGCGCGGCGAACAGGCCGAAGTGATCCTGAACAACCTGTACAAGCAGACTCAGATGCAGGTCAACTTCGGCGTCATCATGCTGTCCATCGTGAACGGGCAGCCGCGCGAACTGGGCCTGATCGATCTCATCAAGCGCTTTATCGATCACCGCGCCGATGTTGTCCGCCGCCGGACCGATTATCTGTTGCGCAAGGCCCGGGAGCGCGAGCACATCCTGCTGGGATTCCAGAAAGCGCTGGACAATCTCGATGCCGTCATCGCCCTGATTCGTGCTGCTAAGACTCCCAGGGAAGCGCGCGAAGGCTTGATCTCCCGCTTTGAGTTCAGCGAGCGCCAGGCGCAAGCGATCATCGAGCTGCAGTTGCAGCGCCTCACCGGTATGGAGCAGCAGAAGATCCTCGATGAACTCGTGGAAATTCAGCGCCTCATCGCCGAATACGTCGAAATCCTTGGATCGGAAAAGGTTCTGAAAGACCTCATCGTCAAGGAGCTCAAGGAAGTCCAGAAGGACTTTGGAGACGAGCGCCGCACGCAAATCGTCGAAGATACCGGCGAGATCCGCCTCGAAGACCTGGTTCAGATGGAGGACGTCGCGGTCACGGTTTCGCGCGGCGGCTATCTGAAGCGCACGTCCGTTGACACCTACCGGCGCCAGTCGCGCGGCGGCAAAGGCCGCATCGGGATGGGTACGCGTTCGGAAGATGCCGTAGAGCATCTCGTCATCGCCTCCACGCACGCCTATCTGCTGATCTTCACCAACAAGGGCCGGGTCTACTGGCTGAAGATCTACGAGATTCCCGATGCCGGAACCACGGGGAAGGGAAAACACATCTCCGGGCTCATCAACTTGCAGCCCGATGAGAGCGTGAAGGCATTCCTGCCGGTCAAGGAGTTTGTCCCGGGCAAGTTCATCGTAATGGTGACCCGTCAAGGCGTGATCAAAAAATGCGAGTTGACGGAATTCGATAATCCGCTATCGCGCGGCATCATCGCGTTGGCGCTGGACGACGGCGATGAACTCCTGGGAGCCGCTATTACGTGCGGTGACAACTTCATCTTCCTGGGTTCGCATCTGGGTATGGCGATCCGGTTCAGCGAGGACGAAGTTCGCGCCATGGGCCGGCAGGCTCGCGGCGTCCGTGCGATGGATCTAGAGGATAGCGATTATCTGATCGGCCTCGAAGTGGTCGAAAAGGAAGGCCTGATTCTTTCCATCTCGGAGAACGGTTACGGAAAGCGCACTCCGCTCGAAGATTACCGCCTCACCGCCCGCGGCCGCAAAGGCGTGATCAATATGAAGACCACGCCCAAGGTCGGCAAGGTGGTGGCGGTGCTCTCGGTGAAGGAAAACACCGATCTTATGATCATCACCAAGGAAGGGAAGATCATCCGGCTCGAATCCGGCGAAATCCGCCAGGCCGGGCGCTCCACGCAGGGCGTTCGCCTGGTTCGCATGGAAGACAGCGACCAGGTCGCAGCGGCGTCGGTCATTCCGGAAACCGAGGAGGAAAACGGCAAGAACGGCGAGCTGCCGGTGCAGTAAACTCCAGACCTGCAATCATTCGGTCCCCTGCTCTACTGGTGTGTGGGGCAGGTTGGCCGAAGGCAACCTGCGGGCCGATTGCCAAATCGGCCCGTGATTACAATGAGGTTGTTCCGAATCCGATAGTAATCGCATGAGCAGAGAACGAACTCCTGTCCATTTACGCAAAGGCATTAAGATTACAGACGAGACTCGTCAAGCGTACGAAAAACGCGACAAAAGTCTGGATAACGACCCGGATGCCCGGCCTCTGCGGCCGGATAAGTGGGCCAAAGCGATGCGCTGGGACGAGTTCTTCCAGCCTCGTAAAAAGCAAACTCCGGTCGAGACTCGGCATCAGCGATAAACTGCAAATATGGCCACCTTTGTCACACTCGCAGCCGAAACGGACCGGCTCGATCGAGGGGTGCTGGATGCCAAAGAACAAACTCTTTTCGGCATCTTACGAGATCTCAAGCGAGTCATTATTGCCTACTCAGGTGGCACAGATTCCGCTTATCTCGCCTGGGCTGCGCATCACGTGCTCGGAGACGACGCCATCGCCATTACCGCAGATTCTGCCTCCATGCCCACTTCCCATAAGCGCGATGCCGAGCAGTTTGCGCGCGAATGCGGGTTTCGCCACGAATACATTGAAACCCGCGAATTCGAAAATCCCGATTACGTCAAGAACGACAAAAACCGCTGCTTCCATTGCAAAGATGAGCTCTTTACCAGGCTCGAAGCTTACGCGAGCGCCCGCGGTTACTCCCATATCATTTACGGTGTGAACCAGGACGATTTGGGCGATTATCGTCCCGGCCAGCAAGCTGCCAAAATTCACCAGGTGAAAGCGCCATTGGTCGATGCGGAACTGACGAAAGCGGAAATTCGCGAGTTATCGCGCCGCGCCGGTCTTTCCACCTGGAACCGTCCCGCGGCCGCCTGCCTCAGCTCCCGTGTTCCCTACGGGACCCCGGTCACGGTGCAAACCATCCGGACTATTGAGCAAGGGGAAGAAGCCATTCGAGCGCTCGGCTTCCGGCAGTTCCGCGTGCGTTTTCACGGCGAACTCGTGCGCATCGAAGTCGCCAAAGACGAACTTGCCAAAGCGCTCACGCCCGAGTGCGCCGCCGCCTTCGCCGCAATCTTCAAGCAACTCGGGTTTCTCTACGTCACGCTTGACCTCGAAGGCTACCGTCAGGGTTCCTTGAACGCCACACTTCGCGCCGGAAGCGGACGATAACCGCGGCGGGGCCTTTTTCAACAGTCTCTTCAATGTGGTGACGTGGCTCCCGGCCGTTCACGCTCAGGCTGGCTCGGGAAGATGCGAACCTGCCGGCGCTTTGTAACAAAAGCAAGGGCCCACTGTGAAAGGACCAAAAAGCGGTTAGCGAAGCCAATCAGGAAGTAAATGTGCACGAGGACCCACAGAAGCCAGGCGACAAATCCGGCAAAGCGGGCAATGCGTAGGTCAGCCACCGCATAAGTTCGCCCGGCGATCGCGAGATCGCCCTTATCCCAATACCAGAAGGGCGCCGGAGGCTTGCGTCGAAGCACGCGGCGACGAATGACCCGAGCGACATATCTGCCCTCCTGAATTGCGGGCTGCGCAACGCCGGGCATCATCATTGGATCCTTTTCCTTAATGCCAAGCAGGTTCCGCGCCGGGGCGACAACGTGAGCTGTATCGCCGATAGCAAACACTTCCGGGTGATCAGGCATCGACAAATCGGAAGTAACGATGACGCGCCCGGATTTGTCCGTGGCCGCGCTTAACCAGCGTCCGGCAGGCGAGCCCAACACCCCCGCGCTCCAAAGCACGGTGCTCGCTAAGACCCTTTGGCCGCCGGCAACAATGCCTTGATCGTCGACCAGAGTGACACGGGTGCTGGTGTGGACTTTGACGCCAAGCCCCTCCAAGTGACGTTGCGCCTTGACCGAAAGCGCCTCCGGATAGGCGGGCAGCACGCGTGATTCCGCCTCGTACAGCAGAATTTGCGTCGAGCGCGGATCGATGTGGCGGAAGTCGTGCGCCAACGCCATGCGCGACATTTCCGCCAGGGTACTGGCCATCTCCACTCCGACGGTTCCAGCGCCAACCAGCACAAACGTCAACAACTGGTGAATCGCTTCCGGCGCGGTACTACCGAGCGCCGCGAGTCTCTCTGCGCGCTCAAAAGCCATCAGGATCTTGCCGCGGATCCCTTCAGCGTCCTCCAGCGACGTGAGTCCGGGAGCGATCCGCTGCCACTCGTCATGCCCAAAGTAGTTGTATTGAATGCCGGTGGCGAGGATGAGGAAGTCGTACGGCAGCTCACCCTGAGACAAGCGGACCCGCCGCGCCTTCGGATCGACACCGATGACCTCATCCAGCAACACCTCAATATTGCGCTGCCGGCTGAGGATCGAGCGCAATGCCCCCGAAATTTCGTCGGCAGAAAGTAAGCCCGTAGCCACCTGATACAACATCGGGCGAAAGAGATGATAGTTTCGTCTGTCAATGAGCGTGATACTTACCGGCGCGCCAGCTAGGGCGCGTGCGGCATGAAGTCCGCCGAAACCACCGCCAACAATCACCACACGAGGAGGATCTGCGTGCAAAACTGTCTCCCTAGCTCAAGTTTGTGGCAGGTATGTCTATCTGCTGGTTGTTGCCTTCCCCTTTACTGAATTCGCTTGGTCACCTCTTGACGACTAGCGCTCGGCAACGCAATCGGCCTCAACCTCAACCAGCCATTCGGGATTGATGAATCCCTTCACTTCAATAAAGGTGCTGGCGGGTCTAATCGTGGCGAAATACTCGCCGTGGGCGCGGGCTGCGGCCTCCCATTGGGAGATATCGGTCAACATAATACGGGTCCGAACGATGCTTTCGAGGGAAAGTCCGGAGTCTGCAACTGCCCTAGCAATGATGTCGAGGCAACGGCAGGTTTGACCATAGACATCTCCTGGGCAAGCTACGGTCCCGTCCGGTGCAATAGGAGCTGTGCCGGATACAGCCACGATTTGTCCTACTCTCACAGCTCTTGAAAAACCGATCCGTGACTCGAACGGCGATCCTGACGCCACCAGCTTGCGCATCATGAGTCCGGTCTTCATTGTAGACACTGCGCCCTCGTGCTTTCGGGTTGCGTGAGCGCGGATACTAGGGTGAACCAATCGCCTCATTGTCCAAACCAACGCAGGACTCTCAGCGCCCGGAGTGTGTTCCATCGACTCGGCGCGCCTGCTACGTCGCCAAACGATACTGCAAGCGCTTCATCGTATGCATGATCGAGGAGCCATCGACCGTCTGCTTGTTGCTTTTGTCGGATGATTTGGACGGCATCCAGCATACACCGGTTGGCCTCTGTACCGGTGTTTCGGAAGTAATCAAGAGCGCGAAGCACGTCGTAGTGGTACCTGGGCGGAAACGCGAACTGGAGGAAGTTGGGATGGACAATTTCGCCCGTTGAGAGCCGCCGAAACAGAGTTCGTTTCAGCAGGTACTCCTCCCCGCGGAGCCTGGCTGCCGCGACCTGCGGTGCTGATCCGACTGCGCGCTCGTATTCGAGCAATCCTTCCAGCACACAGATTGTTGTGTGAAACGAGGAACGCGTAGTTTTCGGCGCCTCACAGTTCCACCCGCCGTCCTCAAGCTGCTCGGCCACCAGGCGCTCTGCGAGCATTTCCACGGGGCGACCGAAATAGGATCCGACCGCGAGCACGCCACCGTTAATGCACGGTTCCACTTCACCCTGAAAGAACGTGTTCCCGCCAGTTTCCACCGGGCGTAACTCCCACGAACCGCCTTGATCATTCCACCGCAAACCCGCTTCGAGGCGGGCTGCGGCTGCCTCGACGATGGGGTCGGCGCTGTTGATCCCGGTCGCGCGTAACAACTGGAGTGTGAACAGAGTTGTAAGCCAGGCAGGAGCATTGTCCCGACGCCACGCGCCATCCGGCTGCTGGTGGGCGAGGATTTCGGCGCCGATTCCTTCGCCTGCGACGCGCTTGCGCTCCATTTGGAGGACTGCAGGAGACGCGTCCGTCAGATCGCGCATCGCCTGCCAGCGGATCGCCGGGTCCGAGTTAAGCAGCCAATCGAGGATTTCCATGCCGCATTCTACCTTTACTGTGCATACGACTCCTTCAAGTATCGGCAGACGCGATCGCGGCAATTACCTATGAAGGCGCAAGACCATGAGATCCTCATCAACGTATTCGGAACCCACTTTCAAGGCTCTTGGCTCCGTCCCGTAGACGTCAAAACCAAGCTGTCGGTACAAGCGGCGAGCCGCTTCCTGTCCTGTAGCCACGGAAAGAAGGATCTGTTCCACTGACGGATCGTTCTCGACCTTCTTCAAAACAGTGCTAATCAAGTCACGTCCCACCCCTCTGCTGCGGTGAGCTGCAGTTACGTAGACACCGTAGATGTGGCCCTTATGCTTGTCCTTTTGACCTGTTTCGCGCACGAATGTCGCTATTCCGATCAGCTCATCTCCGTCGAATGCACCCAAGGTGAAATTGCCTGCAGGCATGTGCCGAAAGCGCATTGCCGTTGCTTCCACGGAAACTGCCTGGTGTTCTTCGGCAGCCATCCCGAACGCGAGCGGCTCCGTTTGTAACGCCTCAAGCCGCAGCTTCCAATACAACTCAGCATCCTGTTCTCCGAGAATTCGGATTTCCATCGCGTATTTGCTGGACACCGGGAATCAATACCCCGAAACGTCCCGGGACTTCCAATTCTAGCGGCAGTTGACCGGCGCTTTGAGCGCATCACTGGACCGCCAACGAGACTATATGGCCTTGCATCCACGCAACTCTCAGTTGCAACTCCGCTGTGCCCGCCGGCGTATCTGCTGGAAGTTGGAAGTTGACCTGATACTTATCCTCGGCGCCCGGAGATCCGCTTGCGGAGAGCACATTCGCAATATGGCCGTTCACAAGCACTTCGACCGGCGCGTTCACTACCTGCACCGGGTCCGCCGTAAACGGACTCCCCGGATCGACTCCCGGCCGAGTGGGTCCCAGTCCGGAAGCAAATAGGATCAGAGTTTCGCCGGAGTGTGCGGGATGGGCCGGACTGGCCAGGCGGTAATCATCAGCATGCACAATCTCAGGACCGCGGCGCGTTGTCAGAACGTCAGGAGATTCGAGCGGTATGACGTGTAGCACGAAATGCGATGTCCCACCACCGTTGATGCGGCGATTGGAGGGATCTTCCGTCACGGACGCAGGCCGACCAAAGATGTTGGGCACCTTCGATTGCAGGAGCTCGCCTCTAACGCCCAGAAAGGAGCCTGTGCCTCCGCTTATCGGCCCATATGCAGAGGCTGCATTGGAAGGAGCGCCAGGCGGGGCGGGTGCGGTCCACAGGCCGGAAGCCGTGAGACCGCCGATCCGAGTTCCATCTGCCAGCAAAAGGTCCATGCTAATCGCCCCGGACAAGGCGAAAGCCGTAATATCTGCGATGGATTGGCCCGGCCAGGGATTCGGGTTCAGGTTCAGCACGGTGTATGAATTCACGACCGTGCCTTTGACGGGCACACCATTTACGGTCACGATGTCGCCAATCATGGTGACGTGGGCAAACGTGGGTGCTGTCCCGGGTCCGCTAACAGCCGGAACCGGGCCAGGATTCTTTGCATACTGAGTAAGATCGGGCGTGTCGGTGACGTAGTATGTGTTGTTCCCGGTATCTACAGTGATTATTGATGCAGGCGGAGATTGAGACCAGCCAGTTGCGCTGATCACGGCTCCGGCAATGAGAATACGGAATAGCCGCATTGACTTTTTCCTCCTTCTCAGGCAATGTATTTCTCCTGGGGAACCCGCGTCTTGAGAAAGTTCTCAAAAAGCGCTGAAGATAATCTGATACCTCGCCTGCAGAACTCCTCGGTTCGCTATGAGTTCGGGCCGTTTTGCGTCGACGCGGGAGATCGGATTTTGCTCCGGGAAGGCAAACCCGTTCCCCTGCCGCCGAAGGCTGTCGATGTCCTGCTGTTTCTGCTCGCTGCGCGCGGGAGAATCGTCGAGAAAGACTCACTGCTGGATGCGGTTTGGCCCGACACGTTTGTTGAAGAGGACAACCTTGCTCAAAATATTTCGGTTTTGCGCAAGGCGCTGGGCGAGTGCTCGAAAGAGCAGCACTATATTGAAACGCTTCCAAAGCGGGGCTATCGTTTTGCCGGCCAGGTCCGCGAAGCCGTCGAAAGTCGTACCAATACCACTGGAGCCGAGCTCAACTCCATCGCCGTATTGCCCTTTTTGGATCTCAGTCCGAAACGGGATCAGGAGTATTTTAGCGACGGCCTGACAGAAGAGATTATCAATGCGCTAACCCGGCTCGAAGGTCTGAGAGTGGTTGCGCGGACCTCGGCATTCCAGTTCAAAGGGAAGGCGCTGGATATTCGCTCAGTCGGCGAGCAACTTGGCGTGGGTACAGTGCTCGAAGGCAGTGTGCGGAAAGAGGGTATGCGGCTGCGCATTACCGCCCAACTGAACGACGCCAAAAATGGATGTCATTTGTGGTCGGAAGCCTACGACCGGCAAATGCAAGATGTGTTCGCAATCCAGGAGGAAATTTCGAAAGCCATTGCGGCCACGCTGCGGGTCCGGCTTGCGCCTCAATCGGAACGACGTTTAGCGAACCGGTATACCGGAAATCTCGAAGCGTATCACTTATATTTGCGGGGACGGTATTTCGCGAACAAAATCACTCAGCATGATCTGGAGCGGGCAATCGGCTTCTTCGAGCAGGCGCTGGAGCGCGATCGCCGGTACGCGCCCGCTTACGCAGGACTCGCGGATTCATACGGGCTGCTTGCCGCAAACAATTTGTGTCCGACAAAGCCCGCGCTGGAAAAGGCTTGGTTGGCAGCGATGGCGGCGCTGGCGCTCGATGATACTCTTGCCGAAGCGCACGCCTCGCTCGGATATATCCGGCATCATCAATGGAACTGGGCGGGCGCAAACGATGCCTTTCAGCGGGCAATTGAGCTGAACTCCAATTACGCCGTTGCCTATCACTGGTATTCGCATAATCTAACTGCCATGGGTCGGATGGAAGAATCACTCGCAATCAGCCGAAGAGCGCTCGATCTCGATCCGCTCGATTTCCTGATTAATTTTCATCTGGCCTGGTTTTTGTTCTACGCTCACGCCTACGCAGGTTGCCTTGAGCAAATGCAAAAGGTTCTGGCTATGGACAGCAGCTTTGCTCGCGGCCACGAGATGATGGGACAGGCATTCGAGCAACTGGGAGATTATGAACAGGCTCTCACTGCATTTCGGGCGGCCGTCGAGCGCTCTCCCGAAAACCTGGACTTCTTAGCGAATCTGGGCCGCGTGCTCATTCTGGCGAATCAGCACGACAAAGCGCGGCCGATTCTCACTCGCCTGGAGAGTCGATCCGCGTTTGTATCATCCTATAGCCTGGCTCTGGTCCGGCTCGCGCTTCGTGAGTATGACCGGGCCTTGGAGTTACTGGAGCAAGCTTTCGCAGAGCGCTCCACGCACATGGCCTACGTCCAGGTAGATCCAAGACTCGGCGGCTTGCGCGGGCATCCTGGCCTCGAAGCACTCATAACCAGAATGGGTCTGCCGTGCTGACGCGATGAAACGTCAGAACCGAGCCGCGACCGCGAGGGAGCGGAGTATGTTAAACAGAGCTGCCTTGGCCCGCCGTCATGCTCTCAGGGTTCCAGCTCATGATCTTCTTCTGGAAATAGCTCTCATTCGTCAGCAGCGCCGGGCCCGCCGCGCGCAGACCGAACGTTGCATCCTCAATCGATGGCTGGTTTTCCCGAATCGACTTATAGAAGTTCTTGTGATGCTCCAAATGCGCATCCTGGCTCGACGTGTCAAACGTCTGCGTCGATTCGGGCTTGATCGTCTCGACCGTCGCCTCCGGATGTTTTGCCTTCCACTCGTCAGTCAGCTCTTTCTGCACAGCATCCGAGAAACTGCGAATCGTATAGTCAAACTCATCCGGACGGGGCATGCGCTCGATATTGAGCTGCGTGAAACTCGTGGTGGTCATCACGCCTTCGCTGCCGATGAATTTCACTCCGAACGATTCCTGCGGAAGGCTGCTCTTGAAATCCACCCGCAACAGCACGTTGAACGCCGGATGCGCTTCGGTCTCCGGGTAGTCCAAGGTGGCGAGCATCACATCGGGAACATCGCGATCCATCCAGTAGCGCGTTCCGCCCGTCGCAAAAACGCGTGTCGGGCCCAGCGAACTTGTCACTGTATGTATGCCCGTCAGCAAATGGACGAAAAGGTCGCCGGCAACGCCGGTACCGTAATCGCGATAATTGCGCCAGCGGAAGAACCGGCGCGCATCCCAGGCGTGCTTCGGCGCGTTCCCCTGGAACTGATCCCAGTCGCACGTGCGCGTGTTCGCATCGAGCGGAATCGAATATTCCCAGGCTCCAATCGCGCTATTGCGATCGAGCCACGCCTCAATCGAATTCAACTCGCCGATCGCTTTCTGCTGAAACAACTGCGCAGCTTTTTGATAGGTGAGCGAGCTGCGATATTGACTTCCGACCTGGAACACTTTGCCTGAGCTCGCCTGTGCTTTGATAATCGATTGGCCCTCTTCGATCGCGTGCACCATCGGCTTTTCGCAGTACACATGCTTCCCTGCGTTCAGGCAATCTACTGAAATGCGCGAGTGCCAGTGATCCGGCGTGGCGATGATAACGGCGTCAATGTCTTTTCGCGCGGCGATCTCGCGATAATCGCGCGTCGTGAAGGTGTCCGGGCCATAGACCTCCTTCATGTGTTTCAGACGTCCGTCATAGCAGTCGCACGCTGCGACGAGCTTCACGCCGGGAATGGACGTCGCCATTTTGGCGTCGCCCTGTCCCATGCCGCCCGCTCCGATCAAAGCGATTTGAATGTTGTCGTTTGGAGAGTACATCGAGCCGCCTTACGCCTTCATCCTCATCGCAATCGGGTCCCAGTCGACGATCCGGTTCTCGAAATAGCTCACGTTCGAAAGCAGCGCCGGACCCGCGGCGCGGAACCCGAACACTGCATCCTCCACCACCGGCTTTCGGGAGCGCACTGCCAGTGCAAAATTTAAATGATGGTCGAAATGGTCGCTGTAGCGGGCAGGCGGCTCGAAGGTCTGAGCGTGGTCCAATTTCATAGTCGCCGCCGAAGGCTTCACCTCAGGGTACTTTTGGTGATACGCCTTCAAAAACGCCTTCTGCTCCGCTTCGTCGAACGTGCCGATCGTATATCCAGGCTCTCGCTCCGGCGGAGGAGCAGATAGTGTCACATCTTTTCCAACGGTCATCACGGCCTCGCTTCCCACAAAGCGCAACCCCGAGTTCTCCTTGCCACCGCTCACAAAGTTCACGCGCGTGATGACATTGAAGCCTGGATTATTCCCCACCGCCGGATAATCGTAAAGGCCAAAGAGGACATCCGGGACATTTCGCCCGTCTTTCCAGAACCGCAGTCCGCCAGTGGCAAACACGCGCGTCGGACCTGCCGAACCTGTAATGAAGTGAAGTCCCGAAAATAGATGCACGAACAGATCGCCCGCAACACCCGTTCCGTAATCGCGGTAGCAGCGCCAGCGGAAAAAGCGCTTCGGGTCCCACTCCGTTTTAGGCGCCAGGCCCTGGAACCGGTTCCAATCGCAGGTGGTCGTGCTGGCGTCCGGCGGAATCGTGTATTCCCAGGCGCCCACCGCCGAATTGCGGTCGTACCACGCCTCCACCAGATTGAGTTTGCCCAGCGCCCCGCTTCGGAACAGGTCCTGCGCCTTCTTGTAAATGATGGAGCTGACGCGCTGGCTTCCGATCTGCAATATGCGAGTGCTGCGCTTCTGGGCCTCCACCACCGCGTGGCCCTGCTCGATCTGCTGCACCATCGGTTTCTCGCAGTACACATCTTTCGTAGCATTCATAGCGGCGATCGTGATCGCCTGATGCCAGTGATCCGGACAGCCGATCAGAACCGCATCGATCTCCGGCCGGGCGAGGATCTCTTCGTAGTTTTTGGTGACGAAGATATCTTTCCCGTACTGCTCCTTCATGTGTTCGAGCCGGCCATCATAGCAGTCGCAAGCCGCGACGACTTTTGTCAGTCCGGTCGAAAAGGAAGTATGCGCGTCCTGCTGGCCCATACCTCCGCAGCCGATGAGCGCGATCTGAATTTTGTCGTTCGGAGAAGTGTGAATTGGAGCCTGGGCCGCTTGCCTGGCCAGGAGAGAAGTGCCGAGGCTAGCGGTCGCAGCGGTGCCTAAGAACTCGCGGCGGGTGGTCACTCACTCTTTTTACCAGATGAGGACCCAGAGGGTTTGTCACCCGAACTAGTGCTCGCCGAGGAGGTTGTCCCGCTCTTCTCTCCGCTTTTGCCGGAAGAAGAGTCTTCGCCGCTCTTGCCGGAGCCGTTTCCGGACCCGGAACCTTTCGCGTAATCCGTGATGTACCACCCGCTGCCCTTGAACTGCAGCGCCGGAGCCGAGAGCAGCCGGTGGACCTTGCCGCCGCATTTCACATGCGTGGTCAACGGCTCGTCGGAGAACTTCTGCATCACTTCGAATAGCTCACCGCAGTTTTCGCACTGATATTCGTAGAGAGGCATTTCCTTACTTCACGTTTCTCTGGATGATCGGATGATTCCCCTGGTTGATTACGGGTCCGTTCACCTGATTCATCAACTCGGCAACGGTCGTTTTACCCGTAACCAGATCGATGGATTGCTTCAACAGATTGTCTTCGGTGTTCTTCGGAGCTGAGCCGGGAATCGGGTTGCCTTCCTGGTCCAGTTCGGGCGAGTTGTCGTTCTCTGCAATCTGCACGGAAGGCACCACGCCGGTGTCTTGAATCGCTTTTCCATTGGGAGCGTAGTACTTCGCCACCGAGAGAATCACCGCGCCGCCGTCGTCCATTTGAATGGTCTTGCGAACGCTGGCATCCCCGTAGCTCCGCTCGCCAACCACCTGCGCGCGTTTGTCGTCGAGCAGTGCGGCTGCCGCGATCTCCGCTCCTCCCGCCGTGGCCCGGTCGGTAATCACCACCAGCGGACCATTCCAGACATCTTTATCGGCTTGCGCGTCGAACTCTTTCTTTTCCGTCCTCTGGCCTTCGAGATACGTGATTTCGCCCTTATCGAGGAACAGGTTCGCTAACGGAATTCCCTCGGCCTGCTCGCCCGTGGAGCAGTGGCGAAGGTCGAGAACCACGTACTTGGCCCCCTGCTTCTTCAAATCTTCCAGCTTTGTCTTTGTCTCTTGAACCCGGTTCCCTTCGAGGCTCGCGACATGCACATACCCAACCTGGTTCGGCAGGAGCTTGGCCGTCACATCCGGGTAAGAAATCGCCGTTCTCATCAGCGTCAGCTTTTCCGGGTCGGGATTCCGCAACCGCAGAACCGTAATCTCCACTTTGGAGTTCGCCTCCCCCCGGAGCAGTTGGTCAGCGTATGCCAGCGGCATATCGCGGGTTGCGACATTATTAATACTCTCGATCAAATCGCCGGTCGTGATGTTGGCCTTTTCAGCAGGAGAACCCGGTAACACGTCAACCACCGCCACGTAGCCGTAGCGCTTGGCTAAAATCAACCCCACCCCGGCCTTGCTCGTGTCGGCGCTCTTCTCGTACTGCCGGTATTGATCGGCATTCAGATAGCTGGCAAACGGATCCACGGATTCCAAGAGGCCGTTGATTGCGCCGAGCGTCACGGATTTCATATCCGGCTCTTCCACGTATTCGAGCTTGATCCGCTCCAGCACCTCTGTATAAACTTTCAGGTGCCCGTAAACATCATCGGCGGCGACAGCCCGTCCGTTCTTAGCGCCGAGCAAAAGCAGCGCAACGACGCAAGTTGAACTGCCGACGATGGTCCATTTGAAACGACTATTCATGGAGAAAAAACCGGAGGATAACTAGAGTATATCGAATTGGGAACACGTACGTGGCGCACGCCTTCAGCGTGCCGCCGTGGGCTTCAGCCCACGGTTACCTTAACTCCGTGACCTCTCTTACTGAACCGTGCTGCCAAGCCTGCGGTCGCCATCACCGGATGCAGCGTTTCGCCGCTCCCATCGGCATAGCTGTGTTCACCGGGAGGATCTGCTGAAAACATCGCAGGACCGCGGCCATTCTCTTTAGAGAACTGCCAGACTATCTTGATTCGATTTCCCGCTATCACAATGTACAAACATTCGTCAGGCAAAACGGCTGATTGCGGACCCGGTAGGGTTTTCTAAATGACAGGGAGAGGTGCCATTGCACCGGGCGGCTCAATCCTTCTGAACTACTTCTGATAAGCCTGAAACATCACATGGGCCTCGAAAGATGCTGGTTCCCATCGCAGCTAGATAGCGGGATTGAACTTCCAATGCTTGAGGTTATTAACGATGTCGCCTTTCATATTGGGCGTGACCGAGTGATTGATCTGTCAGCGTAATGCTGTTCGAATCGACTAGGCCGTCAGTACCAATCGTGAAGTCCACCACTTCAAACTCGCCAGGAAGCGCGCCGGTCATGAACGTGTCCGGCGTCTTGTAGACCGGCATTGGAATAGTGCATTCGGCCTTAACGGAAAACCGCAAAATCTTCGCAAGCGGATCAGAAACGGCCGGAATGTCAATCACTGGCGGATCGGGAATCTTTTGCTTGGCTACTCAGACGGAAACAAGCATAAAGGGATTACTCCAATAAGCAACGCGGCTCGCATTATAGCCTCCTCCCAAGGGGGATACGGTTTTTATCCTGCATCCACCGCAGCGCCGCATACCGTGCATTGCAGTACGCGTCGGCGCATCACGAGCAGCCATCCAAGCAGACCACCGATGAATGACCCGATACCGATTATCACAGCGAAGCCGCTACCGAATAGCGCCATGCCGGCACCGCCAATCACCGTAGCCGGTGCCCGTTTCAGCTTGGCCTCCGCATCCTTGATCCAGCTAATCTGATACATCGGAAGTCGGCTGATTAGATCGTCGGCATCCAGGTCGGGATTCGCTAAAACCGCGCGGATAACGCTCGGCGGCACGTCATTCCTGCGCATCTCCGCTATGGCTTGCCTTCGTAGGGTGGATGATTGAACACCAGACACTCCGGCCGCGCTGAGCGATCCGAAGATTAGGAGAACAGCAAACGCAATGCCGCATACCGACGGTATCAGCAGGATGAAGCCGATCACCACAACGGGCGGGCTCATTCGGAAGCGCTTCTTTGGTAGCAGTGTGCCGCGGTCGCAGACCTTGCAACTAATGCCATAGCCACCGCGCGCTCGACCCGCTGTGTACCATTGCTGCGCTTGGGGCATCCCGGAAGGAAGAATGGACGACATATTGGCCTTCTATTCTATCCAAAAATTCCTAATTTAGTACTGATTCGGAACTATTTGACGTATTTCTTGGGCGAGCTCGAGCCGTAGCGGCGAGGCATTTGCGACGAATCTTGACAACTAGGGCATGAAGGTCGCTACGTGTGAAGGTCCACTGAAAGTGTGAAGCTGTGGTCTCATAGCGGTGCTGGAAAATCAATCAAACGCTGTTCCATCTCAGCCAAATGGGAGAAATCGTTGGTCGTGAGAACCCTTCGGCGAATGCCGAAGGGCCAAGCAGATCACGGAGTTGCATCGGGGGCGCTCTGCCGCCTCCTTGTTCTCATAGGCGAGAAAACCATTCGCGTTACCGTCGCCATGGAAGGGAATATTACGGATCACGTTTGGACGTTTGCCCGAAATCAGTAGCTAAAAAAGAAGGGCCTGATCCGGTCCGTACACCACCCCCAGGACCTTCTTAATCACAAAAGTGGCAGAATCCTTTCCGGATCTGGCAAGCGTGACTACCTGTGTTAATTCAACATCCAATCCGGTATTTGCCGTGAATGGTACCTCGGCGCGGGAGACCCGATCCATAAATTCCTTATCCTGAATGTCTACGTAGAACTTGTGCGATGCCTCTTCAACCAGCCATTTGTTCCCTCTTATGAACGATGGCTCCAGAACCCAAATACGCGTGAGCCTCTGGCTCGTTCTTTGAGCAACACGCGGTTCATCTTTCGTTTCTTCAATACTGCCGACGGTACGGTCTGGGCGTATATACGCCTCAATGTCGGACTTTTCCAAGACCACTGGCGCGTCCGCATGTCGGCTGTCATGAAACTTGACCGAGTCAATCCCTGGGTGGGTTAGTGGAGCTACAATTCTTTCCGCAGCTTGGTTGGCTCGGTCGTTGCTGATCAGTTTTAGGACTTCTTCCTTGGTGAACTTAACATCGCCAGAAATTGAGACCTTGATTTTTCCTTCCTCGTCCGGTTCCGATCTATGCTCTATTGAACGACCGCCTAGCCACTTCTTCAGGCTGAGGTAGCCCATCCACGCTTCCTTCCCTGCGAGCCCTGCTGTTTTAACAACCTCCTCAGCATTTTTGAGATCTTGGCTGCCAAGAAGACCCTTTATCTGCCCGATGACATCTTGGACGACGCGAAGATTGACATCGAAAGATCCCGTTTTGAAGTTTGCATCAGCGAAAGCCCTCACGGATGTCAGATCGCGGTTCAGTTCCTCGTCGACTGCTTCGAGGAGATCATTGAGGGCCAGGAGCGCGGGCGCGAGTTCACGGACGTCCATCAAGCCATCCGCTACAGCCGTCCCGTCGTATTCGAACTGAAAATCAGCCTCGGTCACAATGGAAAAGGGTATCACTGCAGAGTAGCCGCAAGTACATTTACCACCGGCTGAGTTTTCAAAGAGTGCCTTCGGATGCGACCATTATCAAAGCGCTAGCCCGGAAGCATCAGCACACTCGAGGACATTACCCACGGGCTTACCAAATGTAATCTTTCGCCTGCTCCCGCCGGGCGTAGCTATCCAGGACATGAACCACCCGGATCTTCTTCAGTTTCGTAGGCGAAAGCTGCCCCAGTGGAATGTACACGATCTTACGATTAAACCGGCTGGCCATCTGCCGGAAAATGCTGCGCGGCGGCTTCGCCGCTATATAGAGGATATGCCGCTCCATCGAATAATCCAAGGCGGCCATCAGCAGCCGTTCGGGCTTGTTTTCGGCCATATCGTAGTCGGGGTCCTGCCAGACGTCGTACATTCGCCGGGGCGGAAGCGTCATCAGCAACCCGCCATACTCGGCCCGCCCTATCCCCGGACCCACAATATGCTCAAACGGGTGGGTCGAATAAAAAGCCATATCCGACTCGTTCTGGTTCTCACCCAGCCAGGTCGTCAGGTACTTGTAGCGGTCGTTGGGGTCTGGATCGAAAATAATGACCAGCGCCCCGACGTCTCCTGCGAATTTTCCCAATTCGCGAACGTAAATCTTCCCTTCGTACCAGTTCCGGATCGTTTCCCGAAGATCGATGCCGTCCAGAATCGAGGTGACAAACGGCTCCGCGTGCGACCGTTCCTCGGAAACCATCGTCTTCGCGTAGTGTTTTAGGAATTTTCCGTAGTTCTCGATGACGATATCTTCGGGCGGATACGAGCAGATCGACGCTCCGTTAGTCTGGCTGGCCCATTCGCCCTTGAACTTCTCTTTCTTACGCCGCTTCACGGGATTGGGCCGCAGCATCTGCTTCATGCGCGGCAGACGCCGCCGGATTCGCAACTTTCTGGTTCGAATCCAAACCTCTTCTCCCGAAATATTCAAGGTTTCGAGCGGCGGATCTTCGGTCTGCTGCACGCTGTGGCGATTGGCTATCTGCCACACTTCGTAGCCGTAGTTGTCATCGGCAATCGAACGCGCCCCTAGTGCCAAATCATAGACGCCCGGGATGATATGTCCGTCGAGAAGCGCCAGATTCCGCGTAAACTTCGCCATCTGAACGCGCTGCCATGACCGGATCTTGTCGCCCGTATGGATCTCATACTCCCGTTCGGCATCCCGCAGCAGCGACATCTGCCAGCGGGGCCGGTCGATAGCCGCGTCACGCCATTGGCCGCGCAGCCCCTCATACAATTCCTGATAGTACGGAGGCTCGCTCGTGACCTCTGCCAGGCAGTCTGGGTGCAGATTGAACAGCTCCGCCATCTGGAACAGCCGCGCGCGGGAGGGTGGCTCCTCTTGCGGAATCTCCATCGCATCCAGAATCGGGTCGAGCAGGTTCAGCGAAACCACTGCGCATGTCGTGCTCAACGGATCGCAGCCTTGCAGCTTCCAGGCCATGGCCCCGGCATGGGCATCGATTTCGGGCGTGCGCTCGGCCGGGTGAATCCGATATGCCTCTACATACCGCCCGAACCCGATCAGTTCCACCGCGTACGGTTCCGGATATGCGTCCGAGATATGCGGCTTGTCATGTGTTGCGGGCTCCAGAAAGCTCACCTCGGCCCCGATCTCCTCTGCCGTTCGCAGCGCCTCGACAAACGGATCGCCCGGTTCCACCGGAATATAACGGGCCTGCTGGTCGTCGTCATCGCCCTCCTCCGGAATTACGATGACGGACATTTTGGGCATGCGAGCCAAAGCACGCTTGTAAATCCGTTCCAGAGCCGAGGGGAGTTCCACGGCCACTGTACGCGGCCGTGCTGTCAAAAGATAGCGCCGGATGCACAGCGCGAATTCGAGCCGGCCGGGCAGCACCGGAAAGTACGTAATGTTCCCGCGCGTGATCGCGCCGGAATCGATGGGTTCGTTCCACACGTTCCAATTACCGCCGGAAACTGTAACGAAGCGCTTCTTCTCCGAGCACGCTCCGCACCGCCTCCTGCAACAGCAATCCGCGCGGCTGGCCGGTTTCCCTGTGCAGTTTCAACGCGTACCTGGCGATGTTCATGCCGTCCCGCACTGTATAGCTCTCGTCGGCTGCGTGGGCGCGTTGCAGGAAATCGGTTACATATTGCAGCACTTCATCGGGCGAGAACGGCAGGTTCTCGCGCAGAATGGCCAGCTCCTCTTCACGCTCCGGAAAGTCGATCAAAATCTGCGGCTGCAAGCGCGAATGGATGTACTCGGGCAAGTCGAACGTGGACGAGTCGTCGTTCATGGTTGCAACCAGCCGGAAATCGCGGTGCGCTTTCACCTTGATTCCGGCGACAATCGACTCCACGTACCGCCTGCTATCGAGTAAGGGAGCGAGACTCGCCCAGCTCTTCTCGCTCATGCGGTTACCTTCGTCGAGAATCGCCACCCCGCCCCGGATCATCGCTGTCACCAGCGGCGACGCCACATACCGAAGCTCGGATGTGCCTTCGATCACAGGCGTAATGAGCAGATCTTCCGGTCGCGTGTCCACTGTGGCCTGCAAGATGTAGACTTCGCGTCCAAGCCGCTTCGCTGCCGCATACGCCATGGTCGTTTTCCCAACGCCCGGCTTGCCCAGCAGCCGCGGATTCATCGGCAAATCGCGCTCGTCGATCACCATCCAGGCGGCCATCAACTGCCGCATGGCGTCTTCCTGCCCCACCCAGGACACTTCCAGTTCGTCCGGATGAGCCAGATACAGATCAATCCCCCCGATCTCGACCTTCATCCGGTGATTACTGGCCACCTGTTCACGATTTGCGCGCAAAACCGACTCCACTTAATAGAAACAAATTCCGTCTAATTTACACTTCCATCGTAGAATGGCTCAGGGGATGACGCCAAAGCTCCTGCGCCTCGTGTATGTGCTTGAATTTCTGGTCGCCCTCATTGCCATTTTCACAAGCTGGTCCGAGATCGGCGGTCAGGCAGCACTCGACCTCATGCACTGGGGTTGGAAGTTGGGTTTCGGCGCTGGATTGGCGGCTGCTATCGTCGCCTACACGGCCGCTTTGGTGTCGGAAGATTCCGTCTGGAGTCTGCGCTCGGCGCGCTGGTTGACGATTATCATTCTTGTGGTCTGCGCGATTGGCATCGTTACTTATTACTACATGCTTCAGGAAGATACGGGCGAGCCGGACGATGGCGGGAATGTTTCTATGAGTTCCCTGTACACGCCGCTCGCGCGCTTATCATGACGCCGAAGTTCCCCGAAAGCGAGTACGCATTCTGGGCTCCTGCGTCCGGGTCGCCCAAAATCCTCTATCCGCTTCCCTTGTTTCACGAGATCGACTTCGTCGTGAATGAAGGTTTTCGCAGAATTCCGCACGGCGGCATTGAGCTGGGAGGCTTGTTGTTCGGACAGACGGAGGGCGATTCCCTGCGCATTGAAGCGTTTCGAAATATCGAATGCGAGCACGCCTCTGGTCCTTCATTCGTGCTCTCGGAACGCGACCTTACGGCCCTTGGGAATCAAATCGAAGCAGCCAAATCCGATCCGGAACTCGCGGGCCTCGACGCTCTGGGCTGGTTCATCTCGCATACCCGCAGCCCGCTGAAAATCAACGACCGTGAAGCCGGGTGGTTCGATCGCTTTTTCCCCGGGCCGGGAAAACTGACCATTTTGGCCAAACCGGAGCGCTTCCAGCCAACGCGCTTCTCGTTCCTGCTTCGCCGCGCCGACGGTGTTCTTGAGCGGGATGGAATCGAACGGGCCATCATCCTGCCTTTGCCGGGGCGCGCGTCGCGAACTCCTGGCGAGCCGATCCCGTCGCTCACCGCTCCACCGGAAAAGCCCGCGCCTGCCCCGGAGCCGGTAACAATCCGTACACCCGGAATTGCGGAGACATCTCCATCCATTCCGCCGCCGGCTCCAGCCCCGCGCGTCCAGACTCCCCTGCCCGAGCGGAAGACTCTTGTAGCCGAATCGCTGCCAACCATCGAACAGGTAAAACGGCGCCGGACCGAGAAGCCGGAGCCCGAACCGCTGCCCAATCCACCAGTTCTCGCTCCGCCAAGTCCGCCTCCTCCTCCCGTGGTTCCCACGGCGGCTCCGGAAAAGCGAACCAATTTGCGGTTGGCGATCGTTTTGATCGTTGCCGCGTTGCTTGGCTGTGCAGTGGGCTATTGGGGATACACGCAATTGCCCGCGCCGACGATTCCGCTCACCGTTCGCTCAGAAACCTCAGCCCTTTTGGTTTCCTGGCCGGCCGGCCTCACTCGCAACGCCACCTATGCGGCGCTGCGAATCGATAATGGAGACCCGATTCCTCTCTCGTCGGAGCAGAAGTCCGCGGGTCAAATCACGATTCCATCTAAATCGACCAACGTCAAAATAGAACTTATCTGCCAGAACTGGCTCCGCGACTCGCGTGGCATCATCCGCTACGTCGCCGCAGATCAACACTAACCACGGATGCACACATATGGACACAGATAAATTTTTTCTCTTCATCCGTGTGCATCTGTGTCCATCTGTGGCTAATTCTTCTTCTGCGCTCTTTAGGCAGTGCTAACCCTCAAATCTTCGCCCTTCATCTGAGCCGGTTTCTCCAAGCCCAGAATCCCCAGCACCGTCGGCGCAATATCCTTCAGCGCGCCGTCATGCCGGAGCTGTATTTTATCGTCCGTCGCGTAAATGAACGGCACGGGATTGGTCGTGTGGTACGTGTGCGGACCGTGCGTCTCCGGATCCACCATCATCTCGGCATTTCCATGGTCGGCCGTAATCAACCACGATCCACCGGAACGCTTCAGCGCGCTGTAAATCGCCCCAAGCCCGGCATCCACTGCTTCCACAGCACGGATCGTTGGCTCCAATTTGCCCGAGTGCCCCACCATGTCGGCATTTGCGTAATTCATCACGATCACGTCGAAGCCGCCCTGCTCAATTGCCTTCACCACCTTCTCCGTAATCCCGCCCGAGCTCATTTCCGGTTTCAAATCGTAAGTCGCCACTTTTGGCGAAGCCACTAACTCGCGCTCTTCGCCGCGGTAGGGCTTTTCGTTCCCGCCATTAAAGAAATACGTCACATGCGCGTATTTCTCTGTCTCCGCTACACGCAAATTCTTCCAGTTCGCCTGCTCCATCACCTCGGCGAGAATGTTATCGGGGTGTTCCGGCGGTAGCACAAACGGCAAGCGGAAGTTCTTGTCGTATTGCGTCATCATCGTGTATGTTAGGTTTTTTGGAACCACTGAGCGGGGCGGCTGAGGCAACGTCAAGTCCGTGAACGCCATCGTCATCTCTCTCGCGCGGTCCGCCCGATAGTTGTAGAACACGATGCTGTCGTCGTCCCGAACCAATCCGACCGGCTCATTACGCTGGTCGACAATGGTAACGGGTTCGACAAACTCATCGGTTACGCCTTTGTCGTAAGAAGCGCGAATCGCCTCCTCGGCCGAACGGTGCTTAATGCCGTTGCCCAGCACCATCGCGCCGAAAGCGCGTTCAATGCGGTCCCAGCGCTTGTCGCGATCCATGGCGTAATAGCGTCCCGCAACAGAGGCGATCTGACCGATGCCCAGTTCGCGCAGCTTCTGCTCGAGTTGCTGGATGTACCCCAAGCCGCTTTCGGGCGGTGTATCGCGGCCATCCATGAAGCAGTGCACAAACACGTGCTCCAAGCCATGCGCTTTCGTCATGTCGAGCAGCGCGAATAGATGACTGAGCTGCGCGTGGACCCCGCCGTCGCTACACAGGCCCAGGAGATGGAATCGATGGCCTTGCGCCTTCTGCACGGCATTCAGCAGAACCGGATTGCGCGCGAACTCTCCGGAGTTGATCATCATATCGATGCGCGTTACATCCATGTAAATGATGCGCCCCGCGCCCATGTTCATGTGACCCACTTCGCTGTTGCCCATCTGCCCTTCCGGGAGCCCGACATACGGGCCGGAGGTGTGAACCAGTGTGTGCGGAAAGGTTTGAATCAGATGATCGTAGGTGGGCTTGCGCGCTAAGGCAATCGCGTTGCCTTCCACGTTGGGCGAAAAACCCCAGCCATCGAGGATGGTGAGAACCAGCGGTTTCTTACTTGCCATGCTCTGCACTTATTGGCGAAACGCCTGAGCTCCCAGATAAATCGCGGCGTTCCCCAGTTCCTCTTCAATCCGCAGAAGCTGGTTGTATTTGGCAATCCGGTCCGTCCGGCTGGCCGATCCCGTCTTGATCTGCCCGGCATTGGTTGCAACCGCGAGATCCGCGATGAAGGTATCTTCCGTCTCGCCCGAGCGATGCGACATCACGGTTGTATAACTCGCGCGCGCGGCGAGACGCATGGCATCCAATGTCTCGGTTACGGAGCCGATTTGATTCACTTTGACGAGAATCGAATTCGCTACTCCCCTATCGATTCCTTGTCGCAGCCGCTCCGAGTTCGTGACAAACAGGTCGTCTCCGACAAGCTGGATTTTCTTACCGAGCGCGTCCGTAAGCTGCTTCCATCCTGCCCAGTCATCTTCCGCCATGCCGTCCTCAATCGAAATAATCGGATATTCGCTGACCCACTTCGACCAGAACTTGGCCATCTCTTCCGAAGTCTTCTCGCTCTTATCCGATTTCTTGAAGACGTACTTCTTCTTCCCGCTGTCGTACAACTCGCTGGTAGCCGGATCAAGCGCGATCGCAATCTGCTTGCCCGCCTTATAGCCCGCTTTATCGATCGCCTCCATCAGAACTTCAAGCGCTTCCTCATTCGATTTCAGGTTCGGCGCGAACCCGCCTTCATCGCCCACCGCAGTCGAGTAATTGCGTTTCTTCAGCACGCTCTTCAACGTGTGGAACGTCTCGACGCCCATGCGCAGCGCCTCCGAAAACCGGCTCGCTCCCACCGGAACAATCATGAACTCCTGAAAATCCACCGAATTATCCGCGTGTGCCCCACCATTGATGACGTTCATCATGGGTACGGGTAGTACGCGCGCGCTCACGCCGCCCAGATAGCGATAGAGCGGCGTCATTTCGGATTCAGCAGCGGCCCGCGCCACGGCCATAGAGACCGCTAAGATTGCATTCGCGCCGAGCTTCTCCTTGTTTTGCGTCCCATCAAGAGAAAGCATTTTCTGGTCGATCAGCGCCTGCTCAGTTGCATCCAGTCCAATCAGTGCGGCTGCAATCGTTTTCGAAATATGTTCCGCCGCCTTTTTGACACCCTTACCCAGGTAGCGCGACTTATCGTTGTCCCGAAGTTCTACCGCTTCGTGCTCACCAGTGGATGCGCCGGAGGGCACTGCTGCGCGCCCGATTGTTCCGTCTTCTAAGTAAACGTCCGCTTCCACCGTCGGATTGCCGCGCGAATCGAGAATCTCTCTCCCAATAACTTTGATGATTTCCATTTTGAAATTTCACTTTAACAAGCCAATGCCTTCAACTCCTCTTTCACTCGTGCGATCACTTCCTTCCATTCCCCTGGCTTACGTTGGCGAAACAACCGCATCGTCGGATACCACGGTGAATCCTCCCGCTCCAACATCCATCGCCAGTCGCCTTCATAGGGCAGCAGTGTCCAGACCGGCCGGCCCATGGCTCCCGCCAGATGCGCCATCATGGTGTCGACCGTAATCACCAGATCGAGCCCGCTCACGTGCCGTGCCATGGCTAGCACGGAGTCGTCGTACAGATCCGCAACTCGCCCGTTCCATCCGGCTAAGTCGCTGCGCTCATCTCGTCCCTGCAGGCTGCTGAACGCAATCCCGCCCACGTCGAGAAGCTGCGCCATCTCCTCAAAACGGATCGAGCGCGCCGGATTATAGCTGCTGGCCATCCAAACCAGTCCTACTTGTAACGGCCGCGAGCGACTGTATTCGCCGCGGTTTTGCGTGGCTCCCTTTACATCCAAATACGGAACTCGGTTCGGAATGGAATCGAGCGTAGTTCGAAAAATACGTGGCAGCTCGATAATTTCGATCTGCTGATCCCATTTCGGCTCGGGTTCTCCCCAGGTGACTACCTGGTCCGCGATTTCCGCTTGCTGCAACAGTAACTTCAAAGCCGGTTGCGCCTCAATCGCTACAGAGCGCGCCATCGCCCGTAATAACGGCACATAACGAATAAATTGCAGAGTATCTCCCAAGCCGTGTAGGCACCGGATTAACACGCTCCGGCCCTGCAATGGCTTGCCATCCCAGAAGCGGTGCGCATCCGGTTTGCCGCGCGCTGCTATCGCATCGCTTTCCTGCCAGGCGGATTCGAACTGGCCGGCCAGCATGTGGCCGATCCATCGGCCTCCGGCGCACTCGTCGGGATCGTAGCCGGCCTCCTCAGCCAGAGTAAACAGCCGCAACGCCTCAGCCACTCGCCGCTGGCGGAGTTCATGTCCAGCGGAGCTGAATAATTTTTCGGATGTCACTATCTTTTACCCTAGAGCGTCCAAATTTCAACTACGATAACCGTAGTGTTTTCTCCCCAAAAACGTCCTAGTAATCAGTTGCATTTCAAAGAATTTTGTCAGACTTCAGTAACATAGCTTACCGATTTTATCGGTCAGGAATAGCTCAGAACCCGTTCGGGTCTTGCTGTCGATTCAGACTGGGAGGAGTCAGATGACATCAGCGCAAACTTCGCCACAAGCCGGGCCGGCGCGGCCTAAGCTTCTCTTTGTGGACGATCATCGTCTTGTGCTCGATGCGCTCGCGTTTATGGCGAGCCCCGAGTACGAAGTGAACGCAGTCGATAGCTTACGCGCCTTCGAGCAGGCTGTCCGCGAATCTTGTCCGGATCTTGCGATTCTCGACGTGCGCATGCCCGACGGCGACGGGTTCGATCTCGCGCGCCGGGTTTTGAGCCAGCACCCAAATTTGAAAATTATGTTCCTTTCGATGCACACCGAAGCGAAATTCGTCAAGCGTGCCATCGAATGTGGAGCTCACGCCTATTTGTCGAAACGCGCTCCTGCCGATGAACTGCTGCTCGCCATTCGCACTGTGTTGAACGGCGGCAAGTACATTGGTTCCCGCGTGCAGGCGCTCGACAAAGAAGAACCTGCGGCGTCGGAAGACAACCTGACCGAGCGGCAGAAAGAAGTGCTGCGCCTGATTTCGCAGGGCTGCTCGGCGAAGGAGATTGCCAGCCAGCTTAATATCTCGGTGCGCACCGCCGAATTTCATCGCGCTGCCATTATGGAACGGCTCAAATTGCACTCCACGGCCATGATGACCAGGTACGCCGTCGAGCGCGGTCTGGCATAGCGCGGCTCCCGGTAGTTTTTCTCATCCCTCTGTTCGGAAGCCATTGAGAAGCGTGTCGAGTCTCTTTTGACGAGACCGTTTATGTATCACCATGTAAAACAATTGATGTACACCGTACGAGTCGACACACCAAGTCCTCGTTTCGGGAAAATGCTCCTCGAACAATTCGGCGGCGCCAACGGAGAGCTGGCTGCGGCTATGCAGTACTCGGTCCAGGGGATCAACTGCGATGATCCGGAACGCAAAGACTTGCTAATGGATATCGGCACCGAGGAGTTGAGCCATCTAGAGGTGATCGGCGTCCTGACGCGCATGCACCTGAAACCGATGAGAAACAACCGGACAGCGGCCGAAGCAGACCCGCTGATTGCCATTGTTGGCGGCGGAGGCGTGTCGCTTCACAACTCGATGGGTACCGCCTGGACCGCCGATTACTTGAAAGTGACCGGCGAGCTCGATGTCGATCTGCGCAACAACATCGCTGCGGAAGCGCGAGCCAAAATTACCTACGAAAGACTGATGGACTTCTGCGATGATCCCGGCACTCTGGATGCGTTGCAGTTCCTGATGACACGCGAAATTACGCACATGAAGGCCTTCAGCCTGGCTTTGGAGAGCATGGGTAAACCGGCCCTATCCATTGGACGCATCCCGCCCACGCCGCGCGTTGTCAATCAATATTTCAATGATTCGACCGGAATTGGCGACCGGGGCGAACCGGATGCGCGTGGTCCGTGGAATGAAGGAAATAACTGGGAATTTGTGGAAGCCCCGGCGTTTCAGCAGCTTCGATCGGCCGAAACCGGCGAGCGGGAAAACGCCGAAGCCATTACTGCCGCCGCCCACGCCTCACAAGGAAATGGGCACGCTCATACCGCCGCGAAACGCAGCGGAAAAGCGGCAGCCAAAAAATAACACACACGAGGGATATTGAGTATGGCACAACTGAAAGAACTGTTAGTGGAACAGTTGCAGGACTTATTGCACGCAGAAACGCAACTGGTGAAAGCCTTGCCGCAGATGGCTCAAGCGGCGCACAATCCGAAATTGAAAGAGGCATTCGAGAAGCACTTGGCGCAAACGGAAACGCACGTCGAGCGTCTGAAGAGATCGTTTCAACTACTTGGCGGCAATGCCGAACCGAAGACCTGCAAGGCAATGACGGGCCTGATCGAGGAAGGGAAAGAACAGATCCAGGAAGGAAAGAACAAGGAGAAACTGGCCGCTGACCTGGCGCTCGTCACTGCGGCGCAGAAAATCGAGCACTACGAAATCTCCGGCTACGGTACGGCGCGTGGTCTCGCGCGGCTCATCGATCAAAAAGAAGTCGCCTGGCTACTGGACCATACGCTCGGCGAAGAGGAAACGACCGATTTCCTGCTCACCACCCTCTCCAAGCCCTTGCTCCAGCAAGCCCGCATGGAGGATCTGGGAGCGCCGGAAGGCGATCTGGAGCTTGTCAAAACCCAATCCGCCTGATAGTTACTGAGCCGCGAGCACGGGGAACGGTCTGGGACGAATCACCGGCAGAATAACCGCCGAGGGATAGCCCTTCTCATGAAACACGGTCTGCCGGGCCTTGTTTAACTTCGTTTGGTCGGCGTTCGGTCCCGAAGAATTCAGATTCCGGTCGAAACGCGGGAAGTTACTGCTCGAAACTTCCAGCCGGATGCGATGCCCCGCTCCAAATACGTAGCTGGTAACTCCTGCGTCGATCGCGATCTGATACACCATGTTGCGTTTTACAAAGACCGGCTTGGTGAGGGATAGCCGGTAACGCAGGCGCTGAATCCCATCCGTCACGATCAGCGGCCGGCCATCGGGCTCCACGTCTACCAGCTTGGCCGTAAAATCGCTATCGTTCGCGGATGTGGCCGCATACAGAACCACCTTCACCGGCCCGGTGACTTCCAGCTCTGTCTTCAGCGGCTCGGAGGTGTAAACCAGAACGTCCGGTCTCCGCTCCACCGTGCTCTGGTTCAGGGGTCCCGGCGGCATTACCTTGGGATCGCAGCAAATCGCGCCGCCCGTGGTGGGAACGGGATCCTTCGGATCGTAAGTGAACGTGTCTACCCTCGCGGTCTCGGAAGCTCGCCAGTCCAGACTGCCATCGCCGGCCGACGAATTCGCGTGTCCCCCGCTGCTCAAGAACAGCGGCGTGTACCGTGTGCGCGCGAGCGGCCATTCGCGCTCCTCGCGCCATACATTCGGTCCCATCACAAAGATATGTAGCAGAGGCGCCGCCGGCCTGGTCTCGCCGCTTAACTGCTCATCGAACCATTCCAACTGTTTCGGACGGATGCGTAGTGAAGCTTGTGGCCCGAAATCCCGCGTCGGAAATTTCCAGGCCGAATTGTGTCCCCAGGGTCCAATCCACGTCTCAATAGTCTTGTGCTCGCGCGACAAGCGCGAGAACGCATCTAAGTCGCTTTCTGCATAGTTGTCGAACCAACCGCCGAACGAAAGAACCGGGGCCGAAACGCGCCCGATCTTGTCTCGGATGCTGGCCGATTCCCAGTACGCGTCATACGAAGGATGGCCCAGCGCGCCGCGCCACAAAGACAGAGCCTCCCCCGTCGCCGCTACATCGGAAGTTCGCTCGGGGAGGTGTCCAATATAAGCGCTGAAGGGCTCTCGTATTTCGGAAGGCGGCGTGAGATTTTGAGCGAGCCACAATAAGCGGTGCCCGAGTTTCAGCGCGCCGCCCGTCGAGTAATAGCGATCGAGATACTCGTCATCGCCGGACACCATCGGCGAGATCGCGCGCAAATGCGGGTTGTCCTGCACCGCTGCCCACCATTGCACTACGCCCAGATAGGAACTGCCCGCCATCGCCACGCGTCCGTTCGACCAGGGCTGCTCTGCGATCCAATTGATCGTGTCGTTTCCATCCGGGCCTTCCTGCCGCACGTCTCCAAACACGCCCTGCGAGCCAAACCTCCCCCGCACATCCTGCACCACCAGAGCGTACCCGTGCCGCACGAATACTTGGTATGAGCGCATCGCGGACGCTTTCCGGTTGTAAGGAGTCCGCACCAGCACGGTAGGCCAGCGGCCGGTTGCCTTCGGTAAAAAGACATCCGCGGCGAGGTGAATACCATCGCGCATCCGGATCGTCACTCCAAGTAACTCTTGCCCACTTGGTGTCTGCGTGCTCGGCCTGACGACTTGTGCCCCGCCAGCGACACTCGCCGCCAGAGCCAAAAGCAACGCTAGATACTTCGCCCTACGAAACATCAATTCTTTTGTGGGGCATCCCCTTGGGCTGCGCCGGGCGCAAGCCCGGCAGGTTTCGGCCGCGGCCCGAACAGCGCCGTTCCCACGCGAACCATCGTCGCCCCCTCTTCAATCGCCACTTCAAAATCTCCCGACATCCCCATGGAGAGCTCCCGCAACCCGTATTGTTTCGCCAGCGCGGCAAGCCGCCGGAAATACGGACGCGATTGCTCCGCATCTTCCGACCACGGCGGCACCGTCATCAGCCCTGAGACATGCACGCGTTTGCATTTCACCGCTGTATCCATCAGTTTCGGAAGCGTGTCGGGGTCCGCTCCCGTTTTACTCTGCTCCTCGGAAAGCTTGATTTCGAACAGAATAGCCATGCTGCGGTCCAGCTCCGCAGCCACCGCATCCAGCCTTTCGAGCAACTTGCTCGAATCGACTGTCTGAATGGTGTGAAAGATTTGGCTCGCCAGCCGCGCTTTGTTCGATTGCAAATGCCCGATCAGGTGAAATCGCGCCTCGCTTAAGCCCTGCAACTCGGGCAGCTTGCCGGCGAACTCCCGGACATAGTTCTCTCCAAAATGCCGCAGCCCTGCCTCATAGCCCTCGCGGATTCTGGCGGCAGAAAATTTCTTGGTAACCGCCACTAGAGTTATGTCTGGCCGCTTCCGGCCACTGGATTGCAGTGCACGCTGGATGCGGTTTTCCACTGCCTGCAGCCGGTCTTCAAAACTGGGTTCTTCAGGTGGCAAAACTCTATCATAAAAACACGATTAGACCCTCCGAGCCCGTTCAGCCGGAGCGCATCTTATCGGATATCCAAACATTCTTAAGCGCCTGCCGTAGTCCTGCCGTTCTCGAATATGGCGATGAAACCATGCCACTCACGCCCGGCGCCCATGTCCTGGAAATCCGGTCCGGCAAAGTATGGATCGACGTCTGGAACGAAACGCGTAGCGTCTCGCGCCAGCTTTTGAAAATCGAGGCGCGCAGGCCGGGGGTCCTGGATTGCACCGTGCAGCGTTTTGGCGGAAAACCCGGAAGGCTCAGCTTTCTTGATCTGGACCGGCCGCAAACCGCTCATCGCGCGCTCGCCGGATTGCGCGAAAACTTTCGCGAACAGTTCCGCCGCATGCTGTCGCGCCAGTTTCCGGCCTGGGAAATCAAAGCCATCTCCTGCGGGATGGATCTCCAGCGCTCGTTATCCCCGGTTTTTCCACGCGCTTGCCTGAAGCGTGGTAACCGGCAGCTTGCCGCTATTGCCTGTCCGCCGGATCACGACGAAGCGGCGATGCTTACATTCGGGCTCATCTGGCATCATCACATCCGCAGCCAGTCGCCCGAAGACGTCCATACCGGTCTCTGCCTGTTTCTTCCGGAAACCGCCGGCGCCCTCACTGCGCACCGCCTGCGCTGGTTAACGGCTCGGTCACTCAATCCTCGTATCTTCCGCTTCAACCAGCACGGGCTCGCTGGCGAAGTGGACCCCCAAGACCTTGGAAATCTGGATACGAGCGTCGCGCAATCCTACGCACCGCCCCAGCTCAACGCGGAATTGGAGCGTCTTCTCCGGCGATTGCATTCCATTCCGGGCGTTGGCTGCTGCCCCGAATTGTCCGGCGCCATCAGCATTCGCGCGCAGGGCATCGAATTCGCCCGCATCGAGCGCGAGCAGATCTGGCTGGGTCTCGATCACAAGCAGCGCGCCGCGTGCCACACTGAAGACGTGGAACGCTTCGCTGCCCGGTTTTCGGAGTTACTCGAGAACGCTCCACAAGCCGCCCCGGAGCGCTGGCTCGAATCGGGAGTGCGAATCCATTTGTCAGCCATCGATCCCTGTCTGCTCCCGGAGCCGGTTCACGGCCAGGTGCTCACGTTCGCCGGCAATGACCGGGAACTCCTGGATCTTCTGGCCATCTCGCCGGCCGGACGCCTGGCGGTGCTTGAGCTCAAAACCGCGGAGGACATTCATTTGCCCCTCCAGGCTCTCGATTACTGGATGCGGATCGCATGGCACGCCGAGCGGAACGAATTGCAGCACCTCTTCCCCGGCATACCCATCGCGCGCAACACACCCAAGCTCTATTTGCTTGCTCCCGCCATGTCGTTTCATCCGTCGAATCCGGTGGTCCTCAGCTATTTCTCGCCGGAAATCGAAGTGGAACGGACCGGCATCAATCCGGATTGGCAGAAGCGTTTCCATGTGGTTCTGCGTCTCAAAGGGGCGGAAGAACCCATTTCGCATCGGAGTTGTCCATGAATTTCGAGGGATTGATCAACATCAAGAAAGCGCTCAGCACGCTGAATCCAAACCAGGTCCGCGAGCTGAGCGAGCGCCGCATCCGCGTGGCGCTGCAGGCTGCCAATCAGGAAGCCTATGACCGTATGGAACGCTTCTTTCTGCGCGACCTGAGCCCGAACCGCCGCAGAAATTCGGCCGTCCTGCTGACTCGCGCGCCGCTGTCCGCGTCCGCAGCCCCATTCGATCTCACCGTCTATGACGAAACCATGGCGGCCCCTCCTGGCGCACTCGTGTTCCATCCCGATCGCGAACATGAATTCGTTGTGAAGGCGCTGGCCGGCCATCCCGATCTGGGCGTCCCTCTCGCGAAATCTTTCGTTCCGTTCCGCCGCCCCTTTGTCCGCCACGTCATCGCCAAAACTGCCCGCGAGAACACTCTGTTCTCCATCTCGACTGCCCTCCCGGATGTGTTTCCGAACGTGATTGAGATCCCCTGGGCCGTTGCCGAGTTCGCCTCCGATACCGCGTTTCTGACCATGAATCAGGTCCGCATGGCCTTCCTGATTGCCGCCGCAAGCGATCGCAGCATCGGCTATATGGAGCAGAAATCCGAGATCGCAACAGTAGTTGGCAGCGCGTTTGGCTGGCGCGCATTGGCCCGGCAGCTCGTGGGAAAAATTCCGTTCGGAGGCGGCTTGATCGCCAAGGCCGCCGTGGCTTACGCGGGTACCAAGGTGCTCGGGCTATCGCTCGACCATCTCTACAGTATCGGTTTCACCTATACCCGCGAAGAGCGCGACCGCCTCTACGCCGATGCCTTCCGTCAAGGTAAAAAAGTGGCGATCAAGATGTTGCGTTACCTCCGGCCGGACTTAGCCGAAAAATATGCGGACGCCGAATCCAGCAAGATCCAGCCGAGACGTGAGCCGGGCCTCCTGCACATGTATTGATGGAGACCGGCCACCGGTCTGACATACAATTGGAGCACACCATCAGCGTGCAGCAAATCAAGTTACTCTTTCTGACCTGTACCGCGGGCGTCAGCCTGCTCTGCGCCGACACGCTCGTCCTGCATAACGGATCGCGCGTTCACGGCACTTTCGTCGGCGGAGACAGCCGCAGCGTACGGTTCGCGGTCGGGAGCCAGGTTAATAACTACAATCTCAGCGATATCGATTCCATCCGGTTCGATGGCGGAGCCCCTGAGCAGCCGCCCCCGCCGCCCCCGAGAGCGAGCCGTACTGCTCCGGCAGGCATGGAAATTCCGGCCGGTACGCAAATTGTCGTGCGGCTCATCGACGATGTCGATTCGCAGCGCGATAATCTCGGGCAAACCTTCCGGGCGAGCCTGGATCAACCTGTTGTTGTGAACGGTGAAACTGTGATTCCACGCGGCGCCGACGCGATCGCCACCTTAATCGATGCGCAGAAATCCGGAAAAATCGAAGGCCGCACCGTCCTTACGCTCGATCTGAAGAGCATTACGGTCGATGGGCGCTCGTACGACATCGTCACCACGGGAGTCGCGGAAGCAAGTGGGTCCCGCGGCGCACGCTCTGCCAAGGTGATCGGCGGCGCAACCGCTCTCGGCGCAATCATTGGCGCAGCCGCAGCGGGTGGTCGCGGAGCGGCGATTGGCGCCGGCTCCGGCGCGGCTTTGGGAACGGCGGCGCAGGTGGCGACTTCCGGGCAACGGGTCCGCATTCCTTCCGAGACTCGCCTGACGTTTACCCTGCAGAATCCCATTGGCCTCTAACCGGCCCATCGCGCTCGTTACCGGCGGCAGCCGCGGCATCGGTCGCGCGATCGTCGAAGAATTGGCGCGCACGCACCAGGTCATCGGCACATACAATTCGAACCGGCAAGCGGCCGATGAGGTCGCCGCAGGAACGGGAGCGGCGATGCTGCCCTGCAGCCTGGGCGATCCACGATCCGTCTCGGAGTTGCTCGAAAGCCTCCCCGCTCGTGTCCCCGGAATCGATCTTCTGGTGAATAACGCCGGAATGGCGCCCCGCGAGCGCCGCGATATTCTCGAAGCCACTCCGGAGAGCTTCGACGAACTCTTCGTGACGAACCTCAAAGGTCCCTATTTTCTGACCCAGCAGATCGCGCGCTGGATGCTCGATAGAAAACAGGGACGGATCGTCTTCATCACCTCCATTTCGAGCTTCACGGCCTCCGTCAATCGCGGCGATTACTGCATGGCCAAAGCCGCGCTCAGCATGGCGGCCAAGCTCTTTGCTGCCCGGCTCGCTCCCCACAATATTCCGGTTTTCGAAATTGAACCTGGCATCATTCGCACCGACATGATCTCGTCCGTCGCCGCGCAATACGAACAGCGCATTGCGAACGGTCTATTGCCGCAACGTCGCATGGGCGAGCCCGCCGATGTGGCTGGTGCCATCCGCGCGATCGCCGACGGCCGGCTCGACTACTGCACCGGACAGGTTCTGCACGTGGACGGCGGCTTTCATCTCCGCACGCTGTAAAGTCGAGACTGATGGAGCCACTCGATTCCGCAGAAGCGCGCGTCCTCGGATGCCTGATCGAAAAAGAAGCCACCACTCCCGAATACTACCCGCTATCTCTGAATGCTCTGGTAAACGCGTGCAATCAAAAATCGAATCGCGATCCCGTTGTCAGCTATGAGGACTCCACGGTCGAAGATGCCATTGAGCGCTTACGAGCCAAGCAACTGGCCTTCATCGTCACCGGCAGCGGCCGCGTGACGAAGTATTCGCAGCGCATCTCGGAAACCTTTAATCTCGGCCGCCGAGAACTCGCGGTTTTGGGTGTGCTGCTCCTGCGCGGTCCGCAAACCTTGGGCGAAATTAAAGACCGCTCCGAGCGCATGCACGCTTTCGCCGATCTCAGCGAAACAGAGCGCGTCCTCGAAAAATTAGCCGAGTGGCCCACCGGTCCGCTCGCAATCAAACTTCCGCGCCAGCCCGGTCAAAAAGAAGCGCGCTATGCTCATTTGCTTTCCGGCGAACCTGCCATCGAAGCCGCAGAAGCATCGCCGCCCTCGCCGCCCACGAAAATTGCCCAAATCGAAGAAGAACTACAGCAGTTGCGCTCCGACTTCGAAGAGCTCAAACGCCGCTTCGAAAGCCTCGAAAACCAACTCCGGTGACATCCGTGTCATTGAATTGTATTACTACAACTCAAAACCTTCGCCCGGCATTCTTTGGTTGCGGCTTCGCTGCTCTGCGGGGCAGCTTGGGAAGCTGCTGGCCGATTGCCAAATCCGCCTCTTCCTACTTCAATTTCTCTGTAATCGTCACCGGGCTACTAATCTGAAACGCCAACCGGCTCTCGATCGGCAGCTCCGCTGCCTTCCCCCGCGTGGCCAGCACTGTCCCGGTCCCCGCGGCGCCGCCCAACCCGGCTCCCACCGCCGCGCCTTTGCCGCCTCCGGCAATCGCGCCGATGATCGCCCCTAACGCCGCTCCTCCCGCAATCTTCGCCGCATCCTGGTTCCTGCTGTCAACACCCCGTTTCTCCACCGAATTCGTCGCAATACTCACACGCTGGCCGTCGGTCGTGTTGATCTCCGTCAGCGTGAGACTCAGATTCCCAACGCCCCGGATACGCCCCGGTTTTTCGGCATCCACAATGCGTCCCAAAACCTTCGAGCCCTTATCCGCGATGATGAAGCCGTCCATGATGATCGGCGCATCCAGCGTGCCGCGAAATGTGTCGCCGCTATAGTTGTGATCGGTCGAAATCGTCTCACCCAGCCGGATCACCACATTCATTCCCGCGGGAAGCGTCACCACATGCGGCTGCGGCGGAGCCGGTGGTGCTGGTGCGGGCGCTTGTTCCGGCTGAGTCTCTGCGGGCCCGGGTTGGGGTTCGGGAGCGCTGCTCGGCTCATTCACTGCGGGAGCGGGCGCTCCTGCCGGAACCGCAGGCGGCGTAGTTTGCGCGATCTGCGTCTCGGGTTTCGGTGCCGGACGCGCTGGAACGGCGGGCTCTGCGGCTAAATCCTTCACGGGCGCGTGCGCCGCTTTGTGCTTCTTCACATGCATCGGCGGCGCAGCTTTGGCTCGGACCGGGGCCGGCTGTGCCGGTTCCTGCGGCGGTGCAGCTTCCGTACTTTGCTCAGCCGGAGCCGGATCGGCCACGGGAGCCGCGCTTGTCGGATGCTGGCTAGCGGTTGCCGCTACCGGAGCGACCGGCTGGGAATGAACGTTTTCACTCACCCGCACATACACTAGGGCGCTGCCTAATGCCACCACGATTCCCGCCGCAAACGCGGCCAACACTTTCAGCACATTCGACGGCTGCATATTCGCCCCCCAAGTTTTCAGAACCGCGACCGCAAGCGAAGCGCACAGGGCTCGGACCCGCGCCGGCAAGCAAAGAGAAAGGCCTACAGCCTTTGGCCGGCGCGTCCACCCGTGACCGTTGTGCGCGCTCTCAAGAGCGGCCGCAGCTCTTCCTATACATGAAACGCATCATGCCATCCAGGCGTTTCGCGCCCGGGAGTTAAAATAACCTCATCGGCGCTAGCGCCGCCCCCGCTTTCCTGTCGCATGAAGGAGCCCTATATCTTTGATTTCCCCACCGGTTATCGTGTGGGACCGGTACCCATCCGCCCCGCGACCGTTCTGGCGCCCATGGCGGGTGTCACCGACACCGTTTTCCGCCGTCTGATCCGCAATCAGGGCGGCTGCGGGCTGCTCATGACCGAGTTCACCAGCTCGCACGGAGTCGTCAGCACCCTGCGCGCCAAGAAGCCGAACCGCAATTTCCGCTATCTCTTTTTCGAAGAAGACGAGCATCCTATCGCCTGCCAGTTATTCGGTTCCGATCCTGACGTGATGGCCGCGGCCGCCCAGGTCTGCGAGCACCGCGGCTTCGATATCGTCGATATCAACTTCGGCTGCCCGGTGAACAAAGTGGTCAAATGCAACGGTGGCTCCGGGCTGTTAAGGGATCTGCCCTTGGTCGAAACCATCCTCCGCAAAGTGCGCGCCGCCATCTCGATTCCGCTGACGTGCAAATTCCGCACCGGCTGGAACGATCGCGAACTCGTCGACGTGCGGATGGCGAAGATCGCCGAAGATTGCGGATTGGCGGCTGTGGCGCTGCACGGGCGCACTCGCGAGCAGGGCTATAGCGGCCGTGCCGATTGGTCCCGCATCGCCGCAATCAAAGCTGCTGTGAAAATCCCGGTCATCGGCAACGGCGATATCGTCACGCCCGAAGATGCCGTTCGCATGTACCGCGAAACCGGCTGCGATGCCGTCATGATCGGCCGCGCCGCTTCTTACAATCCCTGGATTTTTCAGCAAATCCAGCAGTATCTCGAAACCGGCTCCTACATTGTGCCGCCCGACCGTGACCGCTACGCCATGATGAAGACCTATTACCTCATGCTTCAGGAGCACGGCGAAGCGGATGCCGTAGGCAAAATGAAACAGTTCGCTACCTATTTTACGCATGGCGTGCGCAATGGTTCGAAGCTCCGCACCCAGATTTATCGCTCCCAAGAGATCCCGCACATTCTCGACATCGTGGATGCATTCTTTTCAGATCAACTGAGCGAATCCCCGGCCCTGGAGTGTGCGGAAGTCGCTTGAAGCACGTACAGTTGATCACCGACGGGGCCTGCAAAGGGAATCCCGGCAAAGGCGGCTGGGCGTGTATTCTCCGCTTCGGCGAATTTAAACGCGAGATCTACGGCTCTGAGCCGCACACCACCAACAACCGGATGGAGCTGCTGGCCGCTATCGAAGGCTTAAAGCGGCTGAAAGAGCGCTGTTCTGTCGAGATCGTCACCGATTCCGAATACCTGAAAAACGGCATTACCACCTGGATTAAAGGCTGGAAGCGCAACGGCTGGGTCACCAAAGACAAACAGCCCGTTAAAAATCGGGATTTGTGGATGGCTCTGGACGAATTAGTGAACAGCCACGAAACCCAATGGAAATGGACCAAAGGTCACGCATCGCACGAAGATAATAATCGCTGCGACGACCTGGCCACCCGCGCTGCCCTGGAGCAGATCGCGAGCGACCCCTCCCCCAAAAAACCCGTCTCATGAGTGCCCGGCGCGTCTGCGTTTTTGGCGGTACCTTCGATCCTATTCACAACGCCCACCTGCGAATCGCCGGAGCGGCCGTCGAGCGCTTCGGCCTGGATCAAGTCTTGTTCGTGCCCGCGGGAAACCCGCCACACAAGGAGTCGGCCAACGTCACCTCCTATCACGACCGCCTCCACATGGTGGAACTCGCTTGCGCGCCGTATCCGAAATTCCAGGTTTCGCGCCTGGAGCAGGGAACTGCTCCCAGCTATACAGTGGAAACGCTCGAACGCCTCCGGGCCGGTCTTGCTCCGGAAGACAAACTGTTCTTTCTGATCGGCGCCGATGCATTCGACGAATTGGAGACTTGGCGCCGCTGGCAGGATGTTGTCCGCCTGACCGAATTCATCGTGGTCTCGCGCCCCGGCCGCGATTATCACGTCCCGGAAAACGCCAAGATTCACAGGCTGCAAGGGTTGGAGCTGCCCGTCTCCAGTTCCACCATTCGAGCAAGGCTCGCAGCCGGTGAACCCACTCCGGAATTACCCGCGGAGGTCCGCGCCTTTATCGAGCAGCGCGGCCTTTACGGCTACCGCCACCGCCCCTAGCCTTTGGACATTTTCCGACCGCTTTCTGTGCTTACAGATGTTCATCGTGGGGCGGGCGCGAGCCTGCGGCGGCCGCACAGGCCGCCCATGTTCGGCCCCTACTGCTTGGCCGTAACGCAGTACTGATCGAACGCCTCAGTCAGCAGTTTCGCAATTTCAGGCGCCTCGCGGCTCTCAATCTGATGGCGGTGAATCACCAGCACCGGCTTGCCATCGCGAAACAGCGCCATCGAGGGCGAAGACGGCGGCACACCCGGCAGCAGCTCGCGAACGCGCGCAACGGCCTCCAGGTCTGCTCCGGCGAACACCGTAGCGGTGACATCGGGAACGACGGAATGATCGAGCGCCATGCCGACTGCCGGACGAGCCTTGCCCGCGGCGCAACCGCAAACGGAATTGATCACCATCAGTACGGTCCCGCTCGAACTCCCGAGAGTCCGGTCCACCTCTTCGGGCGTCCGGGTCTCCCGCACTCCGTATTGAGTTAAATCCTCCCGCATGCGGGAAATGAGTTGTTCTGGATATCGCATTTGTGTCGAAAACATTTTGAATTAAGAGCCGGCCCGCGTGTTCTGCACCTTCGGCGTGGACAGATAGCCCACAATCGTGTTCTTCTTCACGGAGTTGACCACGATCTCGTCCGGCTGGTGCGACTTCGAAGTATAAAACTGAATCGGTTCGTTGATCGTACGGTCCTTCTTTTCCACGGTCTTGTCGTCCACCGTCAGCGCCAGCGTGAAACGATTGTGCTTCGGATCCACCTTCTTCACTTCGATCATGACATCGCCAACCCGCGTCGGCTTCTTGGCCTTCACAATCGTGAATTCCGAATAATTCCGCTCGCCAAGTTCTTTCAGCGCCTCCAGTTCCTTCGCGTTGGTCGCGATCAGGCTGGTATGGTTGTCGAGTTCGCCTGTGGCCCGTTTCAGGTTCGCGATCGTCTGTTCGAGCTGGCTCTTGGTAGTGCCCAGGTCGGTCGAAACGCTTGCAATCTGCGTCGTCGCCGTATCGGCGGTCTGCTTTACCGAATCGATGGCCTGCTTCTGCAATGCCTGCTCCTGCGCCACCTGGTTCTGTAATGCCTCAACCCGTTTCTGGGCGTCGATCTTCGCTTGGCCCACGGCCTGTTCGGCTGCCCGCCGCTGCTGCGCCAAACGCGCCTGCAATTCCCGCACGCTCTGGCTCGCGCGCTGCACTTCCGCGCTCGAATCGATCCGCATCTGCTCGATGGCCCGGTTCAAGTCCGTGTTCAGCTTGCTCAGATCGTTCCGGTTATCCGTTTTCAGGCGATCGAGTTGAACAAATAAAAAGGCGTTGGAAGCCGCCAACAATACCAAAATCACGATCAGCACTGGAGTTTTCCAGTTAGGACCGGCAGGGGGTGGAATGATATAGGTCGGCTGTTGTGGTGTACTGCTCATGGTTGTTTTTTTACCTCAGAGGATCTATGGCTCAAATGGACGCGTAGGCTTTAGGCTAGTGGCTCAGTAGACGTTCCCTCTTCCTATTATGTTTCAATTCTACGCCGGATGGTGATGTGGCGTGCGCTTTAAGCGTGCCGTACGCCGAACTTCAGGTCGGCAATCTGATAGTAATTCCCTCAAATCTTATGATGACATGCCGCGTAGATTCCTGTAACCTCTCCACGTCCTCCTGCATCCTTACAACCGGAAAGCCCCCACAAGGAGGCTGACTCAGGAGGTGACTTATGGCTGATGTAGCTGTCAAGAAAGCTTCTGAACAGAAAACAGACAATCAAGCGCTTACCAGAACGGGCGAGGAGGATCTAACCAGGTCCTGGGATCCCTTCTCCTGGTGGACGCCTTCGGAGTTCTTGTGGAATCCGTTCTCGCTCATGCGCCGTTTCAGCGAAGAAATGGATCGCACCTTTGGGCGGTTCTTCGGTCGCGAGGACGGCGGCGGCTTCTGGTCGCCCGTTATTGAGGTGACCGAGGCCAATGGGCAGTTGAAAGTACACGCCGATCTGCCGGGCCTCAAACCCGAGGACGTGCGCGTGGAGGTCCAGGACGATCAACTGATCATCCAGGGCGAACGGAAACACGAACACGAAGAGAAAAAGAAGGGGCTCTACCGCTCGGAGCGGCATTACGGCCAGTTCTATCGGGCCATTCCGCTGCCGGAAGGCGCCGCCACCGAACAGGCCAAGGCGCAGTTCGCCAACGGCGTACTCGAAATCAGCATGCCGGTTCCGGAGCAGACGAGCAATCGCCGCCAAATCCCCATCGAATCAAAATAAATAACTGCTGATCTTCTTTGTAGGGGCAGCCAATCCTGGCTGCCGCCGCCTCTCAGGCGGCGTCGCGGCGTCATCTACCCCTTCACCGCCCTCGCCGTGAAATAAAACGTCGACCCTACCCCCGGCGTGGATTCCACCCACATGCGCCCGCCGTACTGTTCGACAATGCGTTTACTCGTGGCCAGCCCGATACCGCTCCCAGGATATTCTTCGCGCGTGTGAAGGCGCTGGAACAGACCGAAAATCTTTCCTTGGTGCTCCGGTGCAATGCCGATCCCGTTGTCCCGAATCGCAATCACCCAAAATTCGCCTTCGCGCCGTGCCGAAATTGTGATCTCCGGCTGGGCCTCGCAATACTTCAGCGCGTTCCCAAGTAAATTCTGAAACACCTGCAGCAGGCGGCTCTCGTGTCCCAACACCACCGGCAGATGATCGAACGTAATTTTGGCGCCGCTTTCGGTAATCCGGAATTGCAGATATTGTAGCGCCAGTCCCAGCACCGCGTTGCAGTCCACAGGCGCCGCCGGCGGATACGCCGAGGTGGTGTAACGCGAAAATTCGAGAAGGTCGCGAATCAGCGTATTCATCCGCTGGACGCCGTTGAGGATGTACCGGAGATACGCACGCGAGTCGTCATCCAGCTTCCCCTCGTTTCTCCGCGCCAGAAGCTGGCTGAAGCTTGCAATCATGCGCAGCGGTTCCTGCAAATCGTGGGAGGCGGCATGGGCAAAACGTTCCAGATCCTCGTTGGAACGTTGCAGAGCCTTGGCTTGCGAACGAAACTGATACTGCCGCTCCCGGGCGCGCAGCGCGCTTTGGATCACGCTGACTAGCGTCTGCGGCCGTACCGGCCGCTCAATCAACGAGACGTTGCCCAGTGGCGCAAGCATCTTCAGCTTGTAGTCTGTCAGCGGTGTTTGCTCTCCGGCTGTCGTCAGGACAATCACCGGGAGATCGGACCACGTAGGTTGTCGATCGACCACCCGCCCGAGCTCTTTGATCGAGTCCGCATTCAACGCCTCCTCGGCTACCACCAGCGCGGCGCATCCGAACTCCAATTGCCGAACCGCGTCGGCCACGGACTTGCACGATTGCGACTGAATTCCCGGCACCGATAATGTCTTGGCGAGCAGCTCTGCGTCGCGTCCCGTTGGCGTGAAGAGCAAAACCCGGCACTCATCGTGAAAATCGGAACCGGTTGTCATCCTGTCTTCATCAAATCTGCAGTGCGGCCGATGTATGTCGGAGCGCCCGATAATACACCCTGAAAGTTAGTCAACGGTTCACCCACCGCGATCCGTTCCGGGCCGATCCGGAGTTCGCGCACCGTATCCTCATGCCCGCCGCTTCTTTTCTTCACTACGGAAATTGCTTTCCGGACCTTGCCCGCCGCCTCAAAGAATCGAAGGAGCACAACCGCATCGGCGAGATAGCTGAGATCGACAGGCGAGCTCATGCTGCTCCCCAAAATTCCGTACTGCGCCATCACCAGAATGCTGACCACGCCACGGTCATTCAAATACGACAGCAGCTCATGTAGCTGCGACATTAAGCACTGTTCGCCCGGCATCGCATTCAGGTACCCATTGATACTGTCCAGTACAAGAACCCGAAGGTGCTGCTCTTCTACCGCGTTTCGAATCTGGTGAACGAAATCGCCTGTGGACAGTTCTGCGGGATCGAGCTGCCGGATTTTTAGAGTCCCGTGATCGAGGTGCTTTCGCACATCGAGGCCCAATCCTTGTGAGCGCTTGAACATCGTGGTCAGTCCTTCCTCGAACGTGAACACCAATGCGCTTTCTCCGCGCTCCGCCGCTGCCGCCGCGTACTGAAGCGCAATACTGGATTTTCCCGATCCGGCAGGCCCGATCACCAGCGTGCTGGTGCCCCTGTCGAGACCTCCTCCCAGCAGCCGGTCGATTCCCTCGACTCCGCTCAGCGAGCCGCTTTGGGGCGCGAGCGGCTGATGGCTGGCCGTCGCCAGGCGCGGAAACACAACTAGGCCGCCGGTCTTGATCTCGTAATCGTGATAACCGTCAAAAAACTTGGCTCCGCGCAGCTTCAGCACTTGCAGCCTTCGCCGGATCGCTCCGAATTCCCGGTGCATGCGCTCCAGGCTGACCACTCCGTGCACCGTGCTCAGCACTGTGAAATCCGAGCGTCCGCCAATCGGCCGGTCGTCTAACAACAGCGCAGCGCATTGCCGGCTCGCAAAGAACTGCTTCAGCCCTAAAATCTGCCGCCGGTAGCGCGACAGATCGCGCGCGAGCAGCCGGATCTCCGACAACGAATCCAGCACCACGCGGCACGGCTTCACCTGATCGACTTGATCGAATATGCGTTTAAAGGTTGTTCCTAGTTCAATGTCGCCCGGATGAAAGACCGTGTACTGGTCTTCCGGAAGCAGCGTCTCCGGTGCAGGCATCACTTCAAACAGCGTGATGCCGTCGAGTGACCAGCCGTGCGAGCGTGCAATTGCTTCCAGCTCCCGGATTGATTCCGAAAGCGTAATGTAGAGGACCGGCTCGCCGCGCCTGCGCGCTTCTAGCAAAAATTGCATCGCCAGCGTGGTCTTGCCCGCGCCCGGATCGCCCTCCACTAGATAAAGATGATCTTCCGGTAGACCGCCGCCCAAAATGTCGTCCAGTCCCGGAATCCCTGTTGGAATTCGATGATCTTCGCCCTGCAATGCATCCTCCTCGCGATCGGCACACGACGAACCCGGGGAAACACGCAAATACTGAAGCAATTGGAGGCGATGAGTCACGCTGCCGCTCGCGGAGAGCCAGCCTCCACCTATATGACGCGCCACCCCCCGCTTAGTTTCTGTGGCGCGGGCTCTCGGCCGGGCTCTTTGGCCTGTCCCCAATTCCAAAATAATTTCTCCTGAATCCTTTCAATGCCTTACGTGCGACTCTTGAAATCCGCTGCACGCCCTCCGTGCGACTCTCGCATCGTCATCATGAGCGCACGTCAAGCACGCAAAGCGCGCCGCGCCGCCGAGCGCGAAGCTCGCAAACTCGCTGAGAAGCAGCAGCCAATCTCCGAAGCCAAACTGGCCGCCAATCGCGCGAATGCCGAAAAATC
>Ga0070741_10000842_pt1 | contig 102159 bp, 109 predicted proteins | sample Coa_R1_4_FD_66440 | JGI IMG/M metagenome (GOLD analysis project Ga0070741, IMG submission 66440) | Surface soil microbial communities from Centralia Pennsylvania, which are recovering from an underground coalmine fire - Coalmine... | ecosystem: Environmental > Terrestrial > Soil >... | reverse complement strand
TTGAAGCTGCTCGTGTGGTCGATGGCCGGATCGTCGAGATGTGGAGCGTCGCCGATCGCCTTGGCGTCATGCACCAACTGCGCTTTCCTCTACCCGATCTCGACTGAGCCAAGCTCGCACGGAGGTGCCGCTCTGTGCGCCTGACAGGTCGCTGCGGGTCCGGCACTCTGTGCGGGTGGCGATCCTTCTGCCGGAGCGGTTGCAAGACCAGGTGGGAGCGATCGGGTCTCGGCTGACCGGCACGAACGTGCCGATATGAGAGCGGCAGACGCCAGGCGACTCCCGGTCGCCACACCGTCAGCTAGCGAACGCCTCGTCGTCGGGCACAGCAATCGACAGGTGCGATTGCACGATGCGCCAACGTCCAGCGTCCCGGCAGAGCACGCAGGTAAACCGGAAGCGCGCTCGGGTCCCATCTGCCAAGACCATCGTCGGACGGTCGGCCGCCCATCCCATGTCGCCAGCTTCGTAAGCGACGATGCCGTCTTCGATAAGGCGCGGACCGCGGGCCTGAGATTCCTCGGACAGCCGTTCCAAAATCAGCGAGCGGTCGCGCAGCCAGACGTCGTTCGACCCAATCACTAGAAAAGCCTGATCATCCGCAAGCAAGTGATCCATCGCGGACTTCTGTTGGTTCGCGAACGCCTTGTAGAACTCCCGGACAGCGCTCGTTACTTCGGGCGATTCCCGCGCGGTCGGTAAGCCTCGCACAGAGCGACAAACGCGCGCGAGCGACTCAGCACATACGTGCCATTTCCGAGCGGGTCGTAGCCTCGGTGGGTGCGCCTCCCGTGGCAGTGCGATCGCATCCGTCACTGCAACATTTGCGGAGAGGAGTGGCGAGTCCCGCGTGCGCTGGCAAAGAGGTATCGGCCCTCGAAATGGGGACGTGGGATTGCGCCTGCCGACCACTTCGGGATGCAGAGCGCGCAGTTCGACGCAAGCATCCGCTATCAACTTGACGCCGCCCGAGCGAAAGGTTCGCAGGCCGAGGACCGCATGGCCCTCACGGACCGGCTTCGGCAATGCCCAAAATGCGGGAGCGACAACTACGACGAGTCGAAGGACCGCGGGGTCAGGTAGCTGCCGTTCTGTGGGCATGACAGGTAGCTCCGTGCCCGCCCTCTGTGCCCCTATCCGCACTAAAGGGCGCGAGGGCGACGGCGCTCGGATTCACCAACTCGCGACCTCTTGTCTGTCAGTCGGGTCCGATGACGCAGAACTCATTTCCGGCAGGGTCTTGGAGTACTCGTGTGGTCCAGTCACCGGCCTCCGTGCGCGACAGGAGGGACGCGCCGGCTCCTTCCATCTCGGCGACGAGCGGTTGCGCCGCTCGGACAAAGAGGTCGAGATGAATGCGCGTCTTGGTGGTCTTCGGTTCCGGCACAGTCTGGAAGGTGAGAACCGGAGGACCGTCGAGGCCTTCGTGCTGTCGCTCCAGCGTGACGTACGAGCCCCCGGCGGGACCTGATCGACGCGTGTAGCCCAGGAATCGCTCCCAGAACGCAGCCAACCCCTCGGCGTCGGGGCAATCCACCGTGATTCCGATCTGATGCGGCGCAGCCATTCGCCCTCGTCCTCGTCAAGCCTGAGTTCGGCATCACCGACAGTACGGCGATCGGTGGCACCAGGCGGAGGGAGCAACGACGGACTGCGCCCGACCGCCTGGCCGAGGGCGCATACGTGTCGTCCGCGTCGTTGTGTGTTTGGCGACGTTCCTCGGTGAGGGTCATGCTCGCCTGTTTCGACTCGCGCGGGGGTGCGGCCTGTCGTCTACGCGTGTGCGGCCATCCAGGGCGTGAAGAGTTTCGGTTCGCCGCCGCTGAGCTGTGCTCGCATCGGTTCGTTCGGGGTGCCGAGCACTTCGCCGGTGACAGTGGCGGTGGCCATGAGGGGCTCCATGAGGTGGCTGATGTTGGCGAAATGCTCCAACGCGGCGTCGGCGTCCCGATACCGCTCGAAGACGATCGCCTCACTCTCGTCGTGGTTAAAGAACACCTCGTACTGCAAGGTCCCTCGATCTCGGGTCCGCACGATCTCCATGGCTTGCTCAGTGAGGCGCTTCCACTCGTCGAGCTTGCCGGGACGGAACGTGACCCGTGCGATGCCCTTGATCTCGTCCATCGAACGACCTCCAGTCGACTCGGCGAGACCACGGGTTCTACCGCACGGATGTGCCGATTCCGGAGCATCCGCCAGACCCGATTCCAACGTCTCGTCGGGACCGTCCCACGGTGATCGGCTGCCTGGCGTAGTACGTCACTAGCGCGTAGGTGTTGTTACGCGCGCTCACGGGTAGCTCGGCGCCGGCACTATGTGCGCCTAGGAGCGCCGCGTTGCGCACGGCTCGCTGGTGACTTGCGAATCGATCCAGGTCAGGGAAAGCGTGGGGCGATGAAGCAATGGGCGCAGTTTGCCGAGGAACAGCCGCAAGTCGAGGCGGTGGCCCGAGGCCTCCTGTACCAGCACGGTCTCGGCCTCGGCTTCTTGGCCACCGCGCGCGCCGACGGCGGACCGAGGGTCCATCCGATCTGTCCGATCTTGGCCGACAACCTCTACGCCTTTATCGTGCCCGGCCCGAAGCTCGTTGACCTGCGCCGGGACAGCCGATACGCGCTGTGCTCAGAGACCTGCGCTCCACCGCGCCACGACGACAATCTCTACATCACTGGCAGGATCGAAGAGCTGGATGATGCAGACCTGCGCGAGCGGCTGACGACCCAGTTGCTCGCGGAGCGGAGCCTCAACGAGCCGTGGCCGGGCTTCGAGGACGAGCCCCTCCTCGAGCTCCACCTTGAGCGTGTGCTCGTAACGCTCACCTTCGCCCGTGACGGGCTCCCTGCCGGGCACACGATCTGGCGGGCGTAAGCGGAGAACCACAAGCGGTCCGGCCGGACGGGTCGTCCCCTGACGTCGAGCGGCGGCCGCGGGATGACCCCGGCCGCCGGGTCAGGCAGCGCATACCCGCCCGTGATCGAGTGCGTCGACTCACGCGACGAACCGTTGCAGGGAACGGAGATAGCCGTTCGTCACGTGGCGCTGCACGATGCGCGCCACAGGGCTACCGAGGCGCGCCAGCGGGTCGTGTGGCTTCGAGAAGGCCGTGATCCTGAACCAGACGGTGTCGTCGGCGTCCTGCTCAACCACGAACGCCTCCTCGCCCTGTTCAGGGTGCAGCGCGAGCGTGCCGTACGCGAACCCGAACCGACGCGGTTCATCGACCGTGTAGACGATCCGGCACGCTGCGACCGCGCGAACAGGAGCCAATGCGATGACGAGCAGGACCGTCGTGCCCTCGGTGAGAGTTGCAGCAGACGGGTACACCGACACCCCAGCGCCCCGGTGTGCCCGCCACCCTCGCAGCCCATCGGTTGCCCGGCCGAATAGCTCCGCCCCGACCCCGAGTTTGGCCTCGTAGCGGTCGTGCCGGTAGCCGTCTGGTAGTTGCCCGGCGGTTGCGCCGACCTCGGAGTAGGAGAGGGACGACTGGCGTTGCTCGGCCAAGAGGTGCTCACGGGTCGCGGCGTCGGGGTCGCGCAGCAAGAACACGCCGTCAGCTAACTACGGGGCGGGCACTCTGTCGGGGTCGTGCGCGTGGACCGCGTACGGATCCGACGACGTTCGTCGCGCGTCGAGGTTCCGACGGTGCGTAACGTACGCACCGATGCCGACGTATGTCGCTTTGCTTCGTGGCGTGAACTTGGCGGGTCGCAACAAGATTGTGATGCCGGCTTTGCGCACGCTGGTCGAGGGTCTCGGGTACGACGACGTTGCCACCTACATCCAGAGCGGCAACGTGATCCTCACCACTTCGGACAGCGCGGCCAAGGTCGGGGCCGCGCTCGAGAAGGCGATCGCCAAGGAGTTCGGCCTGGACGTCGTCGTGGTCGTACGCAGCCGGGCCCAGCTGAAGAAGGTCGTTGACGCCAACCCCTTCGCCAAGAAGCTCAAGGACGACCGCCTCGTCCACGTGTCGTTCCTCGCCGACAAGCCCAAGGCCGACAAGGTGAAGACGCTGACCGGCGGCGACTGGGGCGACGACGAGGTCGCGGTCAAAGGCACGGAGGCCTACGTCCACACGCCGAACGGCTACGGCCGGGCCAACCTCAACAACATGGTCGTCGAGAAGCAGCTCGGCGTAGCCGGGACGGCGCGCAACTGGCGGACGACGAAGAAGCTGCTTGAGCTGGCCGGCGGCTGACGCGCCGCCGCCGGCCAAAGATAAACGTCCTCAGCTTCGGTCGAGCTTCAAGGCGCAGGAGTTGATGCAGTAGCGCTTGCCCGTCGGCCGGGGGCCGTCGTTGAACACGTGGCCCAGGTGGCCGTCGCATCGGCTGCACCGCACCTCGGTGCGGGGGATGACCATCTTCCAGTCCCGGGCGGTCTCGACGGCCTCTCCGTCGGTGGGCTCGTAGAAGCTGGGCCAGCCCGTGCCCGAGTCGAACTTGGTGTCGGACGTGAACAGCTCGGCGCCGCACCCCGCGCAGCGGTAGACGCCGTCGTCATGGACATCCCACAGCTCGCCCGTGAAGGCGTGCTCGGTACCGGCCTGGCGCAGCACGCGGTACTGCTCGGGGGTCAGCTCCTCGCGCCACTGCTCGTCGGTCTTGCGGATCTTCTCTGCCTCGGGGGCCACGGCCCCTCCTTTTCGTCTCTGTGGACTGTTCAACAACGACCGACCCGGTGTTGGTCCCGTCCGGACCAGAATGTTGCCCCCATGGCTGACCCCGAACTGACGCTGCGCGCCGCGAACACCGAGGCGACCTTCCTACCCGGCCTCGGCATGGTCGGTGTGTCCCTACGCCAAGACGGCCAGGACGTGCTGGCTCTTCCCGGCGGGCTCGACGCCTACCGCGCCGGTCACGTCGTTGGGCTACCGCTGCTGGCGCCCTGGGCCAACCGGCTCGGCGGCTGGCACTACGAGATCGCCGGGGTCGCCGTCGACCTCACCGACCTCGATTTGCACGACGACGGCGCTGGCCTGCCCATCCACGGCACGATGGTTGCCCAGACCGGATGGAAGATCGCCAGGAGCACGGACTCCACGCTCGAAGCCCGGTTCGACTACGGCGCCCGACCTGACCTTCTCCGCGCCTTTCCCTTCCCCCACGAGCTGGTCCTCGATATCGAGGTCGCCGACCGGCGTCTGCGTGTCGCCACCACGATTCGACCGACCGCCGACCGCCGTGTCCCCGTGTCCTTCGGGTGGCACCCCTACCTCGCCCTTCCGGCCTCCCGTGAGGAGACCCTCCTCCGGATGCCCGCCTGCGAACACCGGCTCCTCGACAGTCGTGGCCTCCCGACGGGCGCGGGCGAGCCGCAACCCGCAGAGGCCCGGCCCCTCGGCGACCGGGCCTTCGACGACCTCTACGCCCTCGGCGACGACCGCCGCCTCGCCCTCGAGGGCGGCGGCCGGACCGTCACCGTCGAGCTGGAGGAGGGCTACCCCTTCGCCCAGGTGTACTCGCCGGCGGGAGCCGATTTCGGCTGCCTGGAGGCGATGACCGCGCCCACCAATGCCCTCGTCACCGGCCCTTGCAGCTTGGTGGAGCCTGGGGGCGAGTTCACGGCCCGCTTCTCGATCACGCTGGGTGACCAGGGGGTAACGGCCGGGTCACGGTAAGCTTGAGGTCTGTCGAGCCGGAGCGCCCGGCTGGCTGCCGATCTCGTCGACACTCCCGCAGAGTTCCGAGAACGGTGACTCGAACGAGTAGAGGAGTGTGACGCGTGACTGGTTCCAACCACGTGGACCGCCGCGTCCTCCTCGTCGATCCGACGGCATCCGGCGTCGCGACCGCCGTCGAAGGGTAAGGGGAAGCCATGGCTAACCGCCGCACCACATTCGGGAAGCTCCAGCGGGAGCGCGACAAGAAGGAAAAGGCGCAGATCAAGGCCGAGAAGAAGGCCGCCCGCCTGGAGAACAAGGGTGAGGATCGCGACGAGACTCCTGCTGGCGATCAGGATGCGCTCCTGGACGCCCTTGCCGACCTGCACCGTCGCTTCGAGGACGGCGCCATCTCCATCGACGAGTTCGAGGAGCGGCGCGAGCAGCTGACGAGCCGCCTCGTCGTCGACTGACCGACTGACTCAGTCAGTCCGAATTCACTCGGTCAGAACCAACTTACTCTTTCTCGTCCGACGCTCGGAGCTCCGGGTGGCGGCGGAGCACCACCAACGTGGCCAGCGCCAGGCCGAAGCCCACGCCCATGGTGATGGCCACGGCCGCCCGCGCCGCTGACGCCGAGAAATAGAACGGCACCTGGGAGCGGGTGAGCGTGGCGAAGTCACCCACGCCGCTGAAGGCCGCCAGTAGGAAGCCGGCGATGGCGGCGCCGACGATGCCGCCCTCGCGTTCGTCCTGAAGGGGTCCGATGGCTGCGGCGCCGACGATCCACCCGAGCGTGGCCACGATGCCCCCGAGCACGACCCGCCCGATCTGGACGAGCACGGGGTCGTGGCTCGCGGCCGAGATCCCGAAGCTGTGCACGACGTCGACGGCGACGATCACGGCCAGCGCCGCGCTCAACGGCGGACCCCATCGGCCCAGGAAGCCGAGGGCGAAGATGGCGATGAGCAGCACGGCCGCGACCGCGAGCCACGGCACCGGACTGGGCCCGGGGATGTAGGTGATGCTGCCGGTGACTGTGGCGTCGACGTCGGCTCGCCGCAGACCGATGAGCCACTGGGGTACGACGACGTGCGCCTGGCCGGGCGCGGCGCGCACCGCCGCGGGCGCCGGGCCCTCCCACCTTGTCCGACGGTCGCGCCAGCGGACCGACGTGCCACCACCGGTCCGGCGCCAGGAGGGCGGGGGCAGCGCGTTGGCGGCCGTGGGGGGCAGGGTCGTCGTGGTCGCAGTCGTCGTCGCCGTCACCTTGTTCAACGCCACCGACGGCGAGCGGCTGTTCTCGAAGACGCCTGAGGGACCGACGCGGAGGTACGGCTCGCCCTGGTAGCCGAGGATCACGACGTCGACCGAGCCCTTGTTCACGAGCTCCACCCGGTTGCCGAGGTCGAGCAGGCGCACCGACACCCCGGGCAGCGCCGGGCTCACGCCGACGATCTCACTGCGGTAGTTCGTCGCCGCCACGCCCGTGATCGTGTGCGCGTCGGCGGGCGTGGCGCCCACCAGCACCACGACGAACGCAGCGCCGAGCGCGGCCCCCAGCCGTTGAAATGAGCGCACGAGCCCTACGCCAGCGGCAGCGCTTCCACCGGGTGCTCGGCGAAGGCGGGTGGCCAGACGGTTGCCTTCTTCCCCGGTGCGATCCATTCTTCGATGATCCCGGCAGGGCGCCGGTTGGCGCCGGCGTCGACCGAACCCGGTGGTGCCAGATCGAGCCCGCCCCCGTTCGGCAACGAACCCTGCGGCAGCTTCACGGCCAACGCAGCCTTCGCCACGTTCGGCACGCTCAGGTTCCCGGCTTGGGGCAGGACATGGATGAACAGGGCATAGGCGTTCGAGAACCCGGAGAGCGCGGCGGCGCCCATCGGCTCGTGCCACTCGGCCTGGTACCGCTTGCTGGCCCAGTCGAGCATGCGCCGGCCTTCAGGCGTCAGCGCCGACGCGTTGACGTCCGCGGCGTCTGGCTTGTCGGAGGCGAACAGGCCCACTCCTTCAGCGCCGAGGGCGTCGCCGAACGCCTGCATGCAGTAGCTCGAACTCGTGCCGATGGCGGAGAGGAGAGGAACGTGGTTCGCCACCAGTCCTTGGCGGATGGCCACGCCGTCGGGGACGTACGCGGCGGAGAAGAGGACATCAGGGTGGGCAGCCGCGATCTGCGCCACAACGGGGTTCACGTAGTCCTTGACGTTGGGGTCATACGAGAACGTGCCGACCAACTGGAGTCCGCGCTCCTTGATCGTGTCGAGCGCGCCCTGGGCAACCGCGTGGCCGTAGGCGTCGTTGACGTAGTCCACGGCGTACTTCAGCGGACCGTGGTCGGGGAGCTTGGTCGACAGTTCGTCCTGCACAAAGTCGATGGCGGCCCGGCCCAGGTTGGCCCCCATGGGCGCCATGCGGAAGAAGTTGGTGCCGTTGCTGTCGTCGGGCGCCGTGTCACCGACCGCGCCGGTCTCGAAGAACGCCAGCTTCTTGATCGTTGCCTCCCGGGCAGCGACGGCGGAGATCTCGCTGCTGTGACTGCCGAGCACGATCGAGGCCCCGCGTTTGGCGAGGGTGTCCATCGCGTCGGGGACCTGCTCGGCGCGCGCCGCGTCGACGGAGGTCAGCTTGATCTTGGTTCCCAGCGCGACGGTCGTGTTGTTGGCGTAGTCCGCCGCCAGCTCGACACCGCGGAACTCCTCGGTGCCTCCCGATCCCTGTGACCCGGTGCGCGGGTACAGCGCTCCGATCGTGATCGTCTTGGACGTGTCGCCGCACGCCGCCAGGCCGGTGCCGACGACGGCGGCGACGGCGAGCACTGCGAGGGGGCGAATCAGGGGTCGGAACATTCAGAGCACCACCAGGAGGTTGGCCAATACGTGGGTGACGGCGGGAACTTTCCACGAGCCGGTTGCCCAGCGCTGCCAGGACAGGACGAAGCCCGCGGCGAGGTCGATGGGCAGCACCCACCAGCCATAGACGGTCACGTGGACGAGAGCGAACAGCACGGCCGACCCGACGACAGCGAGCGCGGCGCCGCCAGGGCGAAGGGCGTCGTAGACGAAGTGCCGGAAGAAGGCCTCCTCGGCCACCGCCGCGAGCGAGCCGAGGGCGACGACCTTCAGGGCGAGCGGCTGGGGCGCGTGCCCGCCCCCGACGAGGCGCCCGAGCACGAACGCGGAGACACCGAGGACGAGCACGAGCGCGGGCGCCACCGAGCGTCCACGCAAGGTCGTTGCTTGGCGGGGCCACGTCACGGCGATGGCGAGCAGGGCGATGAACAGCGCGGTCAACGTCGCGGTGGGATGGGCACCGTTCTGCAGCAGCACCGGCCGCAGCACGAGCAGCGCGCAACCGACGGTCAACGCGAGCACCGCGGCGCGCGGGCGAGTCAGGACGAGGTCTGTCACACCTACTGCACCGTGAAGATGACGGCCGCTGTGGGGCGGTTCGCGAACGGCAGGTGGTCGACGGCCACGTACTCCGCCGTCAACGTGTGCTGTCCGGGTTTGAGGCCATGGAGGTCCTGCGTGGTGCTGTAGGCCATGTTGACGAGCTGCCCGTCGAGGGAGACGTGGATGTGCCCTTCATTGGTCGGGACCTTGTTGTCCTTGGCCGTTGTCTGGGTGGCGGGCACGACCGTGCCACCGATCACGTTGACCATGAGGGTCACGTCGGGCCCGGTGACCTGGTTGGGCGTGGGCTGCGTGATCTGAATGCGCACCCGCGAGGCCGGGTGCGCCGTGGTCGATGTCGACGACGACGGCTTCGAGCCGCCGCAGCCGGTGGCCGTCACCGCGATGGCGAGGACGGCCGGCAGGGCCAGGCGGGTGATCTTGGCGGTCATCGTCGACACCTTCTTCCACGGGCGGAAAAACAACACGGCCAGCGCACCGGACACGAGAATCGTGCTCGCGGCCTCTGCGTTGGTGCAGTGGCCTAGGTGAGCGTAGGCAGGGGAGGGCGCCAGCAGTAGCGCGAGCGCCACCCCCACCACGAACCATTTGCGGTCTCTCACCAGTCCTGCTTGTCACCCCCGGCGGTTGCGGCCGGAGCGGAACCGGTACCGGCGCCCGCGCCGTTGCGCTTCCGGCTGGCCAGCACGAGCGCCACGATGGCGGCGATCAAGGCGATGGCGCCGAGGGCAAGGGCGATGTTGGCGCGCGTCCTCGCCGCGCTCCCGCCGCCCGACTTGGCCTCGCTTGTGGTCGTCACCGGTGCGGCCGTCGTCGCCACCGCGCCGCCGCCGGTCGCGGCCGTCGTCGCTGTCGTGCCGCCGGCCACGGCTGTGGTCTGCACATTGACGTCGTCGCTCGACCCGTCGCTGAACCCGAGTGTGACCTTGTAGGTGAGCGTCCCAGGCTGGTCGGCGCCCTCGATCTCATAGCCCCACTGCTCGAACTGGTCGGGCTTGACCGCGCCACCGGACCAGGTGATGACGGTGTCCGTCCGGTTGGCGCTCCAGCCCGCCGGCGACCGCGTCGACGACCCGAAGCTCACGCCGCTCGGCGCCGTGAGCGTCAGCTTGGTGAGGTCCACCGACTTCTCGTTCGCTGCGCTCAGCGTGAAGAAGGTCGGCGTCCCCGTCGGGAACTGCTTCGGATTGATTTCCTCGTGGGCGAAGGCTGGTGCCGCTACCGCCAGCACTGCCGCGACAGTGGCGAGAAGCACCACGATCTTTCTCACGGTTGTCACTTTCCTTTCAGTTTGAGCGTGAAGGTTGTCGAAGCTGGGGGGGCGCCGCCAGCCGAGACCGTTACTCGGTAGGTCCCAGCGGACAGCGAACCGGCGTCGGCCACGAAGTGGCCCGCCGAAAGAAGACGCATCTCGAGTGGCGCCGGAGGACCCCCGGCCCGCGCCATCGAGGCGGTCATATTGGTGACTTCGGCTGCCGCCAGGCCCTGGGCGTTGGACCAGGTGACGTGGACCTGGTTGGGGACCGCGGTCTGGTCGACGAACAACTGCACGGTGTAGGGACCCGCCTGACGCTGCTGGTTCACGGGGCCGTTGGCGGCGATGGCGAGCGTCTTGCCGGGCACGAGGGCGACGAGGGCCGACGCCAGCGCCACCCCCAGGGCAAGGACGACGAGCTCCACGCGGCTCGTCCGCACGAACACGCGCGTCTCGCGAGGCGCCGCGGCCGGATCATCCAGATGACGCGGGGTGCGCCACAGGTGACGGGCCGCCAGGGCCAGCGCCACGATCAACACGCCGATCTTGGCCAGGATCACGCGGCCATACGTCGTCTTCCACAAGTCCGAAAGATGAGCCAGATCGACGATGGAGTTGACGACGCCGGTCACGATCACGACCGCGACCGCGATGATCGCCAGCCGGCTGAACCGCGGAACGAGCTGACGCAGAAGACCGCTGCGCTCCTCGGCGACGATCGTTCGCCACCCGATGCCGGCGAGCAGCACGAGAGCACCGAGGCCGCCCACCCAGACGGCGACCGACGCCAGGTGCACCGAGACCGACGTGACACCGATGGTCGCGTGCCCGAGCGTGCGGGCGTGGCTGTTGAGGGCGGCGACGACGCACAGGCCGGCCGCGCCCACACCGAAGAGGGCGAGCCAAACCCGCGGGCCGACGCTCCACAGCGGACGTCGTCGCACGAGAGCCACCACGGGCAAGAGAAGGACGACGGTGATCGCCGTCTGCCACTTCCAGTAGTGGCCATATGCGGTGTCGAGGGTCGAGGAGATCACCGAGGGGCTGAACGACTTCCCGATCGAGAAGCCGCTGATGCTCGCCGTCTCGAAGACGATCGTCAGCAACCCGGCCACGAGCAGCACGGCCCACAGCGTCGGGAAGGTCCGGGCGAACCGTCGTCGGAAGCCCTCGGCCGTGTCCGACTGCGACAGACCGAGCTGACGCACCGCGGGCGTCCAGACCCACAGGCGCACGACGGCGGCGCCGATCAGACCGAGCAAGGCTGCAAACCACAGGAACCGCACGGCGCCGAAGCCCCATCCCACGATCCGTCCGGCACCCTTGTCCTGGGCGACCTGCTTGGCCGAGATCGTCGACGGCGCCCCGACGTAGAACGTGAAGCCTCCGTGGACGGGATGACCGTCGGCGGAGACGACCCGCCACGTCACCGTGTAGGTGCCGTCCTTGAGCGCCTTGACGGGCACCACGACCTCTCGGTTGCCCTGGGCGCGCGAAATCGAGCCGGTGTCGACGCGGTTGGCGTCGACGTCGAACACGCGCACGGCGCCGAAGCTCACCTCCACGGACTCGGAGAACACGAGCTTCACCGAGGACGGAGCGGTCTTGACGGTGGTCTGGGGAGACGGATCGGTGCTCAGCAGCACGGCGTGTGCCGAGGCCGCCGGAGCGGCGGCGACCAGCACGGCCACGATGATGAGCCCCGCCAACCCCAGGCGGCGGAGCATTGACATTGGGCCTCAACCTTCCCGTAGTGCGATCCGGCCATGCGGCCGGCGCGTCAGGCGGGAAGGGTCGAAGGCGGACCGCGCGCGTCTCCGGCGACCCCCCACCACCGCACGATGTCGTCGTCGGTGGGAAAGGCCCACGTCCGTTGGTCGGTGCCTGCGCCAGCGCGCCGGGGCCCAGAGGAAGCGAGGCGCCCGGCGCCGGCTTCGACCCCGCGCAGCAGCAAGGCGCCGGCAACGGCGACAGCGATCTGAAGGAGGATCCCGACCGCGAACTGGGCGCTCGTCAGGTAGCCCATCGGGTGAATCCCGACGGCCATGCGCTCGATCGCCTCGATGAGACCGAACAGCACGACTTGGCCCGCGGCCAGTCTGGCCACGGTTGCTCCCGTCGACATCGGCAGCGAGTCGCCGCGCCAGCCGCGCCGGGCGGCGAGCACGACACCGCTCACTCCACAGACCGCGGCCACGACCACCGCGATCGGCCAGTACCCATGGCCGGTCGCGGTGAGCACGTGTTGGCGCTGGGTGGGATCGGGAATCGCCAGTACGTAGTTGGCGGCGTGGGCGACGACGATGCCCGCTGCGGCTACGACGAGCAGACGCGCCCGGTCGACCTTCACGACCTCAGCGTAGGCCGGGGGCGCCTTCGACTAGATGGCGGGGTACGACTGCGCGGAGGGCCAGGCGTCAGAACCGGTGAACACCGGGTGCCAGAGCCCTTCGTGCTCTGCCAGTTCGACGGCGCGGTCGACGAGGGCGAGCGCCCGGCGGGGATTCAACTCGTCGGGCATCCGCGCCGCGATCGCCGCGAGCCGAAGCCGGGTGGCGAGCACCATGCGCCGGTCGCCTCCGCACATGGCGAGGAGCCGGCGAGCGCCCATGTCGTCGTCGACCTGGGCCTCGGTGTCGTCGTGGTCCTCACCACGGAGAGTGTCGACCGCTCCCGCTTGCAATCGACCCCACACCGTCGTTGCCATCAACGGCGCCATTGCGCCCGAGTCCCGATGCGTGACGGCGCAATGGGCATTGTTCCGGGACGAGGCCAAGATGTGGGCCATCGACACCGGCCTCAGCTACAAATCCGCCCGGGGCCGGTGGGTCATCCTCGCCACTGTCCTCGGCTCGGGCATGGCGTTCCTCGACTCCACGGTCGTCAACATCGCCCTGCCCCGCATTGGTACCGACCTTGGCATCGGGCTGTCGGGGCTGCAGTGGACGGTCAACGCCTACACGCTCACGTTGTCGGGGTTCCTCCTGCTGGGCGGTTCACTCGGCGACCGCTACGGACGCAAGCGGGTGTTCCTCATCGGCGTCGTGTGGTTCGCAGTCGCGTCCCTGCTGTGCGCGATTGCACCGTCGGGCGTCGCCCTCATCGGTGCCCGGGCGATCCAAGGCATCGGCGCCGCCCTGCTCACGCCGGGGAGCCTTGCGATCATCGAGGCCAGCTTTCGAGCCGAGGACCGAGGCTCCGCCATCGGCGCCTGGTCCGGGCTGGGCGGCGTGGCCAGCGCCATCGGGCCCTTCCTCGGCGGATGGCTGGTCGACGCCGCCTCGTGGCGGTACGTCTTCCTCATCAACCTGCCCCTAGCCGTCGCCGTCGTGTGGGTCACCATCGTCCACGTACCCGAAACACGCGACGCCGACATGCCGCCCGGCATCGATGTGTCGGGGGCCCTCCTCGGCGCCCTCGGCCTGGCCGGCGTGATCTACGCGCTCACCGAGGCGGGCAACAAGGGATGGAGCGCGCCGGTCGTCATCGTCACCGGCTTGGTCGGTGTCGTCGCCCTCGTCTCCTTCGTCGTCGTCGAAGCGCGCAGCCCGCATCCCATGCTCCCGCTGGACATCTTCAAGTCCCGCCAGTTCACAGCGGCCAACGTGGTGACGTTCCTGGTGTACGGCGCCCTCGGCGGCGCACTGTTCCTGCTGCCGCTCGAACTGCAGAAGGCGGCGGGCTTCTCGCCGCTCGAGGCGGGCCTCTCCCTTCTCCCGCTCACGATCGTCATGCTGTTGAACTCGGCGCGCGCCGGCCGCCTCGCGCAGCGCATCGGACCGCGGCTGCCCATGACCGTCGGCCCGATCATCGCCGGGGCGGGACTCGTGCTGTTGATGCGCGTCGGCGCCGACGCCAACTACGTCACCGACGTGCTGCCTGGCGTGGCCGTGTTCGCGTTCGGCATGTCCCTGACCGTGGCGCCGCTGACGGCCACGGTCCTGGCGGCGGCGAGTGAGAAGCGCGCCGGCGTGGCGTCGGCCGTCAACAACGAGGTGGCACGAGTCGCGGGCCTGATCGCGGTTGCGGCTCTGCCGATCGCGGTCGGCATCACGGCGTCGACCTACGCCCATCCCGCGGAGCTGACTGACGGGTTCCAGACCGCGGTGGTCGTCGCCGGTCTGCTGTGCATGGCCGGCGGCGTGCTCTCGTGGCTCACGATCCGCAACCCCCAACCCGACGGCGAGGAGGTCGAAACGGCCCCGTGCTCCTATCACTGCGCGGTCGACGCCACACCTTTGGCAGGATGAGCTATGGCTTCCTCCTCCGCTGACTTCGCTGCCCGGTACGGGCCCCTCGCCGTCGTCACCGGTGCCGCTGTCGGGATGGGTGCCGCGTTCGCCCGTGACCTGGCGGCCCGTGGTCTCGACCTGCTGCTGGTGGACCGGGACGAGCGGGTGCTGGAGGAATTCGCCCTCGAGCTGCAGGCGGGCGGCGCCAACGCGCGGACGCTGGTCGTCGACCTCGCTGGCGCCGATGCCGCCGACCGTGTCTGCGACGAAGCGGGCGACGACCTCGGCCTGCTCGTCAGCAACGCGGCCCTCGGCTACGTGGGGTCGTTCCTGGACGAGAGCTCGGAGGAGTTGATGGCCCAGCTGGACGTCAACTGCCGCACGCCGCTCTTGCTCGTGCACCGGGTACTGCCGCAGCTGATCGCCCGTGGGCGGGGCGGGATCGTGCTGCTGTCGTCGCTCTCGGCGATGCGGGGGAGCCCCCTCGTCGCCAGCTATGCGGCCACCAAGGCGTGGAACCTGATCCTCGCCGAGTCGCTGTGGGACGAGCTCCGGGATACCGGCGTCGACGTCCTTGGCGTGCTCCCCGGAATGACCCGCACCCCGGGGCTACTTTCCTCCTCGCCCCAGGCCGGGCTCGCCAGTGCCAACATCATGGATCCCGAAGATGTGGCGCGCGAGGCGCTCGACGCCCTTGGGCAGATGCCGAGTGTGATCCCCAGCCAGGCCAACCGCGACGGTCAAGCCTTCCTCTCGTCGATGGACCGAGCCGAAGCCATCAAGACCATGGGAGACGTGATGCGCGCCACGTATCCGCCCGAGCGCGCGCCCGATCCCTCGATCTAAACCTCTACGTGAACCTTTAGTGGAGGGCCGGCAGCAGTTCATCGTTGGCCCACTTGATGAACTCCTGCTGGTGGTTGCCGCCGATTTGGACCAGGGCGACGTGGGTGAAGCCGGCGTCGACGAATTGCTGGACGGCCTCCGCGTGGCGCTTCACGTCGGGGCCACACGGGATCTGTTCGGCCACGTCCTCGGGTCGGACCTTCTGCGACGCGGCCGCGAACGCAGATGGTCCCGGTAGCTCGGCGTTCACCTTCCAACCGCTGCTGAACCAGCGGAACTGCTCGTGGGCGCGCTGCACGGCCGCGTCGGCGTCGGTGTCGTAGCAGACGGCTACCTGGCCGACTCGGGGCTTCCCCTTGCCGCCTGCGTTGTCGAACATCTCACCCAGCTCGGGCTTCGGTTCGACGGCGATCATCATGTCGGCCAACTCGCCGGCCAGCTCGCACGAGCGCGGCCCGGACACGGCGATCCCGACCGGCGGCCGCTCGTCGGGCAGGTCCCACACCTTGGCCGAGTCCAGCTCGTAGAACTCGCCGTCGTAGGTGACGTACTCACCGTTCCACAGCTCGTACATCACCTCGATCGCCTCACGCAGCATGCGGTGGCGTACGTCGACACCGGGCCATCCGCCGCCGACGACGTGCTCGTTGAGGTTCTCGCCGGCGCCGAGCCCGAGCGTGAATCGTCCCTCGGACAGGAGCTGGACGGTGGCCGCCGCCTGCGCGATCACCGCCGGGTGATAGCGGATGATCGGGCACGTCACGTACGTCATGAACGGCATGCGCGAGGTGGCGCGCGCCACCGCGCCGAGGACGCTCCAGACGAAGGGCGAGTGACCCTGGGAGTCCAGCCACGGGAAGTAGTGGTCGGAGGCGACGGCGAAGTCGAAGCCCGCCTGTTCGGCACGCACCGCGTCGTCGACCAACTGCGTGGGGCCCGCCTGCTCGCCCATCAACGTGTAGCCGATCTCGGTCATGTCCCGAGCCTTTCCCGTGGCGCCGTCGGCGAACCGCCCCCTTCACCTGCGGAAACGTTTCATTCCAGTAATTGGAAGGTGAACGGTTTCGTAAGTTCTGCGCACTTTGGGCGTTGACAAGTAGGAATCGACCACTCAGCGTCGTATAAGAGGGATAAGTGCCATTTGTGCGCAGCCACGCCGCAAACAGAGCGGCTGGGGTGGAGGGCAGATGAAAAAGGCAATCGCCGTTTTGGCTACCTGGGCGATGGCCGTGGCAGCCATCGTCGTACTGGTCTCGCCTGGCGCGAAGGCCGCGGTGTTCACCGGCGGCAATCAGTTCTCGGGCTACAGCACGGGCACGCTGGTGCACGCCGACCTGCTGCAGTTCGGCAGCCTCGGCTCGCCCGTCGGTCGGTTGGTCAATGCCGACGAGGGCTTCTCGGGCGCGGCCGCCAACACGACAGGTCTGAACAACCCCGTCAACAACGAGATGCAGAACGCGGTGTCTCCCGCGCTGCCGACCAAGAACGCGTACGGCCGCGGCTCGGGTCTCGAGCTTGGACTCGGCACGTCGCTTCCCAACAACCCGGATCTCAACCAGGCGATCCTCTCCGGACTTGCCGAAGCATCGGCGCCCCCGTCGACGAGTCTCGTCACCAAAGAAATCGGACCGATCAAGGGCAGTCCTCTCGTCTACGCGTCGCTGCTTCGCGGTCAGGCGCAAGCAACGTTCGATCCCAACGCGTGCGTCACTGATCCCAACAACGTGGCGTTCGGTCTCGGACAAGGCGCGAACGTTGAGCTGCTGAACACCGGCGGCACCAACGCCGACGGCTCGATGAAAAATCCGGTTCTCGCGACCAACATCGGCAACCCCACCGACCGCGCCGTCGGGCAGTCGCAGTCGTGGATGCATCTCGTGCCCAACGGCGATGGCACGTTCGGTCTCGAGTCCGAGACGCACGAGACGGTCGCGCCGGTCACCTTGTTCAAAGGGACCCCGAACGAGATCCGCATCGAGCTGCTCGGTGAGTGGGTCCTGCGCGCGACCGCAACCGGCAAGCCGGGTGGTGGCAGCGTGACCTACGCGCCCGCCGGCAACCCGACCCCGACGACTCCGCTGATCACCATCACGCCTCCGGGTGGCGCGCCCTCGATCGTCCTCAAGACGCAAGACATCTTCGGACCGGGCAAGGTGCCGCAGCACATCGATATCCCCGCCCTCGCCTCGATCTCCATCGGTGAGAACCCGCGGGCGATCGGTGACAACAGCGCCACCCCCGCGGCCCCGACCGTTGCCGCGAACGGCACGCAGGCCTCCGGTGCGGTCGACGTCGTTCGGGTGAAGCTGCTCATCCCGGACCCGACGAGTCACCTGGCCGACCTGCGCGTCGGTCACATGGAGTCGAGTGCGCTCGTGCCCGCCGCCGGTGTGACGTGCCCCGCTCCGACGACGACGTCGTCCACCACGTCGACGACCGCAGGACCGACCACGACGACGCTGCCGCCCGGCCCCTGCACCTACAACGGGTACAGCACGGGCAGCGACATCCACGCCGACCTCCTCCAACTGGGGACGAGCCGTCTGGTGAACGCGGACGTCGCCTTCTCCAGCGCGGCAGCGAACACGGCTGGGTTGAGCAAACCGATCAACAACGAGTTCCAGAACGAGGTCTCGCCCAAACTGCCAAACAAGAACGCGTATGGACGGTCCGGTCTCGAGGTGGGATTGAACACCTCGCTGCCGAACAATCCGACGCAGGGCGCGATCATCTCGGCCCTTGCCCAAGCGGCCGCCCCGCCGCCGACGGGTTTGGTCACCAAGGAGGTCGGACCGATCAAGGGCGACCCCTTGCTCTACGCCACCCTCCTGCGCGGCCAGGCGCAAGCGCAGTACGGCCCGTCGCCGATCAGCTTCACCGATCCTGCCAACATCGCCTTCGGACTGGGTGAGACCGCCGATCTCCAGCTGCTGGACACCGGCACCGCCAACCCCGACGGTTCGATGAGCAAGCCGGTGATCGCCACCGACATCGGCACGCCGACCGACCGCGGCGTCGTGCAGGCCAAGTCGTTCCTGCACCTCGTGCCCAACGGCGACGGCACCTTCGGCCTGCAGTCCGAGACGCACGAGACGTTCGCCCCGATCACCCTGTTCAAGGGCACGTCGAACGAGATCCGCATCGAGCTCCTCGGCGAGTGGATCCTGCGGGCCACGGCCACGGGCAGGCCCGGTGGTGCGACGGTGACCTACGCGCCGGCGGGCAACCCTTCGCCGACGACGCCGCTCATCCGCATCACCCCGCCCGGTTCGCCGGTCGCCAACGTGCTGACCATGCAGCAGATCTTCGGTACCGGTGGGCTGCACATCCCGATCCCGACGCTGGCCGACATCTTCATCGGTGAGCCGGCGCGGGCCATCGGCGACACCAGCGCCAACCCGGCGTCGCCGACCACGGCCGCGAACGGCACGTCGGCCGCCGGTGCCGTCGACGTGGTGCGGGTGAAGCTCCTCGTGCCCGACCCGACGACCCACCTGGCTGACGTCCGGATCGGCCACATGGAGTCGCAGGCTGCGGTCGCGGCGGGCGGCGTGAGCTGTGCCGCTCCGCCGACGACGACCTCCACGTCGACCTCGACCTCGACTTCAACCTCAACCTCAACCTCGACGTCGACTTCGACTTCGACCACGGCGCCGCCCTCGTCGACGACGACCACGGCGCCCAGCACCACGACGACCACGACTCCGCCGCCTCCGAGCGCCTGCACCTACAACGGGTACAGCACCGGCACGGACCTGCACGCCGACCTCCTGCAGTTCGGGAGTCTGGGAGCACCGGTGGACCGGCTCGTGAATGCCGACGTCGCCTTCTCGGGGGCGGCGACCAACACCGCCGGTCTCGCCAAACCGATCAACAACGAGATGCAGAACGCGGTGTCGCCGTCGATGCCGACGGAGAACGCCTACGGCCGGGGCTCGGGTCTCGAAGTGGGCCTGGGCACCGCCTTGCCCAACAACCCCGACCTGAATCAGGCGATCCTCGCCGGACTGGCCGAGGCGATGGCGCCTCCCTCCACCGGGCTCGTGACCAAGGAAGAGGGCCCGATCAAGGCCAGCCCGCTTCTGTACGCCTCGCTGCTCAGAGGACAGGCGCAGGCCCTGTTCGGGCCGACGCCGGTCAGCGTCACCGATCCGAACCGTCTCGCTTTCGGCCTCGGGTTCGGTGCCGACGTGCAGCTGCTCAACACGGGCACGGCCAACCCCGACGGCACGATGAATCAGCCGGTGATCGCCACCGACATCGGGTCGCCCACGGACAGGGCTGTGGCGCAGTCCAAGTCCTTCGAGCACCTCGTGCCCAACGGTGACGGCACCTTCGGGCTGCAGTCCGAGACGCACGAAACATTCGCCCCGATCACGCTGTTCAAGGGCACGGCCAACGAGATCCGCATCGAGCTCCTCGGCGAGTGGGTCCTGCGGTCGACGGCCACCGGCAAGCTGGGCGGCGCCACCGTCACCTACGCCCCGGCCGGCAGTCCCAGCCCGACCACGCCGCTGATCAGCATCACGCCGCCGGGTTCGCCGACGCAGATCATCCTCACCACCCAGCAGCTGTTCGGTCCGTCGGCCATCCCGACGCACATCGATCTGTCGACGCTCGGGTCGATCAACATCGGTGAGGACCCGAGGGCGATCGGCGACGACACCGCCAACCCCGGCCCGCCCAGCGCCGCCGGTGACGGCACGCTGGCCGCAGGCGCCGTCGACGTGGTCCGGATCAAGCTCCTTGTCCCGGACCCGAAGAGCCATCTGGCTGACATCCGGATCGGGCACATGGAGGCGCAGGCCCAGGTGCCCGCGGGCGGTGTCCGCTGCGCGGCCCCGCCGCCACCGCCGACGAGCACGACGACGTCCACGACGTCCACTACGTCGACCACGTCGCCGCCGTCGAGCACAACGACCACCACCGCCGTGACGACCACCACGACGACGGTCCCGGGTTCGACGACGACGACCACGACGGCACCCGGCTCGACCACGACGACGACGATCTTCAGGCCGGGTTCGACGACGACAACCGAGCCGCCGACGTCGACGACGCAGCCGCTGAACCCGGGCACGACGACGACGACGACCGAACCGCCGATAACGCCGGGTCAGACCACGACGACGACCGAGCCGCCGACGACGACCACGGAGCCACCGCAGGTTGCGGCGGTGACGTTCTCGAACCCGGCGTCACCGGCCGTGGCGGTGTCGGCGACACCGAACTTCACCGGTTGACGCGGTCCCCTTCTGGGAGGGCTTCTGGGTCAGCCCTCCCAGAAGGGGTCGCGTGGTGAGATGAACACGATCTCGGCCTCGCCGAGCAGATCGTTGCCGTGCCGCGCCGTGGCCTTGCACCAGATCTTGCGGCCGTCGACGCGGTCGAGCCAGGCCTCGTACTCGATCCGCTCGTTCAGCGGCGTCGGCTTCAGCATCTTGACCGTCAGCGTTCCCGTGTAGCCCGCCTTGCCGGACGCCATTTGCGCAAGTCCCATGAGGTCGTCGAAGGCGGCGGCGACGAACCCGCCGTGCAGACAGCTGAGCGGCCCTTCGTAGGCGTCGGTCCACACCGCCCACGCGCGCGTGACGCCCTCGGTCATCTCCAGATGGAGCGGGGAGGCCAAGGGATTGCTGCGGCCGCTGACCGGGCTGCGCTCGGCGAGGACGGCGTCGGCCGGTCCCGCCATCGCCGCCCCGCCGAAGGCGCGCAGCGTCGGTGCTTCCTCGAGACGGTCGGCGAAGGCCTTGGCGTCGTCGGCAAACGTCTCGAGGTCGTCGGCCTCATTGCCGCCGACGTCGAGCAGAGCCACGTGATCGATGGCGCGCTTGACCTCTCGAACCAGTCGGTGCTTGGCCGCCCGCCGCTCGTCCTCGACGGGCTCGCCGCCCAGGTAGATCTGGGATGGGTCGGACGGAAGACTCACGCGAGGACAGTAACGGAACGCGTTCTTCGGTCGACCTGGCGTGACCGTGGCCTGGTGTGGCCCGACCGGGCCACCACCGAAATAGCCCGGCCGGACGGTAGGCGGCGGCGGGCGGGGAGGGGACAATCGTCTCAGTTGGAGGACAGGGGGGTTTGCAATGCCGGCCATCGACGAGGTGCTCATGCTCGAGCGCCAGTCAGAGCGCTTGGGTGTGCTGTGGCGCAGCCAGGGTCAGGCCTTCTTGGACGAGCAGGCCGCTGCGCTCCGGGAGGACGTAGAACGTCTGCGCGAGGCGTACCTGGCGACTGCGCTTCCTGAGGTGATCGAGGACCGACCCAAGCGCCGCGTCCGCGTTCCGAAGGTCGTCGACCTCCGGCCCAAGGTCATCGACCTGCGCGACTCCGAGGCGGACGTGATCGACCGCGCGTGCAGCACGGACGGTCACGGCAACGTCGCCGCCGAAACCCGCTGCAGCCGCTGCCACGAGATTTACTGCCGGCGCTGCATCCTGCAGTCGGCCGCCACCCACGACAAGCCGCTGTGCACCGAGTGCGCCTTGATCGTGTCGGGCGTCCACCACAAGCGCACGCGCGTCGCTCGCTGATCTTCGCCCGGCGGCGGGATCTCTTTCGGCGGTTTACCCCCCAGCCCCGCCGAAAGAGAGTCCCGCCCCGGTCGGGCAACCGGACTCAGACCGTCCGGGCCTTGCGCTCCTGCTTCTCGCCGCGGAAGCTGGCGAACACCACGAGGGCCGCGGCGAGCCCGACGCAGAGCAACGGGATGGCGTATGTGTTCTCGGTACCGGATGCGGCGATTGCGCCGGCCGCGGCGGCGCCGGCGGCGGCGAACATCCCAAACCAACGCGCTGTCCTTGGCGCGACCAGTGCCAGGCCCCATCCGAAGACGAAGAGACAGGCGGCGCCCAGCATGACGTTCGTCGGATCGTGCAGTCGGGCCTCGAGCTGGCCTCGGTGAGCGAGCGAGACCAACTCGTAGAACAGGGCGACACCGGCGAGGCTCCCCACGACCATGTTGCGTACTCCTTCCTACGTCCTGTTCATCGGCAGAACATGCGGAAGAAAGGAATAGGCACGACGGCCTATTGACCGTTGGCCGCCCTCAGATGATCTGGCCGGGGTCGCCGAGATCGGTGACGACGGGCATGCCCGCCGCCTCCCAGGCCTGCATCCCGCCGGCCAGGTTCACGGCGTCGTAGCCCCGCTGCAGCAGGGCCGCGGCGGCCCGCTCGGAGCGGCCGCCCACGCGACACACGGCGACGATCGGCTGGTCCTTGTCGAAGCGGTCGATGCTCGCCGCCAGCGCGGCCAGCGGAATGTGGACGGCGTCGGGCGCGTGGCCGGCGTGCCACTCGTCGGGCTCTCGGACATCAAGGAGCACGGCGCCTTCATCGACGCGGCGGGCCGCCTCCTCGGCGCCCACGCCAGGAACAGCTGGCTCGCGTTGCACACCACGAAGCTATAGGTTCAACCAACCATGTCCGCGCTCGAGGATCTGCTTGTCGTACAAGAGCACGACAGCGCGGCCGACCGCCTGCGCCACAAGAAGGAGACCTTGCCCGACCAGGCGCGGCTGGCCGAAGTGCAAAGCGCTCTCGCGAAGGTCGACGCGTCGATGGTCGACGTCACTGGACGGCGCGACGAGGTGGCGCGTCGTCAGCAGCGTCACGAGGACGAACTGTCGTCGATCGAAACCAAGATCGGTGAGGTCGAGAAGCGCCTCTACTCGGGCGCCGTTTCCGCGCCGCGCGAGCTGCAGGCGATGGAAGCCGACGTGGCCTCGCTGAGGCGTCACCGCTCGGACATCGAGGACCACGTCCTCGAAACGATGCAGGAGCGCGAGCCGCTGGACGCCGAGCTGTCGCAGTTCGAGCAGGACCGGAGCGGGCTCGAGGCCGAAGCGGAACAGCTCCGCCAGGCCATCGCCGAGCAGACCAAGGAGATCGACGCCGAGCTGGCCACTGAGGTCGAGGCCCGGACGGCGGCGGCGGCGTCGATCCCCGAGGGCCTGCTCTCCCAATACGAGCGCCTGCGCGCCAGCCAGGGTGGAGTGGGTGCCGCCCGTTTGGTGAACGGTCGTTGCAGCGGCTGCCATCTCACGCTTCCCGCCACCGAGCTCGACCGCATCAGGCACCAGCAGGCCGACACCGTGATCCTGTGCGACCAGTGCGGGCGCATCCTGGTGCCCTGAGTCGGGGCCGGAACGTCGGTGCTCTACGTCGTCCGTCACGGCCAGACGGCCGCCAACGCCGCCGGACAGCTGCTCGGCCGGGCTGACGTCCCCCTCACCGAGCTTGGCGAACAGCAAGCGAAGGCCCTAGCCGCCGCCGTCGGCCCGGTCGACAGGGTCGTGAGCAGCCCGCTGCAGCGTGCCCGGGACACCGCCGCCGCCTTCAGAATGCCGGTCGAGATCGACGAGCGCTGGACCGAGCTCGACTACGGCGTCTACGACGAATTGCCCTTGGCCGAGGTCCCGACCGAGATGTGGCAGGCGTGGCGGGGAGACGCCGAGTTCGCCCCGCCTGAAGGCGAGTCGCTGGCCAGCGTCGGCCGTCGGGTGCGGCTCGCGTGTGACGATCTGGCCCAGGCGGCCGTCGACGCCGACGTCGTGGTCGTGAGCCACGTGTCGCCCATCAAGGCGGCGGTGGCATGGGCGCTCGACGTCGGCGATGGGGTGAGTTGGCGCATGTTCGTGGGCGTGGCGTCGATCACGCGCGTGGGCATCACCGAGAGGGGGCCGGTTCTGCGCTCATTCAACGAGGTGGCCCATTTGGGCCAGGCCTCGTAGTCCCTTCGGCCCGTTTCAGTCAAGGCCCCCTCGCACCCCTGCCGAAGCAAGAGACGACAGACATGGTGCAGTCGGAGCGTGGGATGACGCCGGAGAATCGCGGACAGTTGAAGGAGCTCGAAGGACACCGCGTGAACGTGGCGCTGGCCGACGGATCGCGCATCGACGACTGCGAGCTCGTCTCGGTCAGTCGCGGACGCCGCGGCCACCTGTGGGTGCACGCCAACGGTGGCGACGCGTTCGTGCCGCTGTCGCAGGTCGCCGATGTCTGGGAAGCGCAAGGAGGACGAGGCCGTGTCTGACATGACGCCACCGCCGCTCACAAACGATCGGGCGGTAGAGCTGGTCACCGCCTACCTAGGCGCCTGGACGGAGCGGCGCTCGCCGGTACGGCGACGTCTCCTGCACCACTGCTGGAGCGAGGCGGGCACGTTCAGCTCGTGGACCACCCACGTCCAGGGGCTCGATGCCATGGACGCCCACATCGGCAACGCCCTGCGTCAGCAGCCGCGCCGCTGCCGGCGGGTGCGCACGTCCGACGTGCACTCGCGCAACGGCAAGGTGAGCTTCACGTGGGCGCTGATCGACGAACATGAGCAGATCGTGCTCGAAGGCAGCGAGTTCGCCGAGGTCGGCGAGGACGGCCGCTTCGAGCGCGTGACCAGCTTTGCGGGCCGGCCCGACAGCGAGCCGGCGCAGTCGACTGCCGAGCTCTAACTCATTCGAACTGCTAACCGAACAGCTGCGCCACCTCGGTCGCCAGTTCCTGCGCCGTACGGGCGCCGCCCTTCTGCACCATGGCGGTCGCTCCGAGCTCCATGGCCTCCGAAGAGGATGGGTGGGCGGCCGCCACCGAGAGGACGACGATCTTTGTCTCGGGCGACGAAGTTCTGATCTTGGGAATGGCCTTGAGCCCGTCGAGGACGGGCATCACCAGGTCGAGGAAGATGGCGTCTGGCTTGTGCTCGGACACCAGGCGAACCGCCTCCTCGCCGTTGGAGGCCTCTCCGACTACGTCGAAGCGACCGTCCCATTCGAGGGCCATGCGCAGCATGTCGCGGACATCGTCCGAGTCGTCGGCAAGTACGACTCGTATGGGCATGCCGCCAGCATGCCAAAGACGCGCCGAGCGGAAAAAACCGGGCAGCGGCGTAGGCGGCGCCAGGGCATCCACCACTTGGGCCGGCCCGCGTGTCACCGTGGGCGTGGCTCGCCCATCGGGCCGCCGAAAACCCGTTCAACCGACGAAGGGCCTCCTCTGGTGGAGGCCCTTTGTCGTTGTCCGGTGCGGTCCGGGTTGACTGCGCTCAGGCGTCGAAACCGGCCATGGAGCGGAACTCGGCGGTGCTGTTGACGTGGGGGAAGGGCTCTTCGGGCACGGCGACGCCGAGCGCACGACAGATCGGCTCCCAGCCGTCGCCGGCCTGCCACTCGAGCAGCCGGTCGGCGGGCGCCGTGGCCCGGACGTTCGCGTTATGGCGCTCGTACGCGGCGATGGCACCGGCCTCGTCCAGGGGGTCGCTCGTGAACGTCTTGGTGAACAGGTCGGTGATCATCGCCATCCACTCGTCGGGCATGTTGGCGTCGGCTCGGCGGAACACCTCGAAGATCGTGTTCGTGCAGCTGCGCCACCACGACTCACTGTTTCGGGTGGACAGGAGGATCAGGGCGTCGGGGTAGGCCTCGGCCTGTTCCCGCCAGAACGCCGCCGCCGGCCAGTCGACCGCGGCGCCGTAGCCGCTGAACAGCTCGTCCCAGTTGGGCGGGTTGCCCAAAACAGCCTGGTGCCACAGGCCGACGTGTTCGGGGTGCCCGAAGACCTCGATCATGTGGTAGCAGGGCTCGCCCAGCAGCTTCTCGAGGGCGAGCTTCAGTGAGTGTGTGCCCGTGCGCCCCAGTCCCGCGCCGACGACCTTCAGTGGCATGGCAACCCCTGTTCAGTGGACCTGTGCGGAAATCGTGGGTATACCACTGGCGGTGGGGGTGACGTTGGCGGATCGAGTGAGCGTTGCGCGAGCGGTACTGGAGGGGTTTGCGTCGCGCGACCGCGAGCGCCTCCCGACGCTGTTCGCGCCCGAGGTCGAGCTCCAGACGCGCGTGGACGTGATGGGGGAGTGGCGCTTCACCGGTCACGACGGCATCCGGGCCTGGCTGGCGGCCGTGGATGACAAGTACGACCGCTTCGACGTCGTTGACGCCGAGTACGAAGAGGGCGCGGACGATGCCGTCGTCGTTGTCTGCCGCCTCCGACTCCAATACGCCGGTGACCGCTATGGCATGTCCCGGCTCGCCTATTGGGTGTTCAGGATCGACGCCGAGCGCGGGCTGGTGGTGACGTTCACGTCCTACCGGGACCTCGCCGAGGCGCGGGCCGCCGCCGGCCTCAGCTCCGGGGGCGCTTGAGGAGGGCGAAGAACTCCTCGGGCCGAGCCGGGTTGGGCGCGAACCCCACTGCTTCCCACCCGATTTCACCCATCATGTTCAGGGGCCGGAGGCCAGGGTCGTCCTCGGGCTGTTCCTCCTCGCCCCGCTTCAGCAGGCCGAGAAGGTTCGGGTGCACGGGCACCAGGGCGTAGTCCCACTTCTTCGTCGCTGTCCTCGTGCGCTTGGTGGTCGCCATGTCAGCCATGGTGCCAGAGCAACGAGTGGTCGCTGGCGCCTCGCGATAGCGCTGGGGCCTGCATAGTCTGATGACCCTTCGACGACGAGGAGGAACAAATGGGGCTTGCGATCGGTGATACCGCGCCTGACTTCGAAGCAGAGACCACCGAAGGTCGCATCAAGTTCCACGACTGGATCGGCGACTCATGGGCCGTCCTGTTCTCCCATCCCAAGGACTTCACGCCGATCTGCACGACCGAGCTCGGCTACATGGCCAAGATCAAGCCCGAGTTCGATCGCCGCAACACGAAGATCATCGGACTCTCGGTGGACCCCATCGACAGCCACGGCAAGTGGCTCGACGACATCGAGGAAACCCAGGGCACCCGCCCCAACTACCCGATCATCAGCGATGCCGACTACGCCGTCGCCATGGCCTACGGCATGCTCCCCGCGAGCACGTCGGGTGACCCCACGAAGCGCACGCCCGCCGACAACCAGACCGTGCGCAATGTGTTCGTCATCGGCCCCGACAAGAAGATCAAGCTGATCCTCGTGTACCCGATGACGACCGGTCGCAACTTCGACGAGGTGCTCCGGGTGATCGACTCCCTCCAGCTGACCTCGTCGCATCGAGTCGCGACCCCGGTGAACTGGAACCCCGGTGAGGACGTCGTGCTCACCGCCGCGATCTCCAACGACGAGGCGAAGGAGATCTACGGCGACTGGAAGGAGCCGAAGCCCTACCTGCGCATCGTCCCGCAGCCCAAATAGTTTTGCGGCTGGCGGTCACATTCCCGCCGCCTCCTTCGTCAATTAGACATGGATGACAGGGACTTTCTGGCGGCGCGCTTCGACGACCACCGCGCCCATCTGCAGGCCGTGGCCTTCCGGATGCTCGGTTCGGCCACCGAAGCCGATGACGCCGTCCAGGAGGCGTGGGTTCGGCTGAGCCGAACCGACACGAGCGACGTCGAGAACCTGGGCGGCTGGCTGACGACGGTGGTGGGCCGCGTCTGTCTGGACATGCTGCGGTCGCGGACGGCGCGACGCGAGGCGCCCCTCGAGGATCCGGGGTTGGCAACCGGCGCCGACCCCGCCTACGAGGCGGAGGTCGCGGACTCGGTCGGCCTGGCGATGATGGTCGTGCTCGACACCCTGGCACCCGCCGAACGCTTGGCGTTCGTGCTGCACGACATGTTCGCCGTGCCCTTCGACGAGATCGCCCCCGTCGTCGGCCGTTCGCCCGAAGCCGCCCGCCAGCTCGCCAGCCGCGCCCGCCGCCGGGTGCAAGGGGCAACGGTCGGCGAGACCGACGTCTCTCGCCAACGCGAGGTCGTCGACGCCTTCTTGGCGGCATCACGCAGCGGCGACTTCGCCGCCCTCCTCGCTGTACTCGACCCCGACATCGTGATGCGCGCCGATGAGGCGTCTGTGGCGACGGGCGCGCAAGCCGAGGTTCGTGGCGCAGATGCGGTGGCAGCTGTGTTCTCGGGCCGGGCCCTCGCCGCCCAGCCCGCGCTCATCGATGGCGATGCGGGTGTGGCGTGGGCGCCTGGCGGTCGTCCGCGCGTGGTGTGGGCTATGACGATCGCCCACGACAAGGTGGTCGCCATCGACATGGTCGCCGACGGGGACCACCTCGGCCAGATGGACCTCGTGCTGCTGGAGGGCTGAGACGCGAGCCGCTACGGGCTGACGGGTGGGCTGAACGTCGTGCCGTCGCCGAACGGCCACGGTTGCTGTGGGGCGGGGCCCATCGGTACGAGGTCAGTCGCGTTGTAGAGCGGGCACGCCGGTGGGTTGGCGTCCGCTCCGTAGGGCTGGGTCACACCGGTCGGCGTGAACCCGAGCGCGGTGGCCTCCGACGTTTGCGTGCACAGCACGTGGTCCCCATACGTGGCCGAAACGTTGAAGAGGGCGTTGTCGTTGCCGGGGTTGCTGCCGGTGATCCACGGGTACTCCGTCGCCGGCGCGATCAGGTAGCCGAGCTGATCGTTGGCCAAGCCGAAGGTGAACTCCTTGCTGTAGCCCTTCACCGACTTCTCCAGCCCGAAGCGGATGTCGGGATAGGCCTCGCCGGGCGCGGCGGTGAACAGGAGGTCGCCGATGCGGTGGGACGAGACGAACGTGCCGATGAGCGTGCCTGTGATCCACGGCGGCAGGTCGCCGCGGTAGGCGCTGTAGCCGTTGAACGGCGTGACGCCGCCGTAGCTGGCCGCGAGCAGCGCCGGGTTGGTGCCCGGCTCGCGTGTGAACACCTCGCTGTTGGCGATGCGGTCGCTCGTCACGGGGCTGGCGTTGGTGACGGCTTTGACCACGAACGGCAGCAAGACGCGCGTGTACGTGTCGAGCTTGTCCGCGGTGCAGTTGGGATGCCCGGCCTGGTTGCACTTGGCGTCAGTGTTGGGTCGCGGCGGCTGGCTGCGGCCGACGTCCGCGACCATCGTCACGGCGACGGGTTCGTGGAGGGCATCCTCGGTCTTCCGTGCGATCCATCCCGGCCAGTCGGCCGAGTAGCCGAGGTTGTCGGAGCCCGAGATCGTGGCGTGGGCCGCGTAGTTGATCATCGTGCCGAGGAGGGTGTGGCCGTCCGCCGCCACCGCCTGGAGAACACGGAGCTCAGTGTCGACGGCGCTGTCGTCGTGGCCGGTGACGGTGTCCTGGCTGAACTGGCTGTGGACCAGGTGCTCGCCCGGTGTGGCCGTGCCTGGGATGTACCCGCCGTCGGACGGGTTCGGCATCACCGGGTCGGCGCTCCCCGACAGCAGGAACGCGGGCTGGGCGCCGTCGAGGGCCTCTTCGAGGGCTTTGACCGTCTGGTCGTGGACCTTCTGGAGATAGTGCACGGGCACACCGCCCCACAGGCCGATCAGGTCCGGACCGCTGTGGCTGTGGTCGCTGTTGACCACGATGCTGTCGACGGGAACGTGCCGGTCGGCCGCCACCTTCTGACGCACGTCCCACAGACCGCACGCGCACTGCTTGTATGAGGCGAACGTCCCCTGGTTCTCCAAGTCGGCGAGGAGCAGGGTCTGGCCGGCGTTGTTCTTGATGGCGACCGCCCGCACGAAGAGGTGCTCGGGGGTGCCGTCGTTCTGAATCAGGGGACCGGTCGAAGCGCGAGTGGGGAAGATCCCGTAGCCGCCCAGGTGCACCGTGCCGGCCTTGATGTCGGACGGGTCCGGGTCCAGCGACTCCTTGGCGAACCCGATCCGGAACTGCGGGGCCTGGCGGGCCCGATTGGCGAGGGTGACGCCGAGGGGCTGGTCGGCCTTGGCCGTGGTGACCGAAAGGGTGCCGGCGAGCAGCACGAAGGCCGCGCAGGCAGAGACGACGAGACGCGTGCGCACGGATCGAGAGTTCGCTGTGCGTGCGCTGGTCTCCTGCTCGAAACGCCCGAAGCATCCAAGCAGGGCCAAACGCCCCCGGCGTCGAACTCGTCCCCATGCCACGACGTCGGGGGATGGTCGCGGCCGCCTTGGTGCTGCCCATGCTCGGCCTGGTGCCGCGCGCCCTGGCCAGCGAGCCCGTCGTCCCCGAGGCGCCCCTGTTCCACCCGGGCGACAACGCGGGCACGCTCGCCGTCTCGCCCGCCCCGAACGTCACCCCGTCGGCGCACAGCGCGGACGGCACGCTCGCCGGCTGGACCGGCACACCGTCGAACTACGGCGGCACCGCCGTCTACAGCCGCGGTGAGTACATCTATACCGACCACCTCTTCGACGCATACGGCGCCGATGACGGTCGCGACGCCCAACGCGACCAGATCCTCGACCCGCTGGCGCAGGCGGCGCCCGACACGTACCGGGCCGAGCCGCTGTTCCAGGCCAACCTGCCAGGGGAGATCGGCGCGCCCAACCCCGGACCCCTGGACGTGCAGGAGCACTATGGCGACGCGTCACACCAGGACTCGTCTGACCTGAAGGAACTGCGAGTGGCCTCGGACGACACGTCGCTCCACGTGCTGGCCCGCACGACCACGATGCGCACGGCGACCGACACCGCGCTGCTCCTCCTCGTCGAGCCGCAGAAGGGCGCGAAGGCGCACCCGGTGCCGTTCAACAGCGGCATCTCGAGTGCCGCCCGCACGGCCGTGCTCATCACGGGAGACGGTCACAGCGCGGTCGTCGACATGGCGACCGGCGCCGCCTCACCGCTCACCACCGTGGCGTTCACTCCCGACGGCTGGACGAACGCCATCGAAGCCGACATCCCGTTGAGCGCGCTGGGTCTGGCGAGCAACGGCCGGGCCGCGATCGCGGCGGCCACCGGTCCCTACAACGCGACGACGCACGCCTTCGCCACGCTGAAGAACGGCGAGAGCGGCGCGCCACTAGGCGCCAACCTGGCCAACGTCGCGTTCCGCTTCGACGAGCCCATCCGCATCTGGTTCGAGAAGGAGCAGGCCGCGGCGCTGCTGGCCAAGAACATCGACAGGTACGCGGCGTCGATCGACCTAGGCCGACTCGCGGCGGGCGGTACCGACACGTGGGCGCCGAAGCCGGGTGGCTACTTCGACCGCATCTTCCAGTCCGACCCCGCCATCGCCACAGAGGCGGGCGAGGACGGGGTGTGGCAGCACTACGGCGTCTACGTGCCGACCGCCTACAACCCCTCGCGCTCGTCGCCGGCCATGTTCTGGATGCATTGGCGGGGCGGGAAGGCGCACTCAGCGGCCACCGAGGTTCCGCGTGTGTTGCGCGACTTCGGCGAGGAGCGCAACGCGTTCGTCTTCTCGCCGTTCGGGCGCGGTGACTCGACCTGGTACCTCGGCCGCGGCCAGGCCGATGTGCGTGAGGTGTGGGACGACGCCATGGCCGCGTTCAACGTCGACCGCGACCGCGTGTACATCGGCGGTCATTCCATGGGCGGCTGGGCCGGGTGGCTGTTCTCGACGACGATGCCCGACCGCTTTGCGGCCGCCTTCGTCGACGAAGGGCCGGTGACCCAGGGCGACTACACGGGTGCCGACTTCCCGGGCTGCGACAACTACACGTATCAGGAGTACTCGTTCTGCTTCATCCAGGCGAACGACGGCAACGCCCGCCAGGAGTGGACGTACAAGCTGCTGCCGAACCTGCGCAACGTGCCCGTGGCCGTCTACCAGGGCGTCGAGGACGAACTGGTGACGGTCAGCGGTGTCGTCGCCCAGATGAACCGCGTGCGCGATCTGGGCTACCGCTACCGCCTCTATCTGTTCCCGGCCGCCGAGCACTACACGCACCCGGTGCTCGACGAGTGGGAGGAGGCGGCGCGCTACCTGTTCGCCCAGAAGCGGGTCGCCGACCCGGCGCACGTCACGTACGTGCGCGACATGCCGTTCGAGCAGGCGGTCGACAACGGCCCCGACCTGCGGCCCGGGCACCTCGCCGGCCTCTCCTTCCCGCTCGACCACGCGTACTGGATGAGCGCGCTGACGGCGAGGGATGCCGTCGCGGGCCAGGCCCAGTTCGACGGCACGTCGCTCGCCATTCCCGAGCAGCCGCATCTCGCCCTGCCCGAGGCGGGCGGGCCGGCGTCGCCCGGACAGTTCCTGCCGTACGTGATGACCGGCCAGCAGTGGGTCGCCGACCCGACGAAGAAGGCGCCGGCCGCGACCAACGGCTTCACGGCCACGCTGACCGCGGCGTCGGGCGTCCAGCTCGACATGGCCGCCATGAAGATCGACGTCACCAAGCCTGTGCGCGGCACGGTGACCACCGACGGCGTGTTGAACCTGCGGCTAGCCGGTCAGTGGACGACGACGCCAACCGTCACCGTCGACGGCGCGGCGGTGCCCGTGACGTTGACCAACGGCGTTCTCTCGATCTCGGTGCCGTCGGGCACGCACATCTTGGGAGTGATGTAGATGAAGTTGCGGCGGATCATCGCCGTCCTCGTCGTCCTCGCGCTGCCGGCCCTCGTGGCGCCCGCGGCGCTGGCCGACAAGCCGGCGCCCGCACAGGCCCGCGCTGGCGTCGGTGTGGCCGACGCGACGTGGAACGTGGGATCCAACGCCGGTCAGTACGCCAGCGACCGCGACGTCAGCGGCGAGCTCCAGGGCGGCGCCTTCGACCCCAACATGTACTCGGTCAAGGACGAACCCAGTTACGGCGTGCAGTCCCGTCTGCAGATCCGCGCTCTGGTGGTGCAGGGGGCCAACGGCGCCAAGGTGGTGATGGTCAAGGCCGACAACTACCTCGCCCAGGACTCGATCCAGCGCCGGGTCGAGCAGCTCCTCGATCCGTCGCTCGGCATCACGCGCCACAACATCCTGTGGTCGGCCACCCATGACCACTCGTCGCCGTATGCCATCACGCCCGCCGCGGGTGTGATGGTGTTCCAGGACGCCTTCGACCTGCGGATGTTCGAGTACGAGGCGAGGCAGGCGGCCAAAGCCATCACGATCGCGGCCACGCACACGGTGCCCGTGCGCATGGGCGCGACCAAGGTCCACCACACCGCCTTCAAGGGCAACATCGTCGGCCCCCAGATCGCGGACGACGGCACGCCCGCGGGGTACCCGAACCACTTCGGCGACTTCGACCTCACCGTTCTGCGCTTCGACGACATCAGCGTGGCCGGCCACCCCAAGCCGCTCGCCACGTGGGTCAACTGGGGCGAGCACCCCGAGTCCCTCGACGGCTACAACCTCATCACCGCCGACTATCTCAGCGCCCTGCAGCGCGACGTCGACCGGGCGACGGGGTCGACGATGGTGTTCAGCCAGGGCGACGTCGGCAGCAGCGAGGGCCCCTACGACCACACCTTCGCCAAGCCCGAGCAGCTCCCCGACGGCGTCTACCGCGAGTGGGCCCACATGGGCTACGCCCAGATGGAGCGCGGCGCCTACGAGCTGGCGCAGTCGGTAGTCGCGGGCTGGCAGCAGATCGGCGCCAACGACAAGAGCGTCGTCGTGCCGTTCTCTACGAACTTCCCGGTCGGTGTCGCCGAGGACTGGGCGCCCGGCCCCGTCTCCCATCCGTATCCAAGCGTCTCCAACTGCCGCACCCAGCCGACCCTCGATGGCAATCCCGGCGCCCCCGTGCTTGGGCTGCCCGATTGCGCGCGGGCCAAGGACAACGGCCTGGACACCGGCGTCGATGCCCCCGTGTGGGAGTCGCTGCGCGAGTCAGGCATCCCGGTGCCCGACCACTACGACGCGCCCGCCTTCATGGGCGTCGAGGAGAACCTGCGCATTCACCTGCAGGCCGTGCGCCTCGGCGACGTGCTCCTGGCGTCGTGCTCGTGCGAGGCCCAGGTCGACCTCATTCTCAACCTGAAGAGCCGTACGGACACGGTGAAGGGCGACATCTGGGATGGCTACCCGTGGGACCAGTACTGCGATCCGGTCGGCACCGGCGCCACCTACAAGTGCGAAGACCCGCGCACCGACAACCCCGCCGACCGGAGCCTGACGATCAGCAAGGCAGCGTTCGACCACATGAAGGCCGAGATCCACAACGACGCCAAGGGGTGGGACGACCCGTCGTACGCGCTGCAGGCCAACGTCGAGCCCACCGATCCGTCGCAGATCAAGGGCAACTTCACCAAGCAGGAACTGCAGGACGTGTGCGCCAAGTGCAGCGGCTACAAGCTGCCCGTCGGCCTTGGCCACACCGGTGACTACAACGGCTACACGGTCAGCTACCGCGAGTACATGAACCGGGACAGCTACCGGAAGGCGCTCACGTCCTACGGCCCGCACACCGCCGACTACATGGTGACACGGCTGGTGAAGATGGCCGCGTTCTTGGAGGGCGGCCCGCCCGTCCCTGCCGATCCTCTCAGCGCCGCCGCCCAGGTCGACGAGGCCCGGGCCGAAGCGAGCGCGATCCCGCTCGGTCAGGCGTCGAGTGCGGCGTACGACGGCTACAACGCGACGCTGCCCGACGACGTCGGCCCCGCGGCGGCGACGGCGCAGCCCAAGAACATCAGCCGGTTCGACGCAGCCACGTTCACGTGGGTGGGCGGCTCCAACGCCGTCGACAACCCGAACGTCGTCGTGCAGCGCCAGCTGCCGAACGGCACGTGGACCAACGCCGCCGACCAGCAGGGCGAGGTCGAAACCTTCCTGGCTCTACCGAGCGGCTTCCAGAGCATCGCCACCTATCGGGCGGGCCAGCAGCAGTGGAAGTGGACGGCCAACTTCGAGGCGTTCGATCCGTTCCCGGCCGGCGCCGACGGTCAGGTCGTGAACGGCATGTACCGGTTCGTCGTCGACGGCAACATCCACCAGGGTGGCGCGGTCAAGCCGTACCACCTCGAGTCGCATCCGTTCACGGTCTCGCCGTGGGGCGGCATCCAGGTCAACGACGTGCGCGTCGGGCCGAGTGGCTCGGTGTCCTTCGTCGTCCCGCCGATCGCCTACCCGCGCACGTATACGTCGACCGCGGCCCCCAAGTTCATCGCCGACGACCACCGCACCGACGTCTGCAAGACGTGCTCGTTCCGGCCATGGGCGTCGACGTCGTCGGTCGCGTCCGCGGTCGTGACCGTCGTGCGGGCGTCGGGCGCGGTGCAGCAGGTCACTGCCTCGTTGGTCAACGGCCGGTGGACGGCGTCGACCGCGCTGCAGCCCGGTGACAAGGCGTTCGTCGGCGCGGCCGGGGTGCACGACACGTGGGGCGAGATCAACGGCGCCCCGAGCCCGACCGTCACAGGCTGACCGTGAGAGTTTTTGGACGCTTTCACGCGCATGGCGTCGGTAAACGTCCAAAAACCAGCCTGTTGCTCGTCGTGGCGGTCGCCGCAGCGTTGGTAGCGCCCGTTGCGCGGACGGCGCCGGCGCGTGCGGACGCCGTCGCCGCGTCGGTGCATGGGGCGACCGCGGTCCTCGGCAACGCCCGGATCCAGCGCACGTGGAAGATCACGCGGGGATTCCCGGGCGGCATCGTGACCTCGTCACTCGCGGACGGACCCAACGGCCGCTCGTGGGCGGGGCCGTCGTCGAGTGACTTCAGCCTGACAGTGAACGGCGTGCCGCTGACCTCCAGTGGTACGTGGGAGGTGCTGGAGGCGTCGGCCCACGCCGTCGGGACGGACGCGGGCCAGATCGTGTTCCGCTTGGGCACCGCCGGCTCGTCGGTCACGGGGGCCGGCCTCGAGGTCGACCGCACGTACACGCTGCACGCCGGGTCGGCGACGATCGACGTGGAGTCGATGCTCGTGAACCGCACGCCGGCGGTCCTACGGGTGGGCGCGTACACCATCGACGAACTCACCGGCCTCGCCGGTCGTGCGGCGAAGGTCGAGGTCCAGGCGTACAACGGCGGGTCCGACTGGCGTGACGACTACCGCCACGTCTCCACACCCGCGGGGTCGTTCGACGCCGAGGGCCAGGTGCTCCGGACCGATGACGGGTCGGGCGCCGGCGTCTTCATCGTCGGTGACCGACGGGGCGGTGCGATGAACCGCGTCGGCCGCGACGCCACCGCCGGTCGGGTCTGGGCGGGCGTCGACAACGCCCGTGATCTCCTCGACGGCGGGCCGCTGCTCACGTCGCCGCCGAACTACAATCGCATAGAGAATCCGCTGTATCCGGTGCCCGTACGCGAGCGCACGGTGTTGCCGTTGGCGACGCTGGCGCTGGGCGATGCGCAGACTGGTGTGTATCGCGGCGGGGCTCAGGAGGCGGCGGCCAACTTCGTCACCGATTTCGCGGCCAACGTCGCACCGCAGTACCCGCGCACGGTCGGGCTGAACTCGTTCCATCCGTGGAACCACGGCGCCGACTTCAACGCCACGACCATGCTGGCCCAGGCCAAGGCCGGCAAGGCCCTCGGGCTGGAGACGCTCATGCTCGACGACCAGTGGCAGGGCGGCACCGGCGGCGAGTCCGGGGACTGGCGTTTCGACCCGGTCCGTTTCCCGGACTCCAACGGTGACGGGACACCGGACTTCGTCGACCAGCTCCACGCCCTCGGGATCAGCCTCGGTCTCTGGATGTCGCCCGTCGAGTTCAACACCGCGAGCCAGACGTACGCCGCCCATCCGGACTGGGCGTGTACGCCCACGGGTGACCTGACCGCGCAGATCCCCGACGACGCCGGTCTCGGCGTGTGGGACGTGACCAACCCTGCGTTTCGGTCGTACCTGACGTCGGTCATCGACCGGGCCGTCGTCAAGTGGGGCGTCAAAGAGTTCAAGTTCGACTTCCAGGCCTGGGTCGACTGTCCGCCCCACGACTACCTCGACTACGAGGACGCCTTTGTCTCGCTCGTGCGCAGCTTCGAGGCCCGCCACCGGAACGTCACCTTCGAGCTCGACGAGACCAACGACCAGCGGGCGTGGGCGTTCGAGTCCGCCTCTCTCGGGCCTTCGTGGTTCGACAACGGGCACCTGCACGGGTCGGGCGCCGTCCCGAAGCTGCTCCACGACATCTGGAGCGCGGCGCCTTGGCTACCGCCGTCGTCGATCGGGATGGGTCTGTATGACGGCACCCTGCAGGCGCCATACACGCCCGACTATCTGATGCCACTAGCCCTGTTGTCGCACATCACGTTCTGGACCGACGTCACAAAGTTGTCTCCGGCGGACGCGGCGACTACGGCCTGGTGGACGAGTTGGTACTCAGCCCATCGCAAGGACCTGAGCGGACTGGTCTACGAGGACAGCGCCGCCGATCCCATCGACGGCACGTCGTGGGCCGCGTTCCAGCCCTGGTCCGACGGGCATGGCTATCTCTTCGTTTTCCGTCAGGGGGGTGGCCCAGACACGGCGACGGTGCCGTTCCACGGTGTCGACAGTGGTCGCAGCTATCACCTGACCGATGTGCGTACCGGCGCCGACCTCGGCACGTGGAGCGGCGCCGCGTTGGCGACCGGCCTGCCCGTCACGTTGGCGCCCTTCCAGGCACGCGTGATTTCGGTCAGTCCGGTCTGAGATCAGACCGAGATCGGCTGTCCTCCACGGTCCCTGCCCTTGGCGCGCATCAGCTTGAGGAGCCCGCGGCGCTCGTCCTCGGTCGTGCCACCCCAGATGCCGAACTCCTGACGAGTGCGGAGGGCGAACTCGAGGCACTGCGGCTGCACCGGGCATACGGCGCACACCCGCTTCGCCTCTTCGATCTCGGTGACGGCGGCGCCGGTGGTTCCGATCGGGAAGAACAGCTCAGGCGACGCGTGTCGGCACTCGGCGTGATCCCGCCAGGTTGGCTCTGTCATGGACGACTCCGTGGAAGAAACGGAGGAGCGCTCTCGTAGCCGAACACGCCGGCGTCCATCGGTCAAGAGGACGTTCCGGGGCCTTTCCGGCGAACCACGCCATGCATCGAGGTCCTTGCCCGTCCTACCCTCGTCCCCGGTGCGTGCCGCGGACGACCAGATCCCGGTTGGAGAACCGACCCACCCGCGCTCCCGCCAGGCGGCAGCGATGGTGGTGTTCGGGACATGGATGATCGTGGGCTTGTTCCTGGACGGGTGGTCGCACGTTCACCGGCGCCCCGAGACGTTCTTCACGCCGTGGCACGGCGTCCTGTACTCGGGTTTTCTCGCCGGCGTGCTGTGGTTCGCCATCGACCAGCGGACCGCCGGTCGCAGCGACGTCGGTCTCATCGGCGGCCGGGTGACGTTCGCGGGCTTCGTGATCTTCGCGTTGGCGGCCGTCGGTGACTTCGGGTGGCACACGCTGTTCGGGATCGAGCGGAACGTGGCTGCCTTGCTCAGCCCAACGCACCTCCTGCTGATGAGCGGCGGCATCCTGCTCGTCACTGCGCCGGTTCGCGACGCGTGGCACGAGCGTTGGGGGTCGAGGCCGCGCTGGAGCGAGTTCTGGTCGGTCGTCGGATCGCTGACCCTTACCGCCGCGCTGGTGCTGTTCTTCCTGCAGTACCTGTCGCCGTTCCGGGCTGCGATCGTCGCTCAGCCGCTCACCACGGCGTTCCGTTCCCTCAACGAGACGGCCGAGGTGCGAACGATCGCATCGGTGCTCGTGACCACCGTCGTACTGGTCGGCATGATGCTGTTCATCCTGCGCCGGTGGACGCCGCCGGTCGGCGCCTTCACCATTCTCTTCGGCGTGCCCGCGCTGGCCATGTCGGGCCTCGACAGTTTCGAACGGCTGCCGCTGGCGCTGTGCGCGGTCGCCGGCGGACTGGTCGCCGACATCGTCGTTGAGGCCGACATCCCAGTCCGCTGGGTTGCAGCCGCTGTTCCCGTGGCCGCCTGGCTTCCGTACTTCGTCGTGTTCAAGGTCGCCTACGACCTGCCGTGGACGATCCACCTCTGGCTCGGCACGGTCTTCCTCACCGCGCTGACCGGTCTCGGACTGAGCCTGCTGACAGACCCCCCGGCGCAGGTTCCGTACTAGGCGTTGCTGACGGAAGAGCCGACGCTGCTGAAACGGGTCGACGCGCTCGAGCCGAGGAAGGCAATGGCCACGAGACAGACGATCGCGATCAGAGCCACGAGCAACGCGTACTCCACCAACGACGCACCTCGCTCGTTGCCGCCCACACGCGCGCGCACGTACGGGCTCACGAACTGCTGCCAGTAGCTGAACATGCCCATCGCTAACGCTCCTTAGTCGGAATCAGAGGGAACGCAGCCTGATGATCGACGGGACAACGGCGATCTCTACATAGGCCGATCGACCCTTCCTCGGCGAAGTGGAGAGTTAGCTCCTTGGTGCTCCGGGAATGCTCTCGGTATGACAACCATCGGCTACTTCCTCTCGAGCGAGGAGCACGGACCTCGCTTCCTTCTCGACACCGCTCGGCAAGCCGAGGAAGCCGGGTTCCGATCGGTGTTCATCTCCGACCACTTCCATCCGTGGACGAACAAGCAGGGAGAGAGCCCGTTCGTCTGGTCGGTCATCGGCGCCATCGCGTCGGCGACGAACCTTCAGGTCATGACCGGCGTGACGTGTCCGACGATCCGCATCCATCCGGCCGTCCTCGCCCAGGCCGCGGCCACCTCGCAGATCCTGCTCGAGGGCCGTTTCCGCTTCGGGGTCGGGAGTGGCGAGGCGCTCAACGAGCAGGTCCTCGGCGACCGGTGGCCGCCGGCCGACGTCCGCTTGGAGATGCTCGAGGAGGCGATCGACGTCATCCGCCAGTTGTGGGAAGGCGACGTCGTCAACCACTACGGAAAGCACTACACCGTCGAGCGGGCGCGTGTGTTCTCGCGGCCCGATGAGCCGCCGCCGATCCTCGTCTCCGGTTTCGGCGACAAGTCGGTCGCGCTTGCGGCGCGTGTCGGTGACGGGTTCGTGACGACGTCACCCGACGCCGACGCCGTGCGCTCCTACCGAGGTCAGGGTGGAAAGGGACCGGTCGTCGCCGCCGTCAAAGCGTGCTGGGGCACCGATGAGGACAAGGCGCGCGCCTTGGCCTTCGAGATGTGGCCCACGACGGGCGTCCCGGGCGAGCTCAGCCAGGAGCTGCCGACGCCAGAGCACTTCGAACAGGCAGCCCAGAACGTCACCGAGGACATGGTGGCCGACAAGATCCCCTGCGGTCCCGACCCGGAACGACATGTGGCGGCGTTGCGCGAGTACCTCGAAGCCGGCTGTGACGAGCTGTTCGTCAACCAGATCGGCGATGATCAGGCTGGCTACTTCAGCTTCTTCAACAGCGAGGTGAAGCCCCGCTTGGGGATCTAACCGACAGGTCCAGACCGGTCATATTGGCGAGTGCATCTTCGGTGCTTGCGCATCGACGACGGTTAGCCGTTCGGCCTATGCAGGCGAACGCGGCGTGTCTCCGATCCCAACCACATGGCTGTTGCGTGGAGGTGTCGGTGTGGCTACACGAATCCCGGAGGCGATCGTTGTACGGATTGCCGCCGGCCGAGCGCCGTGTTCCGCCGACGTCTCCGCCGCCGCCGGCTGGTCTCGGGCGGGGTCATCGCCACGTCGGTGATGGTCGCGGGCGCGAAGTGGTCGCCCGCCCGTAGCGCGGCCAAGGCGGCGCTCGCCACGGCGGCTGCTCCCGCACCCCCTGCTCCCGCCGCTCCTCCTGCGTCCGGTCCGGCGCCGCGGCCGCGCGCCGCGGCTACGGCATCGTCCAAGACGCGGTCGGCAACCCCTCGACGGGGGAGCGCCGCGTCTGGCACACCGGTCCGGGCGGCCACCGCTCGTCCCTCTTCGGACCGGTGCACAGCAGCGCGCCAGGCAGTCGAGAACGCCGGCGACCACCTCGCTCCTGGCTACGAGTTCAGCTGCCCGGCATCGGATTTCCCGCGCTGGGGGGCGACGACGCTGGCGCCGTGTGGGCCGTGCGTCGTGGAGATCAACACCGCCGCCGTCGGTCCGAGTGATGCGGTGTTGCGCTACGTCATCGCCCACGAGTTCTGCCACTCGAACGGCATCCGCGACGAGCTGTCCGCAGACGCGTGTGCCGCTCGCTACGGGTTCCCGAACGTCTACTTCATCCGGTGAGGGGTCCGTCGTCTGGGTAGATACCAACGGGAGTCGTCACCGAAGGAGTCCAAGATGGCCGAGCCCGTACCTGCTGGCAGCGACGTGTCCTCCGGCACCTACCGGTGCACCAACTGCGGGAACACGATCGACGTCGGATCGACGAAGCACCTGCCGCCGTGCCCGAGCTGTGGCAACGGTCAGTGGAACACGATCACCGGCGGCGACAGTGCGAACGATCCCTATCCCAACCGCAGCTAGCTCTGCGGCTCGGACGGGTATGTCTGTCCTGCGGCCGGGCACATAGGACCCGTGCCGAGACGCAAGGCGAACGAGGAGAACGAGCCCGAGGGCGACGCCGAGTTCGAGTCGTCCGCTCGCGTCACTCGGGCTTGGGCGTCTGCGCCGCAGCCGTGGCGCGAGGTGCAGACCGAACAACTCAACGACGCCGTCGCCCAGCTTCGTCGTGGCGGCGAAGTCGACGAGGAAGAGCCTCCAAAGCGTCCGCGCCGGTCATGGCGGTTCCGGCTCGTTCGAAGGCTGTCTCACTAAGAGCTGGTCATGCGGGACCGGGCAGTGTCTGGTCGATGAACACTGACCATGCGCCGTCGGTTTCGATCGTGAGGGAGTAGGGGCCGGGCCCCTGACGCTGCGCGTGTCCGAGCGTCTTTCCGACGTGGTTGACCAGCTGGGCGATGGCCTGACCGCCAGCGGACCTGAGCGTGATGACGTCGGTGTGTCCCGCCACGCTCCACGTGGTCTGCCACGACAGCGCGCTTGGCGCGATCACAAATGGCACGGTCGTCTGCGTCCCCGTCCCCGAGAACGAGGCGACCCGCTCCGCGTGCGCGGGCGCTGTCGTCGGCGACACGGCCACAGCCACAGCAGTCTTCGGGCCCGCGCTGTGCGCCGCGCTGCTACAAGCAACGAGCGAGAGCGCAGCGAGCGCTCCGATGACGGCGTTCCGCATGGTCCTCCCTGCCGGACAATATTTCCGGAAGGTCAGGCCACTACGAATCAGTCAAATGGCCGATTCGACAGGTGGGTACAGCCGAGTCCAGTGACGGTCCGAAACAGGAGGATGTTCTCGCAATAGCTATTGCGGGAACGTCGGCCGGATGCGATGCTTCCTGTTGCCGTTGGGGGACTTGGGTCCCGGTCACGGGGCTGGAGGCGTCCTCCCCCCGCCCCGTGCCAGCGGCCTTTCTTGCAGGCCGCAGGTGAGTGGCGAGCCGGCCTATAGGCGGGGTTCTGTGACGCCGCCGAAGCGGCGCCGGTGGTCATCCGTCTACGCGGCCTACCCGGGACATCGGGCGGGCAGCCCGTCCCTGTTCGGCCTTGCTCCGGGTGGGGTTTGCCGAGCCGCCCGAGTCACCCCGGGCGCTGGTGCGCTCTTACCGCACCGTTTCACCCTTACCTGTGCCCCGAGGGGCCATCGGCGGTCTGTTTTCTGTGGCACTTTCCTGCGGGTCACCCCGACTGGCCGCTAGCCAGCACCCTTGCCCTATGGAGCCCCGACCTTCCTCGGCCCGGTCATGCCGGACCGCGACCACCCGGCCGGCTCGCCGCGTCCATTGTCCCACGAATGCGGACCATCCCCCACAAATGTGTCCCGGCCTGTCAGTCTTCGTCCCAGCTGGGAACAGCGAAGCGAAGTCAAGCGAGTTGCCACAGGGGCCCGTCTCGGGTCCTTGTGCGCGTCAGGCGGCCTGCGCGTGCCGCTGCACGTCGGAGTGCCACACCACGAGGAACACGCCGACGACCAGGAGGGCGGCGACGACCACGCCCGCGATTGGGCACCGAGCAACGGGATGACGGCGCGGCGGTGAGAACGACGGCGATGACGGCGATCAGGACGACCGCGGTCGTCGCCGTCGGTCGCGAGCCCAGGATCAGCGCCGCGAGGAGGGCCATCCCGACGAGGAACAACGCCGCATACCCACCCGCGGGCAGCCGGCTGACGACCTGGACCGGTCCCGGCAGGTCCGTTTCCGCCCCTATAGGGGGTGTAACGCTCCCCAGAACGAGGAGAAGGGCCTCAGAAGTCGAGTGACGAGAGCTCGGGGACCCAGCCGCGGGCGCGGTCGCGGGCGGCGTACCAGCGGGCGCGGTCGGTGACCCGGCCGGGGTCGACGGTCGCACGGGGCGACCAGGCGGCGGCCACGTCGTCGAGGCCCTTCCATACGCCGACGGCCATCCCGGCGAGGAAGGCGGCGCCCAAGGTGGTGGCTTCGGTGACGGGGGAGAGCTCGACCGAGCGCTGGGTGGCGTCGGCCAGAGCCTGGGTGAACACTGGGTTCGCGCTCATGCCGCCGTCGACGCGCAGATTGCCGATCGACAACCCGGTGTCGGCCTCGGCCGCCTCGACCAGGTCGGCACCGCGGTGGGCGACGCCCTCGAGCACGGCGCGCACGACCTCGGGCCGGCCGCTGCCGCGCGTCAGCCCCAACAGGGTGCCGCGGGCTCCGAAGTCCCACGCCGGCGTGCCCATGCCCAGCAACGCGGGGACGAACCAGACGTCGCCGGTGTTGTCGCAGCGACCGGCCACCTCGGCCGACTCGGCCGACGACGAGATCAGGCCGAGGTCGTCGCGCAGCCACTCCACGGCCTGACCGGCGGTGAGCATGAACGCCTCGGCGCCCCACGTGATGTGGCCGCCGATGCGCCAGGCGACTATCGGGAAGCAGCCGGCCTCGCCGCGGAGCTCGAACGCCGGGCGCCGATCGCCGAGCGTCACGTCGAGCATCCCGCCCGTGCCGAAGGTGATCTTGGCCTGACCGGGTTGCACACAGCCCTGGCCGATGAGCGACGCCTGCTGGTCCCCGGCGATGCCCGCGATCGGCGGCGAACCGTCCAACGCGACGGCCTCGCCCACGACCCCCGACGAATCCACGAGGGTGGGCAGCACGGACGACGGGACCCGCAACGCGTCGAGCGTCGGCTCGGACCATCCCGACCCGTCGGACCGGTACATGCCAGTGACGGCCGCGTTTGACAGATCGGTGACGTGCAGCGAGCCGTTGGACAGCTGCCACGCCACCCATGTGTCGACGGTGCCGAAGCAAAGGTCTTTCGAGCGGTCGGCATCGGCCATGTCCAACAGGAAGCCGAGCTTGGTGGCCGACACGTTGGGCGCCACGCGGATGCCGTCGGCCTGCAGCGCGAGGCACATACCGACGGTGCGCAAGTCCTGCCAGCCGACGCCCGGCCCGACCGGCTCGCCTGTTGCCCTGTCCCACACGATCGTCGACGACCGCTGGTTGGCGATGCCGACGGCGTCGACCGCGCCCGCTTCAGCCAGTGCAGCCCGGGCCACGTCGAGGGCGGCCTGCCCCATCTCGGCGGCGTCGAACTCGACGAACCCGGGCGCGGGTGTCGACGGCAGCACCTCTCGGTAGTGCACGTGCTCGACCGACGCGTCCGGACGCACCACGGCAGCCCGCACGCCGCTCGTCCCTACGTCGACGACGAGGACGCTCATGACCCAGAGCTACTCGGCCGTGTCCGCTGGGCCCGCCAGCTGGCGACCCAGGCGCCGATGGTGCCGCCCAGCGCGAGCCACAGGATGGCGAACACGACCTGGGCGACGGCGGGTCCGGTGTTGCCGGAAACCAGAGTGATGGTCGTGGCGAAGATCGCGATCACCACATAGGCGCACGCGCCGACCAGGGCGCCGTGCATCAGAGGTGTGTCCAGCCGTCGCCGTCCCGCGATGTACCCACCGATGCCGGCGCCGATGACGTCGACCCAGAAGAAGATGTACCAACCGTTGGAGTCCTTGGGCAGGTCGATGACGGCCGCAACGACGCTGGCCAGCACGCCGATGGCGATGCTGACGACCGCGCCCATGGCGACCGCCTTCCAGTCGACGCGACTCACGGCCAGGCCACCTCACCGAACGGGTCGGGCAAACCGAGCTTGCCCGGGTTGAGGATGCCGTTGGGATCGAGGGCGTCCTTCATCGCCACCAGTACGTCGAACGCGGGGCCGAGCGCCTCGCGCACGAACCGCGAACGGTTGAGTCCCACGCCGTGGTGATGGCTCAGGGCGCCGCCGTGGCGCAGCACCGTTCGCGTGGCGGCGTCCCACACCCCGACGTAGAACGCGTCCCGCTCTGACTCGGGCGGCCGACCGGCGAACGTGAAGTACAAGCACGCGCCGTCGCTGTAAGCGTGCGATTGGTGGGCCGAGACCACGAGCGTGTGCTCGACGGCGCTCACCGCGGCGCGCACGTCGTCATAGATCGGTCCGAGCGCGGCCCACTTGCCGGCGATCTCGATCGTGTCGACGACGATCTCTCGGCGGATAAGCGCTTCGAGGGCCGACACGTCGTTGCGGTGTCCGAGCCAGCGCTCGACCAGAGCTTCGTCCAGACCAGTCGCGCTCGCGCATTCCTCGCTCACGACGGACATCACGGCGTCGATCAGCGCGGGCTCGCCTTCATCCAGGACGATCAGCGCGCAGGTGTCGGTGACTTCGAAGTTCCGCTGCGTCTCGGCCTCGTCGTACAGCCGCAGCACCGCCGGGGTCGCACCCCGCCGCAGGATCCGCCGGCAGGCGTCGAGGCCCTCCACGAACGACGAGAAGCCGAAGGCGGCGCGGCGCTCGGCGGGCGGCACCGGGTGGACCCGCAGCGTTGCGGACGTGATCACGCCGAGCGTGCCCTCGCTCCCGACGAAGACCTGGTTGAGATCGGGGCCCACGGCCGCGCGCGGACCGCCCGTCCCCGTGTGCACGACCCGGCCGTCGGCCAGCACGACCTCCAGGTCGACGACCATGTCCTCGATCTTGCCGTAGCGGGTCGAGTACTGGCCCGCGCCACGACAGGCCAGCCAGCCGCCGACCGTCGACAGTTGCACGGACTGCGGCCAGTGCCCGAGCGTGACCGAGTACTTCGACCGCAGGTCGTCCTCGAGGACGTCGCCGAACGTGCCCGCCCGCACCTGCAACAGGAGAGAGGCGTCATCGACGTCGACGATCCCCGCCATGTCACACATGTCCAGCAGCACCCCGCCGTGCAGTGGCACTGACGCACCGCAGACGCCGCTGCGTCCGGCCGCCGCGGTGACGGGCACACGGGCGGCGTCACACACGCGCAATACCGCCGCCACCTGGTCGACCGACGACGGGCGGACGACGGCGGCCGCGCGCCCGGGCTCGGTGCCGTCCAAGGCCCAGGCCATGGCCAGCGGCCACCAGTCCCGCCCGGTCTCGACGGTGTCGGCCACGTCGGTGACGACCGGCGCGCCGGTTGCCCTCAGCTGCTCGAGCACCTCGCTGTCGACGTCGACGACCTGGACCGAGAACCGGCGGTCGATCGACTCCGGCGGGGCGTCAAAGGCGATGGCCGGTGTCGGGGCCCCGCGGTTGGTCTCCACCGTTCTATGCGGAGACGTTCTCGGACAGCCCAGCCGCCAGCCGCTCCGATTCGGCGAGGGCGCGGAAGGCCGACGCCTGACGGGCCATCTCGGCCTCGTCCCACCTCAACTCGCCGGCGACGAGAGCGGCGACGTCCTCCGCGGCGGCCGCGGTTTCGTCACGCGCCAGCAGCAGGGCCCGCGTGCGTCGGGCGAGGACGTCGTCGAGGGTGTGGGCCATCTCGTAGCGGGCCGCGTAGAGGGCTTCGGCCCGCAGGTACGGCAGCGACGGGACCAGCGGCTGGCCGAGCGACGGGTCGGCGGCGACCATGGCCTGCACGGTGCGGGCCTCGGCCCCGTACCTCGACGCCAAATGCTCGTCGCCGACCGCCTCGAACCCGTCGGCGCCGCGCAGCGGCAACCGCGTGGTGCGGCACCGCCCGCCTCGTCCGAGGACCGACGACGCCATGTCGACGGTGTCGGCCGCCATGCGCCGGTAGGTGGTGAGCTTGCCGCCCGTCACGGTGATGAGCCCGCCCGACGAGCGATCCACACTGTGGCGTCGCGAGAGGTCGGCCGTGCGCTCGCTGCGCGCGTCACGCACCAACGGACGGAGCCCGGCCCACGTGCCGAGCACGTCGTCGGGCGACAGGGGATGGGTGAGGAAGCGGTTTACGGCCTCGAGCAGGTAGCGGACGTCGTCGGGGGTGCAGACGGGATCGTCGAGGGGGCCGTCGTAGTCGGTGTCGGTCGTGCCCACGTACACCCGGTTGTCCCACGGCACGACGAAGATCGAGCGCTTGTCCTTCAGCACCGGGATCACGACGGCGATGTCGCAGCGCACCTTCTCCCACGGCACGCTGAGGTGGATGCCCTTGGCCGGACGCAGGCTGCCCGTGTGCGGGCCCTCGTCGAGGGCACGGATCTCGTCACTCCACACGCCGGTGGCGTTGACGACGACCTGGGCCCGCACGTCGACGTCGCCGACTCGGGCGCCGACTACCTGCCCGCCGCCGTCCTTCAACAGCTCGGTGACGCCCGCGTAGTTGGCCGCGACGGCGCCGTGGTCGAGCACGGCGGTACGTACGAGGGCGAGCGTCAGACGGGCGTCGTCGGCCTGCGCGTCGTAGTACTCGAAGCCGGCGGCCAGCCCTTCACGCCGCAATGTCGGCATGTGCTTGATGGTGTCGTCGGGCGAGATCTTGTGATGGCGCTTGCCGATGCGCAGGCCGCCCGTGAGGTCGTACATCCAGAGCGCGGAGTTGAGCGCCTTGGCGATGGTCTTGCCGCCGTAGAGCGGGATGAGGAACGGCAGCGGCTTGACCAGGTGGGGCGCGTTGCGCAGCAGGCGCTGTCGTTCGTACAGCGCCTCGTACACCAGCCGGTAGTCGCGCTGGTTCAGGTACCGGAGCCCGCCGTGGACCATCTTCGACGACTTGGACGACGTGCCCGACGCAAAGTCGCGACGCTCGACGAGGGCGGTGTGCAGCCCCCGCGATGCCGCGTCGAGAGCGACGCCCGCGCCGGTGATGCCGCCGCCGACGACGAGCACGTCGAAGCGTTCGTCGGCCAGACGGCTGAGGGCGGCGTCACGCGAGAACTGCATCACTGGCTCCGCAGTTCAGCATGGGACACGAAGAAGCCGTCGCGCATGAGTCCGGGGAGGCGCCGCCGGTCGCGCACGATGATGCCCGCGGCCAATACCAGGTAGACGACCGACATCACGATCCGTTCTATGCCATGGAGCGAGCTGGGCACGACTGCGCCGATGACGAACTGAGCCCAGAACAAGACGAAGAGGGCGATGGCCTCTCGTATCGAGATCGAGAGGTTGGCCAGGATCATGACCGCGAAGGCGGACTGAGCGGCGGTGAGCAGCAGCTCCTCGCGCTGGGCGGCGTCGATCGGCAACCCGTGCAGGCTCGACGAGGTGATGGCGAACACGATGGGCAGGGTGCCCACGAGCAGCGTCCACTGGTTGACCTTGGCCGACACCAGGGTGCCGAGACCGGCATTGGTGTTGAGCCGGTACGCGTACAGGCCGGCGACCAGCAGTTCGGGCGCCTCCGACGCGAGCGGCGCCAGCCACTGCACCAACAGGAACTCGCTGATACCGAACTCGGCACCCGTGCCGACGAGCGCCTCGGCGAAGTGCTCGGCGCAGAGAAGGATGATCCCTGCCGCGAAGAGGAGCATGGCTCCCACGGCGGCGCGCCGACGGGCCGTTGAGAAACACCCGACGTAGCGCGCCGGCCCGACCAGGTGAGGTTCCTCGGCCGGGCTGCGGGCGATCCGCCACGTGTAGACGGCGAAGATCCCGACCAACACCCCGGAGTCGATCAGTGAGATCGTGTGCCGCAGTGGCAGCGTGAGCGAGTAGGCGGTGGCAAGGCCGAGGAAGGCGATCTCGACCGAATGGCTGCGCTCGAGGCGAACCTCGGTCTCGCGCCGCCCCCGACGCCGCCACTGCCACCAGGCCACGAACACGACCATCGACCAGCCGATACCGATGAGGAGCCGGTTGGACCCGGTCATGTTGGCCAGCGCCAGCGAGCAGGGCGACGCGTCGGTCGACCCCGGGGGGAGGCACGAGGCGCCGTGTGCCGCGTACTGGGTACCGGCCTTGCCGGCGAAGACGACGTCGACCGCGTACTCGGGGAGCACGGCGATGAAGGCGAGCACGGCGATGGCCAACCCGGCCGAAATGTCGAGCTGGGCGGCCTCGGCCGCCCAGGACAGCAGAAAGGCGGCGCCGACGATGGCGCCTCCGTAGATCAGGGCCTCGATGGGGTGGTCGACGGAGCCGCCCGAGAACCGGATGACGAGGGCGGGAACCGTCGCGAGCACGGCCAGGGCGAGCGAGATCTGCTGGCGCCGAGGACGCACATCGCGGAGGTCCTCAGCCGTCGAAGTCACCGCAGCGATGCTAGGAGAGGGTCGAAAGCGCGAAGGGTGCGCAGGGGGATCCTTTCGTCGCCTCGTCCCAATCCGGCCAGAGATGCGTTGCCGCCGACGGCTGGGCGCGGCATCCTGGGGTCGCCGGCATCACATTTGACGACACAACATCGCCGGCATGTGGGAAAGGGACACGGGGGGAATGAATCCCGAGCAGGAGCGCGACTTCATAGAGCGCCAGGTCAACAAGGACATCTCTCGGCGGAAGTTCATCGAATGGGCGGGCAAGGCAGGCATCGGCTCTGCCGCGGCCGTCAGCCTGTCCGGCGCGGTACTTGCCGCCTGCGGCTCGGGCGGTAGTTCGAGCGGAGGCGGAAAGAACATCGCCGGTGTCAGTGGCGACACCATCAAGGTCGGCGTCATCGCGCCGTTCTCGGGCATCGGCGCGTTCATCGGCACGGTGACGACGAACTCATTGAGCGCCGCGGTCCAGGAGCTCAACGCGCGCGGCGGTGTCCTCGGCAAGAAGATCGCGCTCGTCAACAGGGACACCGGCATCGACCCCGCCAACGGCGTGAAGGCGTACAACGAGCTCGCCGGAGATCCCAACATCATCGGCATCCTCTGGTGCGGCGGCCTCGGCTTCGAGCAGACCCAGGCCCAGTTCGCCCGGGACAAGCTGCCGGTGATGGCCGTCTTCAACGACGCGTACTCGGACAAGCATCTGTATCCCGACGACCAGGGCCAGCGGTCGGTGTTCCAGTTCCTGATCCCCACGACGATGGCGATGGACACCCTGTCGCAATACGCGGCGCACGACCGCGGGTACAAGACGGCGGCCCTCGTCAACGACGTCGTCCTCGACCCCCGCACCGAGAACCAGGGCTTCTTCGAAGCCTCGCTCGCCAAGGTCGGCATGAAGAGCGTGGGGTACGAGAGCTACCAGCTCGGCAACTCCGACTTCGGCCCCGCTCTGCAGCGCCTCAAGTCGGCCCGCCCCGACATGATCGCCATCTTCGGTCTGTCGGGCGACACGGCCAACTTCGTGATCCAGATCGATCAGCTCGGCTCCGCGTACATCGACACCCCGACGGTCAAGGACCCGAGCAAGGGTTGGCACCCGCACATCTTCGGATCGCCGGGCGGCACAGGCGACCACAGCTGGGCCGACCTGGCCAAGGACTCGGCCAAGCCGGGCACGATCACCGCGTGGCACGTCGGTGGCCTCGTCTACCTGCCTGAGTTCGCCATCGCCGGGTGGATGAACAAGTACCTCGGCAAGCTGCCCACGGGCGGCGAGGAGTCACCCGCCGACGGGCTGTACACACTGCTGCAGGCCGTCCAGAAGGCGGGGAGCATCGACCGCCAGAAGATGGTCTCGGCCATCGAGACGCTCGGCCCGATGAAGTTCGCGTCGAGCACCTTCAGCTTCACCGCGGACCGGCACGTCAACAAGACGCCCGACGACATGATCGTGGTGACGCTCGAGCGGAAGTCGGGTCCGGCGGCGACCACCCCGCCGTACCAGCTCGGTCACGAGTGGAGCACACCGTTTGCCCGCTTCCCGGCGGGTCCGACGCAGCTCGTGCGGCCGACGCTCGAGGCCAACAAGCGGGCCCAGCCCGAGGTGATGAAGACGGTGATCGACCAGAACTGGGGCACGCAGTGCACCAAGAATCCGGACGGCACGCTGTCCAACGAGTGCAAGATTCACTGATTCGTCGGCACTCGTCCCGTGACTGACTTCGTCCAGATTCTCGTCTCCGGCCTGACGGTCGGCTCGGTCATCGCCCTCGTCGCCTTCGGCTACAACATCGTCTTCGCGGCGACGCGCATCGTGAACTTCGCCCAGGGGTCGATGCTCGTCGTCGCGGGCTACATCGCCTTTTCGGTGACGCGCGCCGGCGTCCCGATCTGGGGTGCGTTCCTGATCTCGATCCTGGCGTCGCTCGGCGTCGGCGTGCTTGTCGAGATCGTGGCCATCAAGCCCCTCGGCCGGTTCGACCCGTCGACCAACGTCGGATGGATCCTCACCACCTTCGGCGTCAGCCTGATCGCGGTCGATCTGATCAAGAAGACGGTGGGTGCCGAGGCCCGACCCCTCGCGCCGCTGGCCAGCTCGATCTTCGGTTGGAAGGTGGCGCGGATCTCGGGCGTCGCCATCACGGTGCCCGACGTGATTCTCGTCGTCGCCACCATCCTCATCGTCATCGGGCTGGAACAGTTGCAGACGAGGACGGCGCTGGGCCGGGCGTTCCGCGCTGTATCCGAGGACCGCCAGACCGCCGGCCTGATGGGCATCAACACCGAGCTCACGGTGATGATCACCTTCGCCCTGGCCGGCGCCCTTGCCGCGATCGGCGCCGTGCTCATCGCCCCCCGGCTCTTCGTCAAGCTCGACCTGGGTGTGAACCTCGGCGTGCAGGCGTTCATCGCCGCCGTCCTCGGGGGACTGGGCTCCACCCGCGGGGCCATCGTCGGTGGCTACGTCATCGGGTTCACGACGGCGATCGTCAGCACGATCACGTCCGAGGGCGGGAGCTGGGGTCCGGTGGTCGTGTTCGTCGTGTTCTTGGCCGTGCTCGTCGCCCGGCCCGAAGGCATCTTCGGGTCGCCCGCGGTCGAGAAGGTCTAGGGCCTACGGCGATGGCCAAAGCGGAAACCGAGGCCCGGGACACCGGGGAAGTCGAAGAGGTACCGGGTCAGTTCGGCCAGGGCGTTCTCCCGATCTACCGGCGCCCCGGCGAGCTCATCCGGTTCCTGCCGGTCCTTCTCCTTGTGCTGTTCATCCTCTGGTTCGGCCATTCACAGGCCGACAGCCGCAAGTGGATCGACCTCGGCACCGAGGCCTGCTACCTGGCGATTGCCGCCATGGGCGTCAACATCCTGCTCGGCTACACCGGCATCCTCTCGCTGGGCCACGCCGCCTTCTTCGTCATCGGCGGCTACGCGGGGGCGATCTTCTCGCCGGCGATCGGGCTGCCGCCGTGGACGGGCTTCCTCCTCGCCTTCGTCGGAGCGGCGGCGATGGGTGCGTTGCTGGCAGTCATGTGCTCGCACCTGCGCGGGTTCTACATCTCGGTCGTCACGTTCGCCTTCGGGGCTCTCATCCCCGCCATCGTCGTCGTTGCCAAGGATCAGCTCGGCGGGCCCGCGGGCCGGTCGGTCGACCACTTCGTCGACACGTCGAAGGTTCCGGGCGCCGGCCACGGTCCGTTCTCGCTGCAGCTCGGACTCTTCTACCTGTGCGCGATCTTCCTGCTGGTCACCGTGTTCTTGTGCTGGAACCTCGTGCGCAGTCGCTGGGGGCGTGCGTACATGGCGATCCGCGAGTCCGAGGTTGCTGCTCGCGTCAGCGGTGTGAACGCCTACCTCTACAAGGTGACGAGCTTCGCCCTGTCGGCCGGATTCGTCGGCGTGGCCGGCTGGCTCGGCGCCCAGCGCTTCGTCCTCGTGAGCTCGCAGGTGGGTGGGCCCGATCAGTCGTTCCGGTACGTGATCACCGTCGTGGTCGGCGGCATGGGAACGCTCGCCGGACCGATCCTCGGCGCCTTCGGGTTCAGCCTCGGGTTCGGGATCACGTGGGTGCAGAACACCTTCCGCGACTACCAGGGTCTGCTGTTCGGAACGCTGGGGCTGCTCGCGGTGGCGACCGCTCCGGAAGGCACCGTCGGCAACCTCCGCCGCTACGTCCGGGCCTACAACCTGCGCCGGGTCAAGAAGGGTGGTGCGGTCAAGCAGGCGCCGCCCCCGACTGTCGCCCCCGAGCTCAGCCGTCCGGCCGTGCGGGTGCGTGACGACGCTGACGCGGGCAACGGCGAAGTGCTGCGCGTGAGCGGCCTAACCAAGCGCTTCGGCGGTGTGGCCGCGCTGTCCGAGCTCGACCTGGTCGTCCGGCGCGGCACCGTGCACGCGCTCATTGGGCCGAACGGATCGGGCAAGACGACGTTCATCAACGTGGTGACCGGCCTCTACAAGCCGACGTCCGGTCGCATCGAGCTCGACGGGGTGTCCCTCGAGGGCCTCAGCCCGGCGGCGCGGAGCGGCCGGGGCCTGGCCCGCACCTTCCAGAACCTGCAGCTGTGGCGGCGCATGACCGTGTTGGACAACGTCATGGTCGGCGCCCACGGCCGGTACCGCGTCGGCCTGCTGCGGTCGCTGCTGAGCACGCCGAAGAGCATCCGGACCGAGCGCCAGGCGCGGGAACGGGCGTGGGGTCTGCTGCACTTCGTGGGTCTCGCCGACAAGGGCCGGGATCTCGCGGGGACGCTTCCCTTCCCCGACATGCGCCGACTCGAGATCGCCCGGGCTCTGGCCTCGGATCCGGAGCTCCTCCTGCTCGACGAGCCCGCGGCCGGCATGCAGGTCTCGGAGATCCACGACCTCGCCGAGCTCATCCGCCAGGTCCGCGATGCGGGCGTGACCGTGCTGCTCATCGAGCACCACATGGATCTGGTGATGGGCCTGTCGGACACCGTCTCGGTGCTCGACTACGGCCAGAAGATTGCCGACGGGTCTCCGGCCGACGTTCGAAACGACCGCCGTGTCGTCGCCGCATATCTGGGCGAGGAGAACGCGTGAGCGCGCCGCACCCTTCCGGCGACGGCGAGCATCGTCCCCGCCGCCCGCGGCCGCTGCGCGCCGCCGGTCACGGCGTCCAGGCCGCGCCGCGTGGCACGCTGAAGCCCACGACGAACGGGAAGAAGGAGAAGCTGCTCAAGGTCGAGGACCTGCGGGTCTTCTACGGCGCAGCGCGGGCGCTCAACGGGATCTCCTTCCACGTCGCCGAAGGAGAGGTCGTCACGATCATCGGCAGCAACGGCGCCGGTAAGTCGACGACCTTGAAGACGGTGTCTGGCGTCTCCGAGCTACTCAAGACCGTGAGTGGCCAGATCACCTTCGCCGGCGAGCGGATCGAGAAGCAGTCGTCGCACCACATCGCTCGTATGGGCATGGCCCACGTGCCCGAGGGACGGCGGGTCTTTGCCCAGTCCTCGGTCGAGGACAACCTGCTTCTTGGCGCCTACCGCCGCCGGCGCCAGCGCAGCGCGGTGAGCGACGGGCTCGAGAATGTGTACGAGCGGTTCCCCGTGCTCAAGGAACGTCGATCACAGCCCGCCGGCTACCTGTCCGGCGGCGAGCAGCAGATGCTGGCCATTGGCCGGGGGCTCATGGCGTCGCCGAAGTTCCTGCTCCTCGACGAGCCGTCGCTGGGCCTGGCGCCCATCCTCGTGAGCCAGGTCTTCGACATCATCGCCGGCCTCGCCGCCGACGGCACCACGATCCTGCTGGTCGAGCAACTGGCTCACCAGGCGCTACGGGTCGCCGACCGGGCCTATGTGCTCGAGACGGGTGAGATCAGCGGGGGTGGCGACGCCGCCACGATGGCTGCCGATCCCCACGTCCGCGACGCCTACTTGGGAGCCTGACCGCTTCGGGGGATTGACGCTCCGCTCACCGGGGCAGAAAACCAGGCAAAACCCTGGATTTCCCAACGAACAGGTTCCATAATCCAAGGCCCCCACTTCGGTAGTGCCCCGGGCGGAGGCCGACCGAATGGGCAGAACGCCGCGACGAGGAAGTGATCCCGTATGAACCTGTCCTGGCGCCAGAAGGGTGCGTGCCGGGGCCTCGATCCCGCCATCTTCTATCCCGTCTCCGAGGAAGACGCGGAAGAGGCCAAGACCGTGTGCTCGAACTGTCCTGTCCGTGAGCCCTGCCTCGAGTGGGCCCTCGGCAACCGCGAGCACGACGGCGTGTGGGGTGGGGCGACCGAGCGCGAACGTCGTCGCATGATCCGCCAGCGCCGAAAGTCCGCTTGATCTAACGCCCAAGTAGCGTTCCCGGGCGATGGACTTCGCCCTCTCGGAAGAACTGCTCGCGCTCCAGGACTCGGTTCGGCGCCTGTCGCAAGACAAGGTCAAGCCGCGGGCCCGGGAGATCGACGAGACCGGCGAGTATCCCGAGGATCTCTTCGAGCTCTTCCGGGACGCCGGGCTGCTCGGCCTCGTCATCCCCACTGATTATGGGGGCTCGGGCGCCGGCATCCTCGGCCTGACCATCGCCATCGAAGAGGTGGCCAAGTACTCCAACGCGGCTGCCCTCATGCTCCTGTTGACGCGGCTCCCGACGGGCCCGGTGCTCATCGCCGGCTCCGAGGAGCAGAAGCGGCGGTACATCGCGCCAGTCGCCGACGGGTCGCAGCGGGCCGCGTTCGGCCTCTCGGAGCCGCAGGCGGGCAGCGACGTGATGGGGATGCGCACGCGGGCCGTGCGCGATGGGGAAGCCTGGGTGCTCAACGGCACCAAGTGCTGGATGAGCGGTGTCGTGCAGGCCGACTGGTACTGCGTCTTCGCCAAGACGTCCGATGACCCCGCCGAGCGCCGGCACGACGCAGTCACGTGCTTCATCGTCGAGCGGTCGTGGGACGGCGTCGAGGTCGGCAACACCGATCGCAAGATGGGGGTCAAGGGCGTCGATACGGGTGAGCTTCTCCTCCACGACGTGCGCGTGCCGGCCGAGAACGTGGTGGGGGAGGTCGGCGGGTTCCGCCTGGCGATGCTCGGCCTCAACTCCATGCGCCCGATCGTCGCCGCGCGCGGCATCGGGCTGGCCGAGGGCGCCCTCATGTACGCCGCCGAGTACGTCCAGGAGCGGGCGGCCTTCGGCAAGACCATCGCCGACTTCCAGGGCATCCAGTGGGAGATCGCCAAGCTCGCCACCGAGATCGAGGCTGCCCGCCTGCTCACGTACCGAGCTGCGGCGCTGGCTGACGAGGGCAAGTTCACCAAGGAGTGGGTGCCCTACCTCTCGATGGCCAAGTACTACGCCACCGAGGTGGCGGTGAAGGCGTCGAATGTGAGCCTGCAGCTCATGGGTGCCGCGGGCTACATGAAGGACCACCCCCTCGAGCTCTACTACCGCGACGCCAAACAGCTGACGATCGTGGAGGGCACGTCGCAGATCCAGCTCGGCCTGATCGCCAAGGGCGTGCTCGACCGCGACCTTTGGTGGGACTGATGGTCGAGGGGCTGTCGCCGTTCGACTGGGCCGACGTCCTCGAGCGCCTCATCGGCCGGCAAGATCTGAGCCAGGCCGAGGCGGGTGCGGCCATGAGCTCGATCATGGCCGGCGACGCCACCCAGGCCCAGATCAGCGCCTTCCTCGTCGCCCTCCGCACCAAAGGTGCCTCGCACGAGGAGATGTGCGGGCTGCTGGCGGCCATGCTCGACGCGGCCGAGCCTCTGCCGATCGGCGGCGACGTCATCGACACGTGCGGCACGGGGGGGAGCCCCCAGCGGCGGGTGGCGGCGTTCAACGTGTCGACGGCCGCGGCGTTGGTCGCGGCGGGCGGCGGCGCCCGCGTCTGCAAGCACGGCAACCGCAAGGCGACGGCCACGAGCGGCTCGGCCGACACGCTCGAGGCGCTCGGCGTCGTGATCGACCTCGGTCCGGTGGGCGTGGCCAAGTGCGTCGAGGAGTCGGGCATGGGCTTTTGCTTCGCGCCGCATTTCCATCCCGGGATGCGCCATGCCGGCCCCGTGCGCCGCGAGCTGCGCATCCGCACGGTGTTCAACTTCCTCGGTCCGATGGCCAACCCGGCCCGCCCCCGCGGCCAGGTCGTCGGCGTGAGCGACCCGGCCATGGCTGGCGAACTGGCCCGCGTGCTGCGCGCCAACGGCGCCCATCGGGCCATGGTCGTGTTCGGCCATGACGGCCTCGACGAACTGACGACGACCACCGCGTCGACGGTCGTCGAACTGAACGAGGGCGAGATCCGGACCTACGACGTGCAGCCCGCGGCCCTGGGTCTCCAGCCGGTGGCCAGTGAGGACCTGCTCGGCGGCGACCCTGCTGCGAACGCCGCCCTCGTGCGCGACATCGTCGACGGCAAGGCTGGGCCCCACCGAGACATCGTGGTCCTGAACGCCGGCGCCGCGTTGTTCGTCGCCAACGTCGCCCACTCGCTGGCCGAGGGAGTCGCCGCCGCCCAGGAGTCGATCGACTCCGGCGCCGCCGCATCCACCCTCGACCGCTTGGTCGCGTCGTCCCAAGCTGCGGCGTCCGAGGCGTCCGAGGCGTCATAGACGCCGTGACGGACAGCGATCCCGCGCAGCTGGGGACGATCCTCGGTGTGTGGGCCCATCCCGACGACGAGGCGTATCTCTCCGCGGGGATCATGGCCGCGGCCGTCGATGCCGGGAACCGGGTCGTGTGCGTCACGGCCACGCGCGGCGAGCTGGGGTCGCTCGACGAAGACCGATGGCCCCTCGACACGCTGGCGTCCGTCCGTGAGAAGGAGCTCGAGGCGTGTCTCGCCGTCCTCGGTGTGCGCGAGCACATCTGGCTCGACTATCCCGATGGCGGTTGCGCTGATGTTCCCGCGGACGAGGCCGTCGGTCGCCTCGTGGAGATCATGAGGGACGTACAACCGGACACGGTGCTGACCTTCGGGCCCGAGGGGATGACCTGGCACGTCGACCACATCGCTGTCTGCGAGTGGACGACCGCCGCCTATCAGGAAGCGGGCGCGAACGGTGCCCGACTGCTGTACGCCACGCATACGCCGGAGTGGGGCGAGGCATTCCTGGCCGCCATCAATGCCGACCAAGTGATGATGACCGATCAGGCCCCGCCCACGACGCCCGCCGACGACCTCGCGTTGTACATCCAATGGCAGGGGACTGCGCTCGACCGCAAGTACGAGGCGCTGCGCTGCCAGCACAGTCAGGTGGACCCCTTCGTCGACAGCATCGGCGAGGACTGGTACCGCGCCTTCCTCGGCGAGGAAGCCTTCCGGCTGCCCTAATCCTCGGGGTCGGGGCTGAGGAGGCGTCCGACCAGGAGCGCGGGGAAGGCGAGGAACCACAGGCGGGTGGCGATCCTCACGTTCACGAAGGCCACACCGATCGACGCCAGAAACACGACTGCGATCACGAGCGGGCGGATGGTGAAGTAGTAGCGAAATCGCGGGTTGAGGTCGGGCTCGGTGAGGCCGGCGCGCGTGGCGTACACCCAAATGGCGACGGACATGAGCGTCACGGCGGCCAGACTGCTGGCATACACGACAACAGCAGTGCGGTTGTTGGGGTAATGGCCGAGGAGGTCGGCGGGGAACGGGAGAAACGACACGGTGAACAGGAACAGCAGATTGAGTTCTGCGAGCCGCCGGTTGTGGCCGCTGATGTGCTGGAACATCCGGTGGTGGCCGAGCCAGTAGATCCCGATCAGGACGAAGGTGATCCCGTAGGTGAAGAACTGGCCGGAGAGGTCGCCCAGCGCTCGGGCGAGCTCGTCGGCCGATGTGCTGTGCTTGATCGCCGGCACCCGCAGCTGGATCGCCAGCAGGGTGATGGCGATGGCGAAGACGGCGTCGGAGAACGAGATGAGCCGGTTGACGCTGGGGGCGTCGACGTTCGCCGAACCCAACGGACCGCTCTCCGCCATGGCCGCTACTGCACGTGCGGCAGGGCGAGGATGGGTTCGACCGAGCCGTTGAGGTCGCCGGCCACTTCGCGGCGGCTGAACTCGGCGAGCGCGGCCTCGTGGGCGAGGAGCTGGTCGACCAAATTGTCGTCGCCGAGCGGCGCGCGCATGCTCTCGTAAAGCTCGGCGTACTGCTTGGTGCCCTCGGGGAGACTGACCATCAGGTCGTGCCACGAGAGGGCGGCGGCGCCGTCGGCGAACTCCCGGCCGGAACAGGCCGGCGCCTCGTCGTCGACCGTGATGCCGCGGTCTTCGATGGCGGGACGGATCAGCACTTTGGTGCTGGCCTCGAGCCGGCGAAGCACATCGAGCTTGGCCTTGTGGTCCGGGACCTCGGTCAGCTCGGCGAGCCGACCGAAGAAAGCCTCGCCGAGGACCTCGCCTTCGTAGGCCTGACGAAGCAGCTGCTCGACATCCGCCGTCACTAGGACCGGACGTTAACCGCGCTTGACGCCGACGGTCAGCACCGTCGGGAGGATGAGTCCGCCGAGGCGCAGGATGCGCTTCTGACGCTCCACTGTGAAGCCGGCGGCGCGGACCCGGGCCGCCATCTCGTCGCGCGTCGGCCAGCGGGCTGGCTGGCCGAGCACCTTTGAGCTGGCGTGCGCGAGGCGCGAGGTCGCCGGGACGCGCACGTTGACCAGCGCCACCAGCACGCGCCCGTTCGGGGCGAGCACGCGCTGGAACTCGCGGAGGGCAGCGTCGGGGTCGGGGAACCAGTGGAAGGACTCGGTCGACACCACGGCATCGAATCGGCCGTCGTCGAACGGCAGCTTGGTGGCGTCTCCCTGGAGCCAGCGCACGGCGCGCGTCCGAGCCTGCGCCTGTTCGAGCATCCCGGATGAGAAGTCGCAGCCGGCCACGACCTCGGTCTGCAGCTCGCCGCGGAGTCGCGCCGTGAGGTCGCCGGTGCCGCAGCCCACGTCGAGGATGCGCGGCGCCGGATGGGCGCGCAGCTCGCCGAGCACGGCGTCGTGCACGGGGTGGTAGATCGCCGCCTGCACGGGTGCCAAGTCGTAGACGCGCGACCAGATGTCGAAGAACCCGCGCTGAGGTCCGTCGCTGGCGTTCCGCTCACTCACCGGGCGCGGACGCTATTAGCGGCGGGGCTTGGGCTCGTACGTGGGGAGGCGGGGGAGGGGCGAGGCCAGTTCGCCGTCGCAGGCGACCAGGCGGAGGCGGGCGGCCTCGGCCTCGAGCCAGGCAGCGACGCAGCTCACCTCGTCGGCCAGTTCTCTCGGCAGCGGCCCCTGCTCGATCTCGACGGCGTCGCTGCTCGCGGTGGCGAACAGCGGGCCGTCGAGCAGGCGTCCGGCGGCGAGGACGACGCGGCGCCCGTCGGCGTCCTCGACCTCGAGGCGGCCGCTTCGTCGCAACGCCTCCAGCCGGCGCTGGCGGCTGAGGGCGCGCGCGAGCGCGGCGGCGCGGTCGCGGGTGTCGGCCGCCTCCTCGAAGCGCTCCGCGCTCGCGAGCACGGCCATCCGGTCGGCCAGTGGGTCAAGCAGCAGCGAGGGATCGGTGGTGAGGCCGCGGACGAGGCGCTGCACGACGTTGTCGTACGCGATCTCGGACACCTGGCCCGAACAGGGGCAGAGGCTGACGCCCAATTGCGCCGGCGCGCAGGGTGCGGTCCGCAGTTGGCGGGGAGGCTTGGCCGTGCACCGGCGGATGGGCACGGCGGTCTCGATGGCCTCGGCCAGCAGCCGGGCCGCGCCGGCGGACGGGAGGGGGCCGAGATACAGCGCGCCGTCGCCGTCGCGAACCTTGCGCACGACCGACAGGCGGGGGAAGCGCTCATCGAGGGTCAGCTTGAGATAGGCGTAGCGGCGCCACGTCTTCGACCGCCGGTTGAACGGCGGCATGTGCTGGTGGATGAGCCGGACCTCGAGGACCGACGCCTCCAGCGGGCCGTCGCAGACGATGTGGTCGACGGCCTCCATCTCCCGCAGCAGCTGCGTCACCTTCCGCCGCTGCTCGGTGGAGAAGTACGAGCGCACGCGGGCGCGCAGGTTGGTGGCCTTGCCGACGTAGAGCACCCGGCCGCCCCGGCCCCGGAAGAGGTAGACGCCGGGACGGCGCGGGAGTCGCGTCGTCAGCCGGAGCTTGTTGAGCTCCGCGCTTCCCTGCAGCGTCGGTAGCTGCAGGAGGTCGTCGAGGCCGAGGACGCCAAGGCTGCCCGCTCGTTCGAGCAGGACGTGTAGGAGGTCGCCGGTGGCCAGAGCGTCGTCGAGAGCGCGGTGGGTGGGTCGGTGACCCAGTCGCAGGCGCGAGGCCAGCGTGTGCAGCTTGCAGTCGGGCACCTCGTCCCGCACCAGCCGGCGGGCCAGCGAGCACGTGTCGACGAACTGGTTGGTCAGCCGCGGTCGCCGCGCCCGTTCGAGGGCGGCGTTGAGGAAGCCGAGGTCGTAGCGCACGTTGTGGCCGACGATGACGGCGTCGCCGAGGAACTCGAGGAAGCTCGGCAACACTTCGTCGATGCACGGCGCCGGCAACACCATGGCCTCGGTGATGCCGGTGAGCACCGTGATCTCCGGCGGGATCGCCATCCCGGGGTTGACCAGCGTCTGCAGCGTCCCGAGGCAGTCGCCACCCCGCAGCTTCACCGCCCCGATCTCGGTGATCGCCCCGTCCTGTGCCGACCCCCCGGTGGTCTCCACGTCGACAACACAGAACGTCGTCTCGCTGAGCGGCACCCCCAGGTCCTCGAACGACCGTTGCACGCCGCGGAACCGTAACCGAACACACGTTCGATGTCGAGGACTATCTTCCCGCCCGCCGTTCTCGTGATGAGAATCGACGCTCAGCGTCGATTCTCATCCTCAGAACGTGGAGTTAAAGGCCGAGGCCGGAGGCCATCAGGCCCAGGGGTGGGGCGCCCAGGTCGAGGAGCTCCTTGTGGAAGCGTTGGAGCGAGAAGTCGGGGCCCCACGCAGTGCGGGCTTTCTCTCGCAGGCCGAGGATCTCGAACTTGCCCCAGGTGTAGCGGCCGTAGGTCGGGTCGAACGTGGCCCGCGCCGCTTCGCTGCGCGCCGCCGGGCCCTGGAGGTAGGCGTCCTGCTCGAAGCGGCGGGCCGCTTCGTCCATCGTCATCTCACCCGTGTGCATGCCGATCGAGACCGCGAGCCGTGTGACCCGCACCAGCGCCTCGATGGCGACGCCGGCCCTGAAGCGGTGGTCGTCGGCGCGGAAGCCCTCTTCGACGCAGAGCTGCTCGGCGTAGTGGGCCCAACCCTCGACGAACGACATCGACATCAGCGTCTTGCGCACGTCACCGGATACCCGCCGCATGACGCGTCCGTGGGCGAAGTGGCCGGGGGCTACCTCGTGCACGGTGATGGCGGGCAGCGTCGTGCGGTTGAAGGCCTCGAGCCACTCCTTCTGTTGCTCGGGCGGCCACGCCGAATCGGGCGGGGTGATGTGGTACCAGGACGGGGCGTCGGGCTCGTAGGGGCCGGCCCACGACATCATGGCGAACGCCCACCGCCGGGCGGGGGGCGTCGGCCCGACCCGGCATTCCCCGTCGAGACCGGGAACCAGGTTGTGCTCGTGGGTGAAGGCGACGGCTTCCTCCACCTGCTCACGGGCTTCGTCGATGACGCCGTCGGCGTCGGGGTGGTCGGCGAGCAGGGACTCGATGACCTCGCCGACGGGGACGCCGGGGCGGATGCGACCGCAGGCCTCGTCGAGCTCGGCGCGCAGGCGGTCCCGATCGTCGTCAGCCTGACGGGCCAGCGCGGCGAGGTCGACGTCGATGGCCTCGCCGCTGCTCAGCAGCCGGGTCAGACCCCTCTCGCCGATGGCGGGGTCGGGATCGCCCTTCGCTGCCGCGCGCTCCAGGTGGGCGACGAGCCGGCGTTGGGCCTCGACCGCGGCGACCGTCACCGGGTCGGTCTCCTCGAGCTCGCTCGCGAGACCGGAGACGGCGCCGACGAGAGCCTCCGCCGTCGGGCGCGAGACCTTGTCAAGTGACTCCAACGCCATCTCGACCGCGTCGGGCCATTGCTCCAGGTGTCGGCGACGAGCCGCCTCGCGCTCCTCGGAGGGCGCGTACTCGCGGTCGTAGACGGAGAGGTCGAGGTTGTCGAGGTGGACGAGGGGATTGGTGCGGTGGTCCTCGAGCTCGCCGAAACTCACGCGCAGCATCTCCTCGAAGGCCTGAAGGTGCGCCTCGTCGTGGTCGGCCGGCGAGCCCGGAGGCGCCAGGCGCCCCAGACCGGCGCGGACCCCGTCGGGGGAGAGGTCCTGGATCACGGCGTCGTACTCGTGCAGGCCGGCGTTCTCCCGCACGACCGGGATCGTCAGATCGCACACGGCGCGGAGACGAGTCTCCATCGGCCGGACACTAGGACAGCACGGTTGCCCTAGAGTACGGCCGCCGTGTCGACCCGCTACCGCTGCGCAGCGTGCGGCAATCTCACCCGCTTCGACGTCACCGTCACGAGGCAGACGCGCGCCTTCCATCACTATTCGATCGGGGGCGAACTCAGCGTCGAGGAGGAGCAGGTCCTCTCGGAGACCGTCGAGGAGGTCGCCTGCCGCTGGTGCGGCACGAGCGCCAATGTCGAGGCCCTCGAGGACGCCTGACCGGAATTCCTGTCGTACCCCCCTGTCATCATCTGGGCATGAGTGAGCACCAGCCGATGACGATCTCCTGCGACGAGTGCACCATGCAGCACACCTCGACGTGCGACGACTGCGTGGTCACGTTCATCTGTGGCCGTGAGCCAGACGATGCCGTCGTGATCGACGCCGCCGAGGTCCGGGCCGTCCGCCTCCTCTCCGACGCTGGCATGGTGCCGAAACTCCGCTATTCACGGCACGCCGGGTAGTCACTATTCGCGTTCACATTCGGAACCGGGTGTTAACGTCGCCGCAGAGAGCGAGGGCCCGACCGACGGGTCGTCAGGAACGCGCGTGCAGAAACTCCACCTCGTCGGGTTCACCACAGAGCATGACGGCCTCGTCTTCAGCGCGCGCAAAGGCTCGAAGGCAGGGGGCTTCATCATCCCCCTCGACAAGGAGCTGCTGTCCACCATCGCCGAGGCGCAGCGCCTCCGCAACGGCGACAGCGCCGGCAAGGACGACGAGGGCGGCGGCCGCCCTCGCCGGGTCGACAGCCGGCTGACGCCTCGCGAGATCCAGGCCCACCTGCGGACCGGCCGGTCGATCCCGGAGGTGGCCGCCGAGGCCGGCGTCGACGTCGAATGGGTCGAGCGCTTCGCGGTGCCGATCGTGGCCGAGCAAGCGCAGATGGTGGAGCGGGCCCGGGCCATGACCTACTCGAAGGCTCGGCTGGGCCAGTCGACGCAGCCCCTCGGCACGTCGGTGCGGTGGAACTTGGCCGACAAGGGCGTCGGCATCGGCGAGGAGAGCTTCGAAGAGGGTTGGAGTGCCTTCCAGCTGCAGGACGAAGTGTGGATGGTCCGCTTCCGGTACACGTCGCGCGCCCGCCTCCAGGTCGCGGAGTGGGAGCTCGACCTCGGCCGAAGCCAGCTCGTCTCGCGCAACCGGCTGGCGTCCGAGCTCGGCTATGTCGAGAAGGGCCGCCGGCCGCCGGCGATCCCTGCTCCGCCGCCGCGTCCCTCCGCCGCCCCGCCCGTGCGGGTTGCGGTCGTCGAAGAAGTGGTCGAGGAGCCCGAACCCGAAGAGCCACCGGCGCCGGCGCAGCAGGAACCCCGCCCGGCGCCCCGCCCCGCCCGCCGCCCGGCGCGGAAGAAGTCGACGGCGAAGAAGCAGAGGCCCGCGGCCAAGAACAAGAAGCAGACGGCGCGCAAGTCGACACCCAAGAAGGCGCCGAAGAAGGCCACCGCCAAGAAGTCCACCGCCAAGAAGTCCACCGCCAACAAGAAGTCCACCGCCAAGAAGTCCTCACCGAAGAAAGCGACGGCGAAGAGAACGCCGACTCGTCGCGCCACAACCCAGAAGGCGGCCAAGCGGCAGGCGCCCAAGTCGCCGGCCGGCCGCACGCGCCCCGCTGCCGCCAAGACCGCCACTCGCCGGGCGCCGGCCCGCCGCGCACCGAGCTCGAAGCGTCCGCAGGCCAAACGGTCGGTTCCTCCAACGCCGCCCGCCGCCCGGGCGGCAGCCACGACGACGGGATCGCCGTCCGCACCGTCCACGCCACGCTTGGCCGCCACCAAGGCCCGCGCCCAACGCCAGCAGCAGGAGCAGCAGGCGGTGGAAGCACGGCAAGCACGCCAAGAACGTCAGGCGCGCCAGGAACGCCAAGCACGCGAAGCGCGGCAAGCACGACAGGAGCGCGAAGCGCGACAGCAGGGCCAAGCGCGCACCGAGCGCCCGGCCCGACCTGTCCGACCGGCGTCTCGGCCTGCGCCCGCGCGCCGGCCGCTGCCCGACTTCGAGCCCGATGTGCCCGACCCCGAGACCGTGGAGGCGCCCGCGGCCGCTGCCGCCGCTCGGCCGCGCATCGCTGCGGCATCGGCCAAGGACGCGGCGTCGAAACGCTCGAGCCACGGCGCTGTGCGTCGCCAGCCGGCGGACAGGCCCGCATCCCGGACTCGCCCTGTGCGCCGCCGCGCCCAACCGGCACGAGCGAAGCGCCAGGCGGCAAAGAAGCCCACTACCGCCGACACCGCCGACACCGCCGACGCTGCCAACGCTGGCGACGCTGGCGACGCGACCTCCACACTCTCGGGTCCGCTGGCCCGAAGCCTGCTGGCCAGGCGGCTCATGGCGCGCAAGTCAGCGGGCGCCGACGACGGACAGCAGTCAAAGCGCCCTCTCCGCGTCAGATAGAAGAAGCCACCGCCGGACAGGCAGGATTGTTCGGTGACGACGGTCTGGGAAGACATCCGCGCAGTTGGTCTCGGCGCGGGTCTGGACGCCATCGGCGTTGCCAAAGCCGAGCCCTTTCTCGACGCCCGCCGCAACCTCGTCGAGCGCAAGGCGGCCGGATTGCACGGCGGGATGCACTTCACCTACGGCAACCCGCAACGGGCGACTGACCCGGCCTCGGTCCTACCCGGCGCCCGCTCGCTCGTGGTGGGCGCCCGTTCATACCGGGCCGCCATTCCGCCGCAGCCGGCGACTCCCTCGGGTCGCGTCGCCCGCTACTCGTGGCGAGATCACTACGCGCCCCTTCGACAGGCCCTCGAGGTCGTGGCCGACCGGCTCCGCGCACTCGGACACGACGCCGTCGTCCTCGTCGACGACAACCGATTGATGGACCGCGAGGCCGCGGTCCGCGCCGGCCTCGGGTGGTACGGCAAGAACACCAACGTGCTCCTGCCCGATCACGGCTCGTGGTTCGTCCTCGGATCGGTCGTCACCGACGCCGTGCTGCCAGCCGCGATCCCAGTTGCTGACGGATGCGGTGCCTGCGCCCGGTGCCTCCCGGCGTGTCCGACAGGCGCGCTCGTCGCTCCTGGTGTCCTCGATGCCCGCCGGTGCCTGGCCCACCTCCTGCAGGCCCCGGGCGACTTCCCGGTGGAGTTCCGGGAGGCGCTCGGCGATCGGCTGTACGGCTGCGACGACTGCCAGGAGGCCTGCCCTCCGAACCGTCTCGAGGACCGGCGCCGTCCGCCGGCCCCCGCCGCCGTCGACGACGAAGCATGGGTGCCGGTGCTCGCGGTCCTCGCCGCGTCAGACGACGAGCTGCTCTCGCGTCACGGCCGCTGGTACATCCCGAAGCGCCAGCCGCGCTATCTCCGGCGCAACGCCCTCGTCGTGCTCGGCAACATCGGCGACGGCGCCGACCCTGACGTCGTGGCAGCTCTTCGCCGCGCTCTGGCCGATCCCGATCCCATGCTGCGCTCCCACGCGGCGTGGGCCGCCGAGCGCCTGGGCCGCGCCGACCTCCTCGCCGCGTGACTCACTTGCTCGTCACCAACGACTTCCCGCCCAAGCTCGGTGGCATCCAGAGCTATCTGTGGGAGCTCTGGCGCAGGCTGCCCGCCGACCGGTTCGTGGTACTGACGACTCCGTACGACGGCGACGCCGCCTTCGACGCTGCCCAACCGTTCCGTGTCGAGCGGGCACGCCAGCGCGTGCTCTTCCCGACCAGCGCTGTCGCGGCGCGCATCGACGCGCTTGTGGCCGACACGGGCGCGTCGCTGGCTGTCCTCGACCCCGCGCTCCCGCTGGGAAATGTGGGCCGGCGGCTCTCCGTTCCCTACGCAATCGTGGTGCACGGCGCCGAAGTGAGCGTGCCCGGCCGCCTGCCCGGCTCGAAAAGACTCCTCGGTCGCGTCCTGCGCGGCGCCAGCCACGTCATCGCTGCAGGCGAGTGGGTGGCGGCCCAGGCCGAGAGCGTGGCCGGGAAACCGTTGCCGACGACGGTCGTGTCGCCCGGGGTCGACGTCGAACGGTTCCGCCCCGTGGCGCCCGCTGAGGAGCGGGCCCGGATCCGGGCGTCATTTGGGCTCCCGGCCGACGGCCGGTTGGTCGTCAGCGTCAGCAGGCTGGTCCCCCGCAAGGGCATGGACACCCTGATCGAAGCCGCAGCCCGGCTGGCGGCCAGCCGGCCCGACGTCACCGTCGCCATCGCCGGTGGCGGCCGCGACCGGGCGCGTCTGGACCGCCTGGTGCGTCGGAGCGGCGCCCCCGTTCGCCTCCTGGGCCGAGTCGGCGACGATCGCCTTCCGTCGCTCTACGCGTGCGCCGACGCTTTCGCCATGCTGTGCCGCAACCGCTGGGGCGGTCTCGAGCAGGAGGGGTTCGGGATCGTCTTCCTCGAGGCCGCCGCGTGCGGCGTGCCCCAGGTCGCCGGGGACAGCGGCGGTGCCAGCGAAGCGGTGGTCGACGGTGAGACGGGGTTCGTTGTGCGCCACCCGCGCGACGCCGCCGGGGCCGCCGTCGCGTTGGCGAGGCTCCTCGACGACGAGGACCTCCGCCGCACGCAAGGTCACGCCGCCCGGGCGCGAGCCGAGAGCGACTATGCGTACGACGTGCTCGCGGCGCGCCTCGACGACGCGCTCCGGATCGCGGAGCTGCAGCCGCGATGACAGAAGAGGCGATGAAGGGGCCTGGCAGTATGAAAGGGCAAGGCGTCATCCGCGCGTCGTGGGCCGGGACGATCATCCTCGGCGTCGGCACGGTTGCCGGGGTCGCCGTCCCCGACCAGCTGGCGTGGTTGGGGTTCGCGGTGAGCCTGGCCCTATTCCTCATCGGCTGCGTCGTGTTCGCCTGGGCGTTTGTCCTCGCCGCCGCCCGCAGCCGCACTGACGAGATCGCGGTCAGCAACCTCTATCTGTTGTCGGGTGCGCCCTCGGCCGTGAAGACCCAGCTCTTCGGATCGTTGGCTGCGGAAGTGATCATTGCTTTCGGCACGGCCGCCGCCCGCCCGTACACGATCGCCGCCACGGCCATCCTTGCCCCCGTCTATGCGCTGGGGCTCTGCGGGCTGTGGTCGGCGCGCTACGGGACGTTCTCTCCTCGCAAACCGCCTCCGAAGCGCAAGCCGAGGCGCAAGTAGTGTGGCGGCACCGTGCAGTGGCTCCTGTTGCTGATCGGACTGGAGTTTCCAGCCGTGCTCTCACTCGTCGACTGCAGCAACCGGCCGGATGATCACTTCCTCGGGGGTCACGATGACAAACGAGCGTGGATACGGTGGCTGGTCGTCGCCATCCTCACGGTGCCGATTCTTCTCGGGTACGGCATCGTGCTCGGCTACTACTTCACGGTCGTGAAACGCAACAGTCCGGCGACCTGAGATTCGTATGGCAGAACGAGCGACAGAACAGATTGTGATCGACGCCACACCCGAGGAGCTCTTGGGTGTGCTTCTCGATTTCGAGCGCTATCCCGACTGGGCAGCCGACATCAAGGACGTCGAGGTGCGGGAGCGTGACGACGAGGGTCGCGGGACGCTCGTTGCCTACCGGGCGGCGGCCATGGGGCAGAGCGCGCGGTACACGCTCGCCTACGACTACTCCGACGTCCCCAACTCGATGTCGTGGAAGCTCGTCGAGGGCAGCATCATGCGCGTCCTGGACGGGTCGTACACGTTCGAGGCCCAAGACGCGGGCACGCTTGTCACCTACCACCTGGAGGTCGATCTGATCGTGCCCATTCCCGGGTTTGTGAAGCGCCGCGCTGAGGGCAAGATCATGGGCACGGCGCTGCGCGAGCTGAAGAGGTACGTCGAGTCCCCGTGACCGCAAACGAATCGCCACGCGTCCTTCTCTTCACAGGAAAGGGCGGCGTTGGCAAGACCACCACGGCGGCTGCCACCGCCCTCCGGTGCGCGGACGCGGGGTTGCGCACGATCGTGCTCTCCACCGATCCCGCGCACTCGCTGGCCGACGCTTTCGACGTGCCTCTCACGTCGGTCGGGTCGCCGATCACCCCGAGGCTCTGGGGCCAGCAGCTCGATGCCCAGGAGCGCCTCGAGGACGCGTGGGGCGAGATCCAGGGCTACCTCCAAGAGGTGCTCGGCTGGGCCGGCCTCGACGCCGTGGAGGCCGAAGAGCTCTCGGTCATCCCGGGCCTCGACGAGATCTTCAGCCTGAGCGACATCAAGTCCTTCGCCGAGTCCGGCACGTGGGACGTGATCGTCGTCGACTGTGCGCCCACCGCCGAGACCATCCGCTTCTTGTCGTTGCCCGACGTCCTGTCCTGGTACATGGAGCGCATCTTCCCGGTCGAGCGACGGCTGGTGAAGGCCGTCCGCCCGATCCTCTCGCGTGTGACCTCGCTCCCGGTCGCCGGCGACGAGGTCTTCGACGCGACCCGCCGCTTCTACGACCGCCTCGACGGCGTGCGCGAGCTGCTGACTGACAGCAACCGCACGAGCGTCCGTTTGGTGGTCAACCCCGAACGCATGGTGATCGCCGAGGCCCGCCGGTTGTCTACGTACCTCTCGCTGTTCGGCTACGGCGTCGACGCCGTCATCGCCAACCGCCTGCTTCCCGATGCGGTGACCGACCCGTGGTTCAAGGCATGGAAGGACGCGCACGCCGAGCACCTGTCGGCGATCGAGGAAGGGTTCTCGCCGTTGCCCGTCCTCCGCGCCGAGCTCGCGCCGGAGGAACTCGTGGGTGTCGAGCGCCTGCGCACGTTCGGCCAGTTGCTGTACGGCGAGCTCGACGCCGCTGCCGTGCTCCACGAGGGCGAGCCGCTGACGGTCGAGCGCCGCGACGGCGACGACTTCGTGCTCTCCCTCGAGCTGCCGTTCGCCGACCACGATGATCTGGAGCTCGGCCGGGTAGAGGACGAACTACTCGTACGGGTCGGCCCCTACCGCCGCGGCATCGTGCTTCCCGACTCCCTCAAGCGCCGAACCGTTTCGGCGGCCAAGATGGTGGGGGACCGGCTGGAGGTCACCTTCGTCACCGAGGGGAACGCACCACATGAATGACGAGTCGCACGAACACCTCGAGGAGAAGGCTCACGAGATCGTCGAGCATCTGCAGACGGCGGCGTTGGAGCTCATCGAGGCGGCGCGGGCCATGCTCGACGTGGCCGAGGACATGGTGAAAGACCCGGCCGAGGTCGTCACCCTCGCGTCGGCCGCGGCCCATCTGGCGAGCGTCGCCAACGGACCGCCAAAAGCGAACGGCCAGCGCCGGGTCCAGCACATCCGCGTGTCATGAGCGCACCGGTCGCCGATCTCGTCAGCGGCGACGTGGTGCAGCGTCTCGCCGCGTTCACGGGTGTGGGCCCGGTCACCACGTGCTATCTCAACGTCGACGGTCGCCGGTACGTGCGGCCGCATGACTATGAGGTCGAGCTCGAGCGCATGCTCCGGCCCGTGCGTGAGCGCGAGCACCGCGCCGGCCACCACAACGCCTGCAAAGATCTCAAGCGCATCGAGGACCACGTCAAGGGTGGCTTCGACCGGTCGCACACTCGCGGCCTGGCCGTGTTCGCGGGAACGGTCGACGACCTCTGGGAACCGCTGCATCTGCCCGTCCCTGTCGTCAACCGGCTCGTCGTCAACCAGCATCCACAGGTCCGTCAGCTCGAGGCGGTCATTGAGCGGGCCGACCGTTTTGCCGTGTTGCTCGCCGACCGTCAGCGGGCGCGGCTGTTCGTGTTCCAACTCGGTCAGCTTGTCGACTGGAGCGAGCGCTTCGATCGTCTGCCCCGCCACGAGGACGACGGCGGCGACATGGTCAAGGACCAGGTCCGGGACCACATCGACAGCGCGACCCGGCGTCATCTGCTTCGCACCGCTGAAGCTGCCTTCGAACTCTTCCAGGAGAGCGGGTTCGACCGGCTGATGGTCGGGGCGCCCGGCGATATCGCCGGACCGCTCGAGCGCACGCTGCATCCCTATCTCCGCGAACGCATCGCCGCTCGACTCGCGGTGCCCGTGTCAGCGCGGGAGGACGAGGTGCGGGAGGCTGCCGTCGCCGCCGAGGAGGAGGTGCTCCGTCAGCGGGAGGCGGCTGACGTGGAGCGGCTGCGGGCCGCGGCGGGCATGGGTGACGGCGCCGTCGTTGGTCTCGACGAGGTCCTGCGGGCGCTGGTGGAGCGCCGTGTCGACACGCTTCTGGTGTCGGACGGCTTCGAAGCTCCCGGATGGCGGTGCTCGTCGTGCGCGTTCCTCGCCACGCGTGGGCCGTCGTGCCCGGTGTGTGCCAAGCGCATGGAACAGGCCGAGGACGTCGTCGAGGAGGCCGTTCAAGAGGCGCTGCACCAGTCGTGCCACCTCGAGGTCTGCCGCGACAATGCCGACCTCGACGTGCTCGGACGCATCGGCGCCCTCCTTCGCTTCTGAGGCACAGGTGTCGCGCACGGTCGGAGTGGACGTGGGTGGCACCAAGATGCTCGCCGTTGCCGTCGATGACGCCGGTCTCGTCGACCGGGAGCGGCGGGTGCCGACGCCCGAGACCTCGTCGGATCTGATCGACGCCTTCGTTGCGCTCGTCGATGCGCAACGTGCGGACGGCCCCGTCGACGCGCTCGGGGTGGGTGTTCCCGGGCTTGTCGACCGCGAGGGATGTCTGGCAATGGCGCCCAACCTTCCGAACGTTCGGAACCTGCAAGTGAAGACCCTTCTCGAGGAACGGCTGGGCCTGCCGGTCCAGGTCGACAACGACGCCACCTGCGCGGCCTGGGGCGAGCGCGAGCTGGGTGCGGCGAAGGGGAGCGACGACGTGATCATCGTCACCCTCGGGACCGGGATCGGCGGCGGCCTCGTCCTCGACGGACACCTGTACCGCGGCGCCCACGGGTTCGCCGGCGAGGTCGGACACATCAAGGTCGACCCCGCTGGGCCGCCGTGCCCCTGCGGAGGCCGCGGGTGCTGGGAGCGCTACGCATCGGGGAGTGCCCTCGGGCGGTTCGGCCGCGAGGCGGGCGAGGGCGGTCGGGCCACACGCGTCGTCGAGCTGGCCGGCGGTGACTTTCATGACGTCCGCGGTGAACACGTCGGCGCCGCGGCGAGAGAAGGCGATCCCGAAGCACGCGAGCTGATGGACCGCTTCGCGTGGTGGGTCGCGCAGGGCCTCGGCAATCTGGCCGACGCCTTCGACCCCGACACGTTCGTGATCGGCGGCGGGATGCTCGAGTCCGTCGACCTGTTCTTGGACCGCACGAGGAAGGTGTTTTCCGAGCTCGTGCTCGCCGGCCCTGAGCGACCTCCGGTCGACATCGTCCCTGCCGTGTTGGGCGAGCGCGCCGGCGCCATCGGCGCCGCGCTGGTGGCCCGGGACCTATTGGCTAGTTAGCTCAAGGTTCATGCTGGGAATGTCGATGAGTGTTCTATGGCTGCTGTCCCCACACTCGTCTTCGTCGGACTCGCACTCTGGACGGCAGTGGCGTTCATCGTCGCCGTTGTCGTGGGCCACGCTCTGCGTCGCGCGCAGCCCATCCCGGTACGCGTCAACGACCGCCGCTACCGCTAACGCCTGCTCGCCTCACTCCGCGTGAGGCTGGGCATAACGCTCCCGCAGTTCCGCGAGGACGCGGAGCCTGCGTTGGCCGTCGCCCGCAGAGCCGAGGCTGCCGGGCTCGACGGGGTCTTCGTCTTTGACCACCTGTGGCCGCTGCACCGGCCAGCGAGTCCCGCCCTTCATTCGCTGACGCTGCTGGGCGCGCTGTCGACCGAGACGTCGCGGGTGACGCTCGCCACTTTTGTCGCCCGGGTGTCGCTTCTCCCGGACGCCGTGCTCGTGCACACCCTGCACAGCCTCCATCGCATGCTCGAGGGTCGCTTCATCGCCGGACTCGGCACCGGGGATCGCAACAACCGTGATGAAAACGTTGCCTATGGCGTGGGCTTTCCGCCGGCCGACGCCCGGGCCGGGCAACTCGTCGACTGCTGCCGCCGCTTGCGAGAGTTGGGGGTCACCACGTGGGTCGGCGGCGACTCCGAGCGCGCCCGGCGTATCGCCGCCGAGGAGGCGGACGCGTGGAACGGTTGGGGACTCCCGGCCGACCGCTTCGATTCGCTCGCTTCGGAACTGCGAGGTGCGACGAATGTCACGTGGGGCGGTCAGGTGCTGATCGGCCGGACCGACGAGCACGCGGCCGAGAAACTGGAGCGCCACGGTCCCCGGCCCCACCTGGTGCACGGCACAGTGGAGGAGCTACGGCGGCACTTCGCGGCACTGGAGGGGGCCGGGGCTTCCTGGGCGGTGTGCTCGCCCCTCGATGTCGGCCACGACGAGGAGGCCGTCGACCTGATAGCCGAGGCCGCCTCCTGACCCACCGGTAACCTGAACGGATGGAGTTCCGACGCATCACGGGCTTGCCGCCCTATGTTCTCGCCGAGATCGACGCCTTGAAGATGGCCGCTCGGCGAGCAGGCGAGGACGTGATCGACCTTGCGTTCGGAAATCCCGACATCCCGTCGCCCGACGCCGCAGTCGAGAAATTGGCCGAGGCCGTGCACAACCCGCGCAACCACCGGTACTCGTCGAGCAAGGGCATCCCCAAGCTGCGGGCCGCGGTGGCGTCGCTCTACGACCGCAAGTTCAACGTCGAGCTCGACCCCGATACCGAGATCGTCACCACCATCGGCGCCAAGGAAGGCCTGTCGCACCTGATGTGGGTGCTGCTGGCGCCGGGCGACACCGCGCTCGTGCCGACGCCCTCGTACCCCATCCACATCTACGCGCCCCTGTTCGCCGGCGCCGACGTGCGGCAGGTACCCCTCGGCATCGGCCACAACTTCTTCGACAACCTCATGGAGGCGTGGGAGAACGCCTGGCCGCGGCCGCGCGTGATCGTGCTCTCGTTCCCGCACAATCCGACGACCGCGTGCGTCGATATCGAGTGGATGACCAAGATCGTCGACTTCGCGCGCGAGCACGACGTCGTCCTGGTACACGACTTCGCGTACTCGGACACGTCGTACGACGGCTACGTGCCGCCGTCGATCTTGCAGGTGCCCGGCGCGAAGGAAGTCGCCGTCGAGCTGTACACGATGACGAAGTCGTTCTCGATGGCCGGCTGGCGTGTCGGCTTCATGGTCGGCCGCGCCGACATCGTGCAAGCCCTCACCAAGCTGAAGTCCTACCTCGACTACGGCACCTTCCAGCCCATCCAGATCGCAGCCATCGTCGCCCTCAACGAGGCGTCCGACTATCCCAAGCAGGTCAACGAGATCTACTGGAATCGGCGCGACGCGTTGTGCGACGGTCTGGCCCGCATCGGCTGGGAGATCGAGAAGCCGAAGGGCACGATGTTCGTGTGGGCGCCGATTCCCGAGCCCTACAAGGAGATGGGTTCGCTGGAGTTCTCGGCCTTCCTGGTCAAGGAGGCCAAGGTCGCGGCGTCACCCGGCGTCGGCTTCGGGCAGGGCGGTGAAGGGCACGTGCGCTTTGCTCTCATCGAGAACGAGCACCGGATCGGTCAGGCCGTTCGCAACCTGCGAAAGGCGCTGACGAAGCTCTAGTCGTGAAATGTCAGTGCGCGCCGATGTAGGCGAGCACGACGACCACGACGAGCGCTTCGAGCAACAGCGATCTCGCTCGTACCATCCCCGATCCCCCTTGAACAGCCAGACCTAGGGTACGCACCCGCGAGGGCGTTGTCAGGGTATTTGTGCTCACTTCCCGCCGAGCAGGCCCTCCAGGCAGAAGGCGACGGCGGCCTCGGCCACGTCGTCGACAGCCTGGCTGCGCTCGTGGACGAACTCGCGGGCCAGGTGCCCGGTGACGCCGAGCACGGCGTGGCTCAGCACGAAGGGGTCGAGGTCGCGGATCCGGCCCTCGACGATGCCCTCCTTGACGTGGCGGGCGGTGTCGGCCACGGCCACATCCTGGCCTCGGCGCAGCACGGGCGCGAAGCGCTCCTCGGTCGAGGCGAATTGCAGGAGCTTCACGACGTCGCGGTTCTCGTCGAACCAGGCGATCGACGCCCGGATGCCGAGCTCGATGCGCCGCACGGGGTCGGGCTCGTCGGCGATGGCCGCCTCCTGGCGACGGCGCAGCTGGCGCTGCGCGTCGCGCAGGATCTCGAGGAACAGCTCCTCCTTGGAGGCGAAGTACCAGTAGAAGACGCCCTTTCCGACGCCCAGGCCCTGCACGATCTCGGCGACGGACGTCGGGTGGTAGCCGTTCTCGGCGAAGCGGGCGGTGGCGTACGCCATCAGCTGATCGCGGCGCTCCTTGCCTCGCTGGGTCAGCCGGCGGTTCACAGGGCAAAGGTATGGATAACTTGACCGCGCGGTCAAGAACGGGGGTTGACCGCGTGAGTAGCCTCCGGGCGTGACCTACTGGGTCCTCAAGGCGATCCTCACCCCGCTGCTCTACGGCTTGTTCAAGGTCAAGCCCGAAGGCCGCGAGAACGTGCCCGCCCAGGGCCCAGTGATCCTGGCCAGCAACCACCTGTCGTTCTCGGACTCGATCTTCCTGCCGCTCGTCCTTCGGCGGCGGATCACGTTCGTGGCCAAGGCCGAGTACTTCGACGACCCGAAGACGGCGTGGTTCTTCCGGGCCGTCGGCCAGATCCCCATCCGGCGCGGTGGTGGGTCGGCATCCCAGCGGGCGCTGGACTCGGCGATGGACGTGCTCAAGGCCGGCCACATGTTCGGCATCTACCCCGAGGGCACGCGCTCGCCCGACGGGCGCCTGTACAAGGGGCACACCGGCGTGGCTCGGCTCGCGCTGCAGAGCGGCGCCCCGGTGATCGCGGTCGCGATGGTCGGGACGCGCGAGGCCCAGCCCATCGGCCAGGTGAAGCCCAACTTCTTCTCGCCCATCGGCGTCAGGTTCTCCAAGCCGATGAACTTCGACCGCTACGCCGACCGGGCCGACGACCCGCGGGTGCTGCGCCAGATCACCGACGAGATCATGTTCGAGCTACGCGCCCTGTCGGGCCAGGACTACGTCGACAAGTACGCCAAGCGCGGCGAGGTCGTCGAGGAAGTGGGCGAGGCCAAGGTCGGCACGCTTGCGGTCGAGACGCCCGTCGGCGCCCCTGCCTGAGGTCACAACTCCGCTACCCTCCCTGCATCCCCCGGCTTCCGCCGGATGGCGTCGGTTCCTCGAGATTGGGCCCGTAACGCCCACTTCCCTGAAGGAACCAAATGCCAACTGATACACCCATGACCTTCGGCGCGCTCGGCGTCGCCGAGGACCTCTGCGCCCGACTCACGCGCGACGGCCGTACCGAGCCGTTCCCGATCCAGGGGTGCGCAATTCCGCCCGCGCTCAGCGGCAAGGACGTTTGTGGTCGGGCACCGACCGGGTCCGGCAAGACGCTGGGCTTCGGGCTGCCGATCGTCCAGCGCGTTGCCCGCGCCCATCCCGGTCGTCCCCGCGCCCTGGTCCTGGCGCCCACGCGCGAGCTCGCCGCCCAGATCGAGACCGAACTGCGACCCTTGCTCGCCATCCGCAAGCGTCGGAGCGCTGCCTTCTACGGAGGCGTCGGCTTCGGTCCGCAGCTCAAGGCCCTTCGGCGCGGCGTCGACGTCGCGGTCGGGTGTCCCGGGCGGGTCGCCGACCTCGTCCGGCGCGGCGATCTGGAACTCTCCGACGTCGACATCGTCGTGATCGACGAGGCCGACCGGATGGCCGACATGGGGTTCCTGCCAGAGGTGCGTCGGCTGCTCGACCGTGTCCAGCCGAAGCGCCAGACGCTCCTGTTCTCGGCGACGCTCGACGGTGACGTCGACGTTCTCGTCCGCAACTACCAGCGCGATCCGGTCCGCTGCGACGTTGCCCCGCCGGAGCGCGACGGCCGGACCGTTCACCGCTTCGTGGAGACCATGCGAGAGGAGCGCGTGAACCTGACCCGCGACCTCGTCGTCGAGCACGGCTCGACCGTCGTCTTCTGTCGCACCAAGCGGGGTGTCGACAAGGTGGCGCGTCAGCTCAAGAACGCCGGTGTGTCGTCGGCGGCCATCCATGGCGATCGCAGCCAGGCCCAGCGCCAACGGGCCCTGGCCGCGTTCCAGGCCGGCAAGGTGCAGGCACTGGTCGCGACTGACGTCGCGGCGCGCGGCATCCACGTCGACGACGTCGGGTGCGTTGTGCACTTCGACATTCCCGCTGACGCCAAGGACTACCTCCACCGTTCGGGGCGGACAGGGCGGGCCGGCGCCGCCGGTGTCGTCGTCGCCTTCGTGATGGACGACAACCACGCGAAGGCCCGTGAGTTGCAGCGTGCACTCGGGATGCCGAACGCCGGGACGCGGCCCTCGTCGCGCCGACCTAGTTCTCAGCCCACCCGCGGGAACGGTCGACGGCCCGGAGCCAACCGGCATGGCGCGCGTCGGCGACCGACGCAGGCACGGCGGGGCTGAACTCGCCTCCTGCCTTCCAATGGCTGGCGACCTCGTCGGTGGTCGACCACACCCCTTCGGCCAGGCCGGCAAGATAGGCGGCACCCAGCGCCGTCGTCTCCTGAACCGCCGAACGGACGACCGGGCACTGCAGTTGATCGGCCTGCAGCTGCATGAGCAGGTCGTTGGCCGCGGCGCCGCCGTCGGCCCGTAGGCGCGAGACGTCGCGACCGGCGACCTGCTTCATGGCGTCGATGACGTCCCGCGTCTGATACGCCATCGATTCGATGACGGCGCGGGCCAGGTGGCCGCGGCCCACGCCTCGGGTCAGTCCGACGATCGTTCCGCGTGCATACGGGTCCCAGTACGGACTGCCCAGACCGGTGAACGCAGGTACGACGTACACGCCCTCGGTATCGGCGACGGACCGGGCGAGGGCCTCGCTCTCGGCGGCGTCTTCGATGATGTCGAGCCCGTCGCGCAGCCACTGGATGGCGGCGCCCGTCACGAAGATGGCGCCCTCGAGCGCATAGGCGACGGTGCCGTCGGCCAGCTCCCATCCCATCGTCGTCAGCAGGCCCTCGACGGGCGGGGGGCACTCGGGCCCGATGTTGAGGAGCACGAACGAGCCCGTGCCGTAGGTGTTCTTGGCGTCGCCGGGCGCGAAGCACCCCTGACCGAACAGGGCGGCCTGCTGGTCCCCGGCGATGCCGCTCACCGGGATGCCGTCGCTTGTCTGACCGAAGCGGCCGCTCGACGGGCGCACCTCGGGCAGGCACGAACGTGGCACGCCGAACAGGTCGCACAGTTCGTCGGACCACTGGCGGCGGCGGATGTCGTACAGCATCGTCCGGCTGGCGTTGGACGGATCCGTGGCGTGGACAGCCCCACCGGTGAGGTTCCAAAGCACCCACGAGTCGATGGTGCCGAAGGCCAGGTCCTCGTCGCCCTCGACGCCGCCTTCGGTCAACAGCCATTCGAGCTTCGTTGCCGAGAAGTACGGGTCGAGGACGAGTCCTGTCTGCTCGCGCACGAGCGAAAGGTGGCCGGCGTCTTGCAATGCGCGGCAGCGGTCGGCGGTGCGCCGGTCCTGCCAGACGATCGCCCGGTGACGAGGCCTGCCGGTCTTCTTGTCCCACACCACGGTCGTCTCGCGCTGGTCGGTGATGCCGATGGCGGCGACGGGTTGGTCGAGGCGGCTGCGCAGCTCGGCGAGCGTCGATTCGACGGCGGTCCAGATCTCGCCGGCGTCGTGCTCGACCCAGCCGGGCTGGGCGAAGTACTGCGGGAACTCCTGGTAGGCGTAGTCGAGCGGTGCACCCTGGTCGTCGACGGCGAAGGCGCGCACGCCTGTGGTCCCCGCGTCGATGGCGATGACGGCCCCCGGCACGGCCGCGGACGCTAGCCCGCCTCCGCTTTGTGGACGTTTATGCGCCCTATACGCGTGTAGACGTCCAAAAACCGGGTCAGGCGGGCGCCAGCACCTGCGCGGTCACGACGCCGACGCCCGGATGGTCCAGCGCCACCGCGGCGGCGTGGCTGAGGTCGAGGATCCAACCGTCGACGTAGGGGCCGCGGTCGTTGACCAGCAGGAGCACGCTGCGGCCATTCTCGGACACGAGGAGGATCGTGCCCAGCGGGAGCTCCTTGCTCGCGCAGGTCCAGCCTTCCTGGTCGTAGATGGCGCCACTGGCCGTCGGCCGTCCGTCGAACCCGGGCCCGTACCACGATGCTGGCCCGGTGATCGTCTGACCCGTCGCCTGGAGGCCGGGCGGGATGCCCGTCACCGGCCCGAACGGATAGCGGGCCATGAGCGCCCTCTGGTTGACCGTCGCCACCCGATGGCGGGTCCGCGCCGCAGGGTCGGTCTCGTAGCGGTCGACCACCGACGCGTTGGCCGCGGTCTGGGCGTCCTCGGCCGCCTTGCGCGCGGCAGCGGCCGCCTGGAGCTGGGCGTCGAGGGCGTCCTGGTGGGAGATCATCGTCTCCAGCTGGGCCCGCTCGGAATCCAGCTGGGCCTGGATGGCGCGGGAGCCGTTGCGTTTGGCCTCGGCCGCGCCGATCGCGTCTTCTCGCTGGCTTTTGGCGGCGCGCAGGTCGGCGATGGCCTTCTGGTCGTCCTTGAACGCATCTTCCAGATAGATGTTGGGGCTGGCCAGGTTCTGCAGGGACCTGGTCAGGCCGTACATGTAGGCGTCGATGGCGCGCTGCTGCAGGCGCTCACGCGCGGTCGCCAGCGCCGCTGCCGCCTGCTGCTCCTGTCCCTGCGCGAGGACGACCGCGGCTTCGTCCTGTTCGGCCTCGTCGGTCTGCGTGGCGATCTTCGTGAGGAGGGCGGCCCGCCGCGCCCGGAGATCGTCGCCTGCGTTCGAGGCGCGCGCGGTCGTCGGCACCGCACTCGCGGTGAGGGCGGCGACGGTCAGGAACGTCAGCAGCCGACGCATCAGTACTGTGATCGGCGTTCGATTCGTAGCTGTTGACCGTGCGGGTCGGAAAGGAGCGGGGAAGTGCGCGTAGGTCTCCTGACCGGTGGCGGTGACTGTCCGGGACTCAATGCTGTCATCCGCGCTGTCGTGCGCAAGGGGGAACGTCACTACGGCGACGAACTTGTTGGCTTTCGCGACGGGTGGAAGGGCGTCCTCGAGGGCAGCACGATGGTCCTCGATGTAGAACGCTGCCGCGGCATCCTTCCGCGCGGTGGAACGATTCTCGGTACCTCTCGTACCAATCCGTACAAGGTCGAGGACGGCGTAAAGAAGGCGCTCGACACGCTGCGCAAGGAACGCATCGACGCCCTCATCGCCATCGGAGGTGAGGACACGCTCGGCGTGGCCAACAAGCTGGGCACCGAAGGCGTGGGGGTGATCGGCGTACCCAAAACCATCGACAACGACCTCTCGTGCACCGAGGTGACCTTCGGCTTTGACACCGCCGTTCAGATCGCGTCCGACGCCATCGACCGCCTGCACACCACCGCCGAGTCGCACGACCGCGTAATGGTGGTCGAGGTCATGGGCCGGCACGCGGGCTGGATCGCCACCGAGGCCGGCATCGCCGGTGGCGCGGCCGAGATCCTCATCCCCGAAGAGCAGTTCGACATCGAGCGCGTGTGCAACGACCTCAAGGAACGCCACGCCAAGGGCCGGTTCGCATCGATCGTGGTCGTCGCCGAGGGCGCCGAGCCCAAGGAAGGCACGATGGCCACCCAGTCCAACGACGTCGACCAGTTCGGCCACGTGCGCCTGGGCGGCATCAGCAACCTCGTCGCCGAGGAGATCGAGAAGCGGACCGGCTTCGAGACGCGCGTGACGATCCTCGGCCACGTGCAGCGGGGCGGGACGCCCACCGCTTTCGACCGCATCCTCGCCACCCGCTTCGGCATCGCTGCCATCGACGCCGCGCACGACGGCGCCTTCGGGCAGATGGTCGCTCTTCAGGGCGGGAAGATCGTCCGCGTGCCAGTCGCCGACGCGGTCGGCAAGCTGAAGACCGTCGACCCCGAGCTCTTCCACAGCGTGGCCGAGGTGTTCTTCAGTTGAGGCTGGTCACCGTGCTCGACTGCCTCGACGCCGAGAAGCTGGCGGAGTTCTGGGCTCCCGCCCTGGGGTGGAAGCGCTTGGGCGCAGACGGCCAGTACGTCGTCGTCGGCAGCGGCGACCGTTCGCAGCACGAGTTGCTCCTTCAGCAGGTGAGCGAGCCGAAGGTCGGCAAGAACCGGATGCACATCGACCTACGCAGCGATGACATGCAAGGCGAGGTCGATCGCCTCCTTGCGCTGGGCGCCACGCGCCTGAGCGACACCTTCGACGAGTGCGGCTGCCGCTGGGTCGTCCTGGCCGATCCCGAGGGCAACGAGTTCTGCGTCTGCACCGAGATGTCCTGACTCCGTGCGACGGGAGCGGCTGACCGCGAGCGATGCCGAGCGGTTGCAGGCCCGCATCGCTGGCGGGCTGCGGAACAGGGGCGTGAGCGTCGGGGATCGGGTGGCGTTCGTCTGCCCGAACTCGGTCGAGCTGCTGTGCGGGATCCTTGGCGCGGCCCGCGTCGGGATCGCACCCGTCCCCATGAACCCGGCGCTCCTCGACGAAGAGCGGGCCGTCATCATCGACAACGCCGAACCGGCGCTGATCGTGGGACCGTCCGAGCTCGCCGAACTGGTCGACGGTCCACCGACCGAGCTGGCGCCGGCGCCGCTCGTGCGGCCGATGCACTACACGTCGGGAACGACGGGCACGCCGAAAGGCGTGTGGTCGGGTGTGCTCGACGAAGGTGAAGCCCTCGCCCTGCAAAACGACGAGTCTGACGTGTGGGCGTTCGATGCACACGACGTGTTCCTCGCCTGCTCGCCGCTGTACCACTCGGCACCGCTGCGCTTCTCGCTCGGCACCCTGCTCGCGGGCGGCGATGTAGTGGTGCTCGACCGGTTCGACGCCGATGCGGTCGTCCACGCCATCGCCGAGGAGCGACCGACGCTCTCGTTCATGGTCCCGGCCCACCTGCAGCGGCTGTTCGCGCACGGCAGCCTGCCGGAGCTGACGTCATTCCGGCGGCTGGTGCACGCGGGGGCGCCCTGCCCGGTCCCGATCAAGGAGGCGGCGCTCGCCGCCTTTCCAGACCGGACGGTGTGGGAGTTCTACGGCTCCACCGAAGGCCAGTTCACGGTGTGTCCCCCCGAGGAGTGGCGGGCCCATCCCGGCACCGTGGGGCGGGCGCGGCCGAGGCGGCGGCTCGAGATCGACGACGACGGGCAGATCTGGTGCCACGTCCCGTCGTTCGCCCGCTTCGAGTACTGGCGCGATCCCGAGCGCACGCGGCTGGCATGGCGGGGCGACGCGTTCACCGCCGGGGACCTCGGTCATTTGGACGACGACGGCTTCCTGTTCATCGACAGCCGCCGTGACGACCTCATCATCTCCGGCGGTGTCAACGTGTATCCGGCCGAAGTGGAGAACGTCCTGTCCTCGTTGTCTGGCGTCGAGGACGTCGCCATTTTCGGCGCACCCGACGAACGGTGGGGTCAGCGCGTGTGTGCCGCGATCGTCGGTGACGTCGGCGCCGATGCCGTCATCGAACATGCCCGTGCCCACCTGGCCGCCTACAAGTGCCCCAAGGACGTGTACTTCATCGACGACCTGCCGAGGACCGGCAGCGGCAAGGTGCGGCGGTCGAGGCTCGCGCGGTCGCTACTTGAGGATGTTGACGGCCCGGGCGATCACCAGCAGCACCAGCAGGACTGAAACACCGGATTGCGCCAGCATCGTCAGCTTGGCCCAGCGCGAAAGCGGCATGACGTCGGTGGGGCTGAAGGCCAGGGCGTTGGTGAACGAGAGGTACAGGTAGTCGACGAAGAACGGCTCCCAGTCCTTGGGCGCCAGGTTCGGGTTCTCCATCTGTGGGAACTGGAAGTCCGGATACGGGCGCATGGCGAGCGCTCTCGCGGCCGGACCCCCGCGGTCGAACTCCCAGTACCAAAGGGAGAAGGCGATCACGTTGGTGAGCCAGATGGCGCCGCCGGTCAGGAGGAGTCGCGTGGCGTCGGTGACGCCGCCCCGGAGGAGCTCGTCGATCAGCCGGTAGGCCGAATATCCGTTGGCGATGCTGATGGTGCCGACGACGGCCAGGCTGAGCGATCGAAGGGCTCGCGAGGTGCGGTTGATGCGCCGCCCCGGCTTCGTTGCGAAGAGGCCGATGACGAAGCAACCACCGAGGCTCGGCAAGAGCCATCTCGGGCCGAGGACGAGGTGTTCGGGAAGCACGCCCTGGAGGGTGAGGGCGGCGGCGATGGCGACGGTGACCTGCCACCGAGGCTCGCCCTCGGTGAGGCGCTTCCACGCGGGCACGAAGGTGACCTCGGCGCCCTTCTTCACGCCACCCGCGACCTGTGCCTCGAGCGCGCTCAGGCGGTCGTGCAGCGCTCGGTGATGGCGCTCTTCGGCGTCACCGTCGGCGACGCCTGGCTCGCGCATGACGGACTCCTCGCTCATGCCGTGGTCGAGGTCGTCGCTCATGCCTGTATCAAGTCTGGCCCGCCTCCGAGACCAAGTGGCGTAGCGCGGCCGCGATCCCAGGTGACGCGGCGATCACCGAACCCGGGCGAACGGGGCCGCCCTCGAAGTCGCTGGTCTCCGCGCCTGCCTCACGGGCGATGAGGTCGCCCGCGGCCACGTCCCACGGCGCCAGGCCCGCTTCGTAGTACCCGTCCAGGCGACCGCATGCGACCCAGCACAGGTCGATCGACGCCGCGCCACCGCGCCGGATGTCCCGGACCGACGGCAGGATCGGCACGAGCCACCGAGCCGCCTCGCGGCGGCGTTCGGCCTCATAGGGGAAGCCGGTCCCGATCAAGGCGGTCGACAGGTCCTCCTTGCCGGACACGGCGATCGGTCTGTCGTTGCAGAATGCACCGCCGCCGCGCCGCGCCGTGAACGTCTCGCCGATTGATGGGTGGGCGACCACCCCGGCCTCGACCCGGCCGTCGATCTCCACGGCGATGGAGACGCCGAACTGCGGGATGGCGTAGAGGTAGTTGGTGGTGCCGTCCAGCGGGTCGATGATCCAGCGGACGCCGGTCGTGCCCTCGCGGGAGCTGCCCTCCTCGCCCAGCACGCCGTCGTCGGGCCGTTCCTTGGCGAGGGTCCCGACGATGAATGCCTCTGACGCACGGTCGACTGCCGTGACCATGTCGGTCCCGGTCGACTTGGTGGCGACCTCCGCCGCTCGCTCCGGTGCCCGATCCAGCAGCAGCTGACCCGCCTGATCGGCGAGATCAGTTGCCAGTTCCAACAACCCGGTCACATCGGCCACGGGCTCACCGTAACCTCGGGGTCGTGACCGGAGACCTGTTCCACGACGGAAACCGGGAGCTGCAGGATCGCTTTGACACCCGCCGCCTGGCCGACCGCATCGACGAGCGCCTCGTCACCGACACGATCTCCGACGGTGATCGCGCCTTCATCGAGGCCCGCGACATGTTCTTCCTCGCCAGCTGCGATGAGCGCGGTCATCCGACATGTTCGTACAAGGGCGGCGATCCCGGGTTCGTCCACGTGGTCGACGAGCGAACGGTGGCGTTTCCCAACTACGACGGGAACGGGATGTACCTGTCGATGGGCAATGTGCTCCGCCATCCGGACGTCGGCCTGCTGTTCATCGACTTCGAGAACCCGTCGCGCCTGCGTCTCGAAGGGGCCGCGTCCATCCAGTTCGACGACCCGATGCTGGGGGAGTGGCCGGAAGCACAGTTCGTCGTCCGCGTTGCCGTGCAGCGGGTGTATCCGAACTGCCCGCGCTACATCCACCATTACACGCTGGTCGAACGCTCCAAGTTCGTTCCCCGCGTCCAGCAGCAGACGCCCGTGCCCGACTGGAAGCGCTCGAACTGGGCGTGTGACGTCCTGCCCGCCGGCGACCCCGCAGCCGACCCGGTTGAGTCGTGATGGATTCCGGATTCGTCGATCTTCGATCCGACACCGTCACCCGTCCGACACCCGAGATGCGCCGGGCGATGGCCGATGCCGAGGTCGGCGATGACGTCTACGGCGAGGACCCAACCGTCAACGAGTTGCAAGAGGCGTTCGCCGAACGGGTCGGCAAGCAGGCGGCCCTGTTCGTCCCGTCGGGCACCATGGGCAATCAGCTCGCGTTGCGACTTCTGACCACACCCGGGACGAGCGTGATCGCCGGTCGCCGTCAGCATGTGGTCATCTACGAAAACGGCGCCGGTGGGCGCAACGCGGGCGTGCAGTTCTGGCCCGTCGCCGACGACGACGGCACGGTTGACCCCGCCGACGTGCGCTGGTCGATCGAGGCGGCCGCCCACCACTACCCGCGTCCCAGTCTTGTCTGCGTCGAGAACTCGCACATGCCGGCCAACGGCGCGCCGTGGCCGTTGGAACGCTTGCGCGAGGTGGCCGTGTGCGGGTTGCCGATTCACCTCGACGGGGCACGTCTGTTCAATGCCGAAGTGGCGACGGGTGTGGCCGCGGCCGAGTACGCCGGCGCCGCGGTCACCGTGATGTGCTGTCTCTCCAAGGGGCTGTCGGCGCCGGTCGGGTCGATGCTCGCCGGTCCGGCTGACGTCATGCAGGTCGCCCGTGCCGAACGACAACGTCTCGGCGGGGGCATGCGCCAAGTCGGGGTCCTGGCTGCTGCGGGGCTGGTGGCGCTGCGCACGATGGTCGACCGTCTCGCTGACGACCACGCGCGGGCCCGGCGACTGGCGGCGGCAGTGGCCGACCGCTGGCCCGCGGCCGGCGTCGACCCGACGACCGTGCGGACGAACATCGTCACCTTTGGGCACCCCCAGCCCGACGAGTTGTGCGACCACCTGCGCGGCGAGGGCATCCTTGCCGGCACGATCGCCCCAGGCGTGATGCGCCTGGTCACCCACAAGGACGTGGACGACGACGGCGTCGAGCGCGCCTGCAAGGCCCTCGCAGCCGCGCCTTAGACGAGTTCGCGGGTGCCGGTGGTCGGGGCCGGTTCGTACACCAGCGTGGGCTGGCTGCGGCCCCGGAGGTGCAGCTCGTCGGCGACGGCCCAACTGCGGGCCTCGCCGTCGGACCGGGCGACCGCTTCCTCGCTGGCGAGGACCCGACCCAGCCGGTGCTTGGCCTCGTCGGTGAGCCGGGCAGCCTCGTTCACCGGATCGCCGATGACCGTGTACTCGTAGCGCTGCTCGGCGCCGACGTTGCCCGCCACGACGGTGCCCGACGAGACGCCGATGGCCGCGTCGACGCCGGCTTGGGTCACGGTGAGGGCCAGGATCTCGCGTCGAATGGTGCGAGCGGCCCGCAGGGCACGAGTGGCGTGATCGTCCTGCGCCATCGGTGCACCGAAGACACACAGGGCTCCGTCGCCCTCGAACTTGTTGACCCATCCGCCTTCGGCCGCCACCGTGCGCACGACGATGTCGAAGAAGCGATTGAGGAGTTCCACGACGTCGTCCGGGGAACGTGTCTGCGCCAGCGTCGTCGACCCGATCAGATCGACGAACAGCGCACTCACCTCGCGGCGCTCGCCGCCCAATGACACGCCCGTCTCCAGCGCCTGTCGCGCCACGTCCTCGCCGACGTAACGGCCGAACAGATCTTGCAGCTGCCGCCGCTCGCGGAGGTCGGCGACCATCTTGTTGAAGCCCGCCTGCAGCAGCCCGACCTCGGCACCGTCGTCGACCGCGACCTCCACGTCAAGGTCGCCTTGGCGGACGCGTCCGACCGCCTGGCGTAGCTCGCGCAGCGGATCGGCGACCGACCGTGCCGCGACGTAGAGCACGATGGCGCCGGCCACCAACCCGCTGTCGACGAGGAACCAGATCGCGGCCGATGAAGGTGGGTTGCTGGCGGACCGGCCGAGGTACGTGAGGCCGATCATCACCAGGAACAGGTCGGCGCCGAGCGCCCACGACAGCATCAACCGGGAGCGCACGCTCAGGGCGCCCGAGTGCTCCGGCACATCCCCAGCGAGGGCCAGGGCGAACAGCGGCCTGAACGTGCGCTCGACGAGGAGGTAGACCAGCGCCGACGTGGCCAGACCGCCGAGGAGGATGGACAGTCCGACTCGCGCCGCGAACGCGGCGGTGTTGCCGTAATAGGTGAGGTCGAGGGTCACCCAGAGGATGGCAGCAATGACCCAGGGACCCATCCCGATGGCGGCCTGGGTGAACGGCAGTCGCAGCGTGCGTCGCTGCTCCTCGCGCGTTGGCGATCGTTCCTCGCAGAGCCACGTCGTGGCCTGCTTGTAGGAGCGCATCGAACGAAGTCCGCACGCCACGAAAGCGACAGGCACGTAGATGGCGAAGAGCGCGAAGTCAACGCTGCTGAATCCTCCGCCCGCGCCCTGGATGCCCCGACTGGCAAGCGCGCCCGAAACCACGGCGAAGACGGCGCCAACGAAGTTGGCGAGGCCGACCCGCTTGCCCATCCGCCAGCCGAGCTGCTCTCGGAGGTCCTCACCCCCGCACGCCTTCACCCCTTGAAAGTACGACGAATCGGGCGTTCGTTCCTACGTGATTTCGGCCACACGTGGGTACAGTCCGCCCCATGGCCGAGCTCGTCGATTCGATTCCCGCGCGCGTACTCGGCGTCTACGCCCATCCCGACGACCCCGAGATCTCCTGCGGCGGCACCCTGGCGCGATGGGCGAAGGAGGGTGCCGAAGTTCACGTTCTCATCTGCACCCGCGGCGAGAAGGGTTCACCGGACCCGAAGCAGGACCCTGATGAGCTGGCTGCCACGCGCAGGGAAGAGATGTCGGCCGCCGCCGAGGTGCTCGGTCTGGCTGGCCACCGCAGCCTCGACAACGACGACGGTGAGCTCGAGAACACGCCAGACCTCCGCGGCCACATCGTGTCGGTGATCCGCGAGGTCACACCCGACGTGGTCGTGTGCCCTGACCCCACCGCCGTCTTCTTCGGGAACAGCTACTACAACCACCACGACCACCGAGCCACGGGCTGGGCCACGCTCGACGCCGTAGCGCCTGCCGCGGGCAACCCTCACTACTTTCCCGACGCCGGGCCGACCCATCAGGTGAGCGCGGTCTACCTGTCGGGCACCATGGAACCCGACGCGTGGGTCGACATCTCCGACACGCTCGACGTCAAAGTCGAGGCGCTCTTCCGCCACACGAGTCAGCTCACCGAGACCGGCGAGTTCTTCCGGGCCTTCCTTCGGGAGCGCGCTGAAGAGGCAGGACGGGCGGCCGGCGTCCGGTACGCGGAAGGCTTCCGCCGGCTGACGCTCCTCGCGTGAAACTGGGCTGGGCCGTTATCGGCGCCGCCGTGCTGGTGCCGATCTCGCTCATCACGCTCCTCTTCAATTCGGAGCCGGCGCGTTTCGCGCTCGCGGCGGCCGCCATGATCCCGCTCGCCGGGCTCCTCGGCGACGCCACAGAGGAGCTCGCCATTCACGCGGGACCGCGTGTCGGCGGGCTGCTCAACGCCACGTTTGGGAACGCGGCCGAGTTGATCGTCGGTCTGTTCCTCGTGGCCGACGGCGAGCTCGAGGTGGTCCGCTCATCGATCACCGGCTCGATCATCGGCAACCTGCTGCTGGTCCTCGGGGCGTCGTTCTTCGCCGGCGGCCTCCGCTTCCGCGAGCTCAAGTTCTCGGCGTCGGCCGCAGGCACCGGGATCGCGTCGATGGCCCTCGCCGTCGCCGGCCTCCTGATGCCCGGTATCTACGCACGTGGTGCTCACCCGACCGAGTTCCGCATCGAGGCCGTCTCGGTCGGCGTCGCCGTCGTCTTGCTGATCATGTACGGGGCGTCGCTCGTGTTCTCGTTCGTGACTCATCCCGAGACGCACGCGCCCGCGCAGCAGGACGAACAGGCGACGATGTCGGTTCGGGGCGCGCTCGCCCTGTTGGCGATCAGCGGCGCACTCGTCGCCCTCGAGTCCGAAATCCTGACAGGAGCCCTCGAGGGGACAGTGAAGTCCCTCGGGCTCTCGAGACTCTGGGTGGGGCTCATCCTCGTGCCGATCGTTGCGAACGCGGCCGAGCACTCAACCGCCGTGCGCGCCGCCATGCGGAAGAAGACCGACCTCACGGTCGCCATCGCCGTCGGTTCGTCGACCCAGGTGGCGCTGGTCGTGACGCCCGTGCTCGTGTTCGCCGGCCTGATCTTCGGCCACCATCTGCATCTCGACTTCACGCCGTTCGACATCAGCGCCATCGCTCTCGCCGTCGTCGTGGTCGCGTTCGTCTGTTACGACGGCGTCACCAACTGGCTGGAGGGCGCGCAGTTGATGGCGGTGTACGCCATCCTCGCCATCACCAGCTTCTATCTCGTTCGCTAGAGATCCGGAGTGTCGCCCGACTGCTGTCGGCGTAGCTCCTCCTCGCGTTCGGCCTGGATGCGCTTCCATTCGCCCATGGCCCGCAGCACGAGGACGGCGACGATGGCAACGCCGCCGGCCGCGATCAGGGCGCCGGTGATCGAGCCGATGCCTTCGGGCGTCGCGCACATGCCCTTGCAGGACGTCTTGACGACGGCGTAGCCGATCAGGCCACCACAGATGCCGGCCACGATGATGGCTGCGAAGGCAAGCGCCCGCGCCCCGCGGGACGGCAGCGCCGACGGCCCTGTCGACAGCGGTAGCTCCTCAGGCGCGCCCGGTTCTGACACGGTCCGGATCGTAGAGTGCGGCGGTGCTTCGGCCTCTCATCGTGCTGCCCACGTACAACGAGGCCGAGAACATCGCCGAGATCCTCAGGCGGGTGCGAGCGGTTGCGCCCCAGGCGGGCGTGCTGGTCGTCGACGACTCCAGCCCCGACGGCACGGCCGACATCGTCCGGGCGGCGGTGGCCGAGGTCGGCAACGTCGAGCTCCTCAGCCGGCCTCGTAAGTCGGGTCTGGGCAGCGCCTATCGCGACGGCTTCAAGTGGGGCCGGCAACGGGGGTTCGACGTGCTCGTGGAGATGGACAGCGACTTCTCCCACGATCCCGCAGACATCCCGCGCCTTCTGAAAGGCATCGACGACGGCGCCGACCTCGTCATCGGCTCCCGCTACATGCCGGGCGGCGAGATACCGCACTGGCCGTGGCACCGGCGGGCGCTTTCGAAGTACGGCAACCGCTATTCGGCGGCGATGCTGCGTCTCGACGTCCGGGATCTCACTGCGGGCTACCGCGCCTACCGCGGCGAGATGCTCGATCGCATCGACATCGACGCCGTGCGCGCCGAGGGCTACGGCTTCCAGGTCGAGATGACGTACTTCACGGCCGAAGCCGGAGGCCGGATCGTCGAGATCCCCATCAAGTTCGTAGACCGCGTCCGCGGCACGTCGAAGATGTCGTCCGCGATCGTCGTCGAGGCGATGGCCCTCGTGACGTGGTGGGGGATCCGCGACCGCGTCCTGCGCCGCAAGCGTCCGGGCTAACGCCCGCGTCGAGCGGAGCGATGACGCCTTAACGACGGAGGGCCAAGTCGCAGACGATGCCGCCGGTGGCGCGCACCAACTCGTGCGGCGTCACCGAGAAGTTGGTGTGCGGCGTGCCCGCCGCCGCCCACAGCTCCTCGTAGTCGAGCAGGTCCTCGTCGATGAAGATCCTCAGCGGTTCGCGGTGTCCGAACGGCGGCACCCCACCCACCGGGTAGCCGGTCGCCTCGCGCACCGTGTCAGCGTCTTCGCGCCACGCCTCGGCGCCGCCCGCGCATTTGGCGAGCTTGTCCTCGTCCAGCAGGTTGTCACCGCTGACGAGGGCGACGACGGCCTCCCCGTCGACCGCGAAGACGAGCGACTTCACGATCTGACCGAGGTCCACGCCGATGGCCATGGCCGCGTCGGCGGCCGAGCGCGTCCCGTCCGGGAAGTCGCGCGGATGGACGTCGAGACCAAGGGCCTTGCCCGCGTCCACCACTGCCCGCACATTGCGGTGCATCGGTCGACCATGCTGGCACACTCGCGGCGGTGCCGCGCCCGGATCCTTCGATTCTTCACGTCGACATGGACGCCTTCTACGCGGCCGTGGAGATACTCGAGAACCCGAGCCTGGCCGGGAAGCCGGTCATCGTCGGAGGCACCGGCAGCCGCGGTGTGGTCGCCGCCTGTTCCTACGAAGCCCGGATCTTCGGCGTGCACTCGGCCATGCCGTCGGTGCGCGCCCGCAGGCTGTGTCCCAACGCCGTGTTTCTGCCTGGCCGGTTCGACCGCTACGGGGAGTACAGCCGGCGACTCCACCAGATCCTGTTGTCCTTCACGCCGCTGGTCGAGGGGATCGCCCTCGACGAGGCGTTCCTTGACGTCGGCGGAGCCCGTCGCCTGCTCGGACCCGCCGAGGACCTGGCGGCCGAGCTCCGCGCTCGCATCGCCGACGAGCTGGGCCTCAGAGCGTCGGTCGGGGCGGCCACGAGCAAGCTCATCGCCAAGCTGGCATCGGAGGCGGCCAAGCCGAGGGTGACGCGGGCGGGGGTCCAGCCCGGCCTCGGCGTGCGGGTCGTTGCCCCGGGTGAGGAGCTGGCGTTCCTCCACCCGCACCCGGTGCAGGCCTTGTGGGGCGTCGGCCCCGCCACCCTGAAGCGGCTCCAGCGCTTTGGCGTGCAGACCGTCGGCGACCTAGCCGCCCTCCCCGAAGCCACCGTCGTCCACGCCCTCGGCGACGCCCAGGGCCATCACCTCCACGCCCTGGCCTGGGCCCGCGACGAGCGGCCCGTGGAGGCGGACAGAGCGGCCAAGTCGATCGGTCACGAGGAGACCTACGCCCACGACCACTACGAGCTCGAGGATCTGCGCCGCGAGGCGGTGCGGATGGCCGAGTCGGTCGCCGCCCGGCTGCGGGAGTTGGGTCAGGCGGGCAGGACGGTGACCGTGAAAGTGCGGTTTGCGGATTTCCAGACGATCGCCCGGTCGCGCACGGTTCCGGAGGCCGTCGACACCGGGACCGCGGTAGCGGCCGTTGCCTGCGACCTCCTCGAACAGGTCGACGTGTCCCCCGGGGTACGCCTGCTCGGCGTCAGCGCCTCGAACCTCGCCGCCAAGCAGGCCCAGCAGCTGACGCTCGACGACGCCGTGCCGCTGTGGGACGAGGCGACCAAAGCGGTCGACGAAGTCCGTCAGCGCTTCGGGCCCGATGCCGTGGGGCCGGCCAGCCTGGTGGGTGAGGGCGGCCTACGGATGAAGCGTCGGGGTGAGCAACAGTGGGGTCCAGGTAGTGAGAAACGGTCCTGAGCCGGGCATGAGGCCGCATCTCGCGTTGTTGGCATGGGTACGCTGCGCGAAGATGGATTCGTAGGGGCGCCCCCCGAAGAGAGACTTGAGGTGGCGAGGCGATAGTGCCGCTGTCCGAGGACGAGCAACGAATCCTCCAGGAGATCGAGCAGCAGTTCTACGAGCACGACCCTGCACTCGCGGGCGAGATCGGCTCGACCACCCTGTACAAGCACGCGGGCCGCAACCTGAAGTGGTCGGCTCTCGGCTTCGTCGCCGGCTTCGGCCTGCTCATCGCCTCCTTCGCCTCGAGCCTTCTCCTCGGCTTCATCGGCTTCCTCGTCATGCTTCTCTGCGCCTTCCTGTTCGAGCGCAACCTCCGCAAGCTCGGCCGCGCCGGCTGGCAGCAGATGACCGAGTCCATGCGAGCAGGCAACCTCCGCGAATACTTCGGCGACGCCGGCAACCGACTGCGCCGCAGATTCAAGCGCGACGAATAGTCGCGGTCTTCTATCTCTCGGTGGCCTCCCGGCCCCCGGCCCCAACGAGACGAGAAGTCAGCTTCCCGGCATCAAAGTCTCAACTGCCCTGATTCGAGGAGGTGGGCCTTGGCGGACGGTCTTCATGCCGAGGGCCCAGCGGAGGCGTTCGAGGGGTTTGGCTTGGGCGGCCAGTTGGTGGCGGACGAGGTCGGCGGCTTCGGAGGCGGCGGCCGCGTCGTCGTGGGCGACGCCGCCGGCTGAGTAGGCGGCTGCCGCGGTGGTGGCGGCGAGGGTGGTCATCGGCGCGGGGCTGATGGTGGCGGCGCCGGGGATGCGCGCTGCGTACTCCGCTGGGGTCTCGGCCCGTTTGCGGGGGTACCCGGCGAGAGTGAGGGCTTCCTCGGCCTCTTCCCAGGCAACAAGGGCGCGGGCGTCAGCGGTGGTCGCGGCCGAGCGGCGGTGGTTGAAGGCTCTTCGCCGCCGGCCGATGCCGGTCGCGGTGGCGCCCACCAGCAGGAGAGCGACGGCGCCGATCAGCAGCAAGGCCTTCAGCCACGAAGGCGTGCCGTGCGAGGTCTTCTGCACCGGCGGGTTGGTGGTCGGCGTTTGCTGCGGCGGGTTGGCGCCGGCGGCGCCGACGGTGGTCGGGGTCTGGGGCGCCGCCGGGGACGGCGGAGGCGTGAAGCCCTCCTGCGGCATCGGCGTTACGCCCGTGTAGCTCTGATCGTCGGGAGCGCCGCGGCCAGGCGTGGGCTCGAAGGCGACCCAGCCGTAGCCGCTCAGGTACACCTCGGGCCACGCGTGGGCGTGGCGGTTGAGGACACGGAACTCGCCGGGCGCGACCTCTTGGCCCGGTGTGAAGCCGACGGCGACGCGGCTGGGAAGGTTGATGGCCCGTGCCATCGCCGCGTACGACCCGGCGAACTGCTCGCAGTAGCCGCGCTTGGTGACGAACAGGAAACGCTCGAGGGCGTTGTCGCTGTGGCCGGCCGGGACGTTGAGGTCGTACTTGTAGTTGTTGCGGAGGTAGTCCTGGAGCGCCTTCGCCTTGGCGTAAGGCGTGGTCGCCCCTGCGGTGACCTTCTCGGCAAGCTGCACGACTGAAGACGGGAAGCCGTCCGGGAGCGCGAGGTACCGCTCGGTGATCGACTGGGGGAGCGTCGGCGTGGCCGTGCCCAACTCGGTCGGCGTGAGTTGCGGCAGGGCGGACTCCACGCGGTACGTCAAGCCGTTGGAGGTGTCGGCGTCGGTCAACAGGCTCGACGACTCCGGATCGAACCGGACGTTCTTGATGCCGTCGAGGTGCGTCGGCCTGAAGGCGGCCGGAAGCCAGATCGACGAAAGCCCCGAGATCGAGAACTTCTGGGTGACCGCGTTCGCCGGCGCCCGGCTGCGCACGCCCGTCGGGAGGCCGCCGCTCGCGGGCTTGTACGTCCCGACCGATGACCAGATCTTGCCGTCGAACTTGTCGAGGGACGTGATGCGCCAATAGGCGGGGGAGGAGCTCTGGACGGTGAACAGCTCGTTGTCGGACTGGTCGACGAGCCTGGTCCTGATGTCGACGAGGGGGCTGATCGTGGTGCGCGAGCTGGGTCCGTTGTCCTTCGCCCGCCAGTTGAAGACGGGTGCGCTGCCGGCGCCGGGCAGGTCGGGGCCGACGACGGCGGCCACGAGGACGGCCGCGCCCGCCAGCGCCAGGCCTCGCCCGAGAAGGGCGCGACTCCCGGGCCCCTTGCGGCCCGCAAGCCAGTTGTCGCCCTCTTCCCGGCGGGCGACGCTGATGAACAGCACGAACAGCAGCACGGTCGCCAGGTACAGCGCCGAGAGCGCCAAACGGTTGCGGTTGTAGGCGAGCACCGAGCCGAACAGGAAGACCGTGAACGACGGAATGACGGTCTCGAAGGTGGCGGCCAGACGGAAGGCGGCGGTGTCGGCGAGGAAGGCGCAGGCCCAGGTGGCGACCACCGACGCCAGCACGAACCCACGGGTTGCGGGCGTCGGGGGAACGGCGGTGTTGAACTGCTTCAGGGCGTTGCTCAGGTCGGTCGACATGGCGTGCCACGTCTTGGCCAGTGGCAGACCGCCCGAGAGGGTGTGCGGTTCGACGACGTACGCGACGAACAGGAACAGGCCAACGGCGGACAGCACGGCGGCGCCGCCGAGGCTGAGCCGCATGCGGCGAGCGCCCCACGCCAGCGCGTGGGCGATCACGACGCCGAGCAGCACGCGGTCGAGGAACGAACCGTCGGTGAACAAGCGCAGAAGCGAGAGCGCCGCCGCGACGGTCATCAGGACGACGGCGATCTCCGCGCCCGCTTCGAGCGCCGCCGACAGACGCGGTTCCGGCGGCGGAGGCGGGGGCGCCGAGGTCGGCGGCGGGGGCGCCGGAGGGCGGGGGGCGAGGGCAGTGGCCATCAGCCGAACCCGCGGCCGGACATCACACTGCGACCGCTGTAGGCCTGATTCCACGCAGCCGGGAACGAGTGCGTGCCGTCGACGCGCACGACCGATCCCGTCGCCGGGGACCGCCGGCGCCTGGTCTGCGGGGCGGTGAGGTCGTAGGCGCTGCGTTCGAAGAGCACGACCGTCAGCGACGCGAAGCGGAACTGGAGACGGGCGATGTTCTGCACCTCGTTCATCGGTGCTTCGGCGGTGAACAGGGCGACGAGGCCGCCGGCGTTCCCCGGCCGGGTGAGACTCCCCAGCACATTGGTCAACCGGTCGTCGCGCGTCAGTCCGACGCTGGCGAGCGTCTCCATGATCGCTTCCACGTGGGCGTTCTGGGAGCCGTAGCCGGAGTCCACGCCGTCGGTCGTCACCAGACGGACGAGGGAACCGCGTTGCCAGCAGGCGGCGACGATGCTGGCTGCCGCCGACACCGCGAGCTCGAGCGACTCACCGCTGTGGGCGCCTGCGCGGACGTCGAGCAACACGGTGACGCGTGCCTGCCAGGGCATCTCGTTCTGCCGGATCATGAGCTCGTCGAGGCGGGCCGTCGACGGCCAGTGCACGCGGCGGAGGTCGTCGCCGACCTCGTAGGCGCGCAAGGCGTAGAAGTCCTCACCCGAGAGGGCCACGCCCGTGGGGTGGTCGGCGCCGGCGAGGGGATCGTCGCCGCGGGTGTGGGGGAGGGGGGCGATCGAGTCGATGTGGGGGTACACGGTGAGCTCGCTCGCGCCGGCGACGCGAATGGTGCGCGCCGCCAGGCCGAACGGATCGGTGACGCTCGCCTCGAGCGGGCCGAGCGTGTAGATGCCGCGCCGTTCGGTGGGGAGTCGGTACGCGGCCCGCGCCGACTCGCCCGCAGCGAGCGGGGAGACGAGGAAGCGGGCTTGGCGCCGCCCGCCGTCGAAGGGGTCGCGCAGGCCGAAGACGGGTGTGCGTCGGTTGCCGGCGTTGCGCACGACCAGCTCGACCCGGCTCTCGGTTCCCGCATACACGCGCGGCGGATGCAGCTCCCGGTGCACGCTGAGGCGCGGCCCCGGGAGGCGGGCCAGCAGCACCGCCAACCCGACGAGAGCGGCGGCGCCCGTGCCGAGCACGAGGAGGTCGACGGCCCCGAGCAAGCGCCCGGAGACCCACAGCACGCCGGCGCCGATGAGCAGCGTCCAGCCGCGTGCGGTGATCACCTGGTGCGTGTCATCCAGGTCCGCCCGTACGGCCGGTGGGGACCTTCACGCTGCCGATGGCGTCGGCCAGCACATCGCCTCGGGAGACACCCCGCATCTGCGCTTCAGGCGTGAGCGCCAGACGGTGTTCGAGCACCGGGACGGCGAGCTCCTTGAGGTCGTCAGGCACGACGTACTCACGGCCGAGGGCCGCGGCGCGTGCTCGTGCTGCCCGTTGCAGGCCGAGGGCGGCACGCGGCGACACCCCGAGGGCGAGGTCGCGGTGTTGGCGGGTGGCCTCGGCCAGGTCGACGATGTAGCCCTTCAGGCTGGGTGCGACGTGCACCGTTTGGGCGAGCGTGACCATCGACCGCACGTCGCTTGCCGAGGCGACGGGGCTGAGATCGTCGACCGCGGCCAGGGCGCCGCCGTGGGTGTCGAGGATGGCGATCTCGGCCTTGCGGGCCGGGTAGCCCATGCGGATGCGCATGAGGAACCGGTCGAGCTGGCTCTCGGGCAGCGGATAGGTGCCCTCGTGCTCGATCGGGTTCTGCGTGGCGATCACCATGAACGGTGACTCGAGGCGGTAGGTGGTGGCGTCGACGGTGACCTGGCGCTCTTCCATCGCCTCGAGCAGGGCCGACTGGGTCTTGGGCGAGGCCCGGTTGATCTCGTCGCCGAGGACCACGTTGGCGAAGATGCCGCCGGCCCGGAACTCGAAGGTGCCGCTCCCGCGGTTCCACACGGTGACGCCGGTGACGTCGGACGGCAGGAGGTCGGGCGTGAACTGGATGCGGTGCCAGCTGACCTCGATGCTGGCCGCCAAGGCCTTCGCCAGGCTGGTCTTTCCGACGCCCGGCACGTCCTCGATGAGGAGGTGGCCCTCGGCGATGAGGCAGATCAGGGCGAGCCGCACCGGCTCGTCCTTGCCCTGGATCACTTCGGACATGTTGTCGACGATCGCGTCGAACTTCTGGGCAAACGACTGAATCGTGCGCGTGCCCACCCGCTGCCTGGCCACCTGTGGAGCCTACTGTCCACCTCCGTGGATGTAGCCCTCGCCATCGACGTCGGCGGCACCAAAATGGCCGCCGGCTTGGTGACCGCTGAGGGCGAGCTGGTGGCGTCGGCGGCGAGCCCGACGCCTCGTCACGCCGATGCTGAGCGGCTGTTCTCTCTGCTGGTCGACCTGGTCGACGCCGTCGGGGGATCCGCGGCGGCGGAGCCGCCGCGGGGGCGGCGGGTGGGGTCGGGCGGGAGGGGGGAAGTCGTCGTGTGCGGAGTGGGCTGCGGAGGGCCGATGACGCGCGGCGGCGAGGAGGTCTCGCCGCTGAACATCCCGGGGTGGCGACGCTTCCCCTTGCGCTCTCGGCTGGCCGAGGCCACCGGACTGCCCACGTTCGTCGACAACGATGCAAAGGCGCTGGCGCTGGGCGAGGGCTGGCGGGGCGCCGCCGCGGACGTGGACGACTTCATCGCCATGGTGGTCTCCACTGGCGTCGGCGGCGGCATCGTGCTCGACGGGCGGCTGCTCGACGGCGAGTCCGGCAACGCCGGCCACATCGGCCACGTGATCGTGGAGCCCGAAGGGCGGGCGTGCGCGTGCGGGGGCCAGGGGTGTCTCGAGGCAGAGGCGTCGGGGCCGGCGATCGCCGCCGTCACCGGCCGCCCGGCCGCCGAAGCCGACGCCGGCACCATCGTCCGCACGGGCACGCTCGTGGGGCGGGCGGTGGCGTCGGTCGTCAATCTCCTCGACCTGCGGTTGGCCGTCGTCGGGGGGTCGGTGGCCCTCGGCTTCGGCGATCCGTTCTTCGCCGCGGCCCAGTCCGAGCTCGACGCCCGGGCGCGGCTGGAATTCTCCAGGGGAGCGCGCATCGTGCCGGTCGGGCTCGGCGAGAAGGGGCCATTGGTCGGCGCCGCAGCTGTCGGCTGGCGGGGCGTGCGGGAGCCCGGGTGAGCGGGCGCTGGTGGTGGCGGGTCGGTGTCGCCGTCGTGTCGCGGCCCGGACTGTGGGCCACAGCCCTGGCGCAAGTTGCCCGATTGGCACGGCCGGGATGGTGGCGCCGGTGGCCGCTGCTGCCGGTGCCCGATCCCGAGTACCTCCGCTTCCGCCTGCAGACGCAGTACGGCGACCCGGCCCGGGAGCCTGAGCCCGAGGACGTCGTCGCCTACCTGCACTGGTGTCGGGAGTACCCCCGCGTCGCCAGGTGACCCAGAGGTACGCGCTCGCTCCTGTTACCCTCGCGAGCCGTGAGCGTGCCACCAGCGGCGAGCGCCGGGGACTGACCCGTGGCCAAGACGCTGGTGCTCAACGCGACCTACGAGCCGCTGTGCGTCGTGCCCATTCGGCGGGCGGTGGTGCTCGTGCTGAAGGAGAAGGCCGAGGTCCTGCACTCCACCGACCAGGAGCTGCACTCGGAACGGTCCTCGTTCCCCGTGCCCTCGGTGATTCGCCTCACGTACTTCGTAAAGGTCCCGTTCCGCGCCCGGGCGGCGCTGAACCGTCGGGCTGTGTTCGCCCGCGACGGTCACCGGTGCCAGTACTGCGGTGCCCACGCCGAGAACATCGACCACGTCGTTCCCCGAAGCCGCGGCGGCCAACACACCTGGGAGAACGTGGTGGCCGCGTGCCGGCCGTGCAACACCAAGAAGGAAGACCGCCTGCTCCACGAGGTCGGCTTGGTGCTTCGCAAGAAGCCAACCGCGCCCAAGGAGCTGACGTGGATCATCGTCGCCGTGGGGACGGTGCATCCGCACTGGCAGCCGTACCTCGAGCACGGCGCAGCGTTATCCGCCTAGAGCACGTCCGCGGCACGGCGGCCGAGGTTCACGGCCGTCCGCTGCCCGACTCCATCACGCGCACCGCACGGGTCGTGGAAGTCACGGCTCCCGCGCTCGTCGTCGGTAGCACCCAGCCGGCGATCGAGGAGCGCGGCGTGCCCGTGGTGCGACGTCGCACGGGCGGGGGAGCGGTTCTGGTGCGGCCCGGTGAGCAGCTGTGGGTCGACGTGTTGCTGCCCGCCGGCGATGCGATGTGGGAGGACGACGTCGGGCGCTCGTTCCATTGGCTCGGCCAGGTATGGGTCGACGCGCTTGCCTCGCTCGGCGTGGACTCGTCGTGGCACAACGGTCCGATGGTGTGCACGCCGTGGTGTCGCCAGGTCTGCTTTGCCGGCATCGGGTCAGGTGAAGTCACAGTCGACGGACGCAAGGTCGTCGGTCTGGCCCAACGCCGCACGCGCGCCGGTGCACTGTTCCAATGCGCGGCGCTCCTGCGGTGGGATCCCGACGAGATGGTGCGTCTGCTCGACCTCGACCCGGAAGCGGCCGCAGCATTGCCAACGCTGGCCGCTGCCCTCCCGGTCGGCGCGGACGATCTCGAGGAAGCGTTTCTCCGTGAGGTAACCGCCGTTCGCGGGTAGGTGCCGTGCATGGCAGAGAAGCTTCCTGAGAAAGTCCTGGACCTCCTGAACAAGCCGTTGCTCGTTCACGTCGCGACCGTGATGCCCGACGGCTCCCCGCAGGTGACGCCGGTATGGGTGGACACCGACGGCGAGGCCGTCGTGTTCAACACCGCCAAGGGCCGGGTCAAGCACCGCAACATCGAGCGCAATCCATCGGTCGCGGTGTCGTTCACGGATCCCGACAACCCCTACGAGATGGTCGAGATCAGAGGACAGGCCAAGCTCGTCGACGAAGGCGCCGACGACCACATCGACATGCTCGCCAAGAAGTACCTCGGCAAGGACAAGTACCCCTTCCGCCAACCCGGCGAAGAACGGGTGATCGTCCGCGTGATCCCCGACAAGGTCGCCGCCGCCGCATAACTCTTCAGTTCTTTGCGCGTTTTTGTGCGTATAGGGCATGAAAACGCGCAAAGAACGAGGCGGTTAGCGGTTGCGGCGCCAGCGGCTGCGGCTTCGTCTGACGAAGCGCAGGCGTTCGGCGCGTAGCTCGTCGACCTCGGTGTCGTCGAGCGTCTTCAGCTTCTTGCCGACGACCCACGAGAGCAGGAGGTCGGCCAGGGCCGGGTTCCGGGCCAGGGCGGGGCCATGCATGTAGGTCGCCACGATGCGGCCGGACACGGCACCCTCGCTGCCGTCACCGCCGCCGTTGCCGAGGCCGCTGACGACTCGGCCCAAGGGCTGGACACCGGAGCCCAGGTGCGTCACGGCGCCGTGGTTTTCGAAGCCGGTCAGCGTCGGCAGGCCCCCGACGAGGGGCTCTGACAACAGCTCGCCGATCGCGCGCTTGCCGGTACCACGCACCGTCCGCACGTCGAGCAGCCCGAGCCCTGGATGCGGGGAGCCGTCGGGGTTCGCGAACTCGTTGCCGAGGACCTGGATACCGGCGCACGTGCCGAAGACGACGGCGCCGTTGTCGACGGCCGTGTGCAAGGCGCCGCTCTCGCTCAGCTCGCGCGCCGCCAGGGCTTGCGGGCCGTCCTCGCCGCCGCCCATGAGGTAGATGTCGCACGAGGTCGGCACCGTGTCGCCGGCGCCGAGCGTGATCACCTCGGCGTCGATGCCGCGCCACCGCAGACGCTCGGCGAGCACGGTCGCATTGCCGCCGTCGCCATAGGTGCCGAGGAGCTCGGGGTAGAGCAGGGCGATGGTGACCGTGCTCTCACGCACGCGCTAACTCCCGACGGGCGTCCTGGAACGACGTGTAGTTGGCGGCCAGGTCGATGTCGGCGGCGCCGCTGGCCCGCACCGCTTCGACATAGCCGTCGACGAAGCGGTGCTCGACCTCGGCGTAGCGCAGACGTACAGCGAGGTCGCGGCCGCGGTCGCCGGTGGCGATCACCACCCGTCCCCGCAACCGTTCGAACGGCACGTCCCACAACCACGAGGGATCGCGTCCGTCGGGGATGCGGGCGTTGATGCCGACGACGACGGGCATCGGCGCCGGTCTGATCAGGTCCAGCGCTTCGGCCCACCCGGCGGGGTTCTTGGCCAGCAGGAGACGGACGCTGACGCCGCCGACCGACACGACTTGGTAGCGCCCGGCGACGTGGCTGACGCGGCCGACTCCCGCCAAGGCCGCGGCGACGTCGACGCCCAGCACCTCGGCGCCGGCGGCGGCCATGGCGGCGTTGGCCCGGTTGGGCCACCCGGGTAGCTGGAGCTTGAGCCGGAGCCGACGGCCGTCGGCGAGCATGACGTCGTCGCCGTCGAGGGAGAGGTGGGGCACGGGGCGGGCGAGCGTGCAGTTCGAGCACGCCCACGTGCCGTCGTCGGACCACTCGATGCGCTCGCCGCAGTTCGGGCACGAGTAGGCGTCCAGGCGCCAGCGCTGTCCGGTACCGACCCACGTGATCTGCCGGGCCAGGCCGGCGGCCCACACGACGAGCGGGTCGTCGGCGTTGGCCACCACCGCCGTCGACGGGGCCGCTTCCAGCGCCGCTCGCCAGCGCTGGGCATGGATGCGGACCTCACCGATCCGGTCGAGCTGGTCGCGGCTGAGGTTCAGGAGCAGGACCACCGAAGGATGCAGCCCGGCCACCGCCTTGGGCAGGAGGCCTTCGTCGACTTCCAGGACCGCAGGCGCAGTAGCGGACCCACGGGCCAGGGTGGTCACCAGGCCGCTCATGAGGTTGGCGCCTGTCGAGTTGGTCGTGACGGCGCCCTGAGTTGCCAGCGCCGCGGCCAGCATGCTCGTGGTTGTCGTTTTGCCGTTGGTCCCCGTGACGAGGGCGATCGTCCTCCCGGCGGCCAGCCGCTCGAGGGCGCCTGGGTCGACGGCCAGCAGGACCCGGCCACCGATGACCGAGCCCTCGCCCGCCCCCACTCGCCGTGAGAGCCCGGCGACCGCCAGCCCGGCGCCTGTGGCCAGGCGGGTGCGCACGGGGAGAGGGCCGGACATGCCCGCAGTCTCGCGAAGCCGCCACTCGCAGGGGTGGGGTTGACTGGTGGAGCGTTGGGGCGTAGGGTGGCGTGAAGTGGTGCAGCAGGGAGGGGTCTGGCGTGCCATGGACGGGTTGGTGGTCGTGAAGTGGTGGACGGGAGGCGAACGCC